>Ga0255341_1002074_pt1 | contig 26186 bp, 20 predicted proteins | sample wastewater_treat_8_FD_192418 | JGI IMG/M metagenome (GOLD analysis project Ga0255341, IMG submission 192418) | Wastewater microbial communities from Lulu Island WWTP, Vancouver, Canada - plant12 | ecosystem: Engineered > WWTP > Wastewater > Unclassified | place: Canada: Vancouver, British...
AGACGTCCATCCCGCCCAGTGAGGTGACGCAGTCCACCAGGAAAAGGGCTCCGGCCTGGTGGGCGATGGTCGAGAGGTCTTCCAGAGGCGTTCCGGCACCGGTCGAAGTCTCGGCATGCACTACCCCGACGATTTTGGGCCGGCACCCCTGCACCGCTCGGGCCACTGCCTCCGGGTCGACTGCCCGGCCCCATTCGCCGTCGACCCTGACCAGGTTGCCGCCAATGCGGGTGACGATGTCGCTCATGCGGGTGCCAAAAACCCCGTTCACCGCAACAACCGCCGTATCGCCCGGTTCCACCAGGTTGACCAGACAGGCCTCCATGCCCGCGCTGCCGGTCGCTGAAACGGGAATGGTGAGGGCATTATCGGTCTGAAAGAGATAACGCAGCAAGCGCTGAGTCTCATTCATGGTGCCCAGGAAGTATGGGTCAAGGTGCCCGATACAGGGTGCCGCCATGGCCTGCAGGACCCTTGCGGGAACGTCGCTTGGTCCCGGCCCCATGAGCAGCCGGTCACCGGGGTCGAGGTCTCTGAAATCCTTTGGATCGATCTTGCATACGTCACCGTTCATGTGCCAATCTTCCTCCTCCTGCGCTGGCCGAATTTCAATCCACGAGCGCTACCCTGAGCCTCCCCGGCCGTCCTCTGGTTCGTACCCGAGGAGAAGATTCAGGGCCGCGGCCCTGGCCTCATCCAGTTCGGGGAATCTCACCGAATAGCGATGCCGGGATACTTCAGCAGCCACTACCTTGACGTCGATCACGATATCCGGCACCGTTGGTCCGGGGATCTCGATCCGGAGGGAAGCAAAAATCGCCAGCGCCAGGTTCGTCTCCAGTTCGGCGCCGGTGGCTGAGAGTTGTATCAGTTTCCCGTCATGGGAGGCGGCGCTGACTTGTTTGTCGGTTATGAGACGGATGCGGACCGGTACCGGGGTGGCAAGCCGACTGAGCTTCGATGATGAAGGGATCAGGCTTTGGTCCGCATCATCTCGCACCCCCCGTACTTCCCAAAGGCGGATGACCGACTCCACTCCCTTGCCGTAGTGCTCCAGCGGGCCGGCAACTTCAAACCGATCGGCAACGGCCTGGTGGGTGGCTTCGGAGATCAGCATCTGGCCGCCCACGGTGAATGATTCAATCCGCGCTGCCAGATTGACCGCATGACCCACGATCCCGTACTTGATACGCATCTGTGAGCCCATGTTGCCCACCACGCAATGACCGCTGTTGATCCCGATGCCCATCTCCATCGGCGGAAGACTGGCTTCTGCCTGGTCGTCGTTCATCTGGTGGCGGGCCCGCTGCATGGCGATGGCGCAGGAGACCGCATGGTCGGCGTGGTCCGGATCACCTTCTGGGGCTCCAAAGACCGCAAACAGGCAGTCTCCCAGGAAATCAACCACGTAGCCCTGATGCCGGGTGATGATTTCGACCATGGCGCCGAAGTGGTGGTTCAGAAGCTTGACCACCTGTTCGGGATGGGTCTGTTCGGAGAGGCGGGTGAAGTTGCGCAGATCGGAAAAGAGGAGGGTCACCTCCCGCCGGTCCCCGCCGAGCATGGTATCCTTGCCCTTGACCACCACTTCCCGGACGATCTGTTCCGGGGCAAAGCGGGTGAAGGATCGGAGACTGGCCTTCATGCGATCGACCGCCCCCCGTAATCGCTCGATTTCGGTAATCCGCGTCCGCAGGTGGAACTGGCCGTCCAGTTGAAAGCCTCTGATCCGGTCGGTTTCGGCAGCCAGCAACAGAATGGGTTTGGAAATACTTCGAGAAAGCAGCACCACCATTAGGGTTGCCACCATGAGGATGCCCAGACAGATGACGATGACGCCCTCGTTGATTCTTTTCACTTCGCCGATGAAGTCGTCTTCGGGAACCACCACGATCACCTGCCAGGGCTTTTCGAAGGACGAGGGAAAATCATGGAAGGTGGCGAGATAGTTTTGCCCGTCGGCCTTGACGGTAACACGGGTGGCACCCGAGCGGCGCTGCTCCTCGAAGGCCTCGGCAATGCCGGGAAATTGCAGATCCTCTGCCGCGACCGTTTGGAGGAGACCGTGCTCGGCCCGGTCGTCAATGATCCGGGCAGGATCGGGAAACGCCACCAGTTCCTTGTTTTCATTGACGATAAAGGCCAGCCCGTGATCGCCGATCCGAAGCGTTCGCAGGAACGTCGATAGTCCGCTCAGCTCGATATCGCAACCCACAACCCCCAGCACTTCGCCCTGAGCGTCTACCACTGGATACGAGACGGTGATGCCGGGTACCCGGTCGCTATAGAAGATGTAAAGATCCGTCAGGTAGAGGCGATGGTGCTCGCTGGCCCCTCGGTACCAGGGACGGGTGCGGGGATCGAAGCTGTCGGTGGTGGTGGATTCAGTCTTGACGAGATTAAAAGCTTTGTCCCGGGTTCTCCCGGTTGTGAGCGGGGGAGCCGTCGTGCGATCCATGACCTTGGTCACGGTGGAGCCGTCCGGCAGGCGTCTGGCCATGAGAAAGTTTCCCGCCTGGTCACCGACGATGAATCCGGCCACCATCGGGTAGGTGTTCAGGGCTGCAACGGCATACCGTTCCAGGCCGTCGGCGTCGCTGAGCGGAAGCACTCCGGCAGCGGCGGCCCGGGCGCCCATCTCGATCAGAGTCGTGACGGGAGTGAAGAAGCCAACCGTGCGATGGATCACCGCCTGGGTGGTCTGTTCCATGAGATCGTCACAGAGCATCAGTACCACCCGTGAACTGTTGCGGTAAAAGTAGCCGATTACGACCAGTACCGTTACCAGCAGCAACCCCCCGAAGGCGGTGAGGAGGTCCACGTGCAGGCTTCTTCGGACGGCAAATGAGGGACGGAGCGTGGTCATCATGGGTGGCTCTCCAAAGACCGTTTCGATCGCAGAGTCCGGAAACATTCACTGGGCAGCCCGACAGAGAGGGCGCCGGTGGATCATTCTTTGCGCGTATCAGAGATTGTCGCATTCCCAAGGGAATTGCAAGCATCAGAAGGGATTGAACGCGGGGCAGCTACGAACGGCTATGCGATCAAACAAGGTGGCGCAAGGCTTCGGCTTTCTGTAGTCGCTGCGCCTGGTTGGCACGTCAAGGTGCGTCACTCTAGAGGGCTTAAGGGGTAATTCGAGAAAGGAAGCCTGATTGCCGGCTTTGGACCGTAGCCTCCGGCGTCAGGTCGAAAAAAAACAGGAGGCTGTGAGCATCATCGCTACAGCCTCCTGCTATGGAAAGGGGGGGCTCTCAGAATGTTTCTGAACAACTTCAGATGGAACCGCTACGCTAAATTCTGGTTTGAAGTTTCGCTTTCCCGCACAAGATTTTCCGCTTGAATCTCCACTCGACCATCCGCTCAACAAATAACCAGCACCATCATCGCCACTCGAACGGCCACCGCAGCTTTCAATCCCACTGGAACATGAACCCGAACCGCAACTTCCACTCGAGACCAGCATTGGAAATGAAACAGTTACTTCTGAGAGTTCCCTGTGTTAAGAGTGAGCCTGTTATACCTTCGAAGTCGCTTTTCATCTTCTTGTGAAAATCCTCAACCAGCTTTAACTTCGCTTCCGAGCGCGCGGAGGACACTGCAATTTCCGGTTCAACGAGGTCGAAAGGTCCCTTGAAAAACGACCGAACATGCACATGAGGCACACCTTTGTACCGCCTGATAGTCTAAGTCCGCAAGAGGGGTCACCGCAACACCAGACAACATCGAGTCAGCTTTTCGAGCAGTGCCAGGCCATTGGAACGGGGAAGGTGATATTCCGCAGCCACACCAGGAGTAACGAGTCTCTCCACCAGCGCTAACGCATCGCGAGCGGTCGAACCACAGTCAAAAGCATAACCGGCTCATTTTAGATGTTTTGTCAAAGAGCACCTTCGGGAAGCCTGACCTCGATCCCGCGTCACCCACAGCCGGGCACTCACTCACCGCTTCCGTGCATTTACCTAAGCAAACCCTGTGCCAATGTCTAGCATAATCCAATATTAATCAGTAATCCAATTAGTTGGAGCTCCGATGCGATGGCCAGGGATGGCGTGACCGAGTGAACAATAATCTCCAATCGCCCCCACAGAATCCGAGAATATGGAAGACTTTATAATAATTTATTATGTGATTCAAGCTCATTATGAAGATGCGTAGAATATTATGCACAACAATCAAGGATTGGATACTATTCACCACCTCGGGTGGCGAAATACGGCCCCACCCAAACAGGTGTCCTCCCTCCTTTCGTCGTAGCGGCGGGAGCCCGTAGCCAGGCAATGTATGGATTCCGGCCGGAAGCATGCCTGAATGATGCCCGGGGATAATGGTTACGCTATTCTCTCGAGTCGTACCGGGGAGTGGGCCGATGGAAGGGGTGGTTCCAGCTGTTGTCTCAAAATGATCTCGCGGGCAGGCGCTGGGGCCGGATGCCCAACTGTCTTCATTCGAATTGGCGGGCACCGGCTGGGATGTGGGTTACAGCCGTGCCGAGGGCGTGGATGCCGATCCTGTCCGGGCGAGTGAGAGCGACCGTTCGCGCGGCTCGCAAAGCGGTTGACTGATCGGCCCGAAACTGGTAACTGGGGCAACGGCAAAGGACGGCGCCACAGCGCCACAGAATGAGTGTCCACCCTCCTTTGGTCATGCCGGCGGAAGCCGGTATCCGGACAGAGTGTGGATTCCGGCCGGAAGCAAGCAGGAATGACGCCCGAGGTAATGGCCACGCTATTCTATGGAGCCCTGCTGAGTGCTCATCAGGGGAAGGACAACGGCGTTCTGGAGGAGGATCATGACGATTTTCGGTATTGGTCCCAGGTTGGTGGGGCTATCTCTTGCATACGCGATCATCCCGGCCGCCCTGACGATGGCCTGGCCGAATTATTTCATCATCACCTCGGCTCCCGCGGTCTTCAACTTCTGTGGGGCTGTCCTGTTAATACTCGGGGTGCCGCTGTGGCTCTTTTCAATTCTTCCCCTGCTGCAAGGATTTTCCGAAGGAAAGCTCTGCACCACCGGGGTCTACTCCATCGTCAGAAACCCCATGTACTCGGCGTTCATTATCTTCATCGTACCAGCGGTCGTGTTGTTTCTCAAAGCATGGCTGATGCTCACGGTCCCGATGCTCATGACCCTGGTTTTCAAAAAACTCATCAAAGCCGAGGAGCTTTACCTTGAGGAACAATTCGGGGAGGAGTATCTGAAGTACAAGTCGGAAGTGAACCTGCTGATTCCCAGCTTCAAGTCGTTCAGATTGAAGGTCGGTTTTCCATAGGGTCTGACAAAAGGGGCTGGCTATTCAAGCCAGCCCCTTGGTTTGGCTGGTGCCGGAGGAGAGAATCGAACTCGCATGGAATGTTGGTACACAAAGGTTTGACGGAGTGCTGGACCACGAGCGCTCATTGGGTGTTTGCGGATTCGAACCTCCGATCTGCCTATGAATATAATAATATCAATAGGATATGTGTCCATCAAGAATCTTGAACCGACTTTGTACCATTCAAGGGGTCGCTCATCGAAGATGCTCACAGTTGGATCTATTGGAGGATGGGTTCACTGATACGGTTCACGTTCGCTCATCAACCTCATGCGTTTTGGTTCGGATGTGCAGTAGCACGGCAAACTCAAGTCCTATTTCATCCGGCGCTACGGCGGGATTTGTGACCGTCACGTATTAGAAACGAGGACGAGAGATCATAAACGGCGCTTGCAGATCAGCGAGATTTGTCGTTTGAAAGCCTCAAGCTGGGTCGCTGCCTTAGGGTCTGGCGAATGGATGCAGCATGCACAACATCCCTGGCATCAGCAGCACCAACACAGAAGGCTGAATCTGCCCTCCCTCGCCTGTTGGGGTTCCGTCAAGATATTCGAACTCTTTCAGCCGGCTGACTGCCAGTCGTTTTCCTTGGGTTGACCTTTTTCCATATATGAAATGCGAACATTACGATGGTTGCAGATGTCTGCGAGTCAACCTTTAGGAGAGATGCTTTGAGTTTCCGGTGCCTCAATGACAATCCTTCCGAAGAGGTTGGTTCTGGTTTTGAGGGGTCAGCTTGGGCTCCGAAAGATGGAGGGAGATGAAACGGAATGGTTGGCGATATCCAAATGCTATCAATACCCGAAGGAGCCACACCCCTGGAATGAATATAAGGCAGTTATCTGCCACTTACGGTCCATTCTTCGGTGGAATCAAGATAAGACCGCCCGATCAAGCTCCTTTCTGACGGCCAGCCCCAATTTCTCCAAGACATAGGGTTTCTTGACGTAGGCGCCTGCACCCAATGACTGAGCCTTCTTAACTCGATCTGTTTCCGAGAAACCGCTGACAATAACAGCTCTCTGCTTCGGGTTGATTTCAAGAACGTGCTGGTAAGTCTCCAGGCCATCGATCCCCGGCTCCATAATCATGTCCAGAACCAAAAGATCGACCTTATTGGACTTTAGGTATGCCACCGCATCCTCTCCCCTGGAGACGGCGTGAACCCTGTAGCCAAGCCTGGTCAACATGCTTAAAGCAAGCTCCCGCTGTCCCTCCACATCGTCCACGACAAGAATGGATTCCCCATCACCCATGTATTGGTCGGGGGATGCCTTGTCCTCATCCTTGGTCAGTTCCTCTCTGCTAACCGGAAAGTAAAGCGTGAAGGTGCTTCCCTTTCCCTCTTCGCTTTCAACATCAATGTATCCAGCATGATCCTTGACCGTTCCCCAGACAACAGCCAATCCCAGTCCCGTTCCGCTCCTCCCCATGACCTTCTTCGTATAGAAGGGCTCAAATATCTTCTCAAGGTCTGCCTGGGGAATACCCTTTCCATTGTCGGATACTGTCAAGACAACATAATCGCCTTCCTGCATCTCATCATAACCACGGATAGGTCTATCGAGATAACGGTTTTCCGTCCGAATTGTCACCTCTCCTTTGTCGAGAATGGCTTCTGCCGCATTTGATATCAGATTCATCACCATTTTTTCCAAATGAACGGGGGATCCTTTGATATTAAACAATCCTTTCTGTAGATCGATCCGGAAGGTGATGTTGGGATGATGTTCTTTTAATTTATGATACTCAGGACTTCTGGAAAGACTTGAGACCAGATTGTTCAGGTTGACAACCTCAGAAACGGCCACACCCCTTCGAGCCAGGGTCAAGAGGTCCTGGATGATGGCCGCACCCCTTTCACTGGCTTGAAGAATGTAGGACACGTGCCTGTTTGAGGGATTCCCTTTCGGTATCTTCTCCAGCAGCAGTTCTGAGTACCCGACTAGAATACCAAGCACATTGTTGAGATCATGAGCTACACCACCGGCCAAAGTGCCCAGGGCTTCCATTTTCTCGGCACGATTTAAACGCTCCTCAAGCCTTCTGCGCTCGGTGTTGTCACGAATACACTCAATAGCAGCAACGATCTCACCCTTTGAATCTCGCAAAACAGAGGCTGTTGCAGACAGGTGGACATTACCGGGAGGCAAATTCGGTGTAAAAGCTTCACCAAAGATGATGTCCCCCCGCCTCTGGATTGCCGTATAATCCTTTTCATTTTCCTGATTCTGACGAAGGGCAAGATCAATAAGAATTCGTCTTCTCTCCCCGTAGAATGGAAGAGAGTATTCATAATTCTCTTTTCCGACCATTTCTTCAGCCTTCACTCCGGTCATAGCCTCTATGGCCCGGTTCCAGGCAATAACCTTACCGTTTTTATCGATCACAAGGGTTGCATCGGGAAGAAAGTTGATGATGTCTCCGAGTTGTCGTTGGGATTCTTCCAACGCAGCCTCAGCCCGCTTGCGCTCGGTGATGTCGATCCCGACCCCCATCATGGCCGGACCGTCAGGCGTCGACAGCCGGGTAATACTGATGAGATAGGGTACAAAGCGCCCATCCTTGTTAATCAGGGTGGTCTCAAATGCCCCGCCAATCCCGGTCTCGAGTACCGATTTTACGAGGGCCATACCTGTTGCCGCATCTTCCGGGGTTTCGTGCCAGTCCGGGATGTACCAATCGCGAAGCTCATCGGCGCTAAACCCCATAGCGGTCTCGTGGGCCTTGTTCCAGCGCTTCAAATGACAAGTCGAATCGTAGAGGAAAAAGATCCCCGGCAAGCTTTCCAACAGCTTCTCCGTGAAGAGTTTCTCACGTAGCAGCTCCATTTCGGCCTGCTTGCGCTCGGTGATGTCCCTGATAATTCCTCCAACACCGATCTTGTTGCCCTTCAGAACCACGGGGAACTTGGTCGTTTCATAGATTCTGTCACCAACTCTCTCTTCGGTGACGACAAGCGACTTCGCCCGGATCGCTTCCAGATCGGAAGACCGACAGTTCCTGGCAGCGAGCTCCGGCATCAACTCAAAATCCGTTCTGCCGATCACATCGGCTTCTACTCTTCCAAAGAAGTGTAACAATGTGTTGTTGGCTATCACATGGCGCAACTGATCGTCTTTGACATATACCATGTCGGAGGAGGCGTCCAAAAAGGCCCGATAGCGATCTTCACTCTCACGCAATGCCGCCTCCGCCTTCTGACGCCGACGTTCCCCTTCCAGGTTGTCGAGGGCGAAGCCGATGTCGTCAGCCACCTTCTCCAACAGCTTCACATCCTGATCGCCAAAGAAGTCAACCTGGTCAGAATAGATCGTCAGGGCTCCCCACACTCTTGCCGCGGACCTGATGGGGAACGCCGCCGCAGCACGGATACCGTAGGGTGCTGCTCGGTTCCGCCATGGCAGGGTGAGCGGGGAATGCAAAAAGTGATTATGCACCGATGGACGTTCCTCGCGAATGCAGGTGCCTGTGGGGCCGCGGCTCTCAGGGCGATCATCGACATAGACTGAGATGCCACGAACATAATCCCCAGCCTCTCCGCAGATCGCTGTCGGTACGACCCTCTTGGTAGCTACTTCCACGTAGCCGATCCAGGACAACAGGAAGCCACCTTCTTCCATGATCACTCGGCATGCTTCTTCAAGAAACGGCTCAGCGGAGGTTGCCCATACGACCGCCTGGCTTACCCGCCTGAGCACACCATAGAGCCGGTTCAGCAGTTGAATCTCCCGCTCCTGCTGGACTCGCTCGGTGATGTCTTCGGCAATGCCGGCAAAACGATAGATTTCTCCGGTTTCATCGCGGACGGGAAATCCGCGGTCGAGTATCCATCGAATTGACCCATCCGGACGAACAATCCTGTACTTCATACTGGGTCCATCAGAGCCTCTTTCTGCCAGGCTTTTAGTGGCCAGATCCAGATCTTCAGGGTGAACGCTTTCTATCCAGGACCTAGGGTTGGCAGACAGGCTGGCACATGTGCGGCCCCATATCTCTTCGTAAGCGGGACTGACATAGAGCGTTTCCGTGATGTCACGGTCAGCGATCCAGAGGACTTTTTTTGTGTTCTCCGCTAACTGGCGAAAGCTGTCCTCACTCTCTCGCAAAGCATCCTCCGCCAGCTTGCGTTTGCTCTCTGTAGCTTCTAGTTCCGCAATCCGCCTGCGCATGAATGTCAATTCCTCGATGAGCTGTTCCTTGGTTTTCTCTTCGTCTGTCATTTCAAATCCTCTGAAATGCAAATGCAGGCTCGGGGCCTTAATCTGTAGCTTCCCAAGCACTGAGGTGCCTGGAGTCCAAGACTCCTTTATTTGTTAGCTTGGATGCAGGGTAAGGAGATTTTCCCTCTCATTATGGATGGTTTAGTTGGTCGGTTCAAGAAGAAGTCGTGTTGAGGCGACTGAACTCAACCGATGTATTGCATGCTGCCCAGGAGTGACAATGCCACATATCTTAACAGAACCAGCCCTTGAGGGGATAGTTCGTTGCTGATAGCCGAAACATATCTTGCCAGGAGGTGAACCCCGGACCAGGCAATCGGCTGCAACGGGTATGATCCGGACATGTTGACTTATCGGGCGATGGAGAAGTCAAGGCCAAGGAGAGGTATGCTGACTTTTCGATGGCCCTGTTGGACGGTAACCAAAGACAGCCAGCTAGGAGCAACACTGCCCTTCGCATCCAATATCCCAGGTTTCCTACAGAAATATAGTTAAAGGTCAGCCTCTTTTACCGGAGTTTTCATGGCTGCACCGTGAGCACGATGGTTGTGTCCGGCGCGCCATACAGTAGCAGATAAGCACCGTCGGCGACCGCACCAACAATTGTCTTCTCCGCCGTTCCCCAGTCCTTAAGGTCGATTTTGGCATTATACAGATACCATGAGCGTGCGCCGGTCAGGGTAAAAGGTGAAGCCGCCGACCATCGAAACCACTGACCCAACCCTTCGGAGTCGATCGTCACGGTTCGGTTCCCTGGCTTCAGAGCCGGGACTGCATCCAGCGGGCGGTAACGGGTGCCGCACCAGAGAAGCCATTCCTCTCCCTCCCGCTCCTCGATCACCAGATCGCTGAGACCCCAGCCGTTGTCGAGGGGAATCCTGAGACACATCCGCGCGACATGATCACTCTCCCTCGGATCGACGACCTGTACCAGGTCAAATCCCGCCGCCCGGAGCGATACAGCGAGGTACCCTTCCAAACCCTGCACCACCGCCAAGCTGATCACGGGGGGCTGCCGCCCTAGGGCCAGGAAGGCGCTGTAAGGTTCATTGGCCGTCAGCCAACGTCTGCCGACGCGCGCCTGCCATCGGTCCGACAGAGGGGGAGCGGGGAAAAGCTCATGACCGACGGGGAGTTCCATGTCGTAGTGCCCCATTCCGTAAGGGATACGTACGGCCAGATAACGGCGGCCGGCTGCGACAAATCCACGGTAGGACGTGCCGGGACGGCTGTCGGCCACGAAGCGACCATTCTGACGGAGCCTGAGTCCTTCGAGAGTGGGGTGCCAGTGATCGTTGACGAAATTAGAGAGGGTCAGCGTATGGTCGGAACAGACATCCAGCCGTTGCAGGCCATAACTGCTGGCATAGATGCCGGTGATGGCAGCCAGTTCCCCGTCACCGACCGGGATGGCTGGAAGAGTGGCGGGTTCCAGCGGCACCGGTATCCGGGCGATGCTCCCCCGCTCGGCCAGGGCGTGAAGCAGGATCCGCTCAGCCAGGGGGACGGCAATGCTCCCTATTCCCATGCCGTTGGTGACCATAACGACGACCGCGAGGCGCTCGTCGGGGGCGACGATGAAATAGCTGTGATAATGATCTGCGTCACCCGCCTTGTGCCATGCCCTCACCCCCGCCGCCGCCAGCCCCCCTTGATGTACGCCGTCCCACCCCAGACCAAAGTGGGCATAATGATCCGTGATCGGGTTGAACGGCAGGTTCACGGTTTGGTCACGACCCATCTCGGCCACGGCGGCTACAGAGAGGATGCGCCGGTCCCCCCGGCGGCCACCATTGAGGAACATCATCGCCAAGTTCCCCAGATCGCTCGGTGTCGTAAAGAGGCCGCCCGAATAAGTGTTGATATATTCCTGCGGCTCGGGCCGCCCCGCATCATCAAGCCCAGGGGCAAAGCTACCAGGTGGAAAGGGTTCCAGACCGAATCGACTGTGACTCATCCCCAGGGGGACCAGGATTTCCTGCTCGACAAACCTGGTGTAGGGATGACCGCTGACTGCGGTGACCAGCAGTTCGATAACTAGAAAACCGTCGTTGCCATACACCGCCGTCTCCCCCGGCTTGTGCTTTAGGCGTTCGGTGGCCAGCATGTCCCGAACCTGGGTGGCATAGCCGGAGAACGGCATAACGGTGAGGACGTTGGGGAAATGGATGCCGGGGAGGCCGGACGAGTGATTGAGCAGCATTCTCACGGTGATGTCACGCCAGGGTTCTTCATCGGCCATGCGGAAATCGGTCATGTAACGAATCAGCGGGGCATCGAGTTCGATTGTCCCCCGGTCCACCAGGATCATCGTGGCGACTGCGGCGATCACCTTGCTGCAGGATGCGATGCAGAAAAGGGTTTCCGTAGTGGGCGCTAGACCACGGGTCCGGTCGATCAAGCCGAACGCCTCGGCCCAGAGGAGGCTCTCGTCATCAACGAGGGCGACAGAGACCGCGGTCGTCTTGCTCTCACTCCCGGCCAGTTCCTCCATAATCTCGGCACGGGAAGTGGCGATTGTGGCAGCATAGGCGATTGGCAGGTCGTCGTTATGCCTGCTGCAACGGGGCCGGGGGTGGTGGTGAGTGCCGGGGATGGTGGGGCTTGTCATGGTTCTCTCCTCTGCAGGTGCCGAGTCGGGTGCTGGGGTACGTGACCTGCAATGAGCTTCACCCCGCAAATGAGTTCTGAGGTTTTGATTATAACAGATCGTGGTTATCGGAATACGGCGTCAGAAGGCAAATTTAATGGAACTTGCCAATCTCCTGAAAATGTTCCCCTTGAGCTGCATCCTATAAGAAATGATCTCATTATGTTGAGTAGCAACCGTCAAGGCGGCTGAACCCCTTGGCGAATAAGAGGCGGGAGTCCAAAGAAAGGTGCGAATAGAATAGGAGGCGCGGAGGGAAAACTTATCCTGTGAGCTTCCTCTATTGCGTGATGTTTGCCTCACAACAGGATTCATCATCCTCGCCCTTCTCCCGTCTCCAAACCCGCATGGATACTAACTCAAAACGGCTTAAAAGCGTGACGCACTACCTCACCCGGCAAGGGGCAATCCGAGAACCCAATCCTGGGACAAGGCCGGTTATACGGGTCCTCTTCCCCCTCTTTTCCCAGATAAAATCCACCACTTTTTGCCCAAGCGGTTTTTCAAGAGAAATTCTATCCTTTCGAACGCTCAGAAGTTTCGCGTGCGAATCTCTCTCCCCGATCGCCACGATGAGTGGCCGGCATGCACAGCGCAATGGCGGAGTGTCCGGCGGCAAAGAAGCGACACAGCCATGCCCCCAAGCGGTTTTTGGAGACTTTTTTTAAGAAGTTGAGAGAACCACGACCCGCAACAGGTGTCCGCCAAATCGCCAGGCGGATGATGCGATCGAGCAGAGCGCTGCCGGTCACTGGCAGTTCCCCCTCACTTTAGATTTGCAGCCCCGCACCACCATCACTACAACGACCCCACCAAACCATTTGCAGTGACTCACCCAGCCCGGTCCATCCCCCCTGCCACTGGTCACAGGCCGTCGGTAGATCCTGCCACGAGATGGCAAAAGCAGGATTGATTCCTGTCTGTCCTGGGTAAGGTCACGACGGGGGACGCGTGGTGAGCGCTCGCCACAGAGGCGCTTTTGCGTCCTCCTCCTGCCCGCTGGAGACCGCAGCAGCTCAGTTTCGCAAGCCAGCGGATCACTTATTTCCCCTCAACCTTATTCTTTGGAAGGAGAGAACAATGTCACTGTTTCACCCTGATGTTAACCACTTGGTACAATTCTCGTTTGTCGATCGAAAAGCCCCGGTCGTCTACCAGATCGACGAGATTACCGCCAAGGCCACGAAGGACTATCTAAACGATTTTGAGGAGAAAACCTGGCCCTTCTACTGGTTTCAGACGGTTCACGGGGTTGATGTTGCAGTCAACCAGGACGGCATTGAACTGGTCCACGTGTTCTTTGAAATCGACGAGACAGATCTCGATCATAGGAACTCTGAAGATGACTTCGACGTGGCCATCCATTTCAAGGGCCTTCCTGCCATCCCTTATGAGTGCGATGTCGCGTCTCCCACGGAGCTGACGAGATTCCTTCTTGCACTCAGCAAAAGATCTGGCGAAGATGGTCCGTTTGCGTCGTTTTTAGACTCGAACGGCCATCTGGTGCTGTTCGATGCTCGCAAGATCCTGTACGTTGAAGCCACTTCGGAGGTCGTTCAGAAGGGATGGACAGAAGTCCTGGCGGAGGATTTGCAGAAAGCCCAGACCGACGCGGAAACCGGCCAACCCGACCAGAAACTGCCTCGCAAAAAGAGGGCGTCCCGCACTCGTCGGACGAAGATGCCGGAGAAGTCATGATCATGCTTGTCTGGAGCTAGTTGTTTCATTCGCCGCAAGCGATCCGGGCACTCACTTTCGTTGTCATGAGCCTCGGTACGTGTAAGCCGAGTAGGAGGCCGGGGGGATTCTCTCCCCGGTCCTCACACTGCCCAAAGAGGATTTGCTACGGCCCCACCGTGACGTTCGATTCCGCTTTCAGCCCCTCGACCAGCTCAAGGCCCATCTCGTAGCGGAGAGCATCCACAATGAAATAGGCCACCTTATCGCCCTTGGCCAGCCGCGGTGCGACTTTTTCCCCATAGATTCCGTCCTGCGTTAAGAAACCGGGAACCTGAAAATCGGCTTTCTCAAGGGCAGTGATAAAACGACCGGCAGAGCGTTCGATCGTTTCCATATAGTCCTGGCGGAGGCCGGCGATGAGCTTTTCCAGCAACGCGTGATCTTCTCCGATTTCGCAGTCCAGGTAGGAGTATAGGCGCTCAAGATGCCGCTAGGTCCTGTCCAGCAGATACCACGGCTCTTCACCCTCCGTGTAACGGAGCAAATGCTCCCCCGGGTTATCTTTCAGTTTCTTCAGTTCACTGCGGATGGTTTTGCCCAGAAGGAGAAGCCGGGCTCCGCTCTCGATGAGAGCCCACCGCAGCTGGTAGTCAGGTTGCTGAAGGGGCCAAAATCCACCCTTGCGCTCCTGAGCCAGCTTGAGGGCATCATCCGGATTCCCCAGAAGGAGGCCTTCCTCAGCATGGCGAATGAGTTTGCGCTCAAAAGCAGGGAAGGTTTCAAGGGCACACAAGGTTTCCACCGGTAGCTCAAGATCGCCGACCTTCATTTCCTCTTCAACGGATTGCGCGGACTCCACGTAAGCAGGCCGGAAATCGGTGCGGCTTCTCCACACGGAACACACTTCCCGGATCCGTTCAAGGTGCTTGGGGTCGGTAGGTAGCGGAAGAGAGGAGTATTTTTCCGTGGCTTCCGTATTCCCTTTCCCGCAAAGAATTTCAGCCATGAGGAGTAGCCGTCGGAGCTCTTTTCGAAGTTGCCCCGCGGAACCCTGTGCAGTTGTTTTGAACCCAAAGCCATTCTCGAATAACGCTGCAAGCTCAGGCAAAGCTTGTTTGGTCTTGAGGGCCTTGTCGTATTCCACAGAGGAGGCAAACTTGAGGGCGACATCAGTGAGTGAGGCCGTGCCGGAAATGAGTTTCACGGCTCCGCTCTCGACAGCATCAACTTCCTGGGCGAGCTTGTCTAGTTCCTCGAGGGTAAGGAGGCCTTTGTCCACTTTTTCGCAGATCTTCTCCGCCTGATCCGGGGCAATCTTTCGAAATACCTGTTCGGCAATAACCCGTAATCGCGTGTTCCGCTGCCATGGATTTGCACCCGGTTCGATCACAACACCCGCAGCCTCCAACTCAACCAGAGCCTGCTGACAGCTCTGCCGGTCCTTGGGGATATAGACCAGGAGTTTTGCAGGAACATGCCCTTCCGGGTCAGGTTGGCCTTGCTCGTCGATGAACTCAAGAAATGCGTCCACCTCATGCCGCAGCCGGAAGAAGCTGTCTTTCCAACGGAAGATTTTTGTCTTGGGAACGCACATGTTGTCGCAGAAGGCTCGGTAGCTGCCGTCCGGATCGTACCAGACGACGATACCCAATTCCTTGATTTGCTTTTCGATCAGTTGCCGGAGATGATCGCTGACTTTACCCATGGGAGAATATCCGGAAGCTCAGAATTACGAAGGAATGGCATTGCGGGCTCGGCCGGGAACACGCAGCACCCAGGTCATTTCGCCTTTACAGATGGTTTCCTCTTCCGCTCGACAGGTTTCCTGGCACTTTTCCCAGTAGCCGCAGTCTTTTCGGAAGTTGGCTGCTGTGCCTTCATATCTTCGGAGTTGGCGAGTTTCATGAAATTCGTAACGGGGAGATGCAGGGGCGGAAACCCCGCTCTTCTGGTCAGATCGGCCAAGGTTTCTCGCAGGTATGGATAAAGAATAGCCGGACAGTTGATTGAAGCAAGTTGGCGCCGTGAATCCTCATCAATGGGTGTGGCAAAATCAAAGATTCCAAGATATTTCACATCGAAAAAGAATGGATAATCGGGATTCTTTTCCATTTCCGGCGTCTCAACCCCCAGTCGCACCCTTATCGAGCTGTCTTCCTCGCTCAAACGAGTGTCTATCCTAAGTCCATAGGCGAATCCATCTTGGCCCCCATTCTCCTTGTAGTGCGGATTGACCTGGAAGAATACAGAATCCAGTCGGATCTCTTTAACATTCATTGATGGCATAGGCTGCCTCTGCCTTAATAAAGGGGTAGTCATCAGCACCGATCACTTCTTGGAGATGAAATTGCGGCCCCTCAAGACGACTGACCGGCTTGTAGTGAACAAACTCATGCTCAAGTTTTTGCTCAGGCCGAACCAGGCTCACGCGGAGCTCCTGGCCAAGGGCTTCGGCGATGGTCAGCAGGCGCTTCAAGGTCATATTGGAGCCGCTGTTGAAAAGTTTGGAAACGGCCGCCTTGCTGATGCCGAGTCTCTCCGCTAGCTGACTCCGGCTGATGTTCTTTTGTTCCATGATCTCGAGGATCTTCTCGGTGACTTCCAGTTCCAGACCTTCGAGTTTGTACTCGAAGGTGTCCCGAGCTCGCTCCCACTCCTCCTTGAACCATCCATGCCTTTTCATAATCACCTCCCTGCGGTGAAGCCCCAGACTCAGGGCCTCTTTGCTTTGAGGTATTCCTCTCGCAGCCGTTTTGCCCGCTTCAAATCTTTGGGATTTGCCTTTTGTCTCTTCTTTAAGGTTCCATGGGTCACTATGATCATCTGTCCCGTCTCAAAAAAGCAATAGACCCGGATCTGGTTTTGTTTGATCGCGTAGATACCGTCTTCTTCGTGTCTGAACTTTTCTATATTCCTGGGTGCACCATTCTTGGCTATGAAATCGAACAACGCCCTCAGCTTTCCTTTACTGGGGGGAGGCAATCCCGCAAAGAACTGTTCAAACTGGGATCGTCCGTCGTCCACGATAGCGAGAATAGAAAGTCTCGCTCCTCGGGTGATGAGTTGCGTGATCACACTCAAATTGTTAACTCCCAAGTTAACTCTTGTCAAATCATTTGTCGGCACCCATGGTAAATTTCTTGAGGGTATCATGAATGCCGGCATAATCTCTCGCAGCACAGACGCCCTCGACGCGTCCGCCCACTCAGGTTATCAAGAAGGCAATCCGTCTGCACGGAGGTGAGAGGCTGGCCATGGCCTTCGGACCCCCGCAAGGGGCTTTATTCATGTTTGCTCTCCATCCGCACCACCAATCCTTCCGAATTTTCTCTCGGAGCTCTCCCTCTCAACCTCTTCTCATAGTGTTGATCAGGCTGATGCCTCACGAATGGAGTTCCTGATCCAGCCCATGGGCGATGGCGTAGGATTTATTGGTTTTGCACTTTTCACGGACACGGTCCGGCCAGTGGTCCATGGCCTGATAGGACCAGTCGTAGTCGCCGCGCTCCAGAGCTTGCCAGGCTTTCTTCGGATCCGCCTGCCAGGAGGGGATGAGCTCCCCAAGGGGGGCGATGTTGAGGAGCACTCCGTCGTCGAGATGGGGGCGGTAGCCTCGTTCCTGAATGATCCGCTCAAGGGTCTTTCTAAACTCTCGCACATCATCGAGCATGTCAGCCAAGGCCGCCATGGATTTTTCCAGCTCCCGCCGTTCCCGTCCCTGGGTTCCGTCCCGCTTGTTGCGCAGATCGCCGATTTGGGCTTCCAGATGGTTGATCTTGGGTTCCACGTATTCTTTCTGGATGCGGAAGAGGGAGTCGTTGGTCAACCGTTCGTGGAAGACCCAGATGCCGTGACGTTTCTTTGGCGACTGGAGATACCAGTAGACGGGACGCTTCCGGTACTGTTGAATGTGCTGCTTGAAGAAAGTTCGATCCAGGTATTGGCGCAGAAGATCCTCCGGTTCCCCCTGCTTCTCGGTTCCCGCGCGGATGACATCGGTGGATTCCTCTTCACCCACCATGATCTTGAGGGCATTGAGAACCTTCGCCGGCAGGTCATTCGGGTGGCCTTCGTCCATGACAAGGATACCGTCGGGATCGGCGAGGTCCTGCAGGCTGGATGCAGTATTTTGGGAGAAACGCCCGCGGCCGAGTCCTTTTTCCACGCCAGGCTCAAACCGGTTGAGGGCGGTCCCGACAGCGTAGCTGATCCACTTGCGGGCAAGCTCCTCAGTGGTGACTGGCGGCGTAGTGCTCAAATCTGGGGACGTCTCGTCATTTTGAGCTTCGCTCTCTTGATCGGCTTTAGGTGAATACTCTTCCCCATCCACATCGTCCACCTCATCTGTCAGGACGGAGGCTTTGTCAGCCAGCTCTCTTTCGATGGCTTGCCGGTCTTCATCACTGATTCGTAAGCCTTCAGGGGGTGTAGGATTTTTTTCGTCAGGCACGGCATTATTAACGGGACAACTCCAGGATTTTCGTGTAAGGGAGACTGAAAGATTGGATACAAGGCGAAAAGCAACCGGAATTGGAGTGTGCCAGGATGGCGGTGCAGGATCTTCCCAACGGTTTTCCCATCAGCGAAGAGGACTGGAAACAGACGCCTCCCGCTGTACGGGCGTTGGTCCTGCAGCAACATGAGCTCATTGGCCAACTGACCAAACGGGTGGAAGAACTGGAAGCCAGACTCGGGCAGAATTCGCAGAATTCGAACCGTCCTCCCTCCACGGACCCTCCGTACCAACGAGAAAACAGGAAATCGAGCGGAACGGGCAAACCCGGAGCCAAGAAGGGCCACAAAGGGCATCAACAGTCGCTTTTGACGCCGACGGAAGTGGTACCGGTAGCGCCGAAACCTTGTGAGTGTGGGTGTCAGGAATTTGAGAACCTGAGAGCGTTTTACACGCATCAACATATCGAGCTCCCGAAAATCGAGATGCAGGTTACACATTTTGTGCTGCAGGAAGGGGAATGCACCGCTTGTGGCAGGAGCTGCAAAGGGGTAGTGCCGGAGGGGTTCCAGGTTGGGTACGGACCTCGGTTTACCGGGCTCATTGGCGAGTTGAGCGCAAGTCAGCGCAGCAGCCGAAGCGCTGTGAAAGAATTCTGTCAATCGGTGCTGGGTGTTGCGATCAGTTGTGGAGGAATTCAGCGTTGTGTTGACCGCGTTTCGGAAGCGATCCTTCCCCACTATGTGGCGATCGCTGAGAGAGCGCGCAGCCTTATGGTGAACTTTATCGACGAGACCTCCTGGTATCAGCATGGAGTCCTGGCTTGGTTGTGGGTGATGGTCAACCCCTCGGTAGCCTTCTTCAGTATCAAGGCCAGCCGGTCTAAACAGGCTTTCGAAGAGTTGATCGGGCACTGGGCAGGGATTCTGGTAAGCGATGGTTACGGAGTCTAGCGCAAGTGGGTGAATCAAAGGCAAACCTGTCTTGCCCATCTGATACGCAAAGCGGTAGGTCTTGCTGAGAGAAAGGACTCGGTGGTCGCCAGGTTTGGCGAGCGAGTCGACTCCGAGCTTGGCCGTCTGATTCAGTGGGCCAATGCACCTCCAACTCAAGGAGAGGTTTCCACATGGTACGCGCGAATGTGTCATCTGATTGACCAACACAGGGGTCGAAAGGATGAGGCGGGCAGGCTCGCAAAACATTTGGACAGGGAGATGGCTCATCTTTGGGTCTTTCTGATTGAAGATGGCGTTGAGCCCACAAACAACCGAGCTGAGAGAGCGCTTCGCTTTGCCGTCCTCTGGCGGCGAATGATGCAGGGAAGCTTCAATGAAAAGGGAGATCGTTGGGTTGAGCGAGCACTGTCCCTGCGGGAAACCTGCCGCCTCAGAAGTCTTCCCACATACCCTGTGCTGGTTGAGGCTCTCACCTGCTCGTTTCAAAACAGAACCCCCGACGTGTCATGGATTTAGGGGACCCCCTGAACACATACGAAATGATCTGGGTTTCCGATAATTGATATCTGCGCCTGAAAGGCCAGAGACGCAATGTGGTGGAAGCAAACGACGTTTTTTTCGAGAAGAGCATTATCTCAGTAACGTTCACCAAACATACCTGACGGCGTTGCTGTGTTCCACAACTCCATGGTCTGGCGCTGCCAGAGGGTGTTGATCCATTTGGAGTATTTTTGCGAGTAGTCTTCGATGCTGACGCTTTTGCGCCAGGACTCCCGCCACACCTCCCACAGGGCCTTGGGCATGTTCGCGACGCGGATCGCTCCAATGGCGCCGGTGGCGCTATCGATCAAGAGAAGGGAAACCGTGTTGGATTTGTCCCACCAATCAATCCGGTCCTTCCGCTCGATGGCCTTGTAGCGGGTCGGGTCGAAAACGAGCTCGTAGATGAGCGGAGAAGACTCAAAGCGAATGAAAGCCATGACCATGGTTTTGCTCTCGTCGATGATATACCTGGTCAGGATCTTGGCTTTCCGTAAAATCTTTCTTTCTTCCTTGGATGGTCCTCGCATGTATATGATGAGGAGTATCGGGGCCGGTGACAAAGTAAGCCATTTTCAGCGGTGAAGAAGCGAACCATCCTTGCCGGTGGAAAAGATGCCAGTTTCTTCTCTTCTTTGGTTTTTTTCGATTGCGAACTCCTTTTGCTTCGGTAAATGTGGATCTTGTTCATTGCTCAAGAGGCTGAGGTCGTTGAGCTATTGGGAATGGCGATGTTCTTAGAGAGGGTTTCCTGACGCTCAGGTGTTAAAATTATTTTCCGATCTCTGGATGCTACCCGCCCAATGGTCAACCGGCTACCCCTTCAGTAGGAGGATTATGAAAGGCCATTCCAGGAGTATTACCACCTAATCCCAACAACTTTTCCTTTCCCAGAGGCGGTTCCAACCGATAACGCTGGATTTTGTCCAATTTTCCTTTCCCAGAGGCGGTTCCAACCGATAACGCTGGATTTTGTCCAAAGCTTGCAGTGGTCCACTTTTCCACCGGCCATTTTGGCTACCTTCTTCACCGGCGCCAATAGAGGAGCCACTCCCCGGTGTCCAATTGCTCGAACCTGGCACCCTCAGTGCCTGGCGGGGGCAAAAATGGAGCAGGAGCCGTCTGTTTGAGTGTAAAGTGAATCATGGTCTGGTGATGCATCTGCCAGGGCTGGCTAAACGGATCTTCATCGCGCAGGGGACGGAACCAACAGCGCAAGAATGAATCACGGAGAACATGGCAAACTCCTCGATCAGGGCCAAGGTGTGCGCAGAAGTATCCAGTAAAGGAGTTTTTATACACCCATTATGCTCCTCTTCTCCTCTAGTGACAAGCTGGTTCTTCATCATAGGTCCGCCAGACTCAGAGAGAACAGGAGGAAACGGCGCGCTTGAGGTGAGCGGGCAGTGGACTTTTAACAAAGATTTCAAGAAGCCCATCAGCTCCCACCTCTGATTGAGGCCGGCTATGAGGTTCTGCTTAGGGGTGACCCTCGTCAATGAGTCCCGCGTCCGGAGTCAGAATCTCCGACAAGCCACAGGGTAGAATCAGTGGCGCTACTGACATGATGCGGGTTTGCAGGCGAAAATGGGGTGGAATTTGAGGGACCAGGGGCAAAGTAGCCCGAAAGCACCCTCCATTCGTCGGTGGCGCTTCAGAAGTGGAACAATTTTGTACTGCATTAGATGAAGCATGAGGAAGCAATTGGAGATCATAGATTTGCAGGACGGAAGGAGATACAAGGCTCACACACAAGATTTGTCAGATGAGAGACGACAACCCTCTATGGCTGCAAGGCTTTCGGGGACTTCAAGAGGCACTTTTTTGGGGCCTTTCGGATGTGGGCGAAAGCAATGAAGCCATTGAGTTCCCGCAAAATTCAGAACAGGCTCCCCACCTTTTTTCGCACTGTGGCCAACCAGAAGTGTAGCAAGGCAGGGCGCCGCCATGTATGCTCCGAGCGATCCGGGCATCCTGTGTTTTTTGGGGTCACTTTCAACCCGGCGTGTTGGGGATAGTGTGGGGGACGAGAACGTTACAAGATTAAAAGAGGCAAAATATTGGCATAACCCATTGTTTTATTTGGAGGGCGACCCGGGAATTGAACCCGGGACCTTTGGTTCCGGAGACCAACGCTCTATCCACTGAGCTAGTCGCCCTCGATGGTGGGGAAGTGCAAGATCTTCCCTGCTACGAAACTGAACGCTTGATAGCAGACAGCGGAGGTTTTGTCAATCAACCGGTGACAACCGCGAACGGCCAATGATAGCCGAAGGTTGACCGTAGAAAGACCGACCGCATCATCGCTACGGCTTGGCGGTCTTTGGTCTTGAATTTTTTTATCAATCAGATCAAACCCTTCGATGACGGAACGGTTGTGCGCCTGGAATCAAGGCTGGTGGCCTGGTCGAGGGCGCGGCCCCACGCCTTAAAAACAGCTTCCAGGATATGATGGGTATTGCTCCCGTAGTGGGCCTGCAGGTGCAGGGTGACTCCTCCGTGCTGACTGAAGGCACGGAAGAATTCCGGTACCAGTTCGGTTTCAAAGTGGCCGATGCCGGGGGTGAGCGGTGGGACCTGATAGATCAGATAAGGCCGATTGGAAAGGTCGAGCACGACCGTGGCACAGGCCTCATCCATCGGCACCACCGCATGGCCGTAGCGGTGGATGCCAGCGCGGTCGCCGAGGGCGTCGGTAAGGGCCTTTCCCAGGCAGATGCCAATGTCTTCCACGGTATGGTGAGCGTCCACCTCGAGATCGCCCAGAGCCTTGACCTTCAGGTCAAAAAAGCCGTGTACCGCAAAAAGAGTCAACATATGGTCCAGAAACGGAATCCCCGTCTCCAGCGCCGTCAGCCCCTGTCCATCGATGGTCAATTCAAGGTCAATGTCTGTTTCTTTGGTCTTCCGAGCAATGTGACCCATACGCATGGTCTCAATCCCTTCTTCTGCGGGTTGCCGTTGGAACCTGGGAAGGCGCCCGTCCGTACGCCTGGGCTGAACCGTCATCCCTCACCCCGTGGCACGGTTCCTCTATTTTACCATTTAATCACCCTCACCTCTTCCAGTTCGCATCCCAGGAAAGTCTGCCCGATTACCTGGAACCGGTACGGCACATCGGTCACGAAGAAGCGGTAATGAGGAAAACCTTCCTGCGGGTTGGCCAGACCCTCGCGCTCGAGCATGGCAGCGGCCTGCTCTGCCATGGCTTCCGCGGAATCGACGAGCGTGATTCCACTTCCCACCACATCCTGGAGCAGCGGTTTGAGCAGGGGGTAATGGGTGCAGCCCAATACCAGGGTATCGATATTGTGCCCCAGTAAAGGTTTGAGGTACTCCTCGGCCGTGAGACGCGTCACCGGATGATCCAGCCACCCTTCTTCCACCAGGGGCACGAGGAGAGGGCAGGCCTGGGAAAAAACTCGAACTTCGAAGTCAAAGCGGTGAATGGCCCGGGTATAGGCATTGCTCCTGATGGTCGCAGGGGTGCCGATAACGCCAATTTCCCTGGTGGCTGTCCTATCGACGGCCATCCGCGCCCCGGCCTCGATGACATCCAGCACCGGGATGGGGGATCGGTCGACAATGGCCTGAAGGGCTACCGCCGCCATGGTATTGCAGGCAACAATGAGCAGCTTCACCTGTCGGGCGAGCAGGAAATCCACCATCTGGCAGGCGTAGAGGGCAATGGTGTCAACCGATTTCACGCCGTAAGGCACCCGCGCCGTATCGCCGAAATAGAGGATGTCTTCAAAAGGCAGACGGGTCATCAAGGCGCGAAAGACGCTGAGTCCTCCGACGCCCGAATCGAAAACACCAATGGGATCCGCGAGCTTAGCCATCATGAAACCTGATCGCCTCTTTGAACCGGCCCTTCCAAAGGCCGTCCTGCCCGGACCAGCACGGCCACTTTAATCTTGTGTTTTCTGAACGACGAGTTCCTTGCTCAGCGCCAGGGCCTTTTGGTAGACGGTCCGTCGAGGCAACCCATACCGGCTGACGATTTCAGCCGCTGCCTGCTTGACCGGCAGCCTGCTTGTCTGAAGCAGGAACGTCAGGTCCTGATGCCAGTCGGATGGCAGGGGGGCGGCCGCGTCGCCTTCCCCGCACCCGGCAACCACCAGTGTCAGTTCCCCCCGGACCTCCCCGGAAAAATGGGCTGCTGCGGCCGAGACCTTGCCGCGAAAGAATTCCTCGAAGCGTTTGGTTAATTCGCGGGCAATGGCGATGGGCCGATCTCCCCAGATGAGCAGGATATCGCTGAGAGTTTTGGACAGTCGTTGAGGTGCTTCGTAGAGAATGAGGGTCATGGAGAGGCCGGCATAAGCCGCAAAAAAGCGCCTTCTTCCTGATCCGCCGGCCGGAGGGAAGCCCAGGAACGCAAAGGGATGGGTGGGCAGCCCGGACGCCACCAGCGCGGCGATGAGGGCGGTCGGCCCGGGAATGACGGTTACCATCAGGTTCTGGGCGAGAAGCTGCTCGACCAGGAGTGCTCCGGGATCGGAGATGCCCGGCGTTCCGGCATCAGTAACCAGGGCAACGAGAGCCCCCGCCCGGACCCTGGCAGCCAATTCCGTTCCCCGTTTCCGCAGATTTTGGCTGTGGTAGCTGACGAGCGGTTTATGGATGTCGTAGAAACTGAGCAGCTTTCGGGTGTGGCGGGTATCCTCCGCGGCAATCAAGTCCACGGAGCGCAGCACTTCGAGCGCTCTCAGGGTGATGTCGGCAAGATTACCCAGGGGGGTGGCGACCACAAAGAGAGCGCCGGCAGAAGCTGCCACCGTCCCCTCAATCGCAGGCTTCGAAGGCATTGGGAATCCACTTGAGCTCAGGTTCAGCGTCCTGCCAGCTGATGGCTACCACGTCAAAGCGGGCGGGCTGGTTTTCCATTCGCAGGTGTTTCAGATACCATTGTGCCAGCCGGGTCAGTCTTCTCTGCTTCGCGCGTGAAACCAGTTCCTCGGGCGCGCCATAGTGAAGGGCGAAGCGGGATTTGACCTCAACGAAGACGAGGGTTGGACCGTCGCGGGCAACCAAATCGATTTCGCCAATACGGCAGCGAAAATTTTGCACTACCACATGCAATCCTCGCTGTTTGAGGAAGGCAGCGGCAAGGTCTTCAGCGAGCTTGCCCTTTTCCTTGCGATTCAGCATCGGGATCCCCAGGTCAGGATCAGCAGACCACTCGGCGGAAACTCAAGCGGTGCACCGGGCAGGGACCGTGGCAACGTAGTGCTTCAAGATGGCGGGGGGTGCCGTAGCCCTTGTTCCGGGCAAAATCGTAGACGGGATAGAGGGCGTGGTAACGGCCCATCAGTCGGTCGCGATGGACCTTGGCCACGATGGAGGCTGCGGCAATCGACAGACTGAGCTGGTCCCCCCGCCGAAGGCCTTTTTGGGGAAGGGGCAGGGGCAGTGAATAGGGACCATCGATCAAAAGAAAGTCGGGCCGCACCTCAAGGTTTTCCACGGCCTGGACCATGGCCTTGAAAGTTGCCTGCAGAATATTGATCCGATCGATTTCAGCCGGTTCGATCCAGCCAAGGCCAACGGCTACGGCACAGGCCAGAATGTCCCGGCGGCAGGCCTCCCGCTGGGCTGCGGTCAGGCGCTTGGAGTCCGTAACGCCAGAGAGATCGGCATGTGGGGGCAGAATCACCGCCGCCGCCACCACCGGTCCGGCCAGAGGTCCCCGTCCCACCTCATCGATTCCCGCGACCAGCGAAAAACCCCGGCGATGAGCCTCGCTTTCGAAAAAGCGAGCATTCATCCCCGAGGCATCCATGGTCAGCTGGAGCACTAGCGTTTCTCTTTGATACGGGCCGCCTTGCCCAATCGTTGCCGGAGATAGTAGAGCCGGGCGCGGCGGACGCGGCCCCGGCGCAACACTTCAACCTTGTCGATCTGCGGCGAGTGCAGCGGAAATATCCGCTCAACGCCCACTCCGTAAGAGACTTTCCGGACCGTAAAGGTGGCCGACAGGGCTCCCCGATGGTAACGAATCACTACACCTTCAAAAACCTGCACCCGTTCCTTGTCACCTTCACGAATCTTGACGTGCACCCTTACGGTGTCACCGGATCGAAAGGCAGGGATATCCATCCGCATGAACTCGCGCTGGATGCTTTCAGCCAACCTCATCCCCATTTTCCTATCCTCCATTCTCAACAGTAGAAGCTTTTCTCGGTTATTAGGAACAAACCCCATCAACGTTCACGATCAATCCGTACCCAGCAGGCGATCCAGCAGGATTGCCGCAGCGCACCGCACGGACAAGTGATTGTAGTCGCTCTTTCTCTGGATCGCTTGAAGCACTGCCTCAGCTTCTCCCAGGACTTCCGGGGCCAGCCCCCAGCCCGTACCGAAG
>Ga0255341_1002078_pt1 | contig 26146 bp, 26 predicted proteins | sample wastewater_treat_8_FD_192418 | JGI IMG/M metagenome (GOLD analysis project Ga0255341, IMG submission 192418) | Wastewater microbial communities from Lulu Island WWTP, Vancouver, Canada - plant12 | ecosystem: Engineered > WWTP > Wastewater > Unclassified | place: Canada: Vancouver, British...
GACTGAGTAGTGGTTGCTTCGCAGCCTGTCACCGATTTGTTTGGCCAGGACCACCGACCGATGCTTCCCGCCGGTGCAACCGATCGCGACGGTCAGGTAGCGCTTCCCTTCCTGAATATACCAGGGAATCAGCCGCAACATGAGGCAGGTGAAATCCTCGATGAATTCCCTCGCCACCGGCACCTCGATCACCCAGGATTCAATCTGGGGCGAACATCCGTCCAGGTGCCTGAGTTCCTCGACGAAATAGGGATTGGGCAGAAAGCGCACATCCATCACCAGATCGGCTTCCAGGGGCAGGCCATATTTAAAGCCGAACGAGAGCGCCTGAATGTTCAACCGTTCTTTGTCGCTCACCCCCGAATAGGTGCGGGTGATCAGTGCCTTGAGCTGATGCACGGAGAGCGTGCCGGTATCGACGATCCTGGTGGCCCGATTCCGCAGCGCCTGCAGCTGCTCGCGTTCATGACGGATGGCATCGAGCAGCAGGGCCTCGGAGGCTGCCGCCGGATGCAGGCGGCGGGTTTGACTGTAGCGCCGCTGGAGCACTTCGGTGGCGGCTTCGAGAAAGATGATCTCGAACCGGTAGCCGGCCTCCTCCAGCGCCCCAAAGATCCGATCGTAGTCATCGAGAAACTTCCGTTCGCGAATGTCAATCCCCAACGCTATCCGGGAAATATCCGGCATATCCCTTTCACACAGGGCCAGAAATTCCGGAAGCAGCGGCACCGGCAGGTTGTCAATACAGAAGTAATGAAGATCCTCGAAGGCTTTGATGGCGGTACTCTTCCCCGAGCCCGACAGGCCGGTCACCACCACCACGTGAACATTTCGCTGCGTCATGGACCATATTCCTATTGAAGCTCAAACGTCATTCACCGGGAACCGTTACTCGATCGAAAAACCTGGCAGGGAACAAAGCGGAAAAGCAGGAGCCAATGCGCGGTAAAAGTCAGCAAGAGGGGGAATGCGGGAAGAGCGGGGGACTCAGCCTTCGGTTCCTCAGCCATTCGAATCCATTATGTCGCCTAGAAGTCCTCATCCTCTTGTTGGATCACATCGTAAATCTCGTCCTGGGTATAGACCCCAAGCAGCCGCTTTCGCATCGGAGCATTTTTGAGCAGGCGGGCAATTCTGGCCAGGGCTCGCAGGTGAATGCCGGTGCAGCTCTCCGGCGCGACCAGGAGAAACAGGAGATGCACCGGTTTGCCGTCCATCGACTCAAAATCCACGCCCACACTGGACTTTCCGAAGGACAACAGGAGCTGATCAAGATCCTTCAATTTCCCATGGGGAATCGCGATTCCATCGCCGATACCCGTGCTCCCCAAGCGTTCCCGTTCGAGCAGCACGGCCATAAGACGCTGTCGATCCAGATCGGGTTTCACCCGTAGAATGGCCTCAATCAGTTCTTCGAGCACCTGTTTCTTATTTCTGCCTTCAAGTTCCGGCACAATCGCACTCTTGGGCAGGATATCCAGTATCTTCATCAATTCCTCATGCTCGTTTAAGGCTCTTCGCGGGCACCCTGCAGGCCCCTTCTCCGGCCTTCCGGGGGCTCCGCCCCCGGATTCTCATCTCTCCGGCCGGTGCAACCGGGTCGGTTGCCTCTCAGGACATGGTTTCAATCAAACCGTAATGACCATCCTTGCGATGATAGAGCACATTGATCTGGTTGGTAACACGGTTGGTGAAAACCATAAACTCCCCGTTGGATAGATTCAACTGCATCACCGCCTCATCGACATCCATGGGTTTCGCATGAATCTGCTCGGCCCGGATGACCCGCGACTCCTTATCCTCGACCGTCGCTGCCGCAACCGGCACATCGACGGGGGTCGTGAGGTCCTTCCCGGTATTGACCGGCTTCCTGCGCCGTGATTTGTCCTTGCCCTTGCGAACCTGCCCCTCGATGGTATCCGCCACCAGATCGATCGCGGAATACATGTCATCCGTTTCTTCCCTGCCATTGACCCGCATGCCATTGGCCAAGATCAACACTTCTGCAATATGCCGAAATTTCTCAACCCTCAGGACCACATGGGCTTCAATGGGTTCTTCGAGGTACTTCTTGATTCGAGAAACCTTGTCCTCCACATAGGTTCGGAGCGCCGGCGAGGGCTCCACATGACGAAAAGTCACGTTAATCTGCATGCTTGCCTTCCTCCTTGAAATGATATTTCGCAGTGGCTGACCGACTGCTCCCGGCCGGAGCCTCTGAGGAACCGCTTGCCGCTCAGCCCCAGGCCGTTTTCCGGCGCTTGCTTGAAGGGAGTATGTTCAGCATTTCCCGGTACTTAGCCACCGTTCGGCGGGCGATTTTGATGTTTTCACCTGCCAGCAACTCCACGATCTCCTGATCACTGTAAGGCTTGGTGGTGTCTTCGCCCTTGATGATCTGCCGGATCCTCTCCTTCACGCTTTCCGAGGCCACCGCGTCACCCAGAACGCTACTTATGGAGCTGTTAAAGAAATATTTCAACTCAAAAATCCCATGCGGGGTATCCATGTACTTGTTGGTCGTGACCCGGCTGATGGTCGACTCGTGCATGCCAACGTCTTCGGCCACGTCCCGCAGGACCATCGGCTTGAGGAACGCCACCCCCTTTTCAAAGAAGTCGTGCTGCAGTTTGACAATACTCTGTCCGACCTTGTACAAAGTCCGCTGCCGTTGATGGATACTCTTGATCAGCCAGGCCGCCGAGCGCAGTTTGCCGTGAATGAAATCCTTGGCATCGGTCGGAATAGCGGCATTATGATCGAGTGCCTCCTTGTAGTAGGAACTCACCCTCAGTTTCGGCATGCCGTCCTCGTTCAAGAGCACCACAAATTCAGCGTCCACCCGCAACACATAGATATCGGGGCTGATGTACTGGACCGATTCTTCATTGAACGCGCTTCCCGGGCGGGGATTCAGCTGCAGGATGAGATCGACGGCCAGTTTGACTTCCTCGGGAGAGCGTTTTACAGCGCGAATCAGGCCCTGGAAGTTCTTGTTTTCCAGATAGTACAGATGATCTTCCAGGATCGAAACCACCAGGTCGTCTTGCAGATTCAGGTTTCTCGCCTGAATCAGAAGGCACTCCTGAAGGCTGCGAGCGGCCACGCCCACGGGATCAAAAACCTGAATCTGGACGAGCACCCGTTCCACTTCCTCGGGTGTGGCGTCGGCCATGACCGCAATCTCCTGCAACGAGGCATCCAGGTAGCCATCACCATTCAGATTGCCGATGATGACGAGCCCGATTTCTTTCTGACGGTCGCTCAGGTCGCAAAACCGCAACTGCCATTGCAGATGGTCCTCGAGGGTAGCAGGCAGAGTCAGGCGATGGTCATAGGAAGGCCACTCCCGATTGGGATCGCTTTCCACCAGGACTGGAGTACTCGTGTTGTACTCTTCCAAGTATGAGTCCCAGTCAAAATCTTCTCTCAGTTTTTCGACGACCTGGACTTCCTTATAGCCCTCGGCCAGCTCCTCGGCAGCCTCCCCGCGGTCCTCCCCGCGGTCCTCCCCGACAACCTCCCGTTCGCTCCCATCATCCAGCGTCTCTTCCAGCAGAGGATTGGTTTCCAGTTCCTCATGAATGGTTTCCAGCAATTCCAGACGGGAAAGCTGGAGAAGCTTGATCGCCTGCTGCAACTGGGGAGTCATGATCAGTTGCTGGCTGAGTTTGAGCTGTTGTCTCAGTTCAAGTGCTGCCATGCTGTTGCCTCATCACGAGAGACTGAAGTGATCTCCCAGATAGGTTCTGCGAGCCAGATCACTCCGTGAGATCGTCATCGGATCACCCGCCTCCAAAATCTTTCCTTCGTGCATGATGTAGGCCCAATCACACACCTTCAGCGTCTCGCGAACGTTGTGGTCGGAAATGAGAACCCCAATCCCCCTGGCCTTGAGCGACTGGATCAGGCCCTGGATTTCCAGGACAGCAATGGGATCGATCCCGGCAAAGGGCTCATCCAGCAGCACAAAATCAGGCTGAGTGGCCAGCGCGCGACTGATTTCAACCCGCCGCCGCTCCCCCCCGGACAGCCGATCGGCCCGGTTCCCGGCCAAGTGCGCGATATTCAGGTCCGCCAGCAGTTCTTCCAGCCGAACCTGCCGTTCCTGCTTGCCGATCTTCATGGTCTCCAGAATCGCCAGCAGGTTCTCCTCGACCGTGAGTCTGCGGAACACCGATGGTTCCTGCGACAAATAGGTAACTCCTTTGCGCGCACGCAGATACATGGGCATCTGAATGATATTTTCGCCATTCAGGAGGACCGTCCCGCGATCGGGGCGGATGATCCCCACCACACTGTAAAAGGTGGTCGATTTGCCGGCGCCGTTGGGCCCCAGAAGGCCCACGATCTGGGCCGGCTCAACGGCCAGGTTCACTTGGTTGACGACCCGGCGCCCCTTATAAGTCTTCACCAGATCTCGCACCTCCAGGCGCTTCGGGATTGAAGCCACCACCTAGTCCTTCTTCGCCGGGTGAAGAACCGCCTGCACCGGGGTTTGCGCGCCCCCTTCCACAATGCTCCTGCCCTCTGCCAGCAGAAGCGTGATCAGCCGCCCCTGGATGGTATCTTCCCCCTGGCTCACACTGGGGTGACCGCTCAAAACGATCTTGTTCTCATTATGATAATAAACGGCCTTGTCGGCCAGGGCGACCTTGTCCTGCTGGGTGATCTTGACCTCCCCCTCGACCTCGATCCGATCAATTCTGTCCACCATGGCCGACTGGTCCGCGGGATCCTGCCCGCCCTCCGCCGCATACACCCACAGCTTCCTGCCGGTTATGGTCAAATCGTCCTGCTGGACCACCACGTTGCCCTCAAAAAGAATGGTCCGCTCCTTTTGATGAGCCTCCATGCGGTCGCTGGCTATCCGCAGAGGGGAATCGCTCTGCAGGATTTTGGGCGGTACGGGGCTGGAACCACGCTTGGTTGTGCTTCCCTGGCTCCAGCCAGTCGCCGGCACCATCACCAGGCACAGCAGTCCAATCCCAGCCACCAGCCAGTTCTTTCCGTGGTACTTCATGGTCTTCGCCTCATGGTCCCTTACCCGCCCTTGGCGGCAGAAAAATCAGCGTCCCTCTGACTCCCCCCTCAAGCACCGCCCGGGAGTCCGCGATTCGGTACTCCCAGCGGGTCCCTTCCAGCCGCACATCGGGGCCTTCAAGGCGGATGGGAGACTCCGAGGAAATGGTCTGCTGATGATGATCGTACCGGGCATATTCGGAAGACAGCTCGTAGCCCTTTGGCAGTATTGCGTGCACCGCATCCCACAGCTCGATGTTCTTGCTCCCGGTGTGCAGGGAGCCTTCTCGACTCTCCAGTTGAATCTCATCGCCGCTTTCCAGGAAAAAGGCAACACGAACCGTCGAAAGAAGCGTCTTTTGTTCGCCCTGGAAGTATCTTGCTTCCGTGGCCCGAATCGTCCAGAGGCGCTTCCCTCCCTGCAATTCGGTATACTCCATGTCCTTGAGCGTCACTTCCGCGTCGCTCTTGGCGGCGGTCTGAAGGGCAGCCTGCTGAGCTTTCTGGCTGCCTCCCTGCCAGATCCCGACGATCAGAACTCCCGTCAAGCCCAGCGCAAAGGCCAGCGCGGTACCCTGAATGAGTTTTTGCGGCACCGTCATGGGAAGGTTATCCGAATCGCGGCCGCACCAGTTTCATCACGGCTCCTGGAGGCGCTTCTCATCACCGCCAATCGTCTCCAAAAAACCGCCCGGTGACCTTCTCCCACAAGCCCTGGACCCACAAGATCAGCTCGCACACCTCGCGCGCCGCCCCATACCCACCCCTCGCCCGAGTCACGTAATGGGCATAAGGAAACACGTGCGAGACCGCATCGGCAACGGCTACGGCGAAGCCGACACGACGGAGCAGAGGGATATCGATGAGATCGTCCCCCATGAAGCCGATCTCTTCATCCCGCAAACCGGTTTCCGCCTGCAGGCGGGCATAGGCTTCCAGCTTATCGATAGCGCCCTGGTAGACCCTGCTGATCCCCAGCCCGGCAGCCCGGTGGGCTACCGCCCGGCACGAGCGGCCGGTTATCAGCGCCACCTCAAGACCCGCCCGCTGCAGCAGTTTAATGCCGTGTCCATCCTGAACGTCGAAGGCCTTGATCTCCGAACCGTCGTCCTGATAGATGATACGCCCGTCGGTCAGGACCCCATCCACATCAAAAGCCATGAGGCGCACCGGCAGGATCCGAGCTCGCAGTGATGCCTCAAGATCATCCCACACTCTTCCACCTCCGAAACTCCGAGCACCGACCACCCATCCCCCCAACCGTCTTAGTTACCTATCGTTCGCTACCCGGTAAATCTTGATCAATTCTTCCAGCAGCGACGGCACTTGCGCCAGGGGCAGGGAATTAGGGCCATCGCTGAGCGCTCGGTCGGGGTCCTCGTGCATTTCGAGGAAGATCCCATGAGCCCCTGCCGCCACCGCCGCGCGCGCCAGGGGCGCCACGAACCGCCGATCTCCGCCCGAACTCGTGCCCTGCCCGCCGGGCAGCTGCACGCTGTGAGTGGCGTCGAAGACCACCGGCAGCCCGAAATCGGCCATGATGGCGATGGCCCGCATGTCTACCACCAGATTGTGATAGCCAAACTGAGTTCCCCGTTCCGTTACCAGAATCTGCCGGTTGTTGGTCTGCCGCACCTTCTCGATGGCGTGCCTTATGTCCTCGGGGGCCATGAACTGGGCCTTCTTCAGATTAACCGGCTTGCCCGTCTTGCCGACCGCCGTCAGCAGATCGGTCTGTCGTGCGAGAAAGGCGGGAACCTGGAGAATGTCAACCACTCCGGCTGCTTCGTTGGCTTCTTCCACTGTGTGCACGTCGGTCAGAACAGGGACGCCGATTTCCCTGCGCACCGCCGCCAAAATCTCGAGCCCCGCCTTCAAGCCGGGGCCGCGGAACGAGTTCCAGGCAGTGCGATTGGCTTTGTCGTACGAGCTCTTGAAAACATAGGGAACACCCAGACGGGTACAGCTTGCCTGCATGGACCGGGCGATGGTAAGGGCCATCTCCCGGCCTTCCAGCACACAGGGCCCGCCAATGAGAAACAGGCGGTCCGTGCCGAACGCCTGCCCGAGTATTTCAAAATGAGTCACGGCTGTTCTCCCGGCCCATCAACATTCCGGCACCCCGGAGAACCTCTCAGGGTGCAGGCGTCTGGCTTCTGCCAGCGAGGCCCCGATGAAGGCCTTGAAAAGCGGGTGCGGGTTCATGGGGCGCGACTTGAATTCGGGGTGGAATTGACAGCCAAGGAACCACGGGTGATCGGGGAGTTCGATGATTTCCACCAGGTTCCTGTCCGGCGACAGACCTGTGAAGCGCATCCCGTGCTCACCCAGACGCTCCCGGTAATCGTTGTTGAATTCATACCGATGGCGATGCCGCTCGGAAATCTCCTGGGACTCATAGGCCGCCAGCGCGAGGCTGTCCCGTTCCAGGATGCAGGGGTAGGCTCCCAGGCGCATGGTGCCACCCAGGTTGGAATCCTCATCCAGGCGGACGATCCGGCCACTCCGATGATCGAACCATTCCCGCATGAGGAAAATCACCGGATGGGGCGTATGTTTGTCAAATTCCAGGCTCTGAGCTTTTTCCAGGCCGGCGACATGGCGGGCGAACTCAACGGTAGCCAGCTGCATCCCCAGACAGATCCCGAGGAACGGGATGCGGTTTTCCCGGGCATAGCGGATGGCTTTGATCTTTCCTTCCACTCCCCGCTGGCCGAACCCCCCCCGGCACGAGAATCCCGTCCACCCCCTCGATCAATGCCTCACCGCCATCCTTTTCAACATTTTCGGAATCGATATAGTCCAGCACAACCCGACTGTTGTTGGCCGCTCCACCGTGCGCCAGGGCTTCGTTGAGGCTCTTGTACGATTCCTTGAGATCGATGTACTTGCCGACAATGGCGATGCGGGTCTCGAATTGCGGCTGTTTGAGAGTGCGAACCAGGTTTTCCCAGGGCTCCAGGATGGGCGACCGGGTCCACACGTTGAGCAGCTGCAGGATCTTGTCATCGAGCCCTTCCTGGTGATAGAGCAGCGGCACCTCATAGATGCAGTCAACGTCGATGGCCGTGATCACGCCATCTCGCTCGACGTTACAGAAATGGGCGATCTTGCCTTTGATGTCGGGGGCAAGCGGGTGAGTCGTGCGACACAACAGGATATCCGGCTGAATTCCGATTCCGCGGAGTTCTTTGACACTGTGCTGGGTAGGCTTGGTCTTCAACTCCCCCGAAGTCTTCATGTAGGGCACCAGGGTGAGATGAACATAGGCCACATGCTCCCGGCCGATATCACTCCGCAGCTGGCGGATGGCCTCCAGGAACGGCAGACTCTCGATATCGCCCACCGTCCCGCCGATTTCAACGATGATGATATCGACGTCGGTCGCCAGGCTGCGAACACAGGCCTTGATCTCGTCGGTCACATGCGGAATCACCTGAACCGTGCCGCCGAGGTAGTCGCCGCGGCGTTCCTTGGTGATAACGGAGTAGTAAATGCTCCCCGAGGTGTAGTTGTTACGGCGCGTCATGACGGCATGCGTGAAGCGTTCGTAATGGCCCAGGTCCAGATCGGTCTCCGCCCCGTCATCGGTGACGAACACCTCCCCATGCTGAAACGGATTCATGGTGCCTGGATCAACATTGATATAAGGATCAAGCTTTTGAATGGTCACGCGCAGTCCTCTGCTTTCCATCAGAGCACCGATGGAAGCCGCGGCCAGCCCCTTGCCCAGAGACGAAAGAACCCCACCCGTGATGAAAATGTATTTTGGCTGACGCAAGGAATCATTCCTTTTCGATTGCAGTTTGGCTCATCCCGGATCTCTCCCCCCCATCTCTCCCGGAAAGTCGTCGGCACTATAGCAAACAGCCCTTCAAAGTCAATCCAGCACCCTCTTCCCTAGCCTCCACAGACCCCTCTCGGGCCAACCGCTTCCCGGCGAGGAATTTTCTGTTGCATTTTAATTCAATATCGCATAGCTTGGGGTCGAGATATTGGCAAACTTCTTGCTAATAGTAGTCGATGTTCGGTTAAAGTCAATTCTTATTAGACTTCACTTTGGGAAACAAGGCCCATGATTGTAAGCCATTGTATGGCAGCAGAAGTGGTGACGATCAGCAAGGAAGCCTCCATTCAGGAGGCCCTGGCGGTCATGAAGCGCTACTCCATCCGTCATCTCCCGGTAGTGGATGCTCAATCGGCCTTGTTGGGTTGGGTGACGGATGCGGACCTCCGAGGCGTTCTGATTGCTTCCATGCTCGAGGAGTTGACCCTGGAAGATGTTATGGTGCGCAAACCCTACCTGGCGCATCCCGACATGCCGCTGGACGAAGCAGCCCGGATCCTTCTCGAGAAGCGCATTGGCGGCATGCCGGTGGTGGATGGAGAGCGGCTGGTGGGAGTCATCACCACTACCGATCTGCTGTCGACCTTCATCACCATGATGGGGCTTTTCTCGCAGTCCTCCCGGCTGGATGTGAAAATCTCCACCCCCCTCGTTTCCCTCCAGGAGATAACCCAACTACTCCAGGATCATGGGGCAGAGGTCATCAGCATCTGCAATCTACCCACCCTGGAGGGTGATACCCTCACCTACACGATCCGCACGAAAAAGATCGACCTGAAGCCCATCGTGGCCGCCCTTAAGGCCAAGGGCATCATGGTGGTCTCCTCCATTGCGTGACTCCTGCCATGACCCTGGCCTCTTGCGGGTCAGGATGCGGCAAGGATCTTTTTCACCTGCTTGATGACCAGAGTGACACTTGCGGTATCGGATGGCGCGGGTGGCCACGCCAGGACTTCGGATTCCTCCCAGCCTGCTCTGACAACGTGCACGTGGGGGCCACGCGGCGCCCAGACACCCGGATCGGTCGGCCCAAAGATGACTAACGTCGGCGTTCCGACCGCAGCGGCCAGATGACTCACCCCCGAATCGCTGCCAACAAAGAGCCGGCCTTGGGAAAGCACCGCCGCCAGCAAAGGCAGGGGCAGCCCTTCGAGGGCTGCCACGCCCAGGGCCTCCGCGGCCCGGACAAAGTCCCGGAGCCGTTCGTCAGCCGGTCCCAGTGACAACAAGATGGGGTTGGGGAAGGCTTCGCGAAGCCACTGAAGGGCCCGCCACCAGTTGCTCAGAGGCCAGACTTTGCGCAGGCCGCCACTGCCGGGGTGAATGACAATGGGCCGGTTGCGGCCGGTTGCATGGTGCTGCTCAAGCCAGGCACTGGCAGCCGCAAGATCCTGGGGGGCAGGTTCGAGGCGCGGCAGGCATTCTTCAAGATGCCATCCAAAGCGGCGACATTGCTCCAGGAGAAACTGAGATACGTGCTGACACGCGCCTGGGCCCGGAAATGATTGTAGCCATGGGACGGGACAGGAAAGCCGGGAGGCGAGCCGCTCGGCCAGCACCCGACTACCCGTCTGTCCGAAGATCAATACCATCCGGGATTGCTCGAGGAAAGGCGGGAGTGGTGCCGTTCGCCAGAGATCTTCATGAAAGAAGCGAGCCAGGGTTGAATCGTCGGGTGGAGGCGTGCTTCCCATGAAGGGCTTGGAGGCCAGGAGTGCGACATGTTCGGGTTTCGACCAGAGATCGAAATGAATGCGGGGCCATGAGCGGTGCAGGGCCTCCAGAATGGGCAACGCCAGCAGGCAATCGCCCAGGGCCCCCTGATGCACTGCCACAATCCGTCCTGTCAGGGTCGGAGCCAGAGCGGCCATGGATGACCCCTGTTGCGGCTCACTGCTGTTCTCCCGGCCCGCACTGCCACTGCCTGCCCCGGGGTTTTCGATCCTGCCATTCAGCTACAGGTCCGGAGCGTCTTCAGGGGCTGCGCCGGCAAGCTTTCTATGAGACCACCGCCTGAGAAAGTGCGTCGCCTTCGAGACCACCTGGCTTTGCGGGCTGGGAGGACTGATCAGGCCCTCTTGCCGCAGGGCCTGCTGCAGGCAATCCTTCAGGACGCGGCACGCAACGCATGCCGCCTGCGGCTGGATGATGCCATCAGCATCCTTGGGACAAACCCGGCTTGGATCTCCAAAGCACGAAGGCCGGCAATCCTGGCCGGAATCGCCCGGCACTGCCTCACAGGTTGTTTTGGCCATCTTCGGTGCTGTTCTTGCTGAAGCGCGTCCGGAATCCCTATTCGAGAATCTCCAGGACCGCGCGCTTGCGCAGCTTGGTTGCGGCAGCATTCACGATGGTGCGCAAGGCATGGGCGTTACGTCCCTCTTTCCCAATGATCTTCCCAAGATCGGCTTTTGCTGCTCTGAGCTCAATCACCGAGATTTGCTGCCCGATAATCTCGCTCACTTCCACCTGATTGGGATCTTCCGCCAAAGCGCGAGCAATGACTTCTACCAGTTCTTTGATCTGAATGTGCTCCATAGCTTCTTTCCGCTCCCGACGAGCATCCGACAGAACGATGCTGCTACTGCTCCTCTGTTAACAAGCAATCCATAGACATAAAGCCAACCCAGGGGCTTGAGCCGGGGGGGAAATCCAGGCGGCGCTGGTGGACAGGAAACCGAATATCACACGAGATCCGAATCCCATTGATGGCACCGCTTTCGACCGGCTACGGCCGGAGCGGACTCATTGGGATTCAGCGCCCCACAATGCCAATGATGAAAAGCTGCTGACGCCAGGAAGCTGGCAGGAAACCGGGCAGCATTCAATTGGTGGAATATGAGCTTAGGGAAAAGCGAAGCTTGTGTCAAGCGCCAATATGATATATACTCGTTTAGCTTAAGAAGTTATCATTTTTGCCTCACGGGGAGATCCCGGAAGAAGCCCTTGGCATAAGACTCTGCGTCCTCTGCGTCTCCGCGTGAAAATGAAGCTTTTGAACCTTCACGAGTATATAATTTTATTAATTACCTGGATATAGGGGTGAAGTATCGGTCTCCCCGGCCGTGACGGTTACGGAAGAAGAAGACTGATGGTTGAGTCACCTGGCAGCTTCCCTGCAAACGCAGCCGCAAGCAAGATCGTTGATCTCATTCAGCCCACGCTGACCGCGCTGACCAACTATCAGGATCGCATGGCACGACTTCTTTTCGAAATCTCCTGCCTTGAAGGACTCGATGAACTCGCCGCCACCGGGCGCCTGCCTGGTGCTTTTCGGGCACGCATGGGAAAGGTGATGGAGCTTTTCGACGAATCCGTGCGGGCGGCGGGGCGGCGTTTGCGGAAGGTCGGGTTCACGGTGCAATGCCGACTCGGATGCCCGTATTGCTGCCACCAAATCCCTACCGGGGTCAGTTCGGCGGAGTTGATCTTCATCTACCATGGCATGCAGCAGAGCGGTGCCGCCTCGAAGCTTTTTCGGCGCTGTCTCGAAGTCGAGGAACTCTGGGCGGAACTCTGTCGCCAGCAGGCGCCCGATGCAACCCGCCAAAGCGCCTTGCACGACCAGGTCGAAGCCCTCTCGGAAAGCTATGGCCGCCTCGAACAGCCTTGCCCCTTCCTCGCGGCCAACCTTTGCCAGATCTATCCATTTCGCCCGCTGGCATGTCGCATGCATTTCAGCCTTTCCCCCCCTCCCTGGTGCCGGCCATCCCATTTCCAACACCCTTACGCCCTGAGTCTCAACCTGGAGCCGGGAAAATGCGTGATCGACGCCCTCGAAAAACTCGAAGATCGCTTTCAGTTGAACCTCTCTGGTGTTATGATCTGTGGCCTGTTGGAATTGATGGTGAACGTGATACGCTTTGCCAGGATTCACTGGGAGCCCTGACCCGATGCCGCTGGCTCTCCCTTCCTCGATGACTCGGCAGCCGCTGGTCGAATTGCGGTTTTGTGAACTGACACCCCCGAGCCTTGCCGACAATACGGCGGATTGGGATCGGCTGACCCATTCCCTGCACCATCAGGGATTCAGCCCTTTATGGATTCATCCTTCCCGCCTCAACCACGCAGTGCGGCAGATCCGCCGGGGGAATTACCGGGTTACGGCGATCCTGGGATATCATCCCTGTCACTGGGAGGTGATCGACGTCCACGCCGGGATCGAGGAGCGGCCGGTATTCGGGTTGGCCATCGACCTGGGAACGTCGCGCCTGGCATTCTACCTCCTCGACCTGCAGAGGGGGACCCTGCTCAGCGAGCAATCCCTTCCGAATCCCCAGGTACCCTGCGGCGAAGACATCCTGGCGCGCATTCTCTATGCCCGCAAGGCGGCTAATCTGAGGCGCCTGCAGCGACTCCTGCGCGACACGGTCAATGCCGCCGCTCATGGGATGGCCCATGAGCAGGGCGGGGTTGCCGCTGACATTTATGCCCTGGCCATCGCCGGCAACACAACCATGAGTCATCTCCTGATGGGACTCGATCCTTCATCTCTTTGCAGGGAGCCTTATCTTCCGGCCGTGAACCAGTTTCCGCTGATGGCCGGGGAGGATCTCGAACTGACCGTTCATCCCCGGGCTCTGTCCTACCTCTTTCCCAGCGTTGGCTCCTATTTCGGCGGCGATCTCATCGCCGATATCCTGGCCGTTGGCCTCCATCGTACCAGCGAGCTGAGCATCCTGGTGGATGTGGGCACCAACGCCGAGGTGGTGCTCGGCAACCGCGACTGGCTTATGGCCTGCGCCGGGGCGGCAGGCCCAGCCCTCGAGGGCGGCGTAGTAGCGCGGGCGATGATGGCTGTCCCCGGAGCCATCGACCGGGTGCGGATCGATCGCCAAACCCTGGAACCCGCTTATCATGTCATTGGTGGCGGGAAGCCCGCCGGCATCTGCGGTTCCGGCCTGATTGACCTCCTGGCGGAGCTGTTCATGGCAGGCATTCTGACCGTACAGGGGAAGATCGACCGCGAGTCTGCTTTCCCTCGCATCCTTGACGGCCCCGACGGCCCCGCTTACCTCCTGGTTCCCGCAAGAGACGCCAGCGATGGCCGAGAGCTGGCGATCACCGAGCTGGAAATCGGCATCTTTCTGAAATCCAAGGCTGCCATGTACACCATCCTCTCCGTTATTGTGGCCCGAGTGGGGTTGACTTTTAGCGATATCAAGCGCTTTTATGTCACCGGAACCTTCGGTACCAGTATCGATCCCCTGATGGCGATCAAAATCGGCATGCTGCCCGATTTGCCTCCCGAAACCTTTCGGGCGCTCGGGGACACCGTCGGCTGCGGAGCGGCGATGCTGCTTTGCGATCGCAAGCTGCTGCAAGAAATCGAAAGGATCTGTAGCCAGATCACTTACGTCGAATTGAACGTCAATGTGGAGCTCATGAACGAGTTCCGCGGCGCGCTGTTCCTTCCCCACACGGACGCGCGACTGTTTCCATCGGTGGCCATCCCCAGGAAGACCCTGGGTTGAAGCGGGAGGAACGCCATGTCGAATAGAAGGCTGGTTGATGAGAATCCACAAGACGTCCTCATGGCAGGGAGGCGCAGTTTCTTCCGAAGCATCCATTTTCTGCCGGTGCTGGTTGGCGTGCTCGTGCTGCTCAATGTCCTGCTGTTCCAGCGGATTCTGTTTTCGTCTCAGGGCATCCCGGGATTTCGCAACCAGTGTGCTCTGGTCGAAGAACTGGAAACCAAGGTGAGGCATCTCAAAGAAGATAATCAGAGGCTGTTCAACAAGATTCAGGCCTTCAAGAACAGCCCGCGGGCTCAGGAGAAAATGGTGCGGGAAGGGTTGGGCTGGGTTCGCGAAAATGAGCTGCTGATTGAATTTCAACAGAAGCAGCCCAACCCTCTCCAGTAGCATCCGTCATTTGATGAGAGACTGCATGGCCGATTCATCCTACCATTTCTGTAAAGCTGTGTCGGAAGAGCTCGATCCGGAGAGGCTGTTGCGCAAATTCCTGACCTCCCTGCTCGACCTCCAGAAGGTGGAACGGGGTTCTATCTGGGTGAAAACGGCCAGGGGCTACGAGTGTCTGGAGGCGGCCGGAACCCAGAGTGAATTGATCAAAGGGATGGTCGTTCCTGCGGATCGACCCAGTATTGTCGGTTGGGTGATAGAAAACGGCGAAATGACCGTCGCCGAACCGGGCAAAGACCGGCGACATTTTAAGGACGCCGAACGAGGCCTGGCCCTTAAAAGCAAACTGATCCTGTGCTTCCCGCTCCTGCTTAGAAACGGCAAGGTCTATGGGGCCGTAGAACTCATTGATACCAGTTCCGGGGGGAATCGCCTCAACCTTGAACCCTCCTTCCTCGGCCTGCTCCAGCAGTTGGTTGATCTGGGCTCGATCGCTTTGAGCAACTCTCTCATTCTCAGCGACCAGCAGAATGAGAATGCCAGGCTCAAGCAAGCCCTCGACAGCATTCAACAGCAGGAAACCATTATTGGCCGAAGCCAGGCCTTTCAGGCGGTCATGAGGACTGCCGAGGATTACGCTCGAACCGATTTCCCGGTCTTGATCACTGGCGAAAGCGGGACGGGCAAAGAAGTCCTGGCCCGAGAACTGCACTACCGCAGCAGGAGGCGGGAAAAACCGTTCCTGGCTCAGAACTGCAGCGCCATCCCGGACACTCTCCTCGAGAGTGAACTGTTCGGCTATGCCAAAGGGGCCTTCACCGGGGCCGTCAGAGATCGCCTGGGGCTGTTCGAAGCCGCTGACGGGGGGACGCTTTTCCTTGACGAGATCGGTGATATGCCGCTGCACCTGCAGGCGAGAATCCTGCGTTTTCTCGAAAGCGGTGAGGTCAAGCCCGTCGGCGCTACCCGCATCAAGCGGGTGGAAGTCAGGATCATTTCCGCCACCAACAAGGACCTGAAGGAAGCGATCAAGGCAGGGCAGTTCCGGGAGGACCTTTTCTACCGCCTCAACGTTCTCCCCTTGCGCCTGCCATCGCTTCGGGAAAGACGCGACGATATCCCCCTGCTCCTCGACCATTTTCTCCGAAGGGAAGCACTCAAGCTGGGCATCATTCCCAAGAAGCTCTCGAAAAGCGCGCTCGCTTACGCCCTGGACCATCCCTGGAAGGGAAATATCCGGGAACTCGAAAACTTCGCCAAACATGTCTCCGTGGTGATCAGCACCGACACGATCGACCTGCAAGACCTTGCCGTCTGTCTCGCCCTCGACCGGGAAGAACCGCCAACCCCCGCCGCTCAGGCCCTCCGCCAGGTCGACTGGGGGGAGGCGGCCAATGCCGGGGCGCTATCTTTTTCTCTCTTTGACGGTCGTTCCTGGGCAGAGGTGGAAAAAGCCTACGCCCTCCATCTGCTGGAGAAGCATCGCTGGCACATCACCCGCGCGGCCCGGGAAGCCGGATTGAGCCGCTCGACGTTTGATTCCAGACTCAAGCGACTGGGGCTGAGCAGACTGTCGTGAAACTCGCCCCCTTTCTCCTCCCGTCCTCTTCCTGCCCGCCGTTCTTCTGTCGCTGGCTCACCGGGTCCCGGCGAGAGGCTGCCACCCCATGACCAGCAACGAAAACATGAAGGTGGCCCAATGTCTTTTTGCCCGATGGGGGAAAGAGCTCTTGGCGGATTCGCGGATTCATGGGCTGCTTGAGGCCCTGCGGGAAAAGGTGGCGGCCTCCGGGAGGGTGGCCCGTAAGCTTGGGCTCGTCGCAGCCTGCAAGCACTGTGAGGAGGAAGAAGGCGGTAGTTGCTGTGGCGCAGGCATTGAGAATCGCTATACTCCCCATCTGCTGCTGATCAACCTCCTTCTGGGGCGGACCCTTCCCCCCGACCGCCGCCTCTCCGACAGCTGCTATTTTCTCGGTACGGACGGCTGTACGCTCACGGCTCGGCACATTCTGTGTATCAACTACCTGTGCCCCAACCTCCAACGATCGCTCACCCATGAGAACCTCGTGCGCCTCCAGGCCACAACCGGCGAAGAAATGGAAACCGTCTTTCGGCTGCACGAAGCCGTGAAGCAATTTCTGGTCGAGGGAGAGCATGATCACTGAGCGCCTGAAGCAGACCATGGCCCTGATCGCCAACTTTTATGACGGATGCCGCCACGGTTATGAGGGTCACGAGGGCTATCGCAAGTCCACGGATCTGTTCAAGTTATCGCGAGGTATTGAGGAGCTCGAGGCGCTCGGTCTGCTGGGTTGCGATCGGACCGTGTTTGCCGACCTGGGCTGTGCCGACGGGCGGGTGAACCTCCTCATGAGCTATTTCGTCCGACTCTCGCTCGGCATCGAAATCGACGGCGAGATTCTGGCCGAGTACGGCCCGCGCAAGGCCGAGCTCGAATCCCGCCTGCGGCAGGCCGGGCTCCAACCGCCACCCGGCAATCTGGCGCTCTTCCATGGGAGCTCACCGGCCCCGGAAACCTATGCGGCAATCCAGGCCCAACATGACATCTCCTTTTCCGATATCGATCTCTTCTATACCTACATCACCCTCCACGATGTTTTTGCCGAAAAAATCGCCGCCGAAGCCAAACCGGGCGCCCTCTACCTGGTCTACGGCTTCAACCGCATCCTGCCCCGCTATGAACATCTCGAAGTCATGATCCCCGACCTGGGATCGCAGGGCATCGCCGCCCTGTACCGGAAAGGGCACCGAAGGGGTCTATCTGCCTCGTGATTCGGTGGAACAGGCCCGGCCCCGGCCACAGTGGACCGGGAAGGATGCGGTTTGGACCGGGGCTGCGTGAATAGTGCCACACCATCACTCCCGCGGCAACCAGGCAAATCCGGAAAGCCTCTTGACATCACAGGACCTTATTCGGTATGGGGAGGTCTCTGGCTACTCCCCTGCCATGGTGAGCGAACGCTGGAAAAGCGATATCACCTGTTTCCCAGGAGTGAACTCTCTTCATCGAGTGACCACCTGGCTTGGGCAAATGATTTCTTGTGCGCTGAATATCCTGTGGTATCCTCATGAGGCAAAAGGCTCTTGCAGGGCAAGGTATCTTAAGCAAACCCTGCAGATACAGTAACGCAATAGACCCACCCATCCTGGCCTGGAGGAATGGACATGAAAAAAAATATACTGGTTCCCTTTGACGGTTCAGCCAACGCCATGGAAGCGCTGCAAGTGGCAATCGACATGGCAAAGGCCTACAGTGAGAAGATTGTTCTACTCAATGTTCAGCCCAGCTACGCAACCCCGCATGCCAAGCGGTTTTTCAGTAAAACTCAGATTCAGGATTTCCAGAATCAAATGGCAGATGAGGCAATGCAACCGGGTGTGGATATTTTGAAACAGTCCGGTGTGGAGTTTCTTCATAAACTGCGGGTCGGCGATCCCCGAGAGCAGATCTGTAAGGAGGCCAGGGGCGACAGCAGTGAAGAAGGGGCGGCATGCGGGACCGTTGGCGTGCGCTTCATCGTGATGGGGTCGCGCGGGCTGAACGCCATCCTCGGAACCGTGCTGGGCAGTGTGAGTACGGGGGTTCTGCATGCCACACCCTGCCCGGTGACGATAGTCCCGTATTCCTGCTGATCTGGTCGCAGGGTCCAGGCAAATTGTCCTGCCCTTTCCTTTAGAATTTCGGTTAAAGGATCGGGACCGTAATCACCTGGGTGGCTACGGGTCTGTCTGGAAACCGCCGGTGGGTTCGTTACTTCAGCCGGACTGCGTCGAACCGTGCGATGGCAGTGCCGATCCCATCCACCTGCTCGAGGCGGCCGCCGCGGCTGCGGTAGCGCTTCACACGCTCCAGTCCGTCAAGGAGTCGCTTTTCCTGGTCCATACCATCCGGACACGCCATCATTGTCGACACCATGCGACTGAAACGCAGCCGGTCACCGTCGCGCTCGAAGCTACCGGTCACCTGGCTGCAGCCTCCGCTCCCAGGAACCCGCTGCTCGTCAACGGTAACCGTAAGGTGCGGTTCGGGCTGCTCCGGAGATGCAACTGCCGGTTCATCGCTCAGGTTCACAAGCTTCCAACCGCTGCCATGGAGGTCGCACTGACCGGGTGCCGCTTGCTCCATTCGCCGGCAGTCGGTGACGAGGTTGCTCGGGCAAACCATGTACATCGCTGAATTTTGCGCCTTGGGCGCGGCCTTCTGCTGGTCCTTCGGCGGACTCATCTCAACCAACCCGGTGCGCACCCTCGGTGCCATCACCTTCAACCGGCTGCGCATGTGCCTTGTTTTTGTGATGCTGGCGGGCATGGCATGCGTGACGGGAGGTTGGCAGACCCTGACCCTCCGGGACAGTGTTTTGCTGATGGTCTCGGCCATGATCGGCATCTTTCTGGGGGATACCTCCTTTTATGCTGCACTCAAGCGGGTAGGTCCCCGCCGAGCCGGCATTCTGTTTGCTACCAATGCTCCTCTTGCCGCTCTACTGGGATTTCTTGTGCTGGACGAACGGCTGCCCCCGGCCACAATTGGCGGCTGTGCCTTGATCATGGCCGGAGTCTTTCTGGCGGTCTTTCACAGCACCACCACGCAACGGCACAGCTTTGAACAGGTGCGCGGGCCGTTGGCAGTGGGGGTGGGACTGGGACTGATGGGCGCGTTCTGTCAGGCGGTCTCGGTCATCATCATGCGCCCGATCCTGGCTTCCGGGGTCGATCCCATAGCCGCTTCGGCGCTGCGCGTGGGCACGGGGGCGGTGGCCCTCATCGCCACCCTGCTGACGCGGTCGGAGGTGGTAAGACCTCCCACCCGCGTATCAAAGAAGCTCTTGGGGCAGGTAGCCTTGAGCGGCCTGGTGGGGATGGGGCTGGGTATGACCTTTCTCCTCATCGCCCTGGCCCACGGGCCCGCAGGGCTCGTCTCGACCCTCTCGGCCACCTCCCCAATTCTCATCCTGCCCATCCTCTGGCTGGTCACCCGTGAATCTCCCGCCCCCGGGGCATGGCTCGGAGCCTTGCTGGCCGTGGCCGGGGCGGCGTGCCTCTTCAACGGTTAGGAAAGGCCGGCCAGAGAAGTTCTCCAATAATGTAACCGCGCCGGCGCTCGTTTCAGCCCTTGCCGGCCTCACCAGGAACACCCAGGCTCCGAAGGATGCGACGACATCGCCTCGCGTCCTTCTATCCCTGGCGATGGCAGCAACACCGCCCCCGTCGAGCCATCTCGTCACGGCACAAACTCCGTTCCCGCCCGACCGGCGACCGCCTCCTCGATCTCCTCGATGGAGGCAATCACCGCTCGCGATCCTCCCTGGCGGATGAATTGCACGGCGGCTTCCACTTTCGGGCCCATGGAACCCGGGGGAAACCGGCCTGCTCGCAAGTGGTGTTCGGCCTCGGCTACCGTCAGGCGGCGCAGAAAGCGCTGGGAGGGTCTGCCAAAATCAAGGGCCACGCCGGCAACGTCAGTCGCCATGAGGAAGATGGTCACTCCCACCTCTTCCGCCAGCCGGGCGCTGGCCAAGTCCTTGTCGATGACCGCATCCACGCCGCAAAAGGTCCGGCCCTCACGGATCACGGGAATCCCGCCGCCGCCGCAGCAGATGACAATAAACCCGGTCTCGATCAGACGCTTGATCTCTCCCTTCTCGACGATGGTGACCGGCCGCGGGGACGCAACCACCCGGCGGTGGCCTTTGGGAGTCAGCATGACGGGAAAAAGTGCCAAGGCCACCGTCTCCGGCGACAGAGCGGGACCGATGGGTTTAGAGGGTTCCTTGAAAGCCGGGTCGTTCACATCCACTACCACATAGCTGATGAGGCTGACCAGGAACTGCCCGCTCTGAACGCCCAGAGCCATCAACTCACTATCAAGCGTGGACTCGATCATGTAGCCGATCTGCCCCTGGGTCTGGGCAACGAGGATCTCGAGAGGAAGCGGCGGCACAGCGTCACAGCATTCCTGCTGGAGCAGCAGATTGCCCACCTGGGGACCGTTGCCGTGGGTGATGATGATTCGATAGCGCCGGGAGAGACGCGCAACCTGCCGGATGGGAACCTTCAGGTTCTCGAACTGTTCCGGCACCGTCCCCCGCTGATCCTTGCGGATCAGGGCGTTGCCGCCCAGGGCCACCAGCAGTATCTCCCGTCCTGGCGCCTGCTCCATATGGCAGCACTCCTTTATAATTGGCCTGCCTTTGTTTCCTCAATGGCCGCAAACCGCCTCAGCAGTACCTCTCTGAGGATCGGTTTCGCATGGTCGCGATATTCATAACGAACGCGAAGGGTGGGTTTATTGATGGCGACCAGGCGGGTCAGCTGGATCGGCGTGGCAAACAACACAACGTCGCAGTCCGCGGCGTTGATGGTCTGTTCCAGGTCGCGAATCTGCTGATCACTGTACCCCATGGCGGGAAGCACCGGACCAATGTGCGGATAATCATGGTACGCCTGGGCGATGGCCCCGACCGCACTCGCTCTTGGATCCACGAGGCCGCTGGCACCATAGGTTTCGGCGGCAATCATGGCAGCCCCGAAAGCCATCCCACCGTGGGTGAGGGTCGGGCCGTCCTCAACCGCCAGGACCCGCTTGCCCTTGACCCACTCGGGATTGCCGATCACCACCGGCGACTCCGCCATGAGGATTTCCGCCTGCGGGGCAATCTCGAGAATGCTCCTGCGCATCCGCAACACATTGCCGGGGGGGGCCGTGTCCACCTTGTTGATGATCACCACATCGGCCATGAGCAGGTTGGTCTCACCGGGAAAGTAAAGGCGCTCATGCCCCGGGCGATGCGGGTCAACCAACACCAGGTGGAGATCGGGAAAGTAGAAGGGGGTGTCGTTGTTGCCGCCATCCCAGACAATCACGTCCGCCTCTGCTTCGGCGGCGCTCAGAATCCGCCCGTAGTCAACCCCGGCATAGACCACCATGCCCTGATCTACCAGCGGCTCATATTCTTCCCGCTCCTCAATGGTGCAGTGCTGACGTTCAAAATCCTCATAGGTGGAGAACCGCTGAACGATCTGCCGGCGTAGATCGCCATAGGGCATGGGGTGGCGTACGACCACCACCCGCTTTCCCAGTCCCGCGAGGATCTGCGCCACGTGCCGGGTCGTCTGGGACTTTCCGCACCCGGTCCTGACGGCGCACACGGCAACGACCGGGAGGCGGGAGCGCAGCATGGTATAAGTTGCCCCAATGAGGATGAAATCCGCGCCCTTGGCCATGGTCAGCGATGCCTTGTGCATGACCTCGACGTGAGGCACATCGCTGTAGGAAAATGCCACCAGATCCGCTTTGTGGCGTTCGATCAGCGATGACAGGTCCTTCTCCGGGTAAATGGGAATGCCCTCCGGATAGAGATCTCCGGCTAGCTCGGGAGGATAAACCCGATTGTCGATGGCCGGGATTTGCGCCGCCGTGAAGGCCACCACCTGATAGCGGAGATTGCCTTTGAAGTAGACGTTGAAGTTGTGGAAGTCACGTCCAGCGGCTCCCATGATGATGACCCGTTCCATGGTGAGTACGCTCCACGAAATGCTGGTTGGGGAGTGCTGGGTGCCGGCACGGGCACCTCAGGGAGAGGTTCTTGCACCGTCCGTACCCTTCGCGGACCACCCAGGGAATCGGCCCCTGGTATGGACCGGCACCGCTTCGTCAGGGCTCCTTCAAGACCGCGGCAAGCCTCTCCATCGCCCAGTCAATTTCCTCCTGCCGGACAATCAGGGGAGGCGCCAGGCGAATGGTGTGTTCATGCGTTTCCTTGCAGAGCAGTCCCCGCGCCATAAGCTTTTCACAATAGCGCCGGGCCCCCCCTGCCGCGGCGAACAGCTCAAGACCGATCATCAAGCCCCTGCCGCGCACTTCCTTGACCAAGGGACTTCCAAGCTGCCGGAGCGCCGATACAAAGTAGTCTCCCATACGGGCTGAATTCTCGATCATGCCTTCCTCGACCAGGACCCTCATGGCCATCCGCGCCACCGCACAGGCCAGGGGATTGCCGCCAAAGGTGCTGCCGTGTTCGCCGGGACGTAACACACCGAGGATTTCGGTATTGGAAAGCACCGCCGAGACTGGATAGAAACCTCCCGACAGCGCCTTCCCGATAAGGGTCAGGTCCGACTCGATGCCTTCGTGCTGCTCGGCCAGGAGTTTTCCGGTTCGACCGAGGCCGGTCTGGATTTCATCCAGAATGAGCACGACCTTCTGCCGCGTGCAGATGTCTCTCACCCGCTTCAGGTACCCTGCGGGAGGGATGATCACGCCCGCTTCCCCCTGAATGGGTTCCACCAGAAAAGCCACGGTATTGAGTGTGATAGCCTGCTCCAGGGCATCGGCGTCGCCAAAGGGAATCACTTTGAAACCGGGAGTGAAGGGGCCGAAATCGGCCCGGGAGTGCTCCTCGGTGCTGAACCCCACGATGGTGATGGTTCTGCCATGGAAGTTGTTGGCACACACGATGATTTCCGCCCGGTCCGGAGGCACCCCCTTGATCCGGTAGCCCCATTTGCGGACCGTCTTGATGGCGGTTTCGACCGCTTCCGCGCCGCTGTTCATCGGCAGCACCTTGTGCGACGCGGTCAGTTCACAGAGTTCCTTGTAGAACAGACCGAGCTGGTCGTTGCGGAAGGCTCGGGAAGTGAGGGTAAGTCTGCCGGCCTGTTCGACCATGGCCGCCAGGATCCTGGGATGGCAGTGGCCCTGATTGACTGCGGAATAGGAAGCAAGGCAGTCCAGGTAGCGCCGGCCCGCTACATCCCACACCCAGACACCCGCGCCTCGCTGCAAGACGACGTCCAGTGGCCGATAGTTGTGAGCCCCGTAATCGTCTTCCAGGTCGATGTAATCCTGCTGGTCCATGGCTTTTCCTCTTTCATCCCTGCCCGTCGCCACCCATCGGGACCTGGAGACTCAAGCCGCACCAGACTAATCGAACCAACCGTTCTCGGAATCGTCGGGTACCAGTCCCAGGGTCTTCAGCTTCTCCAACACCTTCCCTTTTTGGACGGGTTTCACCAGGTAGGCGCTGCACTTGTCCACCGCCGCCCGGATGATGTGGTCACGCTCGCTGCTCCCGGTTATCATAATAACCTTGACGCGATTCCGCTCGGCAATGCAGTATTTATCCTCCAACTGTCGAATCATCCGCAAGGTCTCGTGTCCATCCATAACGGGCATCATGATGTCGAGAAAAACCACGTCATAGGGGCGTTTCTCGGTTGAGGCCAAAACAAAGGCATTGATGGCTTCGAGCCCGTCCGTGACCAGATCGCATTGACCATAAGGGGAAAGGAATTTAGCCAGCACTCTGCTGCCGATGGTGTCGTCATCCACAATCAGTGCTCTCATCTGCCACCTTTCAACGAACCAGTTCGGCAACGACCACCAACCGCTCCCTGCCCGGAGCCTGTCGTCATCCTTCGTTTGCATCGGTGATTCATTCGTACCATAATAGTGAACCTGGATCCTGGGGGGGACTCTAAAGCCGGCGATCTTGCTCACCACAGCCCCATGAGGGTGGCGCAAAAACCCGACCGGCCATGGCCCATCCGTGATCAGGTGGAATTCTCGCCAGGAGTGCCGGGCACAAATGACCAAACGACGGGTTTTAATCGCCCTTTTCAGGGACTCCTTAATGACACTATATACGAGGGGTTTTGCCTTGTGTCCACTATTTCTTGGGAGGATTCTGGCAGCCATCGAGTCCTGTCTCAACACCCCCCGGCCCGAAGGTTGGGGACGTGCATGAGGTTGCCGGCGGCAACCCGGCATTCGGCACCCAGAGCAAGACCCCGACCGAACAAGGAGGAATGAGCCATGAAACCGTTCCAGGGTGTTGATTATTATCAGACCGGAGATCTGCTGAGCATCGATGAGCGGAATGTCCGTGACACCATCCGCCGCTGGGTCGAGGAGCAGTACCTTCCAAGCATAGGAACAGCTTTCGACGAAGGACGGTTCGACCGGGATCTCATTCCCCAATTGGCTGACTTGGGACTCCTGGGAATCAAGATCGAGGGATATGACTGCCCGGGCATGAACAATGTGGTCTATGGCGTCGTCTGTCAGGAACTCGAACGCGGCGACAGCGGACTCCGCTCTTTCGTATCCGTGCAGAATTCCCTCGTCATGCACCCCATTTATACCTTCGGTTCCGAAGCCCAGAGAACACAGTGGCTGCCCGCCCTGGCTTGTGGAAGAGCAGTGGGATGCTTCGGCCTCACGGAACCCGACACCGGGTCAGATCCCGTGCACATGCGGACGCGTGCCATCCGCAAGGGCGGGGATTATGTGCTCAATGGCAGCAAGATGTGGATCACCAACGGCGAAATGGCTGACGTGGCCGTGATCTGGGCGCAGACGGAGGGCGGCATTCGCGGCTTTCTGGTGGAAAAGGGCACCCCGGGCTTCGAGGCTTTCCCCATTCCCTGGAAGTATTCCCTGCGCGCTTCGGTCACCTCCGGACTGGCCCTGGATGATGTCCGGATTCCGGCGGAAAACGTGCTGCCCGGCACCGATGGCATCAGATCCGCCCTCACGTGCCTCAACGAAGCCCGCTATGGCATTGCCTGGGGTGCGGTCGGCGCCGCCATGGCGTGCTACGAGACCGCCCTCGAATACGCCAAGAGCCGCATCCAATTCCAGGTTCCCATTGCCAGCTTCCAACTGGTGCAGGCCAAACTGGTGCAGATGCTGACCGAAATCACCAAAGCCCAGCTGCTGTGCGTCCAGCTCGGCCGTCTCAAGGATGCCGGCCGGGCCCGCCATACCCAGGTCTCTCTGGCCAAGAGGAACAATGTGGCCGAGGCGCTCAAGATCGCTCGCACCGCTCGCGACATCCTGGGGGCCAACGGCATCACCCTCGATTACCACACCATCCGCCATATGCTGAATCTTGAGTCCGTCTACACCTACGAGGGAACTCATGATATCCACACCCTGATCCTCGGCCGCGATATCACCGGCCTTGATGCCTTTGCCCCCAGGGGCAGTTGACGGGGCTTTGACCCTGGCAGGGATGACAATGAGCCAGTTATGCCTCCCCAAAGTTGCCCGAAGGGGCACCAGGAAATCATTGTTGAGACTCCCGGGGGGGCCATGGAACCGCCTTTGCCCGCTCGATGAGGTCCAGGCCGGCGTCGAGGATCTCACCCCGAGAGATTCGCCGCAGGCCGCCTTCGAGCATGGCGAGGGTGATCGGATCTCCACCCCGGGCCAGCAGTACCAGGGCTGCCAGGGCTCGTTCGGTTCGTCTGAAGCCATGCCGCTTGAAGTCGACTTCGAGAAGGCGGGCGGCCGTAGCCGGAAGGACCAGGCCTTTTTCGCAGAGCACCCGGCCGGTCGGGGCCATTTTGGCAAAGAGTTCGGCCTTGCGCCGCACCCCTTCCGGGGCAA
>Ga0255341_1002080_pt1 | contig 26140 bp, 17 predicted proteins | sample wastewater_treat_8_FD_192418 | JGI IMG/M metagenome (GOLD analysis project Ga0255341, IMG submission 192418) | Wastewater microbial communities from Lulu Island WWTP, Vancouver, Canada - plant12 | ecosystem: Engineered > WWTP > Wastewater > Unclassified | place: Canada: Vancouver, British...
TACCGGTTTCGCGCAGGTACGCGGTTAGGTCTTCGGCCGAGCGCTTGGTCAGGGTCGTGACCAACACGCGGTCGCCCTTCTCCGCCGCGCACCGTATCTCCTCCATCAGATCATCGATCTGCCCTTCCAGCGGACGAACCTCAACCGGCGGGTCCAGCAGGCCGGTCGGACGCAGCACTTGCTCGGCGATGACTTCGCTCACCTGCCGCTCGTAGGCGGCGGGCGTGGCCGACGCGAACACAATCGGGCCGACCTTCTCCAGGAATTCATCGAAGTTAAGCGGCCGGTTGTCCTTGGCCGACGGCAGCCGGAAGCCGTGCTCCACCAGCGTCTGCTTGCGTGCTTGATCGCCGTTGTACATCGCCCGCAACTGCGGCAGCGTCACATGCGATTCATCAATGATCGTGAGAAATTCGCCGTCGAAATAGTCCAGCAGGCACGCGGGCGGCTCGCCGGCCGCGCGACCGGCCAGATGGCGGGAGTAGTTCTCGATGCCGTTGCAATAGCCCAGCTCGCGCAGCATCTCAAGGTCAAACTCGGTGCGCTGCCGCAACCGCTGCGCCTCCAGCAGCTTGTTCTGGCGCTCCAGTTCGGCGAGCCGTTCGTCCAGTTCGGCGCTGATCCGCCCGATCGAAGCCTCGATCCGCTCCTTGGGCATCACGAAGTGCTTGGCCGGGGAGATCACCGCGCGCGGCAACCGCACCTTGGTCTTGCCGGACACCGGATCAAATTCGCGGATGTCCTCCACGTCGTCGCCGAAAAAATCGACCCGGATGCCGGTGGTCTCGTAGGACGGGAAGATATCCACGCAGTCGCCGCGCACACGAAACGTACCCGGCTGCGGTTCGTAATCATTGCGGGTGTACTGGATATCGACCAGCCGCTCCAGCATCGCGTCACGACCCAGCGTCTCGCCGGGCACGATGTCCACCAACATGGTACGGTAATCCTCCGGCGAGCCCAGACCGTAAATGCAAGAGACCGAAGCCACGATCACCACATCACGTCGGCCGAGCAAGGCATTGGTCGCGCCCAACCGGTAGCGCTCGATCTCATCATTGATCGAGGCGTCCTTCTCGATGTAAGTGTCGGTCTGAGGAATGTAGGCTTCCGGCTGGTAGTAGTCGTAATAGCTGATAAAGTACTCGACCGCATTATGCGGGAAGAAGCCTTTGAGTTCCGCAAAAAGCTGCGCCGCCAAGGTTTTATTGTGCGAGATGATAATGGCCGGGCGTCCCCACTCGCGGATCACATTAGCCATCGTGAAGGTTTTGCCCGAACCGGTCACGCCCTCCAGCGTCAGACGCTGCGCACCCGCCTTCAGCCCCTGCGCCAGCTTCTGGATCGCCTGAGGCTGATCGCCGGTCGGTGCAAAGTCCGCGACCACCGAAAACTCTGCCACAGCGTGCTTCATATACCGTCATTGTCCCATCCCGCGCCCGTCTTGTAAAGTGAGGATGGTTTCGGGTTTCATTTTATTTAACGCAGAGGCACAGCCGCGCCACGCGCGGAGTTAGCATTTGGGATTTAGGAGTTTTTATCGTTGAAAACCGTCAGCCTCACACGCTTAGTCGCCCCACCTAGTCGATTGCCCAGCGACGAAGACGCAGATTGGATTCATGTCCCTCACACGGAGGCCGGAACAACATGGGCGGGCACGGGAGACGAAACCGTCGCGGCGTCAGCGGAACAAAATCATGGTGCCAAAGGCGTTGATGGCCTCGGGGGTGCCCAAAACAGCGAACACGGGATCGTACTGTGTCGCGTAGTCCGCCGCCACCCAGTCGGCGCTCTGCGCGGCCCACTGGAGGCGCATCTCATCAAGCCACCCCCTCCAAGCATTGCCTCCACTCACCATTCTTCCGAGACGCAACGGGTTGACGGAGTTCGTCAGCGCGTATCCTCCAGCCTTCACACCGCCCGCCGTCTGACCGTTCACGTAGAGTTGTGCGTTGCCGTTCTCCATCACGGCGGTAACGTAGACGAACGCCGCGTTACAATCCGCCTGCCCCCGCACGACATTTTGCACGTTGCCACACCCAATCACGTTGTAGTTGGTCGTTTCATTCTGAAGCGTCAACTCAAAACCGGGTATATCCGTATGATCATTCTTGCACGAGAAGATGCGGCTGTAGAAGCCGCTTCCGGAGAGAGTTGTCTTCACCCAAGCGGAAAGTGACACGTTGCGTCCCAGCAGATCGGCCCACTTATCATCTTTCGCCACCTCCACATGGGCCGACCCACTGCTGTAGAGGGCCGTTCCCACAGCACCGGCATCCGTGAAAGTGAGTGCCGTGGAAGAGTTTGCCACGGCCAGCGCATTTGCCGAGGAGTCCTTGTTCGAACCGGAGAAGTGCCACACCCCCCGATAGCCCGCACTCTTCCACACATCGCTCGCCGAGACCGCCGTCGATGTCTGCCCGCGGTGACGATAGTACAAGTAGAGCGAAGTGTCCGTGCCCGCAAGACGCGGTACCCGCACCCACACGAGCGACTCCCCGTTCGGATTCCACACATCAATTTCGTGCGGAACGAGCCGATCCTCCGCGTCTGCAAAGCGGATGTCGCTGCCATCCGCCGCGCAGTCGTGGTAGAGAGGCGAACCGGCAGGGATACGTACCAGCGCCGGGAAGTTCGCAAGCGTCTCGGCTCCCGCATAGCCGGAGAATGTCACGGCAAGACGCCGCCTGAAGTTCTTCACGTCCAGTGTCGTTGCGGACTGCAAATCCTCAAGTGCACCCAGAACCGCAAAATTGGGATTGTGCTGCGTCGCATAGTCCGCCGCCACCCAGTCGGCACTCGACGCCGTCCACCGGAGGCGCACCTCGTCGAGGGTGCCGTTCCAGCACTGGCTACCCCCGGCACGATGCGAATTACCGCCCACGCCGATTCCCATATCCGCTTGAATCACAGTATACCCCGTGTTCACGATGGACGCCTCCACGAGCGCCCCATTCGCGTACAGACGTGCGCCGCCGTCGCGGTAGACAGCGGTCAGATGGACGTAATCCTCCGTGAGGTTGGGGACTTCCACTATTGTTTGTTTGTTAGTTGGGCCACCCATCATCGCTTTATTGGCGGCATTTTGCATCGTCAGTTCAAAACCCGTTTCCGCAGTATAAATAGGCTTGCTGGAGAGGATGCGCCCATAGCCGACCGCATCGGCCTTCACCCAGGCGGAGTAGGCGAAGTTCGTTCCCTCGAACCCCTCCCAGATGGCCATGGGCGTCATGAAGTATTTCGTGCCATCGCCGCTGAATGCCGTGCCCACCGGTCCCGCCGCTGTAAATCCAGGTGCCGGGGATGAGTTCGTTCCCTTGAACTTGTTGGTGGTGGACTCCGCGTTGGAACCGGAGAAGTGCCACACCGCATGGTACGACGTCCACACCTCGCCTGACATGCTCTGCAAGGGCGGCAGACCGCCCGAGTAGAGCGTGAGTGTCGTCGTCGAGCCCGTGAGTTCCGGCACGCGTACCCACACAAACGACTCGCCGTCCGGGTTCCATACGTCGATCTCGTGCGGAGTCAGATTGCCATCGGCATCGGTAAAGCAGATGTTCCGTCCGTCCAGACTATCCGCGTAGATTGCTGAATTCGTAGGAATGCGCACGAGCGCCGGGAAGTTCGTGAGCGTCTCGGCCCCCGCGTAACCAGAGAACGTCACGGTACAGCGGTGGAGGAAAGTCGAGGTGTCCAACTCCACGGCCGATGCCGCACCAGCGAATCCGATCGCTACCAACGCACAGGCGAGCCCTAACTTTTTCATCACAACCTCCTTCTCGGTTTCCCCGAGGCATTATTGCTTGCCGAACGCGATGTCGGCGAAATCAAGCATCCATAGCCAGTCGTATCCTGCGATGCCGTGCCCACCGCCGCGCCGCACGTAGCCGAGGTGGGTGCCGATACGGCCGGTGTCGTAGTTGGCGGGGAAGTCGCCCGCCGGCAAGCCGGGAAGCCCGAGGAACTCCCACGCGGGAGAAGCGGCGCGGCAGGCGAGGAACTCGCCCTTTGTATCGAACCATCCCTGATTGAATCCCTGTACGAGGATGCGGCGCGGCGCGATCGCTGCCACGAGAAGATGCTGGTCAAACTTCATCGCCTGCTCGTTGTCGATGTACTTGCCGTAAGCCTTGCAATACCAATGGTGAAACATGCTCATCTCGGTGGAGACGTTCTCACCGAAGTCGCGCTTGGCGAGAGGCACGCCGCCGCCACCGGTCTGGTTGGGAACGCACACGGCGAAGCGTTCATCGCGGACAGCGGCCAGAAGGGCGGTCTTTGCCAAACGTGAACAGCCGGTGGCCACGGACTTCTTCGCATCGATCTCTGGAATACGTTCGGCAAGGTCAAGCCCGCGCGAAAGCGCCCAGGCCCACGCGCCTAATGCTGTCGTATTATCGTCCTTCGCGGGATCGCGTGGCGGCCACAGGGTGAAGACGCCGGTGTAAGCCAATTCGCGAGGGGTGCCGCGCTTGACGTCGCGTTCCTCCACGTCAGGCGAGATCTGCCCGTAACATGCGCTCATCACGGCATATCCGCGGGCGAGGATGGTTTCAAGCGGGCACTGCGACGTCTCATCGGTGTTGCGCAATCTGCCGCGTGATTTTTCTAATTCCGATTTTTGCCAGACATGGCCGTCTGCACCACCACTGCGCAACCACATGCCTTCGGCGAGGACGATCTGCGGATCTGTGGCCAGTTCATGGTTCCCGCGGTAGTTGAGGAACAGCACAACGGGCACCTTCTTCGTATTCTCACAAACGGGGACGTTTCCATCCTTCTTTGCCTTCGTCTCCTGTATGTGGTTCGGCAGAAACACGATCCAATCAATCACCGGACCGGATTTGTCGTCACGGAACCACATCTTGTACTGGCGGCGAATGCCGAGGCCCGCGAGGGTCTCGCCCTCCTCGATCAGTTCGGTCTTCACGACCTCCGGCGGCGGTGGCGGCTGTCCGTACATCTCACGGGCGAAGATGTCCAGTATCTCACGGCGGCGGGCAGGCCACTCCGCCGCCGACGCCAACTTGCGTCCGTCCGCGAATGTGAGCGGATCCTCCAGCGTGTACGGGGCCACCTTTGCCTCATCATAGTTCGGCGGACGGGCCATGACCATGCCCGCCAACGCCACTGTACCAGCCACTATCACTCTCTTCATCATCTTCCCCCTTCGGTCTCGTCGCGGAACGTAAATCAGGCTACGCTCCATCCCGGTCTCATGCGTGCATGCGTCCCTTTACCGCAATAACACACAAGGAGTATACTTCACTACGCAGCCATTTTCAAAGCACTAATGAACTAACCAAATCCCTGCTTGAGCCCCGGCCGTTTCCTGCTATACTCTGCGATGTACTAAATGGTGTTTAGCCTACTGCGGGCGGGCTATGTGTCTGCCGCCAAGGGGCCATAAAGAGGGAGAGTCATGAAATTGCTGAAGATCAACCGCCGTCATTTCGTTAAGTCCGCCACCGCCGGTGCCTCGCTCGCTGCCCTGCCCGGCATCCTGAAAGCCCAGCAAGCCCCGTCGCAGAATGTGGTCGGTGCCAACAGCCGGGTCAACGTCGCCTGCGTCGGATACTCTGACCGTTTCAGAGGCGCCCTGCTGCCGTCGTTCATCAAATGCAAGGACGAACTGAATTTCGACATGGTCGCACTGGCTGACCTCTGGAGCGTGCGCCGCGAAGAGGGCAAAGCCGGTATCGAAGCGAAAATCGGCCACGGCATTGACGTTTACAAGAGCGATGAAGAGCTTTACGAGAAGGCCAAGAATGTCGACGCGGTGATCATCTCCACCGCCGACTTCCAACACGCCATGCACACTGTGCATGCCGTCAATGCCGGCAAGGACTCCTTCACCGAAAAGCCGATGGCTGAGGACATGGACGCCGCCAACGCCGCGCTCGATGCCGTCAACGCTGCCCGCAAGGCCGGCAACCGCGGCGGGGCCGTCGTGCAGGTCGGTTCGCAGCGTCGCAGCGGCCAGGCTTACCACATCGCCAACGAGTATATCCGCTCCGGCAAGTTCGGTGACATCACCTATGTGGACCTCTGCTGGAACGTCAACCAGCCCCAGCGCTGGCGTCGCGGCGACCTGCCGTCCAAGCTGAAAGAGGCTGACACGGATTGGAAAAAATGGCTGCTCGACCGCCCGATGGTCGCATTCGACCCGCGCAAGTATCTTGAGTTCCGCCTTTTCTGGCCCTATTCGTCGGGCATCCCGGGGCAGTGGATGTGCCACCAGATCGATACCGTTGCCTGGTTCACCGGTTTCGAGTTCCCGCGCTCGGCCATGGCCGATGGCGGTCTGTATGCCTGGAAGGACGGCCGCCAGAGTGCCGACACCTTTACCGCTATCTTCGAGTACGGCCCGGACAATGATCCTGACAAGGGCTTCCAAGTCGTATTCAGTTCGCGCCAGCACAACGCGGCGCGCGGCAACGTCGAGAAGTACCATTCCAAGATCGGCACCATCGACCTGATCAAAGGCACGGTCTCCAACGAAGGCGTCGAACGGGCCAAGCTCGAAACCATCGAACTGTCCAAATCCGAAGCTGCCTCGACTGCCGCAGACACCGGCGCGGGCAACATGGAAGTCGCGCACATGCGCAACTGGATGGAATGCGTCCGCTCGCGTAAGCAGCCGAACGCCCCGATCGAGGCCGGCTACAGCCACGCGGTGGCTTTGATCATGTCCAATGCCTCGATGCGGACCGGCATGCGGGCGACCTTCGACCGCGCACGGCGTCAGGTCATCGCTGGCGGCAAGGTATTTAAGGGATATTGAGCGTGAACGCTCACCGCTGAACGCCGGGCGTTCAGCGGTGAGATGACGGAGGATTTTGACCATGCGCTTCACACGGAGAACGTTTATGCAGCACACCCTCTGCGCGGCGGCCGCAGCTTCAACCTGCGCGGCCCGCGCGGCCGACAAGCCGGGAAGAATACTGTTCGGTGTCTGCACCAGCTATAGCAGGGCGGAGCAGTTGAAGGCCATCGGCTACGACTTCATTGAAAGCGGCGTCAGCGGCACCTTCAAGCCCACAATGTCGGATGCCGACTATGAAGCCGAACTGGCCAAGCTCAAGCAGTCGGCCTTGCCGTTCCGCTCCTGCAACGGCTTTATTCCCGGCACGTTCCGGCTCACGGGCCCCGAGACCACGCACGACACAGCACTCGAGTATGCGGTCACGGCCTGTCGTCGCGCCGACCTGCTCGGCGTACCCTACATCGTCTTTGGCAGCGGCACCGCGCGCAAACTTCCGGACGGCTTCGACCCCGTGAAGGGCAAAGAGCAGTTCATTGATTTTTGCCGCAAACTCGGCGACCGCATCCAGAACCTGAAGGTCACGATCGTTTTGGAACCGCTCAACAAAGGCGAGACCAACCTCCTCAACTCGGTGACCGAAGGCATCGAGTATGTGGACACGATCGCCCGCCCGCGCATCCAGCTTCTGGCCGACTTCTATCACATGATGAAGGAAAACGAAGGCCCCGACGCCATCCGCAAAGCCGGCGCCCGTATCCGTCACTGCCACATTGCCGAGCTTGAGGGCCGTAAAGCCCCCGGCACCAAAGGCGAGGATCTGAGCGGCTACTTCAAGGCGTTGCGCGATATCGGCTACACCGGCGGCGTCTCCTGCGAATGCGGCTGGCCTAAAGAGAATATCGAAGATGCCTGGAAGAAGGCACTCGCGACCATGCGCCAGCAAGCTGGCGTGTAGACAGCGGAAGAACGCTCAACTTTTAACGTTCAACGCTCAAGTGGGGAGAATTATGAATGAATCCCGAGCCCCGGAAGGGTTTTACTTGCGAGCAGACGCTCGTCCCTCCCTTACAGCCTCACAGTCTTAACACCCGCCAGTGGGCATCCGCCCGCGCACCTCACTTTTTCCTCCTCACTCTTCCCTCTTCCCTCTTCAGTTAGAGCAAAGCGGAAGCGATGCCTAGATAGATGAACACCCCCAAAATGTCGGCCAGCGAGGTCACCAGCGGGCTGCTAGCCACAGCGGGGTCAATCTTGAGTTTGCGCAGGATGAACGGCAGGGTCATGCCAATCAAACTACCACACACCACGATCAGAGTCATAGAGATCGCCGCCACCACACCGATACGTAGGCCGCCGCGCCACCAAGCCAGAAAGAACACCGCCGCCGACATCGAAAGCCCGAGGCTCAGCGAAACCACGATTTCACGCCACAAGACCTTCATGAAATCCTTCAGCGTCAATTCACCGAGGGCCATGCCGCGGATGACCAGCGTGGCGGATTGCGCACCGGCGTTGCCACCGCTGGCGATCAACAACGGCAAGAAGAAAACCAGCGCCACGAACGATCCGATCAACGTGTCAAAGAAGGCAATACCCGCGCCGGAAAAAATGTTTACGAACACCAATGTCACCAGCCACGGTATGCGGCTGCGGTACAGCATGGAAAGCGAAGTCCTGAGATAACCCGCGCTCAGAGGCGTGATGGCCACGCCCTTGTGGATGTCTTCGGTAGCCTCTTCTTCGGAGACGTCAAGGATGTCGTCGTTCGTGACGATCCCCAGCAACACGCCTTCCGAGTCAACGACCGGAAGGGCATACAGGTCATATTTCTTGAACACCATGACCGCCTCTTCGCGGTCTTGCAAGGAATGCAGCGCCACATACTGACGGTCCATTAAAGAAGATATGGGTGTCTCTGGATCGGCCAGAATCAGTTTGCGCAACAGCAAATCGTCCACCAGAACACCGCGCTCGTCGATGATGTAGATCATCATGACGGTTTCCGAATCATTGCCCATAGCGCGGATTTGTTCCAAGGTTCTGGCGACGGTCCACTCCTCGCGGGCATAGACATAGCGGTTGGTCATCAAGCGTCCAACGCTGTCCTTCGGATAACTGAGCAGGCTAAGGGCTTGTTTGCGGTCTTTGTCGCTCAACAGATTCAACAGACCTTGTAGCACATTGGCCGGCAACTCTTCAAACAACGCGGTCCGGTCGTCCGGCGTGAGCGCCGTGAGAACATGGCGCGTCTCGTCCTGTGCCATGTTTTCCAGCAGCAAATTCTGGGAGGGGTATTCGAGCAGGGAGAAGACCTCACCGGCCATGTTTCGCGACAACAGACGGAACACCAGCAACTGGTCGGAGGCTTGAAGCGCCGCGATCAGTTCCGCGATTTCCGGGGCGGGCTGCGCGGCAAGGAAAATGCGCAAGTCATTAAAGCGCCGGTCCTCCAACATTTCGATGATGTCGGGCATCAGCAGTTGGCTGAGGACCGTGCAGGTAGCGCGACGTACCTGTTCGCGGTCATCCTCCGCATCCTCACGTCCTTCAATCGTCGCGATCCACGATTCGAGGCGGGACTGGACGTCCTCCAGATCCTTGAGGTTGACCAATTCGTGTTTGGTCTCGTCGTCCTCGATAGCCCGGGCCAGTGTCGCCAGCTCGGTCAGATAGGCATTACGGGCAGAACTGGGGACGTAGTACATCAGGATCAGGTGCACGGGCCAACCGTCCGTGTTGCCGTAATCGATGCCGTCAGGGCTCCATCCTATGACGCAAGCCATCTCGCCGCCGTGCGCTTCCGAGCGAGCGTGCGGACAAGCGATGCCATATTTAAGGTAAGTTATGGCTTGCTCTTCACGTCGAATGACATTATCAAATACGTTGTACTCCGCCGGTATGTCGGCAGAGGCACACAGTTTCTCGGCAAGCGTGCGGAGCGCCTGATTTTTATCGCAGGGCGGTAGTTCGATCAGCCGTCCTTTGGCGATAGCTTTGAAAATTGGAATCACTGCTTTGAACTGGGTAATGGGTAAAAAGGATAGAAAAATAGACCAGAAACGAACGGGTTCCCGTCTCCATGACTAGCTTTCATTATGCGAAAGGGAGGGGAAGGGAGTCAACCCCGAAAAAATGTTCAACGGGAATCCGCGGTTAGTGACAGGGATGTGCGAAGATCATACGTTCCTGGGTTCCATTGCTGGGCCATCGCTATCGCCATCGGGATCGGAATCGGAATCGTCGCCACTTTTACACTCGTCATTGCGAGCCACTTCGCGGGCGCAACAGTCGATTTCGATACCGATCAGGCCATCGGGCGGCCCAAGACATCCCGCCCCACGAATTGAGACAATCGATTGATTCGAATCCGTCGGCTCGATCGATCAGCGCTCAATCCGCAAACCAAGCACCGACGGTCTCCGCAAAGGCCGCCAGATCGGGCAGACAGAGTTGTGCCCGATTATCGTACGATGTCGGCTGGGCGTTGACGATCACCAGTTGCCCGCCCGCCCGCAGGGTCTCTCCGGGCAGCGAAGCCACGGGATGGACCGTCAGCGAAGTGCCGAGCACCAGCATCAGGTCGGCCTTGCGCGCCTGCGCAACGGCTTCCGCGAGCGCAGCCTCAGGCAACGCCTCGCCGAAGAAGGTGATGTCGGGTTTGTAGGCCGCGCCGCATTGGGTACACAGCGCAACTGGCCCATGCTGTTTCAGCAACGCACAGACCTCATCAAAGGTGGCGCAATGTCCGCAACTAATGCAGTGGTGCTGGATCGGCGAGCCGTGGGCCTCGATCACATGGCGCGAGCCAGCCTTCTGGTGGAGCATGTCGATATTCTGCGTAATGATCGCCTTAAGCCGACCGACCTGCTCCAGCCGGGCAAGCAGCGTGTGAACCGGGCCGGGCACATAACGGTCAAGCCCATAGATCATCTCGCGGCAGGCCTCGTAATAAATGGCGGGATCACGGCGGAACCAGTGGATGTCGAAGATCCGTTCAGCGCCGGGTTGCCGATAGAGTCCCTGCGGTCCGCGGAAGTCAGGGATCCCAGCCAACGTGGAAATCCCTGCCCCGGTCAGGGCCACCATATGGTCGGCCTGCTGTATCATCGTCTTTAGGTCAGCTTTGTTTGTCATGCCTGCATTGTACGACAACCGGCGCAGTGTGTCACGCGCTCATTAGTAGGTCTGGAAGACCAGTAACGGACCGCCCTCGAAAACCAGCTTGAAGGTTTCGCCGAGTGATTCGTTCAGCGCAGCCTGCCACCAGCGGGTAAAGGGCACGCCGTCGAGCGCGTATTTCAGGCCTTCGGCGTAAACCTGAAGACCAGGCGCGAACGCAAAGATCGAGACCTGTTGCCCCACATGCGACCGGAATTGCGTGGAGGCGAGCGTCGGTGTGAAGATTCCGGTGTCGGTCAGCAACACGACGCGCCCGCGGGCAGTGCCTGCAGTACGCGACGCATGCAGTGTCTGCGCGAAATCCACCAGCCAAGCGAGATTACACAGCGTGTGATCTTCGCGCAAGCCGGTGGCACCCACGATCACCAGATCACGCCAGCCCTGTTCCAAACAGAAGTGGAAAGCCTTGGCCAGATCGTTGATCTCCTGATCGGCCACCGCTACCAGGCGCTCTTGGTAGCGTACGCGGCTCTCTTCGGAGATACTGTCGAGATCCCCCACGATCCAGTCCGGCACGATGTCCGCCGCCTCCAGTTTTTCAACCGCACCATCGCAGCACACCACGCGCCGCGCCCCGTGCAACGCTGCCAGCGGCAGCGGATGCGACGGAAACGCGCCGTTCGCCACGATGACACATTTGGAGAGCGGCGGTTTTATCACAGTTTTCCTTTGCTTACACAAACATCACGCGTCAGTGCGCGGAGCGTCGCCTTTTTCGTCGAGCAACACATTCAGCGCCTGCAGATAGGCCAGAATGCTACCCTCGATCACGTCGGTCGAGACGCCGCGCCCATGATAGATGCGCTCGCCGTCGCGCACGCGCACCGTCGCTTCGCACTGGGCGTCCCTACCACCGGTGATAGCGTTGAGTTGGAAACTTTCCAACGTGACCTTCAGGCCCAGCAATTGGTTGATCGCCTTAAACGAGGCATTGATCGGGCCGTCACTCGCGGCGACGTGCTCTATCAACTTACCGTCACGCAGCAGGCGGATCGTGCCCACCGGCGTGATCGCGTTGCTGGCCGTGACGTTGAAACGGTCGAGTTTGACGTGCTCGGTGATCATGATCTGCATGCCGTGCGCCAGCGCTTCGAGATCGGCATCTGTCACGGTCTTCTTGCGGTCGGCGAGATCCTTGAACTTTTCGAACAGCTCATTGAGGCGCGCCTCGTCCAAGTGGAAACCCAGCTCGTTCAGACGGCTCTCGAAAGCATGACGCCCGGAGTGTTTACCCAGCACCATCTTGTTGCGCGGCAGGCCGATCGACGCAGGTGTCATGATCTCGTAGGTCAGCGGGTTGGCGAGCACACCGTGCTGATGGATGCCGGCCTCATGCGCAAAGGCATTCTCGCCCACAATGGCCTTGTTCGCCTGCACGCGGCTGCCGGTGACGGTGATCACGCAACGGCTGGTCGCATAGATCTTGGTGGTATCGATGTTGGTTTCGGCTTGGAAAAACTCACGCCGCGTGTGCAGCGCCATGACGATCTCCTCCAAGGCAGCGTTACCCGCGCGTTCGCCGATGCCGTTGACGGTGCATTCAACCTGATCGGCACCGGCACGCACAGCGGCCAGTGAGTTGGCAACCGCCAACCCGAGGTCATTGTGACAATGCACAGCCAGCCGCGCCTTGTCGATGTTCGGCACGTTGTTCCGGATGTCCTCGATCAGCTTGCCGAACTGCTCTGGCACGGCATACCCCACGGTGTCAGGGATGTTGACCGTTCCAGCGCCCGCCGCGATCACGCCTTCCACCACGCGGTAGATGAACGGCCGCTCGCTGCGTGAGCAGTCCTCCAGCGAGAACTGGACATCGCCGCAAAGGTTGCGCGCGTGCTTGACCATCGCCACCGCCTGCTCGTACACCGCATCCGGCTCCATCTTCAGTTTGCAGGCCATGTGGATCGGCGAGGTTGCGATGAAGGTATGGATGCGGGGATGCTTCGCCCGGCGCACCGCCTCCCATGCGCGGTCAATGTCCTTGGGCAGCGCCCGGCACAGACTGGCCACCGTAGCCTCCTTGACTACGCCGGCAATGGCTTTGACCGACTCGAAGTCACCAGCCGAGGCGATGGCAAAACCGGCCTCGATGACATCCACGCGCAGCGCCTCAAGATGCTCCGCAACCAACAACTTGTCGCGCAGGTTCATGGTGCAGCCCGGCGATTGCTCGCCGTCGCGCAGGGTGGTGTCGAATACGTAGATGCGTCGCATCGCAGCGGTTTCGCTCATGGTTCTCTCTCCTCGTCGTGCCCTTGTCGGGGCTGTTTTCGTTCTGGTTTCCGGGCGTTACTCTTGTGGCTCGTCGCGCTGTCGCCGGGAAAACAAAAACCCCCGCGGCAGCTTTCACTGATCCACGGGAGTTCTGGCCTTACCTTCGCACTGCGAAAAACCTACACGTCAACCCTCCCGTGGCCGCACAGCAGCCACAAGCCGGTAAGTCGCAGGTTAATCGCTATGACTCGGGTTGTCATTTGCGAGTATCATGACACAACCGATACACCACTGACAAGCGGAATGTGTGGCGCACTTCAAAAAATCCTGCCATACCCGGTCTTGCGCGGGACAAATGTGGCCCTTTGAACTAAAATTTCAAACTTGACCGTCGCGGTGCCTGGAAGATCACCGAGCCGCTCGGCATCGTCATGGTGTGAGCGGAACTCGATGGAGTAGATGTTGGTCGCCAGCGAAAAACGCTGTAGCCTGCCGGACCGCGCTGGTGGCCATGCGCGCGTTGGCTTCGGCTGTGTTGGAACCGCAGTGCGGCGTCATGACCATGTTGGGTAGCAGACGCAGGTCTTTGTCCGGTGCGGTCGGCACGTACGGTTCCGCCGCGAACACGTCGCTCGCAGCACCGTCGAGATGGCCTGAGACCAGCGCGTCGTAAAGCGCGGCTTCATCCACAATGCCGCCGCGGCCGGCATTCACGAGTACGCTGCCGCGCTTCATGCGCGACAGTCGTTCCGCGCCGATCAACCCTTGTGTGCCGGAGGTTAACGGCAGGTGGATCAGCACCAGATCGGCCTCTGGCAGCAGCACATCGAGGTCTTGCGCGTAACGTTCGATACCGCAACGCGTGCGCAGCGTTTCGCGTGTTTCACCTGTGCGCGTCACCCACTCGTCCTCGCTCGCCACATCATGCACCAGCACTTCCACGTCAAACCCGAGGTGCAGCATACGGGCGACCTTGAGGCCGATTCGACCGCCACCGATGACCAGCGCTTTCCGTCCGTGCAGCTCATGACCGCCGACCGCCTGAAAATCGCCGCCACGTATCGTTGCATCGAGGTGCGCGATGCGGCGCATCACCGCACCGATCAGGAAGAGGGTCAGCTCCGCCACGCTGGTCTGGATGTCCACCGGCGTGTTGACGAGCGTCAGGCCCTTTGCGGCCGCATAGCCTTTGTCAATGCTGTCCGTGCCGAAACCGAACCGCACCAGCAACGCTCCCTGCCCATCGTCTTGGTCGGCCAATGCATCATAGAGTTCTCTGCGATACGGGGTCACGCCCAGCACGACCGCGCGGCAGCGGGTTTCGCGGACACGTGCGGCAAGCGCGATTTCATCGGCGGGTGCGGGCTGGCACTCAAGGCATGAAGCAGAGGTAAAGACGGGGGCGGCTTTGTCAAATTCAGCCTGCGTGACAAGAAGGGACGGTAAAGGTGTGTTCATAAAAAATCAGCTTATTTACGCAACATGTCACGGCAGCCCTGCATGATGAAATGAGTGTCGAGGCTGCAACCGATAAAACGATAACCGGCGGCGATGCGCTCGTCAATCCGACGCCGTTCCGGTGCCACCACATGGTAACCGGGCGCGACGCCATGCCGACTGCACGCCGCCAAAATCTTCCGTTCGGCAGCCAGTACGCGCGGATCGTCGAGCTGGCCCGCGATGCCGAGCGAGGCCGAGAGGTCGTACGGGCCAATGAAGGCCGCATCGATGCCGGGACGTGCCAGGATCTCGTCGGCGCGCTCCGCCGCAAGCTTATGCTCCAGCATGACAGCAACAAAGACCTCATCATTGTGACGACGGATGTAGTCCGTAAAGTTGCGTCCATAATCAAGGGCGCGAGAGAGGGAGGTGCCACGGTTTCCTTGAGGCGGATAACGGACCGCGGCGACCATGAGATCGACGTCGTCAGCCGACATGACGTTCGGCACGATTACGCCCCTCGCGCCTGCGTCGAGCACATGTTTGGCGAGCACCGGGTTCACGTCGTCGAGGCGTACCAGCAGGTCGCAACCCGAAGGGCGAACGGCACGTTCGATCTGCTCCACGACCGCAAGATCGACGGCTGCGTGTTCCATGTCGAGGGCGATCCAGTCGAAGCCCTCCCCCGCCATGAGTTCGGCGACTGCCGGGTGCGGGATCAGCATCCAGCCGCCCAGCGCCGCTTCTTTGTTCTTAAGTTTTTGTTTGGTCTTGTTCACGGAAACCTCTTTATGAAAACGTGTCAGTGTGTGCCTGCAGGTGGGACTCGATCAAGTGTGAAACAGAACCAGCGGTCACGACTCTCATAAGATCAGCATGCCCCAGGTGGTGAGCTGCGGTACTGTGATGCGGATACAGTCGGCGTGACGCTCGGGAACCAGCTCCACCGAAGGTGCGTCGGGCGCATGCCACACAGCGCGGGATACAGTGCCCCAGCGATCGGGTTGGCGCAAGGTGATCGTGACCGACCGATAGGTTTCGGCACGCTCGCTGTTCTCGCCGCCAAGATTCCAGTTCACAAGATGAATGGCGCGAGTGCCGCGCACGGGATCGGCGCGGAGAAAGGAGTAGAGATTGTCAGGCCCTTCGACGCGCAGCAGGTCGAGCGCCATGACGCGGCTGATCGCGTCGATGTCGGCAGAAGCTCTTGTGAAACGCACGCGGCCGGAGGCGCGCTCGGCATCGAGCACGGCCCTGTCTGCTGCGCAAAAGGTGTCGGGCGAGCTGAATTCGACCAAAAGGCGCAGGCCGTGCAGCGATGCAGCCGTGATCGGCACCCGCGCGGTGCGGCTTGCGCCGAGCACAAAACGGAAGGGAAACTGGCGGGCCGCGAGCGCGAGTCCGTATGCCGCGTAGGCGCCGGGTTCGTCCCCATTCACCAGCACACCGATTTCGGCGATGGCTGCGGTTGCATCCAGCACAGCGCGGTGTGCGTGGATGAAGTCGTAAAGATCGCCGTATTGCTCGCGCGTGCCGAAATATCGCGGTTGAATGCCGGTGGCATCGCTGCCCATGTAAAGGTCCCACGGCACGAGGTGCGGCTGACCGAGCGCGTAAGTCGTGGCGATTGCGGCACGTGTGCGGGCCGTGCTGCGCGGAATCGGCGAGATCACCTGAGTGATTCCGGCCGCTTCGGCGATCTTGCCGCCGAAGATGTATTCAAGCGCGGTCTGATAGTCGGCATTCTGCGAAGATTCGCCGTGTAGAAAGTCGATGACATCAATGCCGGGCAGCACGCGGTCGGGACGGAGCGGTGTGAGCAGTCCGTTAACCGAGACCGGAATGTAGCGTCCTGGTGACCAAGCATCGAGATTCGCGCGGAAATCCCGGTAAAAGGCGCGCATGCCCGCAACTTGGAAATCGATAAAGGCGGACGTAAGCGGCAGGTCGCGCAAGCGTTTGAGATAGGTCGCCGCGTCGGGCACGCCGTTCGCTTTGAGGTGATCGCGATAGTCAAAGTCCGCGATGTCGGCGATTCCGAGCGACTGGAGGGCTTCGCTCGTGTAATGTTCGGCAAGCCACGCGCGAAAACCATTACGGCAGGCGTCACAGAAGCAGACGCCGGCGTGATGCACCCAGCTTGCGTTCATCTCCCAATCGTCCACATGGAGCGAATCCACCCCGGCTTCGGCGAGACATTTGGCATCGTCGAAAAAGAGTTTGCGGAAGGCCGGATGATTGCAGCATCCGGTGAACGTTTTGGAGCCGAACGTCACCATCCAGTGCGGCGTAATCTTGTTGCCGTCGAGGTCCTCGTGGCGCCCCGACGCATCGCCCGCGTTGGCGCGGTTGGTGGTGGCGTGGTGTTGTCCTTGCAGGCCGTTGAGCGCACCTTGGTAAAAAAGGCCCGCGCGTTGCACCTGCCGCACGAAACCGGTTTCGGAGCCGTAGACCCAGAGGAGGTGCGTGGCATGAAAGGACTGCGCCGTCTCAAGCGCATGGGTGCGCCGTTGCCAGCGCGTGGAAAACGGAATAGCCGAAGGCGGCAGGCGGAAATACCGGCTGGTCGCGGAGTGCGCGTCGCGTGACGCCAATTCCGTCACAGTTGGTAGCTCGGCGTCTTTGACGGAGGCGAGATCAACGTCGAAAAGCGTGCGCAGAGCATTTTCGTCCAGTGCGCCGCGAAAGATCCGGACACGGTCGATCCATCCGTTGAACGGACGGATGCCGCCGAAATTGCCGAGAATGAGGGGGCCGGGGGTGGCCACAGTCTTTTCGGTGCGGATCACCTTGGCGGTCAGGGCGAGGGGCGCGGTGCGGCTACCGGTGTAGGCAGCGACCGTGTGCGACGAGACGACGACGGCGAAACAGCGCCACGCCTCGGTCAACTTGAAGCGCTGATCGCCGGCGAGCGTGTAGGCGGTTTTACCGGGATCGGGACCGAGCATCAGGGTGACGCCCGCCGGATGAGGTATCAGATCCCATGCGCTGGGCTTGTGTAGCAGGCGAGCTGGAGCGGTTCCGGGCATGGCCGGATTTTGCCGCGCCCACAACACCAGCGTGAAGGCGTCGAGGCCGTCGAGGGCTGAATCCTTGAAGCTTACCGCGCCGCCGGCGAGCGCGTCCTGCGGGGTGGTACCGCCGTGGCGCAGGGCGGCGGTCAGGTCGAGGCAGCGGCCAAAGGGGCCGAAACCGTAAAACGGCTCCTCGCCCAGCGCGTAAGTCTCAAAGTGCGCAGTGCCGCCGAGCGAACCGGCATTGGTCAGACTCGTCTCGAAGTCAAGCGCGACCAGCGGCTGATCTGCGATGGCGACAAGCCGACAAGAAAAGAGAAGCAGGGAAGCAAGAACTGTTTTCGTGGCAGTCATACGATGTGTCGTTCAACGGCTTAAAAGTCCGGATTTGTAGTGGCTGACTGCCTCGCTGGTGCGAAGCGCCCGGTTATAGAGACGCAGGGTTTTGACAACAGGCGCGATCGACAGGAGCGTGTTTCCGTTGGGCGTACGCAGATCGGGACTGAAACGCCCCCAGCCGAACTGCCGCTGATCGCCGCCGTCGCACAGCACGCCGTCCACCACAAACGTGATGGTTTTGGGGCCACCGTCGACGGTAATGACGGCATGATGAGCCTTGCCGGCAGTCAGCAGTTTCTGGTCGCTGGTCCAGGCGCACTCGGTGCGGCCGTCGTTAAGCGTGATACGCAGTGCGCCGTTATCGAGGGTTTCCACATGCAGCCCCTTCCCCTCTTCATCGCGATTGTCGAGCAGGGTTTGCGCGGCATCGAGGTTCTGGAGCGTGAACCACACATCTATGCTGAAGCCGGCGCGCAGGTCGCGGCCACGCTGGTCTTCGGACTTGGCATCGCGCCGGTTGAACGCCGGTAATTTGGGCATGGCGACCTGTGCAGGAAGCCGTCCCGTGAGATTCAGCACGCGCCCGTTGGTGGCGACTTCGCGGGTATCCCATTGGGCGAAAAGGCCTTCGATGAGCGCCGATGGGATCCGGTGGGTACGTCCGATGGTTTTCTGCGTTTCAGTGATATACATCTCGCCGCCATCCTCCACAAGATCGGGGTAACTCATGCGAATGTAGGGATCGTCATCGTAAAGCAGGATTTCGGGCTGCGACCACTCGAGACACTTGCCGGCGGGCGTGTCGACCTCACGGCCGGCCATGAGCCAGGCGGGATTACGGTCGTCATAGGGGCTGCGCCCGTCTTTGCCGTTCGCGCCGAGAGCACCTACGAAGTGGCCACCGTGGTTGTGAAACCAGTAGAGGTATTGGCCGTTGGCGCATTTCCAGACGAAATTTGCGGCGCGCGGGTGTTTGACGCGACGACCGCCGGGCGTATATGTCTTGTAGGCGGGTTCGGTCCAGGTGCGCGCGCCGTCGCGGCTGTAGGCACAGGCGGGCCAGCCGTCGATGGTGCGGTAGACGCAGTAGATTGAGCCGTCGCTGAGGCTGACGATGCTCTGCTCCTCCGCCACACGGCCGCCACCGGGAGGCGTCCGCAGGCCGACACTACCCTCGGGCAGGGTCTCAAAGATGATTTTCGACGGATCGCGTTCGGTCAGGATGTTGGGGCTCTTGAGGAATGCGCCCTCGGACTGGGCAAAGAAACCCGCACCCATAGCGCCGACCTTGTGGATGACAAGGAGGGCGTCAGTGCCGTGGATAAGCGGCTTGCCAACATTCCAAAAGAACTTCAACTCGCCTTTGTAGGTGTTCTGAAGATCGCAGTCAAAGGCGCGCATCGGAATGTCATACCGCTGAGCCGACCAAGTTTGTCCGTGATCGTCCGTGTATTTGAAGACGTAGTGCCCGAGCGAGTCGACGCGCTTGTAGACACCCTTGTCTTCACGCTTGACCTCCTTCACACGATCCGTGTTGTGATTGTAGAAGCAGTAGATCCGACCGTAAGGCGTTTTGAGGAGCACAGCATACGAAGACTCCGGGCCGTCGGCAGGTTCGACATCAACCGCCTTCTCCCACGTGCGGCCCCGATCCGTGCTACGCATGGAAACGATGTGCTGGCCGGGGGCCCCCTCGCGTCCGCTGCCGGTGGTGATGACGCAGAGCCAGGCCCCGTCATCGGTCTTGACGATGTACGGTTGGTCGGCATAGTGGCTACCCGGTATCTCCCATCCGTTGGCGATATGGCGCGGGTCGGGAGATGAAGCGTGGGCAGTGGCGGTCAGCAGCAGGCAGGAAATACCGAGTGCCGCAGTATGCAAGCCGCGGGTGAAACAAGGATGAAGCACAGTTGACATTGGGATGACCTTTTGGGTTTACCGAAGTCGGAGGATGGTTCCACCGGAATGGACGGCGATACAGAGGGTAGCTGCGCTGCGTTGCTCGCCGTCTGTCGCGTCGAGCCGCAACGTGTAATCGCCGGACTTGGTGAAGGTGACGGCCGCCGCGGGATCGTCCGGATCAGTGAACAGGACGTTGTCTGGATCGCCAAAGACAACTGTCCAGCGCGTAGTAAGCGCCTTGCCGGCTGGCTGCCCATCGTCGAACACCGCCGCGAGACCGGAAACGGGCAAGCCCACTCTGGCGGTCACGGTTTCGGGTGCTTCAATTACCGGGGCATGGTTGTTGTCGGGGTCGGCGGCGAGCAGGCGAGCCTCCTCTTCCGTCAGGAAGCGAGAGTAGATACGCAGTTCGTCGAGCACGCCGTCGAAGTTGCGGACGCCGTTGCCGTTACCATTATTGTTTCCCACGTAAAAAGGCGACGTGAAGTCCACTGCCCCGGGGAAAGGGGTGTTGAGCGGATTGGAAAGGATCTTGATCCCATCGAGATACATAACTTGGCGCGAACCACTGGCGGCGGCGTCACTGTTGAAGAGAAAGGCGGCGTGGAACCAACGGTTGGATGTGATACCAACGTCAGGCCACGACCATGTGTATTGCGTAGAGCCTGCACCGATTGCGCGCGATGACATATCAAAACGACGGGTTGACGGGTTGTAGAGGATATAAAAGCCGGGGGCGATATTGACCACGCGCTGATACAGGTTGCCACTGCCAGGATTGACATAGGCGGCGTCGTGGTAAAACCAGCAAGAAAACGTCATGTGGGAAGAGAGGCGCGGGAAGGTTGATCCGACGCCGACGGCATCCGGACGCGGCGTACGGAGACCTAGTCCCGTTTTGCCCGGTTGCGGGAATGCCGTGTAAGCTAACGAAAGCGTGATCGCGCCAGCACTGTCGGTCGCTGTCTTGTCGGCCGGTTCGTCGTCCATCTTCCACCAGTGGATCAAGCCGTCTGCGAGGTCGCCTGTAGGCGCGGTGACTGTGACTGTGATGTCGTCGCTGTCGCTGGCCACGCCGTCGTCGGCTGTAAGCCGCACGACATAGGTACCGGCTGCGGAGAACGAAGCGGCGGTGACGTTGGTGAAGGCGTTATCGAAGAAAACCGCGCCCGGGCCGCTGACCTTGGTCCAGCGCAGGCGGGTGGGGCCGGGGTTGCCATCGTCGGTCACGGTCGCAGCAAGAGGAGCAGACACGCCGAGGACAGTGGTGGTCGCGGCCCAGGAGGCCGCCACGTTCGGAGCCGCGTTGCCAGGGGGCGCGGCTGTGAGGCGCTCGACTGTGACCTCATCCGCCGTGTTACCCAGCTCGCTGAAGGCGGTCAGGCGAAAAACATAGGCGCCGGGGACGGGCAGGGTGACGGTGGTTTCGACGATTTCCGGATGCTCGATAACGGGCGCGGCGCCATCAGGCGCGGAGACTACGCTCCAAAGGGAAGTGGCCGCGAACGCGCGGGTGAAGAGGTTAGTGGGGGCAAGGCGCCCTTGGAGGCGTGTCGCATCCCGGTAGGCGGTTTGGTCGCTGCCAGCGTCGACGGCGACGGGCGTGTTCTGGTAGAGCGCGAAAACCTCGTGGTCGGTCAGGGCTTCATTGTATATGCGCATCTCGTCGAGCGCGCCGTCCAGCGCGCGGGTGCCGCCAATGGCGGTGTTGCCGAAAAAGCCGTAGCCCGAGCCAACGTCGTCGGGAGCGTAGGTTTGGGATGCCTGGGCATCAATGCCGCAACGGATGCCGTTGAGATAAAAGACAGGCTGTACGACCCAGTCGGTTGCGTTGGTGTAGGTACGCCGGACCACGAGCGCCGCGTGATGCCACTGGTTGGTCTCGAATTTGAAGGGGATTTGGTCAGGGGTGTTCCAATCGGCGCGGAGTGACGACCCTAGCCCGAGACCGATGCGGCCTGGCGTCGCGGCCGAGAACTGATAGTACAGGGTACCGAACTGGATGATCTTCGGGTACAGGTTGTTGGTATAGGATTGCGGCACGTTGAACCACACGGAGAACGTGAAGTTGGTCAGATGGGTGTTCGACAGAAAGCGCGCCCAAGCGTTGGTCGTGCCGTCGAAGCGGACGGCCTTGCCGAAGCGGCCGTCCACAATCGTGGCGCCGGTGCCCAGTGTGCAGATGCGGTCGTAACCGGAAGAATCAGCAAGGGTGGTCGCCCCCTCCTCCTCATCCATGGTCCACCAACCAATCAGGCGTGGGGATTGCGCAGGCGAAAGGGATGCCAAGCAGACGAACCCCGACACACAACAGAACAACGTTAACCGCTTCATAGCGACCTCCTTCATGATGACCTCTTTCATAACAACCTCTTTCGACGAAATACAACACGAGTATGATATATCATAAAGTCTCAGTCAATGGATAAAAATGGGGATTTGACAAAAAAATCCGGTTTTTGATATATTGCACTCGAAAGGAAAAATTGTGGCAAATTACTCAGAGAACAAGGTGTCCGAAACCGGCGGTACGGAGAACACGCTCTCGCGGCGAGTCTACACCGTACTGCGCGACGATATCCTTGCCGGGCGTCTCAAGTTCGGCGAGCGGCTGGTACGTAAGACGATCAGCAAACGGCTGGGGGTCAGTACGATTCCGGTGATCGAGGCACTCTATATGCTGGAGATCGACGGTTATGTAGAGAACCTGCCGCTAGTGGGTTGCCGCGTGAAGTCGCTGACCTTGGATGACATCGACAATGGTCTGATGCTGCGTGAAGCGCTGGAGTGCCAGGCCGCACGCCTGTGCACGGAAAACGCGACGCCGGAAGATTTCGAAAAGCTTATGAATAGGGCCCGGCAGGTCGACCGCCTCATGCGCGCGGACACGCCGGATCAGACACTGGGGAGTCAGATCCACTGGGAGTTTCACATCGAGCTGGGGCGAATGAGCGGACATTCGGTGTTCAGCGAGATGCTGCAAAAGGGCTGGTTCCAGCGCTACATGAGCCTCAACAGTCTGAAATCGATCCGTTTCGAACCGCCACCGGACGGGTGGCACCAGATTCTGGTGAAGAGAATCAAGAAGGGCGATCCTGATGAAGCAGAGCGGGCTATGCGCGAACATGTCCGGTTCGGGCGCAAGCATGACCGTGACGCACTAAAGGTGTATTTGCTAGAGAACACGGTCGGTGGGAAGAGAAGGAAAAAGGAATAGGTAAGAAGTGAAGTTTACACAGAGAATGGACAGACTGGCCGACGGGGCGCTGGCGGGGCTGGGTGCGGGACTGGTCGGGCTGGTGCTGATGTCGGTCTTCTGTCGCTACGTGCTGAATCAGTCGCTCTCATGGAGTGATGAGGTCGTCCGGTATCTCTTTGTCTGGTTCACACTGTTCGGGGCAGCGGTGACCTTACGGGAGCGTGAGCACATCCGCGTGGAATACTTTGTGGAGAAGTTGCCGACGGGGCCACGCCGCGCAGTTGAGATCGCGATGCTGGTGGGTGTCTGCCTGTTCCAAACGGCACTGGTGGTGCTCGGGTTAATGTGGGTGTGGTCGACGCGCGGCGCACGTACCTCCGCTCTGCAGTGGCCGCTAAACCTCTTTTTTTACGCGGCGCTGCCCTGTACCGCCGCCTTGGGTGTCTGGTATACGTTGCGGCGCCTGTGGCACGGCGAGTATGCGGAAAACGACGTAACAGCGGAGGAATTGGCCGAGGCCATGCAGGGAGGTGACACGTGCAAATCCTGATCGGTGGGATGCTGGCGCTTATGCTGTTGGGCATGCCGATCGCCTACGCGCTCGGCCTGAGTTCTCTGCTTTATGTCGTGACCTGTACCGACCTGTCGCCGATGGTCATCGCACAACGCATATGCGTGGGCGCGGATTCGCTGGTTCTTCTGGCTCTGCCGTTTTTCCTGCTGGCGGGCGAAATCATGAATGCGGCGGGTATCACGCACCGCTTAACACGACTGGCGCTGGCCATTATCGGGCCACCGCGCGGTGGCCTTTCCTACGTGGTGGTGGCCGTTAACGTGCTGGTGGCGATGGTCTCGGGCGCAGCGGTGGCGAGCGCTGCGGCCGTCGGTTCGACGATGATACCCATGATGGTCAAGCAAGGCTATCCGCGCAGCTACGCGGCGGCCCTCAATGCGGCGGCCGCTACGATGGGACCGATTATCCCGCCGAGTGTGGGTTTCATCATCTACGCATCGGTCTCCGGTGCGTCGGTAGGGAAGCTTTTTCTTGCCGGCACGATTCCCGGAGTGTTGCTGGCGCTGGGGGCATGGATGGTGTGTGTGCTGATGGCCTATCGCTACGGTTATCCAGCGGGCGAACGCCATAGCCGACGCGAATTATGGGAGAGCTTCAGCGAAGCCATTCCGGCGCTGCTGATGCCGATCATCATTTTGGGCGGCATCTTCGGCGGGTTGGTGACGCCGACCGAGGCAGGCGCGCTGGCGGTCGGTTATGGCCTGCTGGTCGGTTTCGTGATCTATCGCTCCCTGCGTGTCAGCGATCTCATACGCATCCTGACGGTGACGGCCAGACGCACGGCGTCGATCATGATGATCATCGCGTGTGCCTCGTGCTTCGGCTTTCTGATCTCCCACGCGGTAGACGCGGAACGCATCATTGGAGGTGTACAGGCCATGACCGGTAGCCGCACCGCGCTTCTTCTGCTACTGATCGGCCTGATCTTGATTCTCGGCATGTTCATGGAGGGCGGTAGCATCATGATCATCCTTACGCCGCTGCTGCTGCCCATGCTTGCAGCCTATCAAATCGATGTTGTTCATTTCGGCGTAGTGTTTCAGCTTGCCATCATGATCGGACTCTTGACACCGCCGGTCGGCATGCTGCTCTTTGTACTGACCGGCATCAGCCGCGTCCCGGTCAAGACGCTGGTGCGGGCACTCTGGCCCTTTTATGTGATGCTGCTGTTGCTGCTGTTGCTGGTGGCCTTTGTGCCTGAGTTGTCGCTGTGGCTGACGCAGAGAACGGGAGGAGTGCTGAAATGAAACATGTTCTAATTGGATTTTCGGCCCTGACCCTACTGGTATGCGGGTGCGGGCAGAAGGCGGACACTCCCAAGATCTTTCGGATCGCCTACGCGCAAGGCCCGACCGAACTGTTGCACCAGGCTGCCCTGCGCATGGCGCGCCAGATCGAGGACGACTCTGGGGGGGCTCTAAAGGTTCGCCTTTACCCCGGTGGTCAGTTGGGGAATGAGCGCGAGATCATCGAAGGACTCAAGCTGGGGTGCGCCGACATGATTGTGACCGGCGGCGCGGCGATCGGCTGGTACGCTCCCGAGTTCGGCGCCTTTGAGGCGCCCTTTGTCTGGCGCGACTACGCGCATGTCGAGCGCGCTTGGGCCGGTGATGCGGGTATGGCCTTGCGACAGACGATGGCGCATCGGGCCGACATCCGATTGCTCAGTCCTTGGTTTCGTGGGCCGCGTTACCTGACGACGACCTCGCGTAAGGTGTTGAGTCCAGCCGACCTGAAGGGATTGAAGTTGCGCGTTCCCGAGTTGGAGGTGTTCATCAAGTCGTGGCAGGTCTTCGGCGCGAATGTCACCCCAGTCCCGTTCACCGACATGTTCATGGCACTCAAGCTTGGTGTGGTAGACGGTCAGGAGAACCCCCTGGCCACGATATATGCGAATCATCTACACGAGGTGCAGAGGTACGTCATGGAGACCCGGCACCTTGTCAGCTTTTATCTGCCGGCGTTGGGATCCCGTTTCACACGCCGTTTTACGGCTACCGAGCAGGCGTGCGTGATGCGCGCCTTTGAAGCCGCGACGGCGTGGCACAATCAGGAGGTGGAACGTGCCGAGGCAATGTACCGGAAGGAGATTGAAGCCGCAGGGGTCGAATTCATTCCGCTTGACGTGGAACCGTTTCGTAAATTGGCCCGCGAACGGATCCCCGCTGAGTTTAGCGGGGTCTGGAAGCCCGGACTCTACGAACAGCTTAGTACGGTGGGGAATTGATTCGACTCGTCCGATGTGCTGGACATGGGCGGCTTCACCTATCGCGGCGTCCAAAACGCGGGTCCAAAAAACTAAAATTTTTCGGTTTGTTGGCGTGGGCAATTTTTGCTAATGTTTTCATTTCTTACCCGTGATTCGGGCAGAAGCGAGTGGTACGCTCCGGTCGGGTGACCGGTCACGCGGCCCTCACAAACAGTCACAGACTAACTAACCTCAAAACAAACGTCAGCCGGACATCGCGACGCCGCAACGGCGCGCAACGTGCCTCGCACAATAAATTCTCCGG
>Ga0255341_1002089_pt1 | contig 26003 bp, 29 predicted proteins | sample wastewater_treat_8_FD_192418 | JGI IMG/M metagenome (GOLD analysis project Ga0255341, IMG submission 192418) | Wastewater microbial communities from Lulu Island WWTP, Vancouver, Canada - plant12 | ecosystem: Engineered > WWTP > Wastewater > Unclassified | place: Canada: Vancouver, British...
CAACTGCAACAGCTAGTGTAAAGCTAAAGGCAAAGAAAGGGCAAGTTAGAGATAATTGTCGTTTGTTTTGAATTATTCAACAAAGCATATATTTCCGAAAAGTTTAAATATGATGCTCTTTCTCGTAATCAAAAGCGAAACAGAAGCAAACATTTATATAAAATAACGACATAATAAAATATTACTTTGAATTTTTTAATTGAAGGGATATGATGGAATTAGATCAAAGATTGCTATTTGATTTCCTTGAAGAATTGCTAGGCGAAGAAGGTGTCGAAGTTGCAGATATTATTTATGAAAAAGAAGCAACAGATGAGGAAATTTCAAAAGACACTCATTTAAGAATTAATAATGTTAGAAGGGCGCTATACAAACTTTATGACAATAGACTTGCAACTTACCGGAGAATAAAAGACAAAGAAACAGGATGGTATATCTATTATTGGAAGATGGATCTCTCCAGAGCACCAGAGATAATCAATAAGAGAGAAAAGGATTATGCAGAGCATTTAGAGGAATTACTTGAATATGAAAAAGAGAATATGTTTTTTGCGTGTAAAAACAACTGTTCAAAAGTGCCTTTTGATGTTGCAGAACAACTTAACTTTAAATGCAACGTCTGTGGAGAAAAGTTAGATTTCTTTGACAATTCAGAAATGATAAAAGAATTAGAAGAAGCTTTAGAAAAATTCAAAAAAGTTGAAGACCATTAAGATTAACATGATATCTCGGAAAGATGCAATATCATTATTAAAAACTGAAGGCTGTTCTGAAAATATCATAAACCATTGTGTTAACGTTTCGAATTATGCTTTAGAGATAGGAAAAAAAATATCCAAGGATTGTGAAGTTGATTTAAACTTAATAGAAATAGGTGGGCTTTTACATGATATTGGGAGATCGAAAACCAATGGGATACATCATGGAGTTGTTGGTGCAGAGATTCTAAGAAATAAAGATATTGATGAAAAAGTTGCGTTAATATGTGAAAGACATGTTGGGTCTGGGATAAGCAATGAAGATGTAAAAAAATTTAAACTCCCTCCACGAAAATACATACCTGTAACCTTTGAAGAAAAAATAGTGTGCCACGCTGATAATTTTTTTATTAATGGAGAAAAAGTATCTTTTGAAATAGTATATGATAGATTCGTAAATGAACTTGGTAAAAATCATTCCTCCATCCATAGACTTTTGCTACTTCAAAAAGATCTAGGGAAATATCTTTAAAGGTTTTTATATAGCTTCAAAATATATTAAACCTTATCATAATCCTTATATAGTTTCTAAAGACTTGACAATCGGAGGCGATATACACGGAACGTGAAATAATATATGGTATTATTGCAATTATCTTAGCACTTGGATTGATGACTGTAACAGTACTAAAACCATCAATACAAGGTCCGCATGACCAATTGCAGGTAAATGGAACTGCATTAATAAAAGAAACGCCAGATCAAGCTACAATATACGTATATATTGAAACTAGAAAAAATACAGCTTTGTTATCTCAAGAAGAGGCATCAAAAATTTTAGCCCAAGTAATTCAAGCTTTAAAAAAGGAAGGTATACCCAGTGACAAGATTCAGACAGATACATTTACTATATACCCAGAGTATTACTACCCAAATGATAAAGAACCTACTTTGTTAGGATACAAAACAGTATATGGATTGAAGGTAATTACCACTAATATAGATCAAGTGGGAGTTATAGTAGATTCATCAATAAAAGCTGGTGCCAATAGAATAAACAACATTGAGTTTGGATTGAGCGATAAAAAGATGGAAGAAGCTAAAATAAAGGCTATTAAAGAAGCGGTTAAAGTTGCACAAGTAAAAGCAAATGCTATGGCAGAAGCAGGTAACTTAAGGGTGGGAAAAATTTCCCAAATGACTGAATCTTCTTATAATGTAATTCCATACAACAGAGCTTTAGGGGCAGACCTAAAAAGTTCAATAGTAGTCCCGCCAGAAGACGTACAGATAAGTGCTACAGTATCTGTTACTTATAATATTTAGTTTATTTATTTAATATTTTCTTATTTTATTTATCAGTATAACTTAATAATATTGGTAAAAGCTTTTATATTAATTCTAAATAATATTTATGGTGGGGTTTATGGACGAACTTGATAAAAAGATAATATCTGAACTTAACAAAGATTCACGACTTTCATTTAGAGAATTATCAAAGAATCTTAATATTGCGGTGGGTACGATTTCACACAGAATTAAAAAAATGGAAGAAGATGGAATAATTAAAGGATATGTTCCAGTAGTTGAACCATCAAAAGCAGGATATGATTTAATAGCTGTAATTAATGTAACTATAAAAAGAGGAAAATTACAAGATGTTGCTTCCCATCTTGATAAATTCAATAATATTGTTTCTATTTATAATGTTACTGGGAACTATGACGCTGTCATCATTGCAAGATTTAAGAATAGGGGCCAACTTAATAATTTCGTTAAAGAACTTCAAACTTTTGAAAATGTAGATAAAACTAATACGTCTCTTGTATTGAATACCATTAAAGAGGATATCCGAGTAAAATTTGATTAAAATGAATAAAAAGAACATTTTGTCTTTTGTTTCGTTACCGGATATTTTTACTATTGCGAATGGTATTTTAGGATTTATTGCCATATACGTAGTGATTATTGGAAACACAATCCTTGCTGCTAGAATTGTATTTATTTGTATCTTTTTTGATAGTTTTGATGGTTTCTTAGCTAGGAGAAATAATAATTGTGAAAACTTTGGTAAGAGTTTTGATTCCTTAGCGGATATTATATCGTTTGGAATTGTTCCGCCTATAATTTTTATTGTAAATTCAAAAAATACAATTTTATCCTTGGCATTAGGAATAATTTATGTTATATCTGGATTGTTAAGGCTTTCAAGATTTAGCATTACCGAATCAGAGGATTATTATGGTCTTCCCATTACTCTGGGAGCAATATTTATTGTCTTACTTTTTCTTGGGAATATTCCATTCTATATATATTCTGCCTTAATAGCATTAACTTCGTTTCTTTTTATATCTAATTTTAAAATGAGAAGACCTTCAAAAAATGCAAAATTATTTGTAGCATTTAGCACTGTCTTTGTTCTTATTTCTCTAGTACCTTATCCGTCAATTATTATACTCTCAAGAGTTTTGTTAGTTTTACTACCTTTAATCCTATTTACCTACTTAATTAGATTTAATCAATCTTAAATCTTAATATAGCCCCAATTCCTCCTATACCCTCAAGTTTTTTCCCCGCATCATGTTCACTTGATATAACGTGTACTGAAGCCCTCTGTTCTCTTGATTTCTCAGTTAGTGCTTCAAATTCACTTTTTTTAAGATATTGATCAACAATGAGTAGTTCGCTGATTGCTCCATATTCTAATGCCTTTTCAATAGCTTTTATACCATATACCCCATCATTTTTTAGTATAGCCACCAATAATCTCTCAACTGCGTTAGTTTCGATAGATATTCTAAGGTCTTTTTGAGCTTTTTCTAAAGTGCCTCTCTTAATACACTCATAAATACCCGATCTTCCGCCTGTAGAAACATTTTCAGTAACTATATTGTTAAGTATCTCTAATTTAGATTCTTTCAAATAATTAATAAACTCATCTTTGTAAAACCCAGGGCCAGCAATAATAATTGTCTTTAAGTTATATTTTTGTACTATCTCAATTGTTTTTGAAGAGATTTCTGTAAAAAATTCACGTTTATCTTTATCTCTTGAAGACGTTTCATGTTTGCCAGCAATGCTTTTGGAAACAGAGACTGGAAAATCAACCCCATATTGGGCGATTATTCCAAAATCTGCATCTCCTTCTTCAATACATATAATAAGAATTTTTGGAGTCAAAGTATCTTTTATTGCCCTATCTATTCTTTCTAATTGGTAATTTTTCCATTTTTTGGTGATAGTAATCGTGGATCCCTCGTCTATATTGAAAGTGTGATAACTCCCTACTTCTTCCCCTTGTGTAATGACTCCTGTAGCTCTGAGCCTTATAACATCTTTAGAAAACTCAATTTTTTCTACCATTATCTCTAATTTTACAGGAACTCTTTCGAGTTTTTCACTCCTTATTTTATCACTTTTTTTCATTTCTTTTCGATATGTTTTTCCAAATAACAGATCTCCACTTTCAACTATATGGGATAAATGCCAGAGATCGTCTGCATTATCTACTCTTAGCTTAATTACTCCCTTGTCAAGTTCTTTGTGTAATATTTTCATTTAATCTCGTTCTACAATAATCGATTCCCCATCTTTTACAAAATTTAGATTATCTAAAGGACTAATAATTTTACCAAAAATGTTAACAGCGCTAGCAGGCCTAATCTCATTTTCAAGAGATGCGGGAGTTTTTCCAAAGAATATGCAAAAAGCGTCACCATTTGGCCAAAATGCCAAATCCCCTTTAGCTACTATTTCCTTTGGATTCTCGTATTCTACATGAACTGGGATTGAAAAATAAATTTCTCCGCCCCACCTAAATCCTTTAGCTTTAATTGGAAGCGATTCATAAATAGCTTTTGCAGTTTTCGACTCATTTAGCTCTGCTTTAAATTCAAATTTATCCGTTTTAATTTTTATTTGCATAAAACATAATTAGTAGAGAGAGATTTAAGATTTTCCTTTCTTAAATTTAGTTTTAACAAATTTCCTTTTTTGCCTGTCCTCACTTTTCCGTGTTGACATTTTTTCTTTTTTAGGGGGTGCATTAGGGTATTTTTTTTCGATTTCAGCTATCCTTTTTAGTACATTATTTTTTAATAAATCCCCTACATATTCTCCCCCTTCATTATCCACTCTTGCTGCAATTGCAATTTTTGCTGCTAAAGTTCTTGCAATTTTTCCCTTTTGCCACCAAGGGGCCTTACCTATCTCTGGATATTGAAGTATTATTCCATATTTAGGTGGATCTGCACCAGTTTTTATATGCCTATAGAGAGCTTTTTCAGCACCCATTAACTGAATAGTAGAAGAGGGTTTCATAGATAAGTTTTTGAGGCCACCAGCATGAGATATTAATTTTGCTGCAATGATAGGGGTAGCGACAACCGAGGTATTTGGAGCTACTTCGTTTACAATATCTATAATGTATTTTTCCAAATCTTCCTTTTTTTTATAAAGTAAATCAATCAACAGTGCAAGTTCTTTAATTTGGTGTAAATCTTCCCTTGATAATTCAGCACCTAGCGATCTATCGACTGCCTCATTTGTTAAAGTCGATTCATAGGATAGTAAATTCTTTTTTTCATGGTACTGATTTTTATTGCTTATTTTAATAATAAACTCTATAAAATTCTGATTGTCAGGAATAGAATCAACTGATTCAGGGAAATGTATCGAATACCATTCCCTAAGTCTTTCAAGAAATAAATTGATTGTTTCTTCAAATTCGTTTAACGAATATACAGCATGTATTATCAGTTTATCTTTTTTTCCTAATAAATCTGTAACTTTTAATCTGGCCAATTCTTGAAGAATCGATTTTTGTTTTTTTCGGTATTCCTTTTCATCCATCTGAGATATCTTTATACTTGCAAAATAATTTTCCCTAAATAACAGACCACCTTTATTTGGAAAAACAAAATGAAATTTCTTTTTGTCTTTTAGTTCATATTCTGAAACTAAAGTCTTTTCAGGATGTCTTTCTATTATTTTTTTTAATTCAAAGGGGATTATCCCTCTTTCGAGTTTCAGAATTGACTTAATTGAGGATTTTGAACTTTTTGAAAAGGCTTCAAAATCAATAATTGTGCCGTTTTCATCAAGAAGATAAATGCCATTTACATTAACACAAATAAACATATGTTCACTATATTTAAAGTATTTCTCTTTCTTAAATGTTTTTTGGGTGAATTATTTTTTTATTTGAAGAAATTCAAATTAATTAATATAATAAAATTAAAACTAACATTAAAGTTAAGTCAATAAAAAAAATTAAAATACCCTATAAGTTAAAGCGATTAAATATCTTATTCTCTATCCTGCTCCAGAACAACTATCGTCTCCAGAAGTATATTCTGCCCTTGTACCAACTATGGAAGCTGTAGAATATTTCCCACAACACTCTTCAATTAACTTTTCTTCTTTTAGCATGTTACCACATGCTTTCACATCTTCAATTGATATTTTTGTTATCTCAGATATTTTTTCAGGAGAGATTTCCCCTCTTTGATATATTATTGTGAGAATTTTTGATTTTTGTTCTGTATTGCATCCCATATTCACACCCATAAAAAAAATAGAAAAATAATATATAAATCTATTCACCAATTGGAAGAACTTTTCTTTCGAATGTTTCATTGATAACTTCTGCTGCAGATAAGTACAATGCAGACAATGCTGTGAATATACCTTCATATCCTGCAATAATGTGTACAATGGGATTAAATTGCCCTATAGCTAAAAGGAAGAACAATATTGTCAAAGAAATGAACACTACTTGTAGTGCCTTAGGCTTCTTTAAAGTAGCAATAGTCATATAAGCCGTAAATAGTCCCCATGCACCCAAAAGAATTGCAAGCCCCGCTTTTGGCACAGGTGAAATAATTCCAACATATTGTAATAAAAACATAAGTGAAAGTCCAAGCCAAAATGCGCCATATGATGTAAATGCTGTAGCACCAAATGTGTTGCCTTTATTCATTTCCCACATGCCGGCATATATTTGGCATGCACCACCATAAAATAAGCCCATAGGTAAAACCATCCCTATACTTTCAGCAGGAATGATTTCTGCATTGACAAAGTTTAAAATAAGGGTGGTTAGACCAAACGCTGCAAGTCCCAAAGGACCTGGATTTGCAATTTTTCCTGACATAATAATCAAAATGTAGAAAAATAGTATAATATAAAAAGATTACTGTTTTTTATGAAGTAAGTCTTCAATTACCTCATGAATTTGTTTTATTAAAAAAGGTTTTTGTATAACGGTAGCCGCCCCTGCGTCAATTGCTTCTTTGAATCTTTCCCTGTACGCTGAGACTCCAATTACAATAACATCGGGATTCTTTGCCTTTGCATGCTTTGTAACTTCAATTCCAGATAGGTCAGGAAGTCTTATATCGACTATTAATATTTTGGGATTTTCCCTATCAATTATTTTGATAGCTTCTCTACCGCTATCGGTAGTAAAGACTTTATAGTTTTTACTAAGTATCAAATCATAAAGTTCAAGAAGCTCAACTTCATCTTCAACGACAAGTATTTTAAGCATTAGACATAGCTTGTCTTACTGACTTAAAACATTTACTAGTTTGATTTTCTAATATAAGTTAATTTTTTATATTTAATTAAAAAGATTTGTTTATGGGAAAAATAAAATTAGATTTTCACATTCATTCTTACCATTCTCCAGATGGGAATATGAAATCTATGGATATCTTAGAAAATGCAATTACAAACAATCTAGATGTTATTTCTGTCACTGATCACAACTCTACAAAAGGGGGGATTGAAACAAGAAATCTAGCTGAAAAAAAAGACATGCCTATAAAAGTAATAGTTGGCCAAGAAGTACTAACTGATTCTGGAGAGATTATAGTATTAAATATAGAAGAAGAAATACCTAAACATTTAACACTAGAAGAAACTTTATCTTATGGAAAAAAAGGATTTATAATTGCACCTCATCCTTTTGATAAATTTAGAAAAGGGATTGGGCACGCAATAAATTCTGTAAAAGATGAAATTGATGCCATTGAAGTGTTCAATAGCCGAACAATAATGTCCAATCACAATAAACTAGCTAAAACATATGCGAAAATTAACAATATTCCCGGAGTAGCTGGATCTGATTCACATTTTGCCGAGGAACTTGGATCTTCTTACTTTATTCTTGATTCAAAAAAATCAATCAATTCTATTTTTAAAAGTATTGAAGAAGGAAAAATATCTATTTATGGTAGGCAAACTGGAATAAAGCCTCATTTGAAGACGAGTATGATTCACTTTTTCAAATAGGCAAGCTTAAAGAATTCTTTTATCTGATTTGAATAATCAATTAATGTATCATTTGTAGCTGTAACTGTTGGAACAGAAAGCAAAAGAAATGATAGGAGGATTATTATAAGCCCTATATACATAAAAGCAAAGTTTACTTTTGTTCCAATGTACTCTTTAGATAAAATATATAGTATGATTGTAGGTATGGACATTCCTAATATTAATAGAAATACTACTGGAAAAGCATACATAAAGAATGATGCTAGTGTGAATAAAAACATAATTAGTGAAAGAGGATAAACTCTCAACTTATTATCTTTTATTATCTTTTTAGCATTTGTTGTATTATTCTTATAATACAAAAATAAAAGCGAATAACCTACTGACAAAGAAATAATAAAAGGAAAGGGGAATTCTTTGAAACTGGAAGTGAATAAAAACCATCCGCTTGAAAACTTCAATATTTGAATCAATGTGATAACAATTAGTGAACTGTTTTTATGATTTTTGAGCCTAATATTTGGATATGAATATATCAAGTTCAAAACTACTATGGCAGTATATATAATGAAAAAATTAACTCCAGACAAAAAAGATAAGGCAGTTCCAGAAATTGCTAAAAACACAATAAGATATTTAGCTTTTTGGATAGATATGCTACCGTTGGCTATGGCCTTCCACGATATCTTCATCTGATTTTTTTTGTCTTCTTCATAGTCCGTGAGATCGTTGAACATGTATATTGCTCCTAATCCCAAGGATAATCCAAAAACAGCCACTATTATTTTCATAAGATGGTATTCGCCATTTAAACTAGCATACAGTATAACACCAAAGAGAAATTGAAGTATATTTTTAGGGGCATTAAGACTGGCAGAATTGTAAATAATGGCCCTATAGTTCATAATATTACCACTTATAATCTATTTATAAATATTCCGTCCAAAAATATATAGATTATAAAAAAATATGGAATACTATATATTACAACTAATATAAACATAAGGATAAACTAAAGTTACTATCAATAAGAGAATTTAACATATTCCTTGAATTTTCATACCAATCTGGGTCATCTTCCTTTTTACGAGATAAAAATCTTTCAGAGTTTTTATCAATAATAAAAATCATGTCTTCTTCCTTCTTTTCCCAAACTTCAATTTCGTCTTTTAGTGAACAAATACTGCCCAAATAATTACAAGATTTAATAACAAACTCATATGCTTGGTCGAATTCATTTGCCATATATGGGCTACTTTGGGCGATATTAAAAGAATACCCTTATAGTATATTTCTGATTGTTTTAATTTAAAAGTAATTTAGATGTTATTTTTTAAGCTTTGGAGGCCATTAAAGCTTCAAACTAATATTGAGTAATCCCACAGTTTACATTAATCATATAAATAAATCTCCTCCTTTCTCTAAATGATGCGTATAGCAATGAATAGAAATAATTACATTATCCTTATAGTTATAATATCCGCTATTTCGTTAGCTTACTATGTTCCACATTATGGACTTATATATGACGGTGGATTGTATGCATCTTTAGGTTATTCCCTTATTAGCGGAAATGGCTATTTTTTTAACGGTTATCCTGGTGATGTACCTCCCATTTTACCCATATTTCTTGCTCTTTTCATAGGGATTTTTGGAGAAAACGGGATATTTCTTGTTGTTCCTTTATTTTCAATTATTAATTCAATAATTATCTTCCTCATTTTTGAAAAAAAGTTTTCATTAGAAATCTCATTTTTAGGTTCATTGTATGTATTCTTTTCACCTATCATTTTTTATGACTCAATTAACGTAATTCGTGAAATTCCGATGCTAACTTTTGTAATGGCTGCCTATCTACTATTTTTAAAAAAAGAAGATTCTTATAAAAAACATGTACTATTGGGAATCTTAGTTGGATCGGCATTCTTAACTAAATCTGTGGGATTTATTTATACATTTCCCATTTGGGCATATTATGTGTTTAATAAAAATAAAAAAGTTGGAATTACTATTGCATCATCTGTACTATTTGTCCTCCCTTGGGCAATATGGTCCTATTCTCATTTCCAGACGCCTTTTGTCTCCCATTCTGCATATTTATTGCCTAAGATAGGATCAAATATTTCTACCTTTTTCACTAGAACTTTACCCCTATTTCTTATTAGTTCATTTATACCCATAGTTCCAATTTCAATTATGGGGATCAAAAAATCAGAAAATATATTTTTACTATTTGGAGTTCTTATTATAATCTCTGCATTACTATGGCCTGTCCAAGAGCCGAGGTATTTATTAGCTGCATACTTTCTTATTGCCTATTTAGCACTGATGTATCTTAAGGATAAGAGAAAAGATATAACTTTGATATTTATGATCGTAGCTGTGTTGTTCCAGTTTGGTACAACAGTTTCTATATTAGACTCAAATGTAGTATCCTATGGTCTTTTGGACGATGCAGGTATCTGGCTTAGAGAGAACACGGATTCAAATTCAAAAATTATGACTCAATCATTTAGACAAATTCATTATTTTTCACATAGGAAGACTTATCAAATACCTCAAGATCCATCTCTTTTACAAAAAACTTTAATTAATAATAAAATTGAATATATAGTAATTGATTCTTACGAGAAAACAACTCCGAAATACGCAATTGAATTTTTTAATAAATTTGAACCAATTGTTACTTTCAAAGACGAAGGAGGAATAGTTAATATTTATAAATCTCCTTATCATGATTAATAGAAATTTTCCAATACCTAAAAAAGGAAAACATTATAAAGAAAAACGTCAAACGTCTAATAATATATCAACATTTGGGGATATTTATGGCTTTTGGCGATAGATGCGATGGTAAACAGATTAGAACGCTCTCTAACTATAGAAGAATTTATCCCTTCGTAATGAAAACGCGAACGGAATCTGCAATCTATGCTGACTTTGTATTAGAGGTTGGAAAAACTATAGAATATATGGAAAGAGTCAACTTCGGGCTTAATGAGAAAAAAGTTAAATTTTTTCACATTTTTCTTGCTTCTTTAGTTAGAACTGTAGCGATGAGGCCCCAGCTTAATAGATTTGTAATGGGGAGGAGATTATTTCAAAGAAATGAAATACAAATTTCAATGATTGTGAAAAAAAAATTAGATGAAGAGTCAGAATATTCAAATATCAAAATCACTTTTGATCCCAGAGATACATTAGATATTGTTATTAGGAGAATGGCGGAATCTCTTGACTATGGCAGAGGAGACGAGAAGAAACATGAAGAAAAAGAGATTGACTTGCTAATTAAATTCCCAGATATTATACTTAGATTTATTATGTGGATTTGGAGAGGACTAGATTATTACGGGATTTTACCTGCCTCAATTGTTAAGAATGATCCTATGTATGCTAGCGTTTATGTTACAAATCTCGGTAGTTTAGGTCTTAATTCAGTTTTTCACCATCTATACGAATATGGCAACACTTCAAATTTTATAGCTATCGGTAAAATTCATAAAGCCCCCATAGTTGATGAAAATGGCGAATTAGCTATAAAGGATGTAGTTAGATTGGGATATACTCTCGATGATAGAATAAGTGAAGGAATATATTTTGTTAAAGCAATTGAATTATTTAAGAACTTTATGCAAAATCCAGAGATTCTTGAAAATCCTCCCTCTGAAGAGGATATTAAAGATTATTTAGAGGCTACGGAGGGTAATAATGTACGAAAAGAAACCATGGCTTAAATATTATGATAGTCATACTCCAGAATCCATAGATTATCCAAAAAAAACAATTTATGAAGTTGTTTATGACGCCTCTATAAAGAATCCAGATGGAATAGCATATGATTTCTTAGGCTATACTTCAACTTATAGGGAGTTTTTAAATGATATAAATCGATTTGCCAATGCCTTATACGCACTTGGTATTAGAAAGGGAGATAGAATAACAATCTGCATGCCAAATTGCCCCCAAGCACTTATTTGCTTCTATGCTGCAAATAAAATTGGAGGTGTAACAAGCATGATACACCCACTTTCCCCTCCTAAGGAGCTAAAATTCTACCTCAATCTAAGTAAAAGTAAATATGCTATCACTCTTGATGCTTTTTATAATAACTTTAAAGATATTATGGACGATACATCAATCGACAAACTTATTCTTGCGAAAATTAATGATTATTTACCTCCTTTAAAAAAGATTGGATTTAAATTGACAACAGGAAGAAAAATAAAAAAAGTTCCTTCTAATCCAAAAATTTATTGGTGGAATGAACTAATTAAGACAAATTATCCTCAAGCAGAAAACACTGAAATAGGATTTGATGAACTTGCAGTTATCCTTTATATCGGGGGAACTACAGGAGTTCCGAAAGGGATTGAACTTTCAAATTACAATCTTAATTGTTTATCTATGCAGGCTATCACACAAGGATCTATTGTAGAAGAAGATTCTATTCTTGCAATCCTTCCAATATTCCATGGATTTGGGCTCGGTGTTTGTATACATACATTTTTCATGAGTGGATCTAAGTGCATATTAGTTCCTAAATTTTCAGCAGATACAGTTTTAGATTTAATAAAGAAAAAAAGGCCAAACTACATAGCTGGCGTTCCAACTCTTTATGCAGCACTTTCTAGAAATCCCAATATCTCAAAAATTGATTTTAGCTGTATAAAGGGGGCATTTTGTGGTGGGGATCGTCTTCCTCATGAAATTAAACTAGATTTTGAAAATGCGGTTGCAAAGTCTGGTGTAAAAATTATTTTAAGAGAAGGATATGGATTAACTGAGTCTGTATCGGGTATTGCAATTATGCCTCAAAATACTTATCGTCAAGGGAGTGTTGGAATACCACTATCCGATATGATGGTTAAGATAGTTAAACTCGGCACTTTTGAAGAGGCTATTCCTGAAATGGATGGTGAGATATGCATCAGTGGGCCTACTTTAATGATGGGGTACTTAGACAATCCCCAGGAAACAGAAAAAACAATTAAAATTCATCCTGATGGATTAAAGTGGTTGCATACCGGAGATTTAGGATCTATGGATGTTGATGGATTTATCTACTTTAAGCAAAGACTTAAACGAATTATAGTTTCTTCAGGGATGAATGTATACCCTTCTCAAATTGAAGATGTCCTAGATACTCATCCTGCTGTTGCATTTTCTTGTGCAATTGGAGTTCCACATCCTCATAAAATGGCTAGTGTGAAAGCTTTCGTATCCTTAAAAGATCCCTTCAATGAATCAGAAGAATTAGAAAAGGAACTTATAAGATATTGTCATGAGCACTTAATAAAATGGAGCTGTCCGGAAGAGATTGAATTTAGAAAAGAACTGCCCTTGACTTTAATCGGAAAAGTTGCTTACGGAGTTTTAGAAAAAGAAGAGTTAGAAAGACGAAAGAATGTTGAAATGGATAAAATGACAAAAGGAGATATTTTTCCTGAACAAACTATGGACATATCCTGCTCATCAAGTTTGGGTCTATCAGAAAATCCATAAAAGGATATATTTTTTTATTTTGTTATATAGCAACTACTGTAATGCAATGAAATAAGCATACAGAAAACTTTGGATACCTGGAATTCAAAGAATTAGCTATTTATGTACACTAAATAAGGATCCGTTAATGCATAGACATTGTTAAATCCTTTGTTTGCTAAAAACTGTGCATTTGATATGGCTGCTTGACTTGTACTACAATACACTATGATTTTTCTATCTCTTGGTATACTTGAAAGTACAGAGCCTAATTCGATTCCCGTTATATTGACTGCACCATAAATATGTCCAGCTTTATACTCATCAGGACTTCTTACATCGATTATAAAAAGAGACTCGCCACTAGCGATTAACTGTTTTAACTGAGAGGAATTAATTAATTTATATGATACTGCCTGACTCCCGGTATCCTCTACAATCCTATCTATGAGTGTAACGAGATTATTTTGAACAGCAGATCTTGTATAATCTCTATCACTTCCAGCAACAATAAAAACTTTCTGTTTAGAAATCCATTGATCTCGTTTTTCATAAAATACCTCATACCCTTTAATACTTTTCAGGTTATTTGTCTCATTTGAAGGTAATATTTGAAAAGCTAGTGTGCCAGTGTGTTCCGGTGCATTAGGCCCACCTATAATAATAATATACGGATAAGATTTATAGTTAGTATCAGTTTTTCCAAAGTATGTTATCATCATTCCTCTACTTTGAAGTATTGAAATAATGTTACTGTTTAAATTATAATCAATAGTGTTTGCAACTAATGCAACATTTTTTTGTCCAGATACAGTTCCTAAGCAAAATACAAACAATAAAGCAATAAAAACTAAACCTAATGTTTTTTTCATGAAATCCCCAAATATAAGATATAATACATATATAAAAAACTTGTGTGGCTAATTTCGGATAATCAAAAATATTATATATTTTAAATTGATTTACCTTAATGAAATAATGGAAGTAATCTATTCAAAGGAACTTTTTGTTTCCTTATTACAAAAAGGAGACATAATACTCAGTAAAAATAGGAAAAATCTTATAGAATCAGTTATTTGTAAGGCTGTACCTAATGCTAGATGGCCCCATTGTAGATTGTATATCGGGGGTGGACAAAGCATTGAATCTACTGTCGGCGGAGTACAAATAAGAAATATCCAGGACTATTTGGATACAGATGAGCTAATGATTATAAGGCCTCCAAACTATATCGATAAAGATAAGCTAGTTAAAGATTGTATGGCGTATTTGGGCATTGGATATAGCTATTTACAATTCATAAGAACGGGTAGTCTGTTTCTTCTTAAAAGATTGATTAAGAAAGACTTGAGAAAATATTTTAGAATAGATCTTGATAAAAATGTTGTTTGTTGCGAATTAATTGATTATGGACTATTGAAACAAGGGTATAAATATGAAGTTGCACCAAATTTTTGTTTTCCAGATCAATATGAAGAGGATATAAGAATGAACATTATAGTAAAATATGTTCCGCTCATTTATAAAAATACAGAATAATTAACTATATTACCAGTCGTTTTTTCATTAATTTTATGGATATTACAAAAAAAATTAATGTTGCAGCTAGTACCCATATTAGACTTGTTAACAATGAAATGCTATAAACTCCTAGAGTTAATGCTCTATTTATTATTACAACATGTGCCAAGGGCAATATTGCTAAAGCTGTATACTGAACCACTAAAGGCAAAACATCCATGGGAAAGAATGTTCCGCTAAACAAAAACATTGGAGTAATGAAGAGAAAGCTAGGGTAGTTCAATGTGTCTATTGTGGGGCTTAATGCAGTGAAACACATTGCAATGCATGAAAATAGCAATCCTCCTAAAAATGCAAAAGGTATAATCAGTAGGGAAGAGGGCATTTTAACTATTCCAAATATTAGTAAAACAGGTAACATTATTGTAGCGTAAATAGTACTTCTAGTTGCACCCCAAAAAAGTTCTCCTGTTATAACTTCCTCTATTGAAATTGGAGTTGAAATCATTGCATCAAATGTTTTTAAATAATACATCCTAACAAATGAAGTATAGGTACACTCAAAAAAAGATGCATTCATTACTGATATTGACACTAGCGCTGGGGCAATAAAATTTGCATAGGGAATCCCATCAACGCTTTCTATGAATCCTCCTAATCCAAATCCTAAAGCCAAAAGATATAGTACAGGTTCTAAAAACGGAGGGATAAAATTAAGTTTCCAAGTTTTAATAAACGTGACCATATTACGTCTCCATGGCTTTATAAATCTATAAGTTAGTCCGAACATGTCATTCCCTTAGTTTTCTTCCTGTTAATTTTAAGAATACATCCTCTAAAGTAGCGGGTCTTGCTGTAACACTACTATTAGTACATTTTTTTAGGATTAAATTAGTTATATGAGGTACATTTTCACTATATATCTCAACACTCTCATTTGCAATTTCATATTCTATATTATTTTTTTCAAGGCATGTTTTTATCTCAATTGTATTTTCTGCTTCTATAATGTGATCTCCTACATATTTTTTGATCAGATTTTTAGGAGTTCCTTCAACTAGGATCTTCCCATTATCCATTATAACTATTCTATCACATAGCCTAGCAGCTTCTTCCATATAGTGGGTAGTTAGGATTACAGTAATTCCTCTTGAGGAAAGATCCTTTAACTTTTCCCAAATTAGATGTCTTGCCTGCGGATCAAGACCAGTAGTTGGTTCATCTAATATTAATAATTTAGGATTGTTAATCATCGCCCTAGCTAAGACGAGTCTCCTCTTCATTCCTCCAGATAATTTATCAATTGAACTTTCTTTTTTGTCATTGAGCTGGACGTAGTTTACTAGATCGTTAGCTCTCTTTTTTGCCTCTTCTATAGGTATATCAAAATAACTTGAGTACTGAATTAGATTTTCTATTACAGAAAAATCAGGATCTAAATTATCCATCTGTGGAACAACGCCCATATGTTGTTTTATTTCTCTAGGATGCTCATTCACATCCAATCCAAATACTTTAAGATCGCCACTTGTTTTTGGGGATACACATTGAATTATCTTCATTGTAGTGGTTTTACCCGCTCCGTTTGGCCCCAAAAATCCAAAAACTTCTCCTTCTTTAACTTTGAAATTGATTTTATTGACTGCAACAAAATCTTTGAATCGCTTTTCTAAATTTTTGGCTTCAAGGACTACGGCCATTATATCACTTGTTTATGTTAATATCTTTTATTTTAAAATCTTTACAATTGTAATTATTTTTAGGGATTTATCTTTTAGTATGCTATGAAATGATAAATCTTTCGGAGAGCGATATCGGCAAAGAGATATAATGGATAATCTCTTTAGGATCTCCCAAGAAATCAAACTCAATAAGAATTCAAGGATAAACCTTTTTTTGCCAGTTGATTAAAAAACGACTGTTTTATATGCAATAAGTTCATAAAACATGGTTAAAAATGACATCCGTAGTGGATTTGTATCTCACAATAATCAATTTCTTTTAAAAAAACAACGCAGATAAAAGTATTGGAAATACTCAGACGCTAAGGATATGCAAGTAAAAATTAACTTCGGTAACTATTATATAAGATAAACAAGAAATCAAGGTATATATGGTGAAAAAACAAAACTTACTAGGGTAGGTATTATTGCACTTACATCACCTTTTCGCTGGATAGTTGCAATGGGGACAATATATCTGATTGCTTCTGGCAGTATTGATATATTAAGGGTTTGGGCATACATCGGTGTTTACATTGGAGGTTCATTGGTAAGTGGCATTTTATTGGTGAAAAAAGTCCCTGGATTATTAAACCAAAGAGGGAAAATCCAAGAAGGAACAAATAAATTGGATAAGGGCCTTATTCTAATATACTTTCTTTTCGCTATTGTCGTTACACCCTTAATCGCAGGATTGGATTATAGATTTGGCATCTCTCAATTGCCATTTTATTTTTTGTATATTGGCATAGGGCTTTATTTTGTATCACTCGTTTTTTCAATATGGCCAATGCTCTATAATCCTTTTTTTGAAGGGACTGTCCGTATCCAGAAGGATAGAGATCAAAAAGTTATTGAGAGTAGGCCATACAGTATTGTGCGCCATCCTGGCTATTTGGGGATGTTAATAGGGTCCTTGCCTTTACCATTTGTATTTGGTTCTCTCTTATCTTTCATACCTGTAAGTATAATGATTTCTCTTGTGTTTATCAGGACATATTATGAAGACAGAGTACTCCAAGGCGGATTAGAAGGGTATACGGGATACTGTCAGAAAATAAAATATCGTTTAATTCCTTTGGTATGGTGAAACTGCATATAACTATATTTCAACACTTTGCATATTAGGTTTTATTTAAATATTTATTTCCTATCTAAAAATGGCAAAGAATAATTTTCAGATTCGTTTACCCTAACTTAATTGTCTAAAAAACAAATTCTTTATACACTTTCCATACAAAACAAATCCTGATACCACAATATATATCCTATGCCATACAGCTAAAAATTGTGCCCGCCTAACCTCCATTTTCTCAAAACTCAATTAAAATTTACCCCATCACTCTATTTTTAAAATCACTAAAAATCTAAAAATTTTCTATTTTGTAACAATATATATTTTAAATAATATATGATTAAATAATTATTGCAACTATTTTTAAAAATATTAGGCTATACTAAAATTAATATTTCTGATAAATTTGTTAAAAATTACCGAAGCTATGCCCAAGAAAGTTAAAAATCATTAAAACAACAATATATATTGTAAAGAATATATTTTTGAATAATTATTGCACTAATTGAAAATTTTAGCCATACCCTATTTTATATTTTCTAAAAATCTTGAGATTGAAACCCAATCACCATATTTTTATTTTGTAGTTTCTTATTTCTAGCAAGCTACTCTGTTAATTCACTATTCTTAGGTATTATCTTTCTGCTGCAAAGTACCTTATGTTCTTTTGAATAATCGAGTGATATGTTGAAAATGTAAACGTCTTAGGCCATATTGACATAATTATAATTAGCGTAAAATGCAATAATTATATAAAACTATATTACATATAATATAATAATGAATAATAATTACAATTGTTCATTAACATAGGATTAAATGTTAGTATTGGGATTAAATTGACATTTATATTTGGCATAATTTTTTGAATATGAAAATGGAATTGGAATTCATTTACCAACTTTTTAAAGATAATAATGAATACTTTAACGTCATAGATAATGTAGTGAGAACATAGAATTAATGTCTTGGATAGATAAGAAGTCAGGAAAATTAAGCGCATGGGCTATTGTATTTGTAAAACTTGGTGTAAGGATCTTTGGTCTTATTATTGGGGCTTTCTTCCCAGTTTTGATAAAATAGTACGTTATACTGCGGATAGTACTTTTTATACTATCTTCCACGAAACCGCTTTATGCAGCATTTAAATAATTAACTAAAATTCGTTTTTTATCTAATTAACTAGGGCTTATTTGAATAAAAAGAAGTTCTTAGATATGCTAAAAATTAGTCCACCATGACGTGTCCTAGTTGAATAGTGCCGAACGTTACTATAAGGGTCTCCACCTAATGCTAGCCTCATTGTAGTCCTAAGTACTACTAAAAAGACCCTAAAATCGTCCTTTTTTATCGAAAATTATGCCAAAATGCCTTTACTACGTATAATGTATATTATACGCAATAAATTAGGGTATAAATACTAGAAGAAAGCAAGGGTAACAGGCTATTTAGACTTTAATCTACCTCTAGTTCATAGTATCTTAAGAAGTTAAAAATCTTATTATTTTGCAAAAACAGTTTTTTTAGTCGTTTAGGGTGGCTTAATTAAAGTATAAAATGCATTCTAGAGGGATTTTTATAGTTTTAAAGAATAATATAATGATATTATTACCGAAGCTTCGAAAGAAATATTCGAATATATTAACAACTTACCAGAAGACAAAAAAGATATTGTAATAGCGCTTAGAAGCATTATTTTATCTGTAGATCCTAGCCTAAACGAATCATTAAAGTGGAAGCAGTCAGTTTATTCAAAGAAATGAGACATATGCTATATTTTCCTGCAGGTGGCTATGTTAATCTAAGATTTTATGGGGCAGTACAGCTTAAAGATCCTAAAAAATTATTTGAAAAACTGGAAAGAATGTGAAACGTATCAAGATAATATCTCAATAAAGGATTGATTAAGAATATTTTTTGGAATTGGTATCCGATGCCATTTCCAAAGATAACTAACAATTGCGATTAATTTACATTATTATATTTTATAGTATATTGTTTTGAATAATAATTGCATTAATATTATTGCAAATATTATTCATTACTATATTATATGTAATATAATTTTATATAATTATTGCAATTATTACCTATTTATTTTTTTTAGTTCATTATAGAGAGTAAAGTGGTACATTAGATTATTATTGCACTATCCAATTATATCAATGTTCTATTACAATAAATTGGTATTTTCTCAAAATAGGGTGTCATTAAACATTAAGAAAGCCCCACATAATGACGATAAAAGTTTTATTAGAACTGAAACTATGTCGATCTTCAATACATATTTATTATGACTTTAAGATTGAATTCCTAGCTAATATGAATAATATAGTAATACTAATAATAAAGGATAAACAATAAAATTACTTCTATTAAACTTGTCAAATGAATTATATACTCTATTAATACTTGAGTCTTTTGATTATTGGAATATACAACAATATACAATGCTTCAATAATACTAACATTTTGTTGATTAAATTATTGCAATAATTATATAAAAATATACTTTAAATAATATATTTGAGTGTGGAATAAAATGTCATTTTTGATGTAATTAGGCCATTAAATAAAAAAAACTAAAAGGGAAAGATTAAGATGATATTTTATCCAGCTTGGCATCCTTCGGCATCTGGATGATTCTTGCACCTGTTCTCATTTAGTATCTTCAGGAATCTGTGTATTGGGAGTGATTTTGGTGGTGATTTTGCTAATGGAGGGGTACCTTCATACTTTACCGTATAGTAGTCCCAATTTGTACCATTGTAAATGCTCCCTGTGACTAGGATGTTATTTAATGAATCAACTGCAATTCCATTCATTTCATTTTCATGATCGATCTCAAATCTGTGATTCATTATTTTAGATCTTTCCCAAATTATTTTACCGCTTGAATCGTATTTTATCGTGTAGATGTTACCAATTCCTAGCAATCTACTAAATCCTGTCACATAAACATTGTCATAAGAGTCGACTGCAATTCCACGTGCTCTGTTTGTAGATCCACCATTATATCTAGCGTTCCATATTTCGTTGCCATTTGAATCGTACTTAATAGTATAATAATTGTATCCTTTGTTTGGTGGAACGTCGGTCTTTCCAGTCACAATTATATTGTTCTTTGAGTCAACTGCAACTCCTTGTCCATAGTCATAAGATCCTCCGTCATACTCCCTTGCCCAGACAAAGTTTCCATTTGAATCGTATTTTATCGTATAGTAGTTGTTATTTGCTCTACCTGTTACGATTATGTTATCATAAGAGTCCACTGCAACCCCATATGCTTCGTCAAATCCGCCGCTATCATACTCCCTTGCCCATATAACATCTCCATTTTGGCTGTATTTTATCGTATAGTAGTTGTCATTTGCTCTTCCTGTTACTATGACATTGTTTCTTGAGTCAACTGCAACTCCATATGCAGAGTCCTCACTACTACTGCTATCGTACTCCTTGCCCAGACAACGTTTCCATTTGAATCATATTTTATAGTGTAGAAGTATCTAGTGGTCGAGGCTAATTTCTTAAGTCCAGTCACAATTACATTGTCAAATCTGTCAGTAGCTACGGCAAAGGCTCTATTTATGGTGCCATCACCATGCCATTTTTTCCATAAAACACCCCCATCAGGATCATATTTTATGGTATAATAGTAGTACGTGGTACTCGCCCCCGTCCCTGCTTGGCTTTTACCTGTTACTATGACATTGTTTCTTGAGTCAACTGCAATCCCGTGGGCATAGTCAGGTTTAGTACTATCATATTCTTTTTCCCAGAGTATATCGCCTTCTGCTGCATAGACCGTTCCAATTGAGATTAAAAATATGCTAATTAACAATATAGCTTTGATTTTTTTCATATTTTCACCTATTTAATCGATATTGACAGTTAATTATTGTATTACTAGTATATAAATGTTTCGATAGTTAATAAATAATATAATATATATTGTTTAACAATAAAAATAATTAATTATCAAAAAATTAAGTATTTTATTGCAATAAATATTTAATTATATATTCTATATAATATATATTGTTACAAAATATTTTTTATGCTTAAAAACAGAGTGATAAGGGAATTTAGTTGAATTATAATAAATTTAATTAATTAAATATAGACCAATTGGAACAATATAGTGTATCATATATGTACTACATTAAAGAGTATTAAAAAATATATAAATATAGTTGATTTGTATATTATGGGATTTTTAAAGAGCTTCTAGTGCTTGTCTGAAAGGAGGTCAGTTTATACTGCAACTATATTATGAATGAAAATATAGTAATTTGGATTTGTATCGCCAATAGCCTTGGAAAAGAAAAAATTAATAATTAATTATTAAATCTTGATTTATCCAACAACAAGTAATTTAAAACTAAAATAATTAACATCTATGTGGTCCAAATGATTTCAACAAATAATCTGACAAAAAAATTTGAAAATTTGATAGCAGTTGATAATCTTAATTTAAACATTAATGAAGGTGAAATATTTGGCTTACTTGGACCTAACGGTGCAGGAAAAACGACTACAATTCTTATGTTAACAACATTAAAACTACCCACATCCGGAACTGCCACTATTAACGGATATGACATAGTTAAAGATTCGGATAAAGTTAGAAAATCCATTGGGATAGTATTCCAAGACCCTAGTTCTGATGAGATATTGACTGGCTATGAAAATTTGAAACTCCATGGATGGCTCTACGATATGCCCGATAAATTAAGAGAAGATCGAATTAAAGAGGTTCTTGAACTCGTTGACCTTACTGCTAGAAAAGATGATCTAGTTAAGAAGTACTCAGGAGGTATGAGGAGACGATTGGAGTTAGCAAGAGGGCTTATGCACCATCCAAAAGTCTTATTTTTGGATGAGCCTACGTTAGGCCTAGATCCACAATCACGGGATTATATATGGTCATATATAGAAAAATTAGCAAAGGAGGAGAAAATTACTATTGTCCTAACTACCCATTATATGGATGAAGCTGACAAACTTTGTGATAGACTTGCAATAATAGATTACGGTAAGATTATTGTTTTAGGAACGCCAGAGGAGTTAAAGAAAGAGCTAGGCGGGGATATCATCAAATTAAAAGCGAATAATTTAAATATTGAATCACTAAAAAGACTAAATTATATAAAAAATATTGCTGTTTCAGATGGTGAAGTATGTTTAACGGTTGAAGACGCCAATAAGCACGTCCAAGATATTTTAAGTATTGTTGGAAAAGTTAAATCCACTGAAATACGTTCACCCACTCTTGATGATGTATTTATTCATTATACGGGAAGAGGAATGCGAGAAGACTCTCCAGAAGGTGGGTGGGCTGAAAAGGCTATGCATGCGAGGATAAAAAAATGAGTGAATTAAAAGGAATATATGCGCTTTGGTATAGGGAAATAAAGGTATTCTCAAGAGAACGGTCAAGAATTATCTCCTCAATTGTGAATCCGATTCTATGGCTTTTAGTCATAGGTGGGGGACTTGGATCTGCAGTTTCATTCAAGGGAATATTTCAAGAAATTGATTATCAGTCATTTATTTACCCAGGCATTCTTGTTCAAACAGCCTTGTTTTCATCGGTATTCTTTGGGGTATATATTGTATGGGACAAAAAAATTGACTTTATGAAAGAAGTATTAGTTTCACCTTTGAGGCGAACATCTTTATTTATCGGAAAAGTGCTTGGAGGATCTACAGACACTTTAATTCAAATAGTAATTCTAATTTGTATCGGTTTTGTCTTCATATCAATTGGGATAATGCCTAAACTAACTCTAAATATTATTTCTATTCTTATTTCCCTTATTTTTTTGTTTGTTACAACTACTGCGCTTGTAAGTATTGGACTTATTATTGGATCTCAAATGGAGAGCCCTGAAGGATTCCAATTAATCAGTAGTTTTCTTATTTTTCCACTATTTTTTTTATCAGGAGCACTATTCCCAATAAGTAATTTACCTCCTTGGCTATCACCATTTATTTTTATTAATCCAATCACTTATGCTGTGGATGGTATCAGGGGGGCCATGATTGGAATATCCCAGTTCAGCCTTGCTTTTGATTTTTTTGTTATAAGCATGTTTGCATTCATAATGATTCTCTTAGGTACTTATGCATTCAAGAAAATGAAAATATAGTTTTAGGAATCCAAAGTGATATAAGTTAGACTTTATTGAATTTTAATATGGTAAATATTCTCCAGAATATTCTCTTAGGAATTTCATTAGCCGCACCAGTTGGACCTGTTACAATTGAAGCAATTAAAAGAGGGCTTAATAGTGGATTTTCTCCTGCATTTATTTTAAGCCTAGGGGCAGCGTCTGCAGATGCCACCTACCTTATCTTAATTTATTTGGGATTATCAAACTTTATCCATATTCCTATAATTAAAGGAGCAATATGGGTATTTGGGGGCATAGTCTTGATGTATTTGGGGATTCTAAGTATTAAAAAATACTACCAAAAAATTAATTTAAAAGGGCCCAGTAATTATTTGAACAGAAACTCATATTTTACTGGTTACATATTAAATATCACAAATCCTATGACAATTATTTGGTGGGTAGGTATTTTTGGATCAATACTTGGAACTTCTATACAAAATTATTCTAAAATTGTTGCATTATTACATAGCTTATCCATATTATTTGGTGTTATAATTTGGTCTTTTTTACTCTCTGCGTCACTTCATTGGGGGAAAAAAATCATAAATGAAAATAGTTTGAGATATATTTCTTTGATTTCGGGGATGGTACTTATTGCGTTTGGAGTATATTTTGAATATAATGCGATCACTTCTTTATTATAAAATCATATTTTACGTTACATTTAATAGAAATGATTAGAATATGGGCTTCATATTTTTTATGTCAGCTCATTACTTTTTCAATAATATCCAAAATCCAAAATCTTCGTTTATTATCTCATAAATTGGAATTTTTGCTTCTTTAAGTATTCTTTCCATCTTAGAAGCATCGTCGTTTTCGAGTCTCTTTTTACGATTCTCATCCCACATTGGGTCTATTTCTTCCATTTTTTTCTTCACTTCTTCAAATAATTCAGCTGTTCCAAAACCGCATCCTATATAAGCCATTCCATTTGGTTTTAGGACGCGATATATTTCTTTAAACACTTTTGTTTGATCATTCCAGAAAAACATAGATCCACGGCTAACGATTAAATCAGCAAAATTATCTTCAAATGGCATAGACTCCGCATCATTTAGCATTGGCTTAATTCTATTTGACAGGCCTTCAGTTTCTATTTTATCTTTTAGGAGTTCAATTGCTTTAGTCGATATATCCAGTGCATAAATATTAAGATCAGTTATTTTTGCAAGCACAAGGGATAGTGGTCCTGAGCCACATCCAACATCTATACAGTTTCCACTTGTTATCTGGCATTTATTAATTATTTGTTTTGCAATTACTGGGTATATTGGAGCAAATGCACCTTTCACAATTTTTTCAAAATCGTCTTCAAATCCTGCCATAATAATCCTCTTGAATAGTATATTGTTTTACCATATGCTCATTTATTCATAACGTGATAATTTATAATGTTATTGGTATGATGGAGATTATTAGATTCTCTGTTTATTTGATAATTTTCTAAATTCATCTGCTTAATTTGTCTATTTTACTAAAATAAATAAATTAAGTTGAATATTTAAATTGAAAATTTAAGAAAATAATATAAAAAAATAACTAGAAAATCAGCAATCCCAATCAAATACTCCGGATCCTGGTTCTGTTCTTTTATTTGTAAAATAATTCCACTGTAGTCTAACATCATTTTTTATTTCGTATTCTTTCAGTTTGTCAATAAGATCTAAGTACCCTCTGGCATCAAGTGTAGTTATTCTAAAATTTGTACTTGAATCATACATCCCATAGGCAATTACCGTATTATTTCTACATAATTCACGTATATACACCTGTTTTAAAGGCGCCGCACTTGCAAAACCTAATGTTCCAAATAGAAACATCAACCCTAAGATTCCTACTAAAATCTTTCTCATACTAATCCTCCAATTAAATCCAATTATATTTCATCGTTTACATTTATAAATGTTTAGATAAAATATGCTTTGTTGAATAATTCTAAACAAATGACACTTATCTCTAACTTGCCCTTTATTTGCCTTTAACTTTACACTAACTGTTGCAGTTGGTCATACAATAGAAACTTCATCATCACTTCCTTTTGTGC
>Ga0255341_1002103_pt1 | contig 25934 bp, 17 predicted proteins | sample wastewater_treat_8_FD_192418 | JGI IMG/M metagenome (GOLD analysis project Ga0255341, IMG submission 192418) | Wastewater microbial communities from Lulu Island WWTP, Vancouver, Canada - plant12 | ecosystem: Engineered > WWTP > Wastewater > Unclassified | place: Canada: Vancouver, British...
ATTTTTCTACATACAGTATATCGCAAAAACGCCTTGAAGTCCAGTAGTTTCAATAGTTTTGCGAAGTTTTCAAAGATCGATATTACCTGTTTTTAACAGGAGTTATTGCAGTGGAATCAATATTGATACCGCTTTTAATATATTTCTATTGACACTGGAAAAGCACAAATATAAAATAAAGAGTGTGTTTTTTTGGAGATCAGATTTATCTTAATATATATTTATTTAAAGGTGGTTCGGACCATTTAGGAGGATTTTAATCATGTCTGTGAAGTATGTATTTGTTACTGGCGGAGTTGTTTCAGGTTTAGGGAAGGGAATAACAGCCGCATCTCTAGGAAGACTCTTAAAAGCAAGAGGCTTGCATGTTACTATTCAAAAGTTTGATCCCTATATAAACGTTGACCCAGGTACTATGAGTCCATATCAGCACGGAGAGGTTTTTGTTACCGATGATGGTGCTGAAACAGACTTGGACTTGGGCCATTATGAAAGATTTATAGACGAAAACTTAAGCAAAAATAACAATGTTACAACAGGTAAGATCTATTGGTCGATCATAAGCAAAGAAAGAAAAGGTGATTTCCTTGGCGGTACCGTTCAGGTAATACCACATGTTACCAACGAAATAAAGAACAGGATCTATAGGGTTGGAAAGTCCGATCACACTGATATTGTTATAACGGAAATTGGCGGAACTGTAGGGGATATAGAAAGTCTCCCTTTCCTGGAAGCTATTAGGCAAGTTGCAACAGATGTAGGGCGTGAAAATGTAATGTATATCCATGTTACCCTGGTACCCTACCTCAGTAATTCAAGAGAGCCTAAGACCAAGCCAACGCAGCATAGTGTCAAGGAATTAAGAAGCATAGGTATTCAACCCGATGTTATTGTATGCAGAACAGAAAATACTCTTTCGAAAGAGTTAAGAGATAAAATCGGTTTATTCTGCAACATACCGGGTGACTCAGTTATTCAGAACCTTGATGTGGATGTATTGTATGAAGTGCCTCTTATGCTTGAAGAAGAAGGCTTGGCAGATATTACATGCAAAAAGCTTAATCTTCAATGCAAAGCACCTGACCTTACAGAGTGGCAAGAACTTGTTAAAAAGCAGAAAAATATAGACAGATCCGTAACCATTGCACTTGTCGGCAAATATGTAGAGCTTCATGATGCATATATAAGCGTTGTCGAGGCTTTAAAGCATGGAGGCATTGCCAATAGTTCAGATGTTAAAGTTAAATGGATAAACTCAGAGTATTTGGATGAAAGCAATCTGGTTGAGAGCCTTAGTGATGTTGATGGCGTTCTGGTTCCCGGCGGATTTGGAGATAGAGGAATAGAAGGAAAAATCCTGGCTGCAAAATATTGCCGAGAAAATAATGTTCCTTATTTTGGTATATGCCTTGGTATGCAGATGGCCGTTGTTGAATTTGCCAGGAACGTGGTAGGTCTTTCAGAGGCACACAGCTCTGAATTCGACCCTTCAACAGCTTATCCGGTAATTGACCTCATGCCTGAACAAAGAGACATCGATGAAATGGGCGGTACAATGAGGCTTGGATTGTATCCATGCAAGATTAAGGAAGGATCAAAGCTGAACCAAATATACATGGATGGCCTTGTATATGAAAGGCATAGACATAGGTATGAGGTTAATAACGAACTTAGAGAGTTATTGATTAATAAGGGTCTGACTGTTTCAGGCGTATCCCCAAGTGAAAAGCTGGTAGAAACAATTGAACTTGCCGACCATATTTGGTATGTTGGGGTTCAGTTCCATCCTGAGTTCAAGTCAAGACCGAACAGACCTCATCCTTTATTTAAAGACTTTATAAGAGCTACCCTGGAATACCAGGACAAATGACAATATTTAATACCAACATTTAAACATAGCCAGCATGTCTAGTGACATGCTGGCTAATTTCATTTTTATGAACCTATTCAAAGATTTAGTAGAATCACATTTTTTCCTATTATGAATAAAAAACATTAATCTGGCAATCAATCTCCCACATTGAGTTTTTTTCTATAAAGTATAAAGTTTATTAATTTTGACAATACTTATTTATACAAAGCTAAATAAGTTAACTTATGAAGAAAAATGATATACATAATATTTTAGGGGGATTTTACAATGAAAATAAAGGCAATATCTAATTTAAGACTTAGACTGGCTATAAAGTTGACCTCAAGCATTCTGGCACTTTTGATTCTTATTGCATTATTGATGTGCAACTCATATTCAGATGAATTTAATAAAAACCTGTCTGAAGACATTATCAGACTTCATGTAATAGCTAACAGCGATTCGGCTGAGGACCAGGCAATTAAAATGAGCGTACGGGATATTGTATTAAAATATATGAAAGAAAACCTCAAGCTCAATTCAAACGTTAATGATGCGAAGGATATTCTTAACAAAGACATGGACAAAATAAACTCAATTGCCAGGGAAGAAGTTAAAAAGTGGGGCAAGAACTATCCTGTAAAATCCATGCTTGGTAATTTTCCTTTTCCTACAAAGACATATGGTGATATTGCTTTGCCGGCCGGTAATTATCAGGCTCTGAGAATTGTGATAGGCACAGGTGAAGGTGCTAACTGGTGGTGTGTTTTGTTTCCTCCATTATGCTTTGTTGATGCAACTCATGGAAAGGTGTCCGATGATGTAAAGGTAAAACTTAAAAATTGCCTGTCTGAAGATGAATATGAAGTCATAACATCAACTAACTCAGATGATATTCCGGTGAAAGTAAAGTTTAAAGTTATGGATATTGTTAAGGGTTCTAAAATAAAAATATCCACATTTTTCAAAAAAGTGTTCAAGTAATAAGTGCATTATAGGCACAATTTCTCTTTGTGTGGATTTTATCGCATTAGCAGACTGCGGTAAAATCCTTTTATATTTTTCAAATAATGTTTTTATATATTACTCTCATTCATTTCTGACATAATATATATAAACACAATACCAACGACCATATTATGGTAGAAAGCTTTATAGCACAATATGTTGCTTTTTGTTGATTAATGTTAATTTAAAGAGTAAAATATAATTACATTATTAATTTCAGTTAAGAGAGGTAATACATGGTTCGAAACGCAATTATCACAAAGGATCAATTATTAAGTGCTATAAAAAACGGAGAATTCGGCAGGGACGTTATTAGCTCCCAGAATATCGTCGTTGTAGTTATGACACAGGATTGGTGTCCCCAATGGACTTCTATGAAAAACTGGCTTTACTCCATACAATCGGATAAAAATATAGACATATATGAGCTTGTATATAACAAATCCAATTATTTTTATGAGTTTAAAAGCTTTAAAGAAACTCGTTGGAAGAATTTTGACATTCCTTATCTCCGTTTTTACAAAAACGGTAGTATGTGCAAACAGACTAATTATATATCCGAGAACGAGTTTATGAATATACTTGAGTCATTGTCCTGATATTGGTATATCTTTATGTTTTCATTATGCAACTCTCATAAATTCTATATTTTTATATAAATCAGCCACATCAAAAACATCCTTTACTCCGAAACACTATACCAGGAAGGGAGTTTGATTTTTCTTGGCTATTTCAAGTATATTCAATATCAATAGAAAAGTTGAGAAAACTGTATATTCTCAAGATAACTCCTTGCTTGATATACTTGTGAAAATTAAAAGAGGGGATGGCAGTTTAAGAGAAAGTTTCATTATTGCTCACAAACCTTTCATCTTCAGGGTTGTCTCAAAGGTTATGGGGAAGTTTGTAAACGAAGACAACCATGATGAGTTTAGTATTGGTATGGAAGCATTTAATGAGTCTATAAATAAGTTTGATCTTAATAAAGGATCTAATTTTTTCATGTTTTCAGAACAGGTAATAAAAAGTCGTATAATTGATTTTTTGCGAAAAAGTAACAAAAACACTACAGTTTACCCCTTCTCCAGTATTGATGAATATGATGCATTTGAAGAAAAATATCTTGCTTCCGACTCCCATTACAATTATGAAAATATTGAAATAAGCGAAGAAATTGATGCTTTAAAAAACGAGCTCCAGAAATACGGCATCACAATCGCGGATCTTGCTGTTAATTCTCCAAAGCATGAAGACTCCCGCAGGCTTTGTATAAGAATAGCAAGAATACTTGCCAACGATACACAGCTTTTTGAGAAGCTGAAAAAAAACAAAAACATACCTAGAAATGAACTCCTAAAGAAGGTAAATGTACACAGAAGAACAATTGAGAATAATAGAAAGTATATAATTGCTGTTTCTATAATTTTAAAAAGTAATCTTGAAATATCCAAGAGGATTTTCAGATATGCTGAGGAGGAGATAAGCTGATGAAGCACAGCGGTACTATTGAATATAATATGAAAAATTCAATAGATAGTGCAAATAATGACAGTTATGATATTGGAATTGTTTATGAAATGTCCAATCGCAAGGCTATTGTCCTCGACTCAAAAGGCCGGTTTGTTTTCATTAGGCGTAAAGGTCATATGAAGATTGGGCATACGGTAAAGTTCAAACTTTCCGACGTACTGCCTCACAAAAATAAAAAGCAGAAGCTCATGCCCCTTTTATCTGCCGCTGCTGCAGTGCTGATTGCTGCTCTTGTTTTGATTAATTTATTCACCCCTTTTGCCGCTCCAATATACGGATACATTGATATCGATGTAAATCCAAGTACAGAATTTGAATTTGATAAAAATCTTAACGTTATTAATGTTGTTTCTTTAAATAAAGATTCCTCAAATGTAATTGATGAGCTTAGCCTGTGCGGCAAACCTGTGCACCAAGCACTGAGCGAATATATCGAAAAGCTCATTTCAATGGGTGTTATAGATAGTAAATCAGAGAATTTCGTTTTGCTCTCAGCAGCATTAAATGGTACTGATGATAAAGCTGTTGTAAATTCTCTACTTTCCAAAGGTCAGGAAAAAGTTACCAGCATTGCTAAAAGCCAAAAGATTAATATTAGAAGTGAAGCCTTAAGCCTTTCTTCATCAGATAGGGAAAAATCGTCCAAAAATAATATATCTATGGGAAAGTATTATTTATATTTGAAGGCCAGGGAAAACGGAAGCCAATTAGACCGATCCAAATTAACCGATACTCCTGTTTATCACCTTGCGAAATTGTCCGGCTTATTTAGTGCCGATAAAAAGGATACACTTGAGCCATACAAAAGGGCAACCACAAAGCCTGCAGATGCAACAGCAGCAGTAGCAACAATAGTAACAGCATCGACAGCAACACCCAAGCCTTCCATGCAGTCTTTGCCGCAAACTTCAACACAGATTTTATATACCAATACGCCCCATGCCAAAAATACAGCAATCCAAAGTGCTAATGCTCTTACTCTTACACCTGCTCCTACTCCTACTCCTTCAAAGGTCAAAAGTTCAATTTCAAATCCTACTCCTCCGGAAAGCACTAACGACAGGAACTATCCGGCAAAGAGCGGGTCTACCAACTTGAAGCTGGAATTTTACAACAGAGACAAACAAAAACGCACCCAAGGAATCAGTCTGGATTTTAAAATTACCAATACCGGCTCCTCAATAATAGATTTGAAAGACTTGAAAATAAGGTATTATTTCACAAAAGAAGGAGAATCCGCACTTGTCTATTCATCATATTATTTCAGTCATGGTGAAGAGAGCGAAGTACACGGTAAATTTGTCAGTCATCCATCGGCATACAGGACTGATCATTACATTGAAATATACTTTGATCAAGGTACCTTGCTTCCTAATAAAGAAGTTTATGCATTCGGTTCAATTACCCAAGAGGACTGGGGTTATTTTGAGCAGTACAACGATTATTCCTTTGATTCCGAATCTAAGGATTTCACTGTGCAGGATAAGATTACTGTATATGTATCCAATTGCCTTGTATGGGGAAAGGAACCAAATTGAGTAAGATTAAATTTCAAAATATATAAAAATATAAAATTAGGAGGTATTGCAAATGAATCATGTAAAAAGAAAAAGTTTTAAGAAGCTGCTGTTATTATTCCTTTCACTGACTGTTATATTGGCCACATTGCCTGTAATGAAAACATCTGCAGTGGTAAGCCAGCCCTACAAATGGAATAATGTAAATATTGGCGGCGGTGGCGGTTTTGTTTGCGGAATTGTTTATAACCCCACTGAAAAAGGCCTTGTTTATGCCCGTACCGATATAGGTGGAGCATATATAAGAAATAAGACAACATTGGAGTGGGAACCTATTACCGACTGGGTATCGCCTGATGAATGGAACCTTTTAGGTGTTGAAAGCATAGCAACCGATCCTGTCGATACAAATAGAGTATATATTGCAGCCGGTACATATACAAACAGTTGGACAAATATGAATGGATATATTTTGCGATCCGATGATTATGGAAAAACATGGGAAAGATCAGAGCTGCCGTTCAAATTCGGAGGAAACATGCCGGGGCGTTCTGTTGGTGAACGCTTGATGATTGACCCTAACAGCAATAATATATTATATTTTGCAGCACGAAGCGGCAATGGTTTGTGGAAAAGCACAGATTATGGGAAAACATGGACAAAGGTTAAGAGCTTTACAAACATGGGTAATTATGTTGAAGATCCGAATTTCGAATATTCAGCCGATAATCTGGGCTTGTGTTTTGTAACCTTTGATTCGGCAAAAGGTACAAAAGGTAAACCAACGAAAGATATTTATGTTGGTGTCGCAGATAAAAAGAATCCCTTATATGTCAGCCACGATGCCGGTGAAACATGGAAACCTGTTGAAGGTCAGCCAACGGAAAGTACTTTTACACAACATAATAAAGACGCCTTGAAAATAGGTATTCCTCATCATGGAGTGATAAGCGGCAAAGGCATTTTATATGTTACATACGGTGATAGAGGCGGCCCTTACCAGTGCGAAGATGGTGCAGTATACAAATATGATACAAATACCGGTACATGGACTGATATAACTCCTCCATCAGGTAGCAATTGGGATGGTTCTCCAAAGTATGAAAACTGGTATGGATTTGCAGGCTTAAGTGTTGATGCACAAAACCCCGACACCCTTATAGTTTCATCTCTTCAATCATGGTGGCCGGATAACTTTATTTTCCGCTCAACAGATGCAGGTAAAACATGGGATGCAATATGGGAGTATGGCGATTCATGGCCATCAAGAAATTTGAAATATACCATGGATATTTCAAAAGCACCCTGGCTTTCATGGGGCAGAACGATAAACGCTGCTTCAGGGGGACTGGTAACCGGCATGGAAATAATGGATAACCCTACGCCTAAGCTTGGCTGGATGATGGGGGATATTGAAATTAATCCCTATGATTCAGATGAAATGATGTACGGTACAGGTGCTACTATTTATGGAACAAGGAATCTGACCGATTGGGATAAAGGCAAATTAGTTAATATCGAAGTTATGGCAACAGGAATTGAAGAAACTGCAGTATTAAGTCTGATATGCCCGCCAATTGACGGCGTAGAGCTCATAAGCGGTGTTGGTGATATCTGTGGATTCGTACATAAGGATTTAAAGGTAGGACCTGATTGCATGATGACAAATCCCATATTTACAAGCACAACAGGTTTGGACTACGCAGAGCTGAATCCAAATATAATAGTAAGAGTAGGCAATGCTGATAAAGAACGATATGAGATGATTAAAAAAAGCATTGGCATTTCAAAGGATGGCGGTGAAACCTGGTCTGAAGTTCAGCCTAATGTAAGCTATACATTCCCTTCAACTGATGAGAATGATATTGTTCAGGGCGGTACTGTTGCAGTATCTGCTGATGGCTCAACATTTATATGGTCACCAAGTACAAGTCAGGGAGTACTATGTTATGTAAACGGCGGTTGGAAAGCTGTAGATACACTTCCCGCAGGTGCTGATGTTTGCTCGGACAGAGTTAATCCAAATGTATTTTATGCATACGCAAAAAATACATTCTATGTAAGCAATGACGGCGGTCAAACTTTCGCATCTGTAAAAACAGGCCTGGAAGCTGATTCGGCTAAAATTAAAGCAGTACCCGGTAAAGAAGGGCATGTATGGATCCCAGGTTCTACTACCGGTCTTTCATATACAACTGACGGCGGTAAAACATTTAATAAAGTCAGCGGCATTACAAGATGTGATGTAGTTGGCTTCGGTAAAGCAAAAGACGGTGAAGATTATCTTGCCATTTATATCTGCGGTGAAACCGATGACTTATATGCCGTATACCGCTCTGATGACATGGCAAAAAACTGGATAAGAATAAATGATGACCAACACCAATACGGTTCTATAAATTATTCAATTACAGGTGATTTAAGAGTTTATGGGCGTGTTTTTGTTGCAACCAACGGTAGAGGTATTGTTTACGGTGAGATAAACGGTACAGCAGTATCACCTACACCCACCAAACCTACATCACCTACACCAACTCCTACAAACTCAGAACAAGGCAATAAGCTTTCAGGTTATATAGCACCTGATTTCACATATAGTGCTGAAGCTGGAAAAACAGTTAAAGCCGGATTCAAGGTTGAACTGGTTGGATTAGGTCGTTCCGCTATCACTGACGAGAATGGGTATTTTGAAATTACCGGTATAACGGAAAAAATAGCATCATTTAATGTTAAAATAAGCAAGACAGGCTATCTTACAAGAGAACTAGACAATATAATAAACGGCAATAAAGTACTTGGTACATCGGCCTCACCAGTTTTAGTGTGGGCAGGAGATCTTAGCCAGGACGGTACCATTAATATGTCCGATATAATTATAATTGCCAAACATTTTGGCGGGGTTAAAGGCGATGGAACATACCTCCTTAATGCTGACTTCAACTCAGATTCATCAATAAACATGTCAGATGTAATAATTCTGGCTAAACACTTTAACGCAACAACATCAAGCTACCCGGCTGACATATATTAAATGCGATTAATCTTTTACATTTATCTTCTGCTAAATGTAAGATTAAGAGTAATAACGTATTTAATGTAGTTATGGAATGCCTTGAAACAATAACTTAAATTAAAATGCTGTCAATCACTTTTAATAATACATATTCTCTTGGACTTGGCGTATGCACGTTTCTCTTTGGTGCATACGCTTTTTTTATGATTTTGCCGTACTAATATAACAAAGATATGGACAATATGTTATACTATGATTAATTTATAAATATTTACAAAGGAGTATCTATTAATGCCACTTGATATTACTACAGGGTTAATCATATTAGCTGTACTTGCCTTACTTGTTGCAACAGCAGTTTATAATAACATAAAAAATAACAATAGAATAAGAAGCCATATAAAAAGCTCATGGGGAAAAGCACCTGAAATTAAATACAAGCCGGGAGATATGGAATCCATAGCAAAATTATATAACAATCTTTCAAAAAAGGAAAAGGACCGCTTTTACATTGATAATATAACCTGGAATGACCTTGATATGGATAAAATATTCACTCGCATTAACAATACCTGTTCTTCTCCAGGCGAAGAGTTTTTGTATTATTTACTTAGAATTCCCAATTTTATGGCAAATGAGCTGGATGAAAAGGAAAAGCTCATGGAGTTTTTTGACAAAAACATAATCATAAGGGATAAAATCCAGTTCCTCCTTTCAAAGATAGGTAAAAACAGAAGTTTGAATCTTGCCAATTATCTATTCAGTGCAATTAACTATATCCCATGGAAATTCACAATTTATAGGATTCTTTCTGTCTTACCAATAATTTGCTTCATAATCCTAACAATAAATTTTAGTATAGGTGTAACATTGTTGGTTTTATCTTTTTTAACCAACATCATAGTCTACAATATTGCCAAGGCCGAGCTTTCAATTGAACTTGAATCAATAAGCAGGATTATTTCTCTTGTTAATTGTGCAACAAAAATAGCTTCTATAGGTGACATTTGCGGATATGAAGCAAAATTGTCAGATGCACTAATAAATGTTTCAAAGATAGGTAAACTAAGCTATTCTGTTATCCAAAACAGTAATGATCCTATTGGAGAAACAGTTAAGATTGCATTGTTAGTTGATGTTATGAATTATGAAAAGATAATCAAGTTAGTAGCTCGCTATCAGGATGACCTATTGAAGGTTTATATGACCTTAGGACTCTTTGACAGCATGATTTCCATTGTTTCATACAGAAAAAGCATCTCTTACTATTGTATACCTAAATTCACCCAATCAAAGAAAGGTGAAGAAAAGTTTATTAATTTTAAAGATATATTTCATCCCCTAATTAAAGACCCTGTTTCAAACTCCCTCAATGCTTCTGGTCCTGTATTAATAACAGGCTCCAATGCTTCTGGAAAATCTACTTTTTTAAAAACAGTTGCAATAAATGCAATTCTTGCACAAACTATTAATACATGCCTTTGCCGTGAGTACAACAGTAGTTTATTTAAGGTATATACATCAATGGCTCTAAAGGATAGCTTAGATAACAACGAAAGCTATTATATTGCAGAGATCAAATCCCTGAAAAGAATATTAGACAGCTTTAATGATGATCTGCCCTGCCTTTGTATTGTGGATGAGGTACTGCGGGGAACCAATACCGTTGAAAGAATTGCCGCTTCCACCCAGGTTCTGGGATATATGGCCTCAAGCAATAGCGTATGCTTTGTTGCAACTCATGACATAGAGCTTACACATATACTTGAAAACATCTTTAATAATTATCACTTTCAGGAAAAAATTGAAGGAAATGAGGTCACCTTTGACTACAAGCTATATGAAGGCAGGGCATACAGTAGAAATGCCATTAAACTTCTAAAGCTTCTCGGTTATGATGACAGCATTGTAAACGAAGCGGAAAATCGGGCATCATACTTTACAAATGAAGGTATCTGGAAAAAATATAATTCTGTATAGAATTATATTTTAAATACGATTAATCTTACATTTATCTATCGCAAAATTCCGTTAAAGCGTTCGTTATTTTGCTCTGCTAAATGTAAGATTAAGAGTAATAACGTATTTAATATAGCTAAAATGCAATATATAATAAGAAATGTATAGTATATTATTTGTCTTATTAATGGGAGGCTGCGATATTTTATATGAATAAGCATGATATAATTCAAATCTTAAATGAAATAGGCGTCTTGCTGGAGATAAAAGGCGAAAGCTTTTTTAAATCAAAAGCTTATTATGAAGCTGCCAGAACAATCGAACTCATGGATGAAGATATCGAGCTTCTTGTAAAAGAAGACAAGCTCAAAGAAATAAAGGGATTTGGCACCGCATTGAGCCAAAAAATAGGTGAATTAGTTACAACAGGGAAGCTCATGTATTATGAGAATCTTAAAGAATCCATTCCTCATGGGCTTATAGATATGCTGAAAATCCCGGGTCTTGGGCCAAAGAAGGTGCGAGCCGTATATGAAAAGCTTGGTATAACTACTATTGGAGAACTAAAGTATGCTTGCTTAGAAAATAGGCTTACAAAGCTTTCAGGCTTTGGAGAAAAAACACAGCAAAAAATACTTGAGGGTATAGAAAATCTCAATAAGTATGCCGGTAAATTTTTATATCCCCATGGATACAGGCTTGCTAATGAGCTGATAAAATCATTGAAGCAAAGTAGTGCCGTTATTCGTTGCAGTGAATGCGGAAGTCTTAGAAGAAAAAAAGAAGTTATAAAAGACATAGATATTCTTGTTAGTTGCAATGACAGCTCTCAAGTAATGGAAATATTCACAAAGCATCCCCTTGTAGAAACTATAACCTCGAAAGGAGATACAAAATCCAGTGTCATACTGCACGATGGAATAAGTGCAGATATAAGGGTTGTATCCGACAAGGAGTACCCATATGCACTTCATCATTTTACAGGAAGCAAGGAGCATAATACCGCATTAAGACATTTGGCAAAGCAAATGGGCATTAAGATGAATGAATACGGACTTTTCAAAGACGATTTACTTATAGATTGCAGCACTGAAGAGGATATTTTCAAGGTGTTCGGTCTTAACTACATACCACCTGAGCTTCGTGAAAACAATGGTGAGCTCGCTGCCGCTTCAACAGGAAATTTACCCAACCTTATTACCGTCAATGATATCAAGGGCATTTTCCATGTTCATACAAATTACAGTGACGGTTCCAACAGCATTGAAGACCTTGTAACATTTTGTATCCAAAAGGGATACAGCTATATAGGCATATCCGATCACAGCCAGACTGCTTACTATGCTGGAGGGCTCAAGGTGGATGATATAAAGAAGCAGCATGAAGAAATTGACAACCTTAACCGAAAATACAGTAATTTTAGAATATTGAAGGGTATTGAGCTTGATATTCTGCCTGACGGAAGCCTAGACTATGATGATGAGATATTATCCTGGTTCGATTTTACCATTGCCTCAGTACATTCATCCTTTAATATGGATGAAAAGGATATGACCGACAGAGTAATTAAAGCAATGAAAAACAAGCATGTCACCATACTTGGGCATCCAACAGGAAGGCTTCTCCTTTCTAGAGAACCCTATAAAATTGATATGGAGGAGATTATTAAAACTGCAGCAAAAGAACATGTAGTACTTGAGATTAATGCTAACCCTCACAGACTTGATATGGACTGGAGATACTTAAAAAGTGCTTTGGAAGAAGGCTGTATGTTTGTCATATCCCCTGATGCCCACAGCCTTGAGGGTATAAATGATGTTGACTACGGCATAAACATTGCAAGAAAAGGCTGGCTTTCTGCCGCAAACGTAATTAACACCATTCCCCAATATCCATTTCTTCCTTGAAATTAATTAACCCAAAAGTTTTCCATACATTTATTTACTAAATCTCTATTAATATGGGAAGTATCATGGGCTTCCTCTTGGTTTTCTGATAAATATACTCCCTAAGGGTATCCTTTATAGCCCCCTTCCTTGAAGACCAGCTCCTTCCTTGCCATTTTAAAACTGCTTCCTTGCACACCTGTTTTACTTCATCCATAAACGGCTCAGATTCCCGAACATACACAAAGCCCCTTGATATAATATCAGGACCTGTTATAACATTGCCACTTTCCTTCTGTATAGTTACTACAACTATGATAAGGCCGTCTTCCGACAAGTGTTTTCTATCCCTCAATACAACATTACCAACATCACCAATACCAAGCCCATCCACAAGCACTTTTCCTGAAGGTACAGTTCCCGTAATAGCAGCACCATCAGAATTAATCTCAAGGACCTGCCCTATTTCCATTATTATTATGTTCTCTTTATTCATCCCAAGGTTCTGAGCAAGATTTGAATGCTTCTTCAAATGCCTGTATTCACCATGGACCGGCATAAAATATTTAGGTTTAATAAGCCTCTGCATCAACTTGAGTTCTTCCTGGCATGCGTGGCCCGAAACATGAATATCTGCAAGGGAATCATATATCACCTCTGCACCCTTTTTTAAAAGCTCATTGACCACTCCGTACACCGATTTCTCATTTCCGGGAATAGGTGTAGCAGAAATAATCACCAAATCTCCCGGTATGATTTCAACCTGCCTATGCTCCCCTACTGCAATTCTTGTAAGTGCAGACATAGGCTCTCCTTGACTTCCGGTAGTAACAATAACCAGCTCATCCTGGTTAAAGCTTTTTAACCGTTCAATATCTACAAGTACACCTTCCGGTACTTTAAGGTACCCCAAATCCATTGCCTTTCTGCTGACATTAATCATGCTTCTGCCGCATATAACCACCTTGCGTCCATATTTTACTGCCGCATTAACCACCTGCTGTATTCTGTGAATATTCGATGCAAAGGTTGCAACCAGTATCCTGCTTTTGGCATTCATAAAAATTTCTTCAAATGTTTCTCCGACAGTTTTCTCCGACATGGTATACCCTGGCCGCTCAACATTAGTGCTATCCGACATAAGAAGTAAAACACCCTTTTTGCCTAGCTCTGCAAACCTTGGCAAATCAATTGGCTCGCCTGATATAGGTGTATAATCCACCTTAAAATCCGATGTATGAACAACTGTCCCTACTGGCGTATGTATCGCCAATGCAATAGAATCTGCAATGCTATGAGTGGAGCAAATAAATTCCACCTTAAATGAGCCAAGCTCCAAAGTTTGTCCCTGTACTACAGTTTCCAGCTTACAGATTGAAAGTATTCCATGCTCCTCAAGTTTGTACTCAAGAAGCCCTAAAGAAAGCCTTGTCCCATAGACAGGAACATTGACCTCCTTCAATAGATATGGAAGCCCTCCAATATGGTCCTCATGTCCGTGAGTAACAATAATCCCTTTAACCCGTTCAATGTTTTTAGTCAGATATGTAGTATCAGGCAGAACCAAATCAATTCCTAACATTTCATCATCAGGAAATGCCATGCCACAATCTACAACAATAATATCCCGGCCATATTCAAAAACCGTTATATTCTTACCGATCTCCCCCAATCCCCCCAGGGGAATAACTTTTAGCTTCTTTTTACTTTTTGCCACCATAAACCTCCCAAATTAATTTTATATAATATTATTCCCAAATCCTTTTTAAGGAATTACATTTTCATAAAATCTTTTTAAAATATTATTTATAATTACTTATTATGTTAAAATATTTATTGTACTGTAATTGGAGTATTAATTTATTTTTTTAGGGGGAGGGAGTGTCAATGGATACAAACGTTGCAAAAGGAAGAACTTTGGTGTTTGCAGCAATGAGTACTGTTATTGGAGTTTCTCTATTAACTATCTTTATTAATATTTTAATTGGAGGAATCAAAGTTTTTTGGTGCAGTTTGTAAGATTCATTCTAACATGCTTACTATGTTACTTTGTATATAGCGGGCAAAGCTGGGCAAAACGGGTATGTGTTGTATTAATGGGGATTGCTTCTGTGCTGGGACTTATGGGGACACTTGCAATATTTATAAATCCATTAGTTGGATTTTTATCGTTTTTTTATTTTGCAGTTTATTTGGCAGTAATTCTGATTTTACTTATGCCGCAAAGTGTAAGAGATTATTTTAATTCACAAAAGTTATCAATGAGAAAAATAATTTCTATAATGATAACATTACTACTTATCTCAGGTTGCAATAACACAAAGGTTGAAAATGGTTCTACAAGCAATTCTAAATCAATAACGCCTACGTTACCGAATGAAGAAATATATTCACCAACTATTGTTATAAATACACCAACTCAAGAAAATAGTAATAATACTAATATTAACAATGCCAATAACGATGCTACAAAAAAATTAATTAAGGACTTATCTGAAAAAGTTGCTCATTCTATAAATAATAAAGATATGATCAAATTAAGTGATTATATTCATCCTGATAAAGGGGTAAGGTTTAGCCAAAATGGTAGAGTTCTTATCAAAACCAATCTAGTTTTTAAAGCAGAACAAGTAAATGAATTTTTAAAAGATTCAAAAAAATATATTTGGGGTGCTTATTCAGGTCCAGGAGATGATATTGAATTAAATCCAAAAGAATATCTTGAAGAATTTGTTTTCAATAAAGATTATGAAACTGCAAAGTTTGGGTATAATGAGAAGTTAAGTAGAAGTGGGTATAATGAAGATTATCAAGAAACAGTATATCCTAATTCTATCATGACTGAATATTATTTTAAGGGAAAAGATCCAAAACTTGAAGGTCTTGATTGGACAAGTCTAAGGTTTATTTTTGAATTGTATAAGGATAACTGGTACTTAGTTGGAATTATTAGTAACCAGCAAACAATTTAAATATCATTTTCAAAGTCTAACCGTCTAACCAACCGAAATTATAATTTGGATTTTGGATTAATGTAATTTGGAATCTTAATGCAATAAAAGAACATCAAGAGAAATCTCAAGCTTGATGTTCTTTTTTTAATAGATTAAATACGATTAATCTTTTACATTTATCTATCGCAAAATTCCGGTAAAGCGTTCGTTATTTTGCTCTGCTAAATGTAAGATTAATAACGTATTTAATATAGATATCAAAGGTATTCCCTTCTACAATATAAATAAACTATACCGTTTTATTGAATTTAGCTGCAACCATTATAACATCTGACATATTAATTGCTCCATCGCCATTTACATCACATCTTCTGTCATAATTGCTGCCTGTTGACACTGCATTAAAATGTGCTGCTATCAATATAACATCCGACATATTAACAACTCTGTCTCCATTAATATCCTCAGGTACCGATACAATAAATTGTGTCGGAGTATTTGTAGGTGATTTTGTTGGAGTATTTGTCGGCGTACTTGTAGGAGGAAAGCTTGGTCCAGTATCTCCTACCAACGCTATCTGCGGAACAGGCGGTTCAGCCATACCGCTTCCTATAAAAAATCCGGTATGAGGAGGCTGATTGTATGCAACATTCTGCCATGCTATGCCATTCCTGTATATTGGATCATGCATCAACGTGTATATCCTTCTGTTTGTAATATCTGTAGTTGTATAAATCCTAAGCTCTTTTTCATCACTTGTTTTGCATATAAGTTCTTCTCTCCAGTCTCCAAGTATATCCGCTTGTAGATTCGGATTGGATTTGGTACCGTTTATTTTTGTACAGCCAGTTGCAGTAAGCAAAGTATCTCCTCCGAATTTTGTTATTGTAGTACCGTCAAGAAGCTCCCTTAATTCGTCACCATCCCACCAGATTGCATGGTTCACCACTGACGGTGCTGTTCCAAGATTTTGCCCCGTAGCACTAAATAGCGGTGAACCGGCCGCCCACATCTCTTCACCTGGCGAAGATGCTACGATATCGGCAGTACAAGCCCTTCCTGTATCTTTATTGGCATTCCATCTAAAAAGTATCTCACCTGTTCTCGCATCATGCAAGTCAGCTCCGCCTTCTCCTTCATGGCAGGTCCACACCTCAAGGCCAGATCTGTTAGGATTCAGGTCTCCAAAATGCATGGAATCTCCATGACCTAGATTGGTTGTATACATTCCCCTGCCATCATCATCTATGGCACAGGCACCGTAAATTATCTCATCCTTTCCATCGTTGTCCACATCGCCTACACTCAGGTTATGGTTACCCTGTCCTTCATATTTTTTATTATTATTGTTGCTGTCAAAAAACCATCTTTTTGTAAGCTTACCGTCTCTAAAATCCCATGCAGCAATAGTCAACCTGGTATAGTATCCTCGGCACATAACTATGCTTGGATGAACTCCGTCAAGGTACGCTACACAAGCTAAAAAGCGGTCTACTCTGTTGCCGTAGTTATCACCCCATGAGGAAACAGTACCTCTTGGAGGATCATAATTTACAGTTGCAAGGGCCTCACCGGTCAGACCACTGAAAACAGTAAGATATTCAGGACCAGCTAATATGTACCCATTTTCATTTACATAGTTTGCATTAGCATCACCTATAACTTTTCCCTTACCATCTCTTGTTCCGTCTGCGGTCTTACATACAACCTCCGATTTTCCATCGCTGTCGAAATCTGCAACCAGAAATTGGGTATAATGTGCACCTCCGCGAATGTTTTTACCCAGGTTTATTGTCCATAAACGTTTCCCATTGAGCTTGTACGCTTCAAGGCATACAGGATCGGTAATACCCGAATTGGCATTATCCTGTGTACGACCTTCCCACTTTATTACAATCTCATATTGTCCGTCTCCATCCAGATCACCTGTACTGCAATCACCTGCTATATAACCGCTAACGGGTGCTTGAATGGGTATAGAAAGATAATTCTGTCCCCAAACTGAAGCTTTCTCTGAATCAGCCAGTTCCTGATTGTTTATAACAGGCCGCACCGTATAGGTTGATCCTGTAGTTCCGCTTGCATCAAGATAGTTGGTGCTTGTGGTTATCGGTGTCGAGTTTAATTTAGTACCGTTGCGATAAACATTAAATGCAATGGTGGTTGGGTCAGTACCAAACATACGCCAGCTTAAAAAAACACCATTGCTCACCTTCACTGCGACCAAACCCCTGTCAAGCTTTTCCATAAGCCGCAATGGTGCAGCATTTACTGGTTGGCCTGGAATGATTAGCGAAAGCATCTGTACCAATACCAAAAATATCAGGAAAGTCTTCTTTGTGTTCCTTTTGCACTTACTCATTAAAGTAAAACCTCCTTTTTATATTTAAAATTTGCTATTTCCAAAATTAAGTATCATTATGAAATACGTAATTTTTTTATTTTTTGGGGGTACAAATGCAAATTAAATTACAGATTTACAGATATTATTCATCCATAGTTTCACCGAACATTTTTGCAATAACAATTATATCAAGCAAATTTATACAACCATCCTCATTAAAATCACACGCGGCATTATATTTCTCATATCCCTTAGCTGTATTGAATGCTTTCGCAATAATAATGATATCTTCAATATTTATTATACCGTCAAGATTCAGGTCCGCTTGCTTAAAAGTAACTTTCGGAGTAGGTGCTGTAATAGGAACTGTCTTTAAATAATCACTAACTTCTTTTTGCCTTGCATTAATATGATTTATAATCGCATCACATTCCGAGTTAAAAGCAGCTTCTCCTCCAACCAGCAAGGTCATATCATTTGTTTCTCCTTCTTCTCCAACAACATAGGGTTTTATTAATGCTTGATAAGCCTTTACCTTGGATGTAATTTTATCAGCATTCATACAGCCTTTTATCGCTTTCCACATCTCATAATGATAAAGATTGTTATAAACCGGATCATCCAAAAGCTTTCTAATTAACGGCCATTTATCGGTAACCTCTTTTAATGATAAGCTCAACGCTTTATCCATAATTTCTTTAGACATGGAAAGATTATGATTCCACGATATCCATGTCAAACCCTTATCATTGTCATTATACAAATAATAGTTATGTGCCGAACTTCCATAACTGTCCCAGTTTACTATTGCCGTATTGATGGCAAGCCATTTTATAAACACATCTACATTAAAATATTTCTCAAGATTTGATCTCCATGCTTCTTTATCGATGTTTTCGGCAAATAAAGCTTCATGTGCACTCTCCACATCGTCCCAGTCTTCATATTCTTCGTTATTTTCCTTTATGAATGCCTCCTCATTAAATGGCGAACTCCAATCAGCACCTGGGCCCTCAGGTTTATAACAGTTTCCCTCAGCATTCCCAAATTGATCCATTAACATGGCATCAGACGGATCTTCAGTCATTGTATACAGCCCCCAATACTTTGGCCCATCACCTGTATCTGCATAAACTCTGCAGAATGAACTTTTAGCAGCTGGTACTCCGCCTTCTCTAAATATTTCTCCTGCAATTTTTTCTCTCATAAAAGAATTATCATTCCAGCAATTGCTAAATATCATTGAAGAAAATCCGAAAAAATGCTGATCCATAATTTCTGGATTTTCATCTTCAAGCTTATCAAAGTCTAGCCTGAAAGGAAGCTTGGTTTTATCCTTCAAAGCCATAAGAGAACTGTTTCCGTCGTACTTAAAGCCAACATTACACCAGGTACTGCCATTAAAACTAACTGTGACTGGCACATATACAGGATCCTCAAAATCCATAACAGATGTTCTGATTTCCCGGTAATTATCCTGACTCATTTTAATATCAATTCTTAAGACCTTATCATCCGGGAATAAAAGATTGTAATCAGGATTTGCATTTTTTGAATGGGTTTTTTCAGTCCATCCTTGAGGTCTTCCTACAAACACCTTCTTAATACTAAACCCCATGTTTCCATGTGAGTCTTTAACCGTCAGTATTACATAATAGTCATCTGTTTGGGCGAATGAATGAGTAACAATAGGCCCATAAGCGTAAGATCCATCTTCAAAATCCCATTCATAGCTTACTATTTCACCTTCAGCAGCCTTTGAAGTAGATGCATCAAATGTAACAGCTTCGTTTAATTTAGGAGTGATATTTGAAATCTCAAATTTTACCTCCGGCGTTTTTTTATTTGCAGCAAAGTTTATAGAAAACATACTGATGCACATTGCTGCTGTTATTAAAAAAGGAATTATAAACTTGCTTATTTTATTGCAATACATATTCTGCCCCCTCTAATACAAATATTTTATGATACCACCACCACTACATTATATCCATTATATGTAATTAAATCCATACTATAATTATAAATCATAAACTTCATAAAAGCCAGTTCTAATCACCTGTCAATTCCATATAATCTATATTAGGCCCCCCATCTTTGGTAATGGCAATTGTCCTTATTACATTTATTCCTGCTTTCAGATTTAATGCGATATATTGTGTTTTCCATGAGGTCCAGCTACCGGTAGCATTAAAGTTCAAAGCTTCACATACCGATCTATCGTTTACTCTTATCTCCAAAGGCCTGTTAGTTTCGGTACCATTGGCATAACGAAAGTTTAACGTGTATAGACCTTCTTTTTTAATATCTACTATCCAGTCGATGTAACTTCCTTTCTCATTTATATAATTTACATAACCACTGCCGCTAAATCCACTGTTGGTGGACTCCTTTATGCACCGCGAAAACTTTGCATCCTCACCCTGATAAACATAAGTTTTATGAAATAGCTGCCTTGACGGTATTATCTCTGCCTTCTGTGATTTGCTGCTCCAGAAAAGCTTTACCTGGCAAGACTTAACATCTTCGAAATATTCAAGTTTAATATCATATTGCTTTCCGGCTTCAAGCTCCAAACTCCCTTCGGTAGTTGCCGATCTTTGAGACTTCCAGTTATCAATGAGCAGGACATTGTTCACCCAAAGCCTCACACCATCATCCGCATATGTGCTAAATGTATAACGTTCCGAGTATCTAGGAACAACAACGCCTGTCCATCTCACCGAGAAGGTATCTTTTCCGATCAAAGCATCGGGAGATTCTTCCGCCCATCTAAAATTGATTTCCGGATCAATTCTGCACATAACAAATTCTGTTAAATCACTATTGTTATAGTATTCACCCTTGAGCCCATAGCCTAAGATTGTTTGGATTTGCTGAGGCACTGGCAGTGCTTTATAATTGTTATCCTTACCTAAATTATTTTCAGTGTGGCTTTTATCCTTTGTCGGCAGTATATTTGTGGGACTTACCTTTATTTTTTGAGGAGTAGATGTTGGCAAAGCTGATGTACCCGGCGTTGGCAACGAAGTAGCCTTCGAATCATCTTTAATTGTAGAAGACTCTATGGCAATAGGAGACACTGTGGATGTAGGCGATATAGTGTCCGACGGCACCGGCAATTGTGCAGAACCTTGTTTGTCCTCTGTTTTTTCCTGGGAATCAATATAATACCTGCCCATTGAAAGGTTGTACTTTTCCGATCTTTCTCTCAGACTTTTAGAAACCTCGATTATCTTTGCATCAATAAAATCGCTGTAGATATTGTTTATATCATCATTTATCCCGTTTAAAAACTCGTGAAACTTTTTATCTTCTTCGGCTCCTTCTTTTACATCTTCTCCCTTTACAGCAGCAATCAATATGCTGTTTTTCTCATTACTCCTAATATATCCCATATCCCTTGTTTTTTCTATTATAAGCCTGATTGCTTTATTAATATTTAGGCTCTCTACTTCAATATTTTCCAAAAGCCTTTCTCCTTCTTTGTTAAAGGCTTTGGAATCTTCCACCTTCCCTTTTCTGCTTACTTCTAATTCTATACTAGGATTAATATCAATACTGACATATGAATATACTGTATCCTTTACAATAAATGCCTGATAAAGGACAATCATTGCCAATATAACAGAAGCAATACCAGCCAGCAAAGGATAATAGTACTTCATTGTTTTTTTGCTTTCCAATATCACATTACTATCTATCACATCACTATTATTTATAAGTATCTTTTGTCCCTTATATAAATCTTCCCTCTTTCGTATTCTCATAAATACAACATCATCAGTCATAACTACAGCTTCATTGTCATCAACTTTTATAACAACTCCTATATTATTTATGTCATTCATATTTTTCCCTCTTTTCCATATTTACAACAAACTCCTTAAGATCATCAAGCCTGCTCCTTAAAATCAAGCTTACAGCAATAATAAATTTTCTATTCCTGACAACTGTTTTTTTGCTTACCTGAATTTTTTTAAGCAAATCCGATAAGGGAATACACTTTTTTCTTATCATTTTTTTGTACAATTCTTCATCCTCAGCCAGGATCCTTGCTATTTTTATGGATAGCATCCTTGAGTCCTTGTGTTTAGGCGAACTTGATACTAAATCCCTCAATGATATCTCATAATCTGAAAGGCATTTCTCAAATAGATCAATTTCCTCAGCCAATTCAATTTTTTCAAACTGGTAATGAGAGTTTGATACCATATACCTGTTGCTAAAATCACAATCATCTTCAATTGATGAGAACAGAAGGTTGTTTTGGTGCTTCTTATTTTTTCTTATATTATCAATAATCCTGTGCTTGATAACCATATAAGAATACTTGTAAAAATCACCATTTCTCTTATAATCATAATTGTCAATTGCTTCATTAAAAGCTAATAATCCTATGCTGAATTCCTCACTGTTTTTATTGTCCACATACATTCCTACAATGTTGGAAACCAGTTTGGTTATATATATTATGTTATCCTTTATGAATTCTTCTTTTAAATCTGCATCCCCTGATTTTATTCTTCCAACTATGTATTCAACACTACTTTTATCTTTACCAGGGTCAAAACCAAACTTCAACAAATACTATCACACCCTTGTTATATATACATGCACTCTAACAGTGAATTCTTAAAAAGAAACACTAATTTTCCCAAATATAAAAACCGCTATGTTTATTCCTTAAGGAATGATTATCATTCCTAACATTATTATAACATTGCGGCTTTCTTTTTTTATTATAAAGTATTCAATTTTCCATTCACATTCTTTTCACAGTTGTTTTTTATTCAAGTTGAATAAATATAAAGGTAACTGTTTTTTCACCAAAGTAATAAAAAAATGCCAGTTCCCTCCTTTGGTTAATAAACTTCCATATATGTTCAAAAACACTAAATTCTCATGGCTTTTCTTATATTGTCTTGTTAAATTTTAATGCAACCTTTATGACATCGCTCATATTTATGACCCCGTCATTGTTTAAGTCACAGTTTCTGGTGCTGTCAGTAACCTGTCCATTGAAGCAGCGGGCAATCATTATAACATCTGCCATATTAACAACGCCATCCCCATTTATATCTTCCTGAAGCACTTTGACAGTCGAAGTCGGTGTGCTTGTTGGAGATTTTGTGACTGTTGGGGTATTTATATTCTTTGTTGGCGTTGGTGAGTTAAGAGAAAATTTAAGGTTTTCGTAGACTATACGTGCTAACTCTGTGGCTCCTTGACGATTAGGGTGCAATGTATCCCCTGACATGTAAAGTGAAAGGGTCGCATTAGGTCCTATTGATGTAAAATATGCCGAGCTTAAAACATTAAGGTCTAAAAGCTGTACATTTTCTTCCTTTGCCAATGCCACAGAAGCCCTTCTATACCATCTGTTAGATGCATCATGAACATTTGATGCATTAAAGTCCGTTGCCCTTCCCTGGGGAGTTGATATTACAACGGTTGCACCCGTTGCTTTTGCTTTAACTACCATATCTCTCATTATTTCCTTGAATTGTTCCTCTGTAGTGTTATTTTTTTCATTGGTATCATTTATACCAAGCTGTATGATAAAATAGTCGCCAGGCTTAAGATATTTCATTATCGCCTCAAACTGGCCGTCATCTCTAAATCCCCTTGCAATCTGCCCGCTAGAAGCCATGTTTCTGATTTGAAATAAGTCTGTGCTGACAAATTTAGAAAGCATTTGTCCCCATCCGGCTTGTACACTTGTATCTAACGGATAATAATTACATACCGTTGAATCCCCACCGATATATATTGTTGGTTTTGTTACGGGGCTATCAGACAATTTTTTTATCTCAAGAGCACTCAAAGTGAAGGCTGTACCTGCTTTTCCTTCTGTTACCAATATATTTAGCTGTCCATCCGTTATGGGTATCTGGAATTTATCTTCAGCGTTATTCCCAGTCATATTAATTATTTGGAATACACCCTCAGCCGCTACACTTGCCCTGCTTGTGTTTCCCAATGTGACCTTCACCTCATATAAACCGTTTGGCAAATCCACATTAAAAGTGTTTGTGCTTTTTGTCCCATAAGTAAGAAATTGAACTGCATCACTAGCTACTCCGCTACCCGCCGCACTGACATTTTTCATATTTGCCGGAGTATTAAAACCATATCCTAAGGATTTACTGTAAGCAGTTGATGCACTAACTCCGATATAACCGGGTTGAACGCTACCGCCTCCAAAGTCAAACTTATATTCTGTTGCTGCATTGACAAAAGATCCAGGTATCATAAAACCCACTATAGTGACGGCAACTAATACACTTATTATTCTAATCAATTTTTTACCTATACACATATTTAAACCTCCACTCCAACATTACGCTTATATATATTTTTAAATGCTCTTATTGAAACTTATTGCTATTTTTATGACATCGCCCATATTTATTACACCATCGCCATTCACATCATACCTTCTGTTCCCATCATTAACCATTTGATTGAAGTAAATCGCAATCAATATAACATCTGCCATATTAACTATATTATCACCGTTTAAATCCTCAGAAACTATTGGTGTATTGGTTGGATTTTTTGTTGCAGTAGCTTCAGGCTTTTCGGTAGGTGTACTTGTAGGAATAGCTGTTGGTGTATATGTGGGCTTTTGTGTAGGTGTGCTTGTTGGTGTTACTGCTGCCCCTACAAGGTATTTGGAAATACCAATCCCCAACTCCTTTACACCCTCTGAAACTATTCTTGCTATCTGTTTGGCACCTGCTTCGGTAAAATGTGTATAATCGGTTCCATTTGAAGAAACCAGGTAAAGGGGATAAACTCTGTCATATCCTATTGAAGCGTAATAGCTTAAAGACTTGCTCATTAAATCAATACAGGGTACATTTTTTTCATTTGCCACTTCTTTCATTGCTGTGCAATATGCAGGAAAATCATTTTTAAAAGTACCATTTACATAATTCAATCTTGCAACAGGTGTAATCAAGATTGGTATGGCACCTTTCTCCCTGGCCCTGTTAATAAATTGCCTCAGACATTCCTTATAGGTGGTACCTGCTTCTGCATAACGTTCAGGATTGCTAATTGTGGCGTCATTATGCCCAAACTGAACAAATAAATAATCATTAGGCTTTATCACATTGATAATTTCATCAAGACGTCCATCTGCTATAAAGCTTTTGGAGCTTCTCCCAGCTATGGCTTTATTTACAAATAAAACATCCGATGTAAAATAATCTCCGATAAATTGGCCCCAGCCTGCTTGGGGTGCATATCTTGCTGAATAGGTCTGGACTGTGGAGTCACCGCAAATATAAACAGTTGTTTTTACATCAGCTGCATCAACATTCAATGAACCTAACCGAATTACTGCAAGACATGTAAAGATTATGAAAAATATTAATCCCATGCTTAAAACTTTTCTTATGAATTTTCCCATTCTCATATTTACCCCCTTAAAAATAATACAAATATAAGTTTTACTAAAAAATCAATATGCACAACAATTAAATTTAAAATCATAATAAATTATAATATATTATGCGAAAACAAACATTGTTTTGGGGTATTCTTTTGAATTTTTTTGGTTGCCATTCGTCCAACAGATCAAACAAATTTCATCTGATGTTAAATTGGTAATTATTCTATATAGTTTGATATAATGAGATAATAAATATTTATATCTATTGGCTTAATTCTGGCTAGCATTTACAACAGGAAAAAGGAGTATGAGTATGTATAAAAAGTTGATTATTTTGTTTATATACATTTAATGTTGATTCCACTGCATAAACTCTTTTTTTACAATAGATGTACCTTGACAACTTCACGCAATAACCATTATTAGGAAAATATCAAGGGTGTTTTGCTAATATTTACTAATTTGGGGT
>Ga0255341_1002106_pt1 | contig 25900 bp, 17 predicted proteins | sample wastewater_treat_8_FD_192418 | JGI IMG/M metagenome (GOLD analysis project Ga0255341, IMG submission 192418) | Wastewater microbial communities from Lulu Island WWTP, Vancouver, Canada - plant12 | ecosystem: Engineered > WWTP > Wastewater > Unclassified | place: Canada: Vancouver, British...
ATTTTTAAGATAACAAAAAGGCAATGACATTGCTCACTTTTTTCTAAATATTAAGAAGCTTGAAGCCCAATATTACCAACGGATTTCAAGCTTATCTTACTCTTCAAGTGTCAAACTCAGGATTATAGCACAAATTATAAAGAATGTGTAATAATATTTATCATTTTTGCAATGGCATATCATAGATAATATAATAAAAACTCCTTCCCGGCAAATAAAATATAACATACTGACCAGGAGGAGTTGGTTAAATTTATAACCTTTATCTCAATTGAAATACAGTGTATTGCAAATGCATCAAGTATTACTGTTCCAGGTTCTTTATATTTTCTTTATCAATACGTTTATATTCTTCTTCTGTTATAACACCTTTTAAAAGAAGGTGTTTTAGAATATGCTTTGACAATATATATTGCATACCCGGATCTTTTTTCTCCATATTCATTTTTTCGTAAGACCTCCTTGTATTTTTCCCATACAATAAATACTTTTTATATTTTTTCATACTCTACCCACTATTCTTTGTTTTCCAATAACTCCTAAATAAAGTATTCAATAAATGCAAATTTTATTAATGTAATTAATTGTTTTTAGCTATTAGATTGTGTCCTTTTTTCACATGAATATTCACCCCTCTCTATTTCAAGACATCTCTCACTTTTTAGCAACATATCAAAGCAGCATTTCTTCATAAATCAGGGTGTCCCCTATAGGTTACGCTTACATTCTATCAAATTTTGTCACCCATCGTCAATAGATTTTTTTATTTTTATTATTTTTATTAAAAAATTTTGCTGCCGGGGATTAATATCTTAGATCTATTCTTCATTAGAATTGATATATACTGAGGAATACATTCTGGATTCTGAATCCTGAATTCTAAATTCTAAAGTCACATTAATCTGTTGCTTATCGGAAACCTTTAATGTATAATTAAAATTGAGGTGATTTATAATGTCAACAGAACTTGGGAAATATATTGAGTCTATTAGAACTATGAGGGAGCTATCACAACGCCAGCTTGCTGAAAGGGCGGGTATAAGCAATACTGAAGTATGGAGGATTGAAACAGGCCAAAGGAAAAACCCTACCCCTGCCGTACTAAAAGCACTTGCTCCCCATCTGGATGTGCCATATGAAGAGCTGCTGATAAAAGCAGGTTATATTGAAGAGACAATTGACCATTCAGGATATACTGAAAAGGTATTTCGTGATGATAAGGGAAATGTTGTTGATATTCTTAGAATGGCCAAAGAAATGTATGAAAAGGACAGCGATTGGGCTAATATAGCCTACAGGATATCTAAAGAGCTATCTTCAGAAGATATATCCGCAATAAAAGCTGTTGCGACTTCCCTCCTTAACAAAAATAAAAAGCGAAAAAAATAAAAGCTTTCCGTCTTTTCAACAGAAAATCCTTTTTGCCAATAAAAAAATATCCTATTTATGTATTTACAATATATAGGGTTTTCTGTATAATTTGTATAGAACACACGTTCCTTTGACGGAGGGCTAATACTATGAACAATATAGATAATTATACTATTGAACAAATTCCGGAATACCGTAGAAAGTTTATTGATTATAGAATTCGTCATTTTTTTAGCACATATTTTATAACAAATTGGCCTATAGACTGTGTACAGCTTATTGATACCATTGAAAAAAGCAATGAATTGTCTCTACAAGTAGGAACTGTATCAAATGTCAGCTCCAACTTTGATGCCATATCCATATACAATCCTGAGAGTGATGTTTTTCAGATAATATTAAACAGGAACAAAATAAATTATCCCTTCAAAGAGTCCAAAGACCGAAGGCTCAACTTTACAATTGCACATGAGCTTGGACATATTTTCCTTGACCATCTCTTAATAAGTGATGATGTTAAGACGCCTCACGAAAGATATATAGAAGACTTGGAAGCTAATGAGTTTGCAGGCAGACTACTCATGCCTCAGAGCCTTCTGCTCAGCTGTAACTTTTATTCATTAGATGCTGTAGCAGATTTTTTAAATGTTTCAGTCTCTGCATTAACAACAAGAATACAGGTTCTAAGGCGGCTTGACCTGTTAAATCCAAAGAAAAGCATTGTTTGTGCACAATGCGGCAATACTGAAAGAAGCACGTATTCCGTATATTGCATGATTTGCGGAAGCAAATGGGAGGATAACCAGGATGGTATTCTTCGATCCTACTACAAGGGAATCAAGGTCAACAGCAACAGTGAAGCACTTGCCTGTCCTGTATGCAGTGATGACAGCGGCTGTTTTTTAAGCAGCAACTGCAAAAATTGTGGAGCAAACATAATTAATACTTGCAGCAAAGGACACAATCCAAATTGTGATTACCACAGCCCGGGCAATGGAAGGTATTGTGAAATTTGCGGAAGCAAGACAGTCTTCTTTGAAAACCGTTACATAAAGCCCTGGTATGAGGAACAGCCTGAATTAGTTGCACAAGCCATTGCAAAAGGTGATCTCTAATCTTTTGCCTCTTTCTATACACATATAAACTCCCTCAATACCTCAGCCAAGGTTTTTATGCCTTTCATAATCCTCTCTTCCGGCATATTGGAAAAATTGATCCTTAAAGTATTATACCTGTTCAAATTAGGGAAAAACGAACCTCCCGGAACAAAAGCAACATTCTTTTCCAGGCATTTTGCAAGGACATCCCTCGAATCTACATGCTGGGGCAGCTCAATCCATGCAAACAATCCACCCTCAGGCCTTGTAAATTTAACTTCTTCAGGGAATTCTTCCTCCATAGCTTTTACCACTGTATCCCTTCTTTTCTTATAAGCTTGTTTTATTTTGTCGATATGATCATCAATTGAATACATCTCAAGATATTTTGCTATCTCCATTTGGGCTATTGTATTGCACTGCAGATCAACACCCTGCTTAACCAGAACATACTTTGATATTACTTTTTTATCACCTGCAACCCAACCTATCCTGTAACCCGGACAAAATATCTTTGAAAAGGTGCCAAGGCAAATCACACAACCCATCCTGTCAAAAGACTTTATTGAAGGGAGTGCTTCTCCTTCAAACCTGAGCTCGCCATATGGATTATCTTCAATAATCATAACATTGTGTCTCATTGCTGCCTCAGCAAGCATTTTTCTTCTTTCCAAGCTCCATGTCCTTCCGGTCGGATTTTGAAAATCAGGAATGACATAAATCAGCTTAACATTTTCAGTTGTTTTAAGAATTCTTTCCAGCTCGTTAGGTAACATTCCATCGTCATCGGTAGGCACCTCTTCAAACCTACAACCATATGCCTTGAAAGCACTTATTGCCGCAAGATATGTTGGGCTTTCACATAATACTACGTCACCCTCATTCAAAAATACCTTGCCTGTTAAATCCAATGCCTGCTGAGAACCATGTGTTATCAGAATATTTTCATAATCAAAACTTGACCCCATATTTTTATTGCTTCTGTCAGCAATCCATTTCCTCAGTTCAGCATACCCTTCCGTTGTAGAGTATTGAAGAGCTTTGTTTCCATTCTCCTCAAGTACAATTCTATTTACATTCTTTATTTCTTCTATGGGAAAAAGCTCCGGTGCCGGCAGTCCACCTGCAAATGAAATCACCTCTGGTCGTTCTGTAACCTTCAATATTTCCCTTATTTCAGATGCCTTTAAATTTGCTATTCTATTTGCAAATTTGAATTCCATCCCAAACACCTCCAATTAGTTATTTTTTACCAATATACTCAAACAATTGGATTTATTTCGATATTCATATATGGCTCATCATCTCTACTGCCTTCTAAAAGTTCTTTTACAGCTTCGCATAGGTATCTCACACCATCCTCAATATCACTCAATGAAGCATAAGTAAAATTGAGTCTCATTTGGTTATCACCCTGCCCTGATGATACATAAAAAGAACTTCCCGGAACAAAAACCACCTTTTTTTCTGCCGCTTTTGAAATAAGTTCCATTGCAGATATGCCATCTGGAAGATTGCACCATACATAATATCCGCCTTTAGGCTTAATCCATGTCATACCGGCAGGTGCATACTTTAAAAGTGCATTACACATGGCATCCCTTTTTTGCTTATACTCTTTACATATCTTTGATATATGTTTTTCAATGCCACCGCTTAAAATAAACTTTTCTATTATTGTTTGTGATAAACTGCTTGAGTGTAAATCCATGATCTGCTTGACTGCTGCAAATTTTGCAACTATCTTTTTATGTGCAACCATCCATCCAATCCTTAAACCAGAATACACATTCTTGGAAAATGTGCTGATGTAAATAACATACCCACTGCTATCCATAGACTTTAAAAGCGGCAGTTGATGTCCTTCATAACAGAGCTCTCCATATGCATCGTCCTCCATTATCAATATTCTGTACCTATTGGCCAGCTCAATAAGCTTTCTCCTTCTTGCAATATCCATATCAACACCTGAAGGATTGTGATAGCTTGGCATGGTATAAATAAGCTTTGGCCTGTACCTTTGAAGAAGCTGTTCAAGAATATCTATTCTCATACCGTTTTCATCAATGGGGACTTCCATTATTCTAGCTCCAATAGCCTTAAATGCTTGAACAGCCGGGAAAAAAGTAGGCTCTTCTACTACAACAATATCACCGGGATCTAAAAAGACTCTTGCCGCTATATCAATTCCTTGTTGAGATCCCGAAAGAATCATAACCTCTTCATAGTTGCAGTAAACACCTCTTTTATGCATAAGAGTGCTTATAGCACTACGCAGTGTGGTAAATCCCTCTGTAGGTGTGTGAAACAACGGCCTGAAATTCCCATCCTTTACAATATCCTGTTCAATTCCCTCCAATGCCTCAATGGGTCCGCTTTCTGGTGCAGCAATACCTGTGGCAAATGATATTACATCCTTTCTGCTGGCCAACAAAAGCAAATCCTTTACAATATGAGAATCAAATCCGTCTGAATACTGGCTGAATATGTGATTCCATGTAGGCTCACTGAATTTGTTGCTTTTATCGCTTTCTTCCTGAATAAATGATAATACAACAGTACCATGACCTACTTTTGACTCTACAAGTCCCTCGGCTTTAAGTTCCCTGTATGCATTTAATATAGTACTTCTATTAACTCCAAGACTATCAGCCAGCTTTCTTTCAGGCGGAAGCTTAAATCCCGGCAAAAGTTCTCCATTAAGAATTTGCCCCCTGATTTGTTCAAATATCTGCAAATATATTGGTGTATTTACATTTTTATCAATTACAATCTTAATACCAATCACCTCCATTGGACCAATCCAATTTCATTATACAGCCACATTCATGCCTTTACAAGAACCAATAGCCATTAATTATACCCATCCAATTTTATTTCATGTACAGTGGACAAATTCTACAATGGACAAGGGTTGTGAGTACTTGCGACTATACTGTGGTATGATATAATGTTTCTGGAAATTCTTAAATTTATAATAGATTAAATACGATTAATCTTTTACATTTATCTATCGCAAAATTCCGGTAAAGCATTCGTTATTTTGCTCTGCTAAATGTAAGATTAATAACGTATTTAATGTAGATTAAATACGATTAATCTTTTACATTTATCTATCGCAAAATTCCGGTAAAGCATTCGTTATTTTGCTCTGCTAAATGTAAGATTAATAACGTATTTAATGTAGAGCAAATATTTAGTAGAGCAAATTGGAAGGAACAGTTTTGGCCATGATTTATATTATAACCGCACTTATGTTGGAGGCATCTCCTATTATTGGTTATTTTAAGCTTAAGCGGGATATGACAATTAATTCATACCCTGTCTTTGTAAATAAAGAAATTGCACTAATTGTAAGCGGAATCGGAAAGGTTAAATCTGCTATGGCTGCAACCTTTCTTATTTCAAAGTATCGCCTTACAGGCAGTGATGTTTTAGTAAATATTGGCTTTTGCGGAGCCCAGGCCGGTAAATACCCCTTAGGAACTTTGCTTCTTATAAATAAAGTTACCGATTGGGATACAGGCAAGGACTATTACCCTGATGTTTATATAGGGGATGATTTGCCTAAGGAGTCTGTAGCCTGTTGTTCCAAGCCTGTAGGGGATAATGGCAATCAATATGAAGGTAACCTTTTTGATATGGAGTCTGCAGGAATAATGGAAGCAGCCTATAAGTTTTTTAATACTCAGCAAATAGCCATTATTAAAATAGTTTCAGACTTCCTTACTCCGGAAAATCTTGATAAACAGGTCCTTAGAAGTTATATTAATACTAACATCCCAATATTGGAAAGAATACTTAATGAATTAAAGCAATTAAACAGTATGGTAACCTCTCTTAACTTTGAGGATGAGAAAAAACTAATTTCATTAATTTCGCAAAATTTAAGGCTTACTTCTGCCATGAAACAAATTCTTGAGACAGAGGTAAGGAATGCAAAGAGAAAAGGGCTTAAAACAGTGGAAACCCTTGAAAGCCATCTTGAAAGCAAGGCTAATACTAAATTGGAAGGGAAGAAAATCTTTGGACAAATCATTAAAGATATCAAGCAGCAGACTTTTTAATGCAATATATATAGAAGAAGAAGCTTTTGAGTATCCTATTACCAAGGAAATAATAAAAAGTCATCCCAATTCCCCTATTATTAAAATCCGCCACTATAAAGATTTATTCAACCGACCAAAACAAAATTTCGGGATCCAAAAGCATAACCAGTCACTTATACTTGCCGTTAAGGAAAACAATTTTCTCTATAAAGGTCCTGAGGTTTGCCAGAACTTCGGTCACGCCAACTTTTATTATACCTCCTTTTTATTGAACTGCATTTTTGATTGCGAGTACTGCTATCTTCAAGGTATGTATCCGTCGGCGAACCTTGTTGCCTTTGTGAACACAGAGCATTATAAATCAGCTATCAAGGATGCGGCTTCAAATGAGCCCATTTTTTTGGCTGCCTCATACGATACTGATCTAATTGCTTTTCATAATGTTATACCTTATATGGATTATTTCTATGATTTTTTCAAAGCGAATACCGATATAGTAGCGGAAGTTCGCACCAAAAGTGGAAACCAGAGTTTTTATAGATGCCATGAACCTTTAGAAAATATTATAATAGCTTTTACACTTTCGCCCCAAGATATAATCAATAAGTTTGAAAGGCATACTCCATCTTTGGAAACCAGAATTAAAGCAATTAGGACTGCCATCAGCCAGGGCTACAAGATCAGAATCTGCCTTGATCCCATATTTATCAATCCTGAAACGGACTCTCTCTACGAACCGTTTTTCAGGTATATTTTTGAAAAAATCAATCCTGACGATATTTGGGATCTGGGTTATGGTTTTTTCAGAATGTCCCGTGATTTTTTCAAAAGGATCGAAACAAAAAACAATTCCTGGCTTTTTGCACAGGATTACAGCCATTATAATGATGTAGTGTCATACCCGCTAGAAATTCAAAATGAAATAAAATCAAAGCATATTGATATAATCTCAAAATACATTGAAAAGGAGAGAATTTTTGCATTATGAAGACAGCAATATTAACAGGTGCATCAAAGGGCATAGGGCTTGCTATGGCAAAGAGGCTGGTATCCCTGGGCTATAAGGTCTATGGCCTGTCACGGTCAAATGACATTTCTTTTTCACATACCAACTTTGTACCTGTAAAATGTGATTTATTAAATACCGACCAACTTTTAACAACAGTTGCAGCTATACTGGACCAGGAACCTCATATAAATCTTCTAATAAATAATGCAGGTATAGGCTTCTTTGGGCCTCATGAGCAGATCGCCGTTAAAGATATCCAATCCATGATTAGGACCAATCTGGAGGTCCCACTTATACTCTGTCGGCTTGTTTTAAGGACGCTTAAAAAAAACAAAGGAATGATTATTTCAATATCATCTGTGACTGCAAAAAAAGTCAGCACTCATGGGTGTGCGTATGCTGCAACTAAAGCAGGGCTCTCACACTTCTTAACAAGTCTCTTTGAAGAGGTCAGAAAGTCAGGTGTTAAGATTACAACTATTCATCCTGATATAACTAAAAGCAATTTTTATGATTCTCTTGATTTTACATATGCAGACGAAGAAGATGCAGCAATTACAGATGAACAAATAGCTGATGCACTTGAATATGTACTTTCAAACAGCAGCAAAGTTGTTGTAAGTGATATAACCCTTCGTCCTCAGCTTAACAGGATTAATAGAAAGTAATCCATAACTTCCTCGAATATAAAATATTGCATTTTATTTGCATTAAATATATACTTATTATGAGTGTTTCCTGGATATAAGACAGCTTGCAAAGCTGCCTTTCTAGGTTATGGAAATTTTCTTCTTGTATACTGTTTTAACAAAGTTTATTATATGTATTAGCAATAAAATTTTTATTCATCGTGAGATTGAAGTTTGTTTTAGAAAGTGAGTGTTTTTATGAAGCGTTTTTTAGTTTGTATACTGACAATGTCCTTAATTCTGAATTTATTACCGTTAAATCTATTATGTAGCTTTGCCTATATTAAATATGTTCCATTAGAGGATGGGAATCCCACCTCTTTGTATACCGATTATTCTCCTGAAGCTACACCCCCGCCTTTGGATACACATACATCAGAAATAACACCAATGCCTGTTGAAACCGATTTGCCTCAACAATCGCCTTTAGCATCACCTTATTGGTGGAAGGATATTTTTGCTAATAATAGAATTTTGGTTGGAATTCTAAATGATGGAAGCCTTTGGCAATGGAATAACTACTTTCCTCACCTGGAACCTTTTGAATTAAATGAATTTCAACAAGCAAATATTTTTGGCTCATCCCCTGTAAAAATGCTTGAGAATGTTGTTGATGTATCTATAGGTTATATAGGAAATATTCTAGCATTGACAAACGATAATAAGCTTTGGTCATGGGGAGATAATGGTTATGGCCAGATAGGAGACGGTACTATGACATACAGGCAAAAGCCTGTCTGTATAATCGATGATGTATATAAAATATATACCGACGACTATGCTCATTGTTTTGCAATTAAGAATGACCAGACACTCTGGAGATGGGGTAGTAGTATTGATGATAATATAGAACATACGTATACAACACCTGAAAAATTAATGGACAATGTAACAGAAGTTGCAAGCGGCCCTGATTTTGTATTAATTTTGAAAAATGACAATAGTCTTTGGGGACTGGGATATGACTCCTTTGGAGTGCTAGGCGACAATTCCGATATCAGCGGCAGCAGTCAAGTACCTGTCAAGATTATGGATGATGTCAAGAGAATTAAAGTAAAGGATTATTCTTGCTATGCCATCAAGCAGGATAATTCATTATGGACATGGGGAGATAACCAATTCGGTCAATTGGGTTATGGTAAAGAATCAGACAATATAGGGACTTTTCCTCAAAAAATATTGGATGGTGTGGCAGATGTTATTGCTGCTGCTCAGTCAGCATATGCATTAATGCTTGACTATTCGGTGTACTCATGGGGTTCAAACGAATACGGTCAATTGGGAAGAAATTTAGAAATAGGTATATATACTCCCGGAATAGTAATGGACAACATTAAAGAATTGTCATCAATTGATTCACATGTTCTTGCCTTAGATAACACAGGATATTTATATGGTTGGGGCTATAACTGGGATTCTCAGCTTGGAAGTGATGAATCATCCGAAAATGAAGAATCTTATGCTATTTACGAGCCAATTCTTCTTTCTCGTAATATATCAAAGTTTACAACTACTTACAACGCAAGCTGCTACATTAATAATTCAGGCGAACTCTTCATTTTGGGCTATGTATTCGGATCATATCATGGTTCTCCTTTATTCGTACCTATTGAGCCCTTTATAATCAGTGCAGCTTTATCAGGTAACATGATTGAAGTATCCATGTTTGGAATTGATACCGATTCTGTTAGCCCTGAAGAATTTACCGTTAACAACATAATAAACGGATCATCACAAGCCGTCACATTCGAAATCTACAGCATTGACAGTAACTTAAATACAGTTACCCTTAAGGTGCCGGAGATTACTCCTTCCGATACAGATACAAAAGTTGCATATAGCCTATCCTATAGGGGTAATGTAGATAAAATCACAAATGAAATTATTATTCCTACACCTGTATCGCCAACAATTACACCTGTATCGCCAACAAGCAGCTCTACACCAACACCCACCAGAACACATATTACATACAATTCCTCAACAAGCTATACTGTAACTCCAACACCTGAAGCATCCAGTACTCCAACACCTTCTTCAACTGCAACACCTTCATTGACTACGGAACCGTCAAATACTCCGATGCCTGGTTTCTTGATATCTGAAACCGACTATAACAAAAAACTGGATGATTTTGAAACAGAAGTAAAAAAAATAGCTGATCAATATAAAGGTATTGAAGATCTGTATGATGACATGAATGAATTGCTCATTAAAAAAGCTGAAAAAGTTATTGAGGATATTAGCCTTAGAAGAGTTAAAATTGTTGATGATAATATCGATATAACCAATAATTTCATATTACCTCAAAGCCAGATAGCTAAGGAAGCTAAAGATGATATCTCAAACATTTTAAAGGGTTATTTAACTGAAGATATTAGAGAGATCAATGCACGTGTCAACATATTGGTAGATGGATACCATGATAAAATAAACTTGAATTATAATAAAGACATTGTAGACATAATGAAGGAAAAGATAGATGTAAAAGTTTCTACAAACCTCGGTAATATTGTCTTGTACAACAAATATATAGAAAGCCAGTTAAAGGACAATATGACAATAACCCTTACTGAAAGCAAAAAGACATCTGTTGATATTAAAAATGTAGTTAGCGGAAGGATAAACTTAAGATTCACAAGCCCTATATCAGGAACAATAAAAAAGCTCAATCAAAAAATTGGTTACGAGCTTCCATATGGTAATGCTAATCCTGAGTACAGCACCATACTTCATGAATTGGATGGTAAAATTCATAACATGGGTGGCCATGAGGATTTAGATAATAAAATACTTTATATTAGCACCGCATTTGCCGGTGATTATGTTGTTGTGGAAGATGAAAAATCCTTTCAGGATATAGGTAAAGAAGATTCTGAAATGAAAAAAGCTATTCAGTATCTTGCTTCTAAGGGTATAATAAGCGGGCGAAATAATACTACTTTTGATCCAAATGCATTCATCAGCAGAAGTGAATTTACAAGTCTCATTGTAAAGAGTTTGAATCTGATAGATGATGATGCTGCTAATAACTTTGTTGATGTTTCAAAAAACGCATGGTATTACAACGTTGTATCAATTGCTTGCAGTCAGGGAATAATACACGGCTATGAAGACAATACTTTTCGAGGAATGAGAGTTATAAACAGACAGGAAATACATAAAATATGTGCAGCCACTCTCGTTGAAAAGGTTGGATATTATTATCCCAAAAATCTGGACAAATACTTGAACTTCGCAGATAAAGACAGCATACCCGAATGGGCTGGAAAATATGCCGCCCTTGGAAATAGAGAAGGTTTGATTGTTAAAAAGCCTGACAATTGCTTTAACGGTATAGGCTCATGTACAAGAGGTGAAGCGGCAATTATTATGTATCGTCTTTACAAGAAACTGTAAATGAATTGTTTTTTACGACTTCATTAAAAATGAGGAATGCCGAAGAATTGCTTCGTATTCTCAAGGACAAAATCCAACGCTTTAACAGAGTTTTGGATGAGAATCGAATGTTATTTCTTCGGCATTATTAAGGAATGCCCATATCAACCTAAAATCTGATAAAATCAACCTGCAGTTGCACCTTATAAATACATAAGCGGTACTTGACCGTTAATTGCCAGGACTAATCTTCTTTCAACCTCATACCAGTTAATAATATCCCACCAGGCATCTATATATTTTCTTCTTTCATTCTGGTAATCAAGATAATAGGCATGCTCCCATACATCGCACACCAAAATGGGAATCCCGCTCCATTGGGTTAAATTCTGATGCTTTTCTGCCTGCAATATTTCCAATCTCCTCCACGCAGGCTGCCATATCAAAATCCCCCATCCCGATCCCTCTACCTTCTCTGTGGCATTTTTAAATTGCTCTTTAAATACATCAAAACTTCCAAAGTAGTTATTTATCATCCACATAGTAGTAACTCCAGGCTGTCCCCCCGTTCCTTTCGGTGCCATAATCGTCCAGTAAATGCTATGTAATATATGACCCGACCCTTGAAATGCCAGTTCATTTTCCCAGTATTTAATATATTCAAAATTATTTTGCTTGCGTGCCTCTACAAGTTTTATTTCAGCTTTATTCAATCCATCTACGTAGGCCTTGTGATGCTTATCATGGTGGATTCTGAGTGTTCTTCCGCTTATTACAGGCTCAAGGGCATTATACGCATATGGAAGGGAAGGCAGTTTGTGCTGTCCCGGAAGGACCATTGAGTACTGCATAAAAAATTCCTCCTTGATTAAATTGTTTATTGCATTTTATTCAGCCATTTCGCCTGTTGTGTCAGACCAAACAAATTTCATAACAAAAGTCGTTTCGTTAATTATGATTTACATTTTTATGATTTGTAAAATAAACATTCCATTTTGTATTGAAATTTTAGCTGTATAATATATAATTATAGTAGGTATATACTTTAATAAGGCTGTAATTTCAGGAGCTGTTACCAATTAAATTAATAAATATGCCATTTTCGTAAATTATACTTTACATATGCTATCTATATTAAATGCGATTAAGCTTTTACATTTATCTTCTTGCTAAATGTAAGATTAATAACGTATTTAATGTATTAAAAATAATAAAACAGGAGGTAATATTTATGTTTTCTAAGAGAACTCCCAAATGCTTTATAACAATTTTATTAATTATCCTAATAGCAGGAATAAGCTTCATTCAGATCTTTGCTGTTACACCAGCCCCAGGACTGGCAACCAGTTCATATCCTACCGGTGTATATGATATGGAGTGCTATATAAAACCGGATATTAACACGACAGAGCCTCTTGCCTTTAAGGATTTTCGAATCCAACTTACTTGCGGAATACACCTCAAACTTCAAGATAAGACTAATCAGAATGGATATACCATATTTAATGCTATTTACACTTATCCTTGGACGGCGACAATTAGCAAGCCAGGATTTTTAACAAGGACACTCAGCATTAGCAGAAATGGAAGAATTGGAACTGCAGAAAACGCTGTACCAATGTGGGCAGGTGACATGAATCAAGACAATGCCATCAACATGACAGATATAGTTGTTATTGCAAAGAGTTTCGGCACATCTTCTGAAGATACGAATTTCAATACAACTGCTGATTTCAATTGTGACAACACAATTAATATGTCTGATATTATCATTGTATGCAGGCATTTTAATAATGTATCCGGGGATTATCCGGATATTGTGGATAATACAACTATTTCTCCAACACCGGAACAGACGCCAATACCCACCAGTAAATACCCTATATTTCACACATTTCCTTATGATGTAACATCTACACTTACAACAAGTGACATCACTAGTGATTCTCTTTATGTGTCATTAGTTTTAAGTATAAACAATCGTACTTATATGACAGGCGATGAAGCAGATTTTATTTATTGGCCTAAAAACAATCCTGAATCAAAGACTTGTACAAAAGTACCTATTACCTCCAAGAACTCTCAATATGAAGAAGATATCAATATATTAAGCTCTCAAATAACCGGACTGGCTGCAAATACAACATACTGCTTTAAAATCATCGCAACAATTCTTCGTTATGGAGAAATGCAGACAGGTCCTTATGAGTATTACTGGACCCATGGTGATACCGAGCCATATATAAGTGACGTATTTGAGTTTTATACGCTTCCTTAGGAATACCCTTTATTATTGCTTCCAATAAAATTATTAACAATTATGTTTATTGTAAACAAAAACTATATTGGATATAATATTGTCATATATGTATCTCTGTCTACTTAATCTGTAATAAAATTATATTTAAATGTTTAATTTTATTATTTAAAGGGGGATTAATATGTTAAAAAAATCAGTTGTGTCAGTCTTTTTTATTTTTATTCTTACACTGGCAAGCAGTACATGCTTCGGTGCACAATTGCTGAAGCGAACAGATTTTATCGATGGTTTCAGCTCACCATGGAGACTTTTAACAAGCGACTCAAATTGGGCATATTCCTATGTAAAAGATGATAGTCTTATTGTACATATGGATATGAAAGGTACAGAAAGATATAAATTAGCTGTTGTACATGAGGACTTTAGTCTTTACCAAAATCAAATGTATCAACTGCATTTTAAGATTGTTGCTTCAAAGAATTGTAAGGTATATGCAAAAATTGGTGATAAGAGAGCACCATACGGTGAGGCATGGAATAATAAATGGGATTCCTTTAGTCTTATTGCCGACAAACCTCTAGAAATCAATACAACATTTACAGCAGATAAGAACTATGAGGATGCTCAGTTCGCCTTTTATCTAGGAGGAGAGTTAGCTGGATCAGTACCTTATGAAGTAAAGATCATTAGTGCTTCAATTACTGATTACTCACATGATCCCGGTCCGACTCCAACCCCTGTAATGGATATAAGGGTTAACCAGTTAGGATATTACCCGGATTCCGTCAAAAAAGCAACTATAAAAACAACTTACGATTCTCCTTTAAATTGGGTTCTTAAGGACAGCCAGGGCAATGCCGTTAAATCGGGGGATACAATTCCATTTGGTCCAGATCATGCATCAGGAGAAATTGTTCAAATCATAGACTTTTCCGATTATAAAACCCCGGGTACCGGATACAGACTATACGCCGGCGATGCGTCTAGCTTTCCGTTTGACATAGGAAATAATATTTATTCAAAACTGCAATATGATGCATTAAAATATTTTTATCATGCAAGAAGCGGTATCGAAATTAAAATGCCTTACTGTGTGGAACCCCAATGGTTCAGACCTGCAGAACATGTTCCTGATATAGCATTTTATTCAGGCGTTACCACCTTCATAGATCAGAATATGCTTGATGTTACAGGTGGATGGTACGATGGAGGATTTTCTACAAAGTATGTGCCTTATAACGCAATGGCATTATGGAAAATACAAAACCAATACGAGAATGCCTTGATAACAGGAAACTCTGATGCCTTTAAGGACAATACAATGAATATTCCTGAAAGTGGAAACGGATATCCCGATATACTTGATGAAGCACGCTGGGGAATGGAAGGACTATTAAAGATGCAAATCCCTTCAGGCAATGATAAAGCCGGAATGGCATCTTACTTAGTCACAAGCAATACCAATTACATGACTACTTCAGGCGAGCCAGTAACAGAAAGATTTTATCGTGAACCAACAACAGATGCCACTCTTTATCTTGCTTCATGTGCAGCACAAGCGGCAAGGCTTTGGAAATCAATAGACAATGATTTTTCGGAAAAATGCCTTCTTCAAGCTGAAATCGCATGGGAAGCTGCACAAAAAAATCCAGAAATATACCAGCCCTACACCGATGGTCCGGCACCTTCAAATCCATATCCCGCCGACTGTTTTGATGATGAATTCTATTGGGCAGCTTGTGAGTTGTATATAACAACAGGAAAAAGCGTATATCTTGATTATATAAAAAGCTCAAAATACTTTTGTCAGATGGCATTAGAGATACCTGAATATGATGGTCATGTGCTTCAGGAAAGTATGAGTCCTGATTTTACCGCAGGTCTTGGAACAATTTCGCTGGCACTAAATAAAGCTGAGGAATTCCCCGAAGCAGTGAATAATATAACAAAAGCGGCTGATTCATACCTGTCTGTTCAAGATGGACAAGGCTATGGCATGCCTTTAGCTGAAAGAAATATTACTTCTCCTTATTATTATAATCGGTCTGTATTAGAAGGATACCCTCAAGGCTCAAACCTTCTCGGAGCAAATAATGCAATAGTTATGGCATACGCATATGCCTTAACCGGAGACAAAAAGTATGAAAATGGTGTAAGCCAATTCATGGATTACCTTTTAGGCAGAAATCCCATGGTTAAGAGCTATATTACAGGTTATGGCGAGAACCCGGTAATAAACCCAAACCATGGTTATTTTGCATATCAGGATGATCACAGTTTACCAAAAGCACCTGGAGGATTTTTAGTTAGCGGTGCAACTTCAATCCTTAATGCAAAGAGGCTCGCAAAGGATGGTGACCCTAATTACTTGCCTCCTCAGAAATGCTATGAAGATGATTATTACAATAATTTGACCAATGAAGTAAATGTAGATCTTAATGCATCACTTGCATGGCTAACTTCTTTTGAAGAAGCTAAAGGCCTTATTCCTACCTCGCCTTCAAAGAATCCTGTCCCGGCTGATATAAATGAAGATGGAACAGTTGATATGAGAGACGTCATAATATTGGCGTTGGCTTTTAATACAACATCAAACGATCCAAATTTCAATAAAAGATGTGACTTGACAAATGACGGTGCAGTAAATATGGGCGATGTAATGACTTTGGCAAAGATGTTCGGTTATGAATATAAGCCCCACGAACCACATTAAATACGATTAATCTTTTACATTTATCTATCGCAAAATTCCGTTAAAGCGTTCGTTATTTTGCTCTGCTAAATGTAAGATTAATAACGTATTTAATATAGGTACAGTATATACGCAATAATTCTAAAGGAGCTATTGCAAGCTTAGAAGAAAATTAAGAAGTCAGGATTTAGAATTTTTTCCTTAAATTCTAAATCCTGACTTCTGTGTTTTATATTCTATGTTATATATCTTTGCAGCTTTATTTTTAACCCTTGATTATACCACCTAGTGCAGCTTCATCAATCTGCTGACCGTTAAGCGTTATATAAATACCACTGCCTGCATGAGTATCCTTTAAACGTATAGTTTTAACATTTATAAAGGAATCCATCTTCAGTTTCTTTATAGTCTCCGAAATATTGCTATAAAGCTCTTTTGACCCCTTGCTTGCACATGATTCACACATACAGATGGTAAATTCCTGTGTCACAAAGGCCGAGTTGGCTTTCTTGCGAACAGTGTTGCAAGCATTGTCGCCGACTTTTGGTGTGTAACTTGTGTGCAGCAGTTCATGTGCTAAGTGAGAGTTTGCTTCACCATAGAATTCGTTGTAAAGTCTTAGTATATCAGGATTTTCCTGGGACTTACGATATTCGGCAGTTTTATCTATATTTACAAGAACCTGTTGACGTTTTTCCATAGCATCAATCTTTTCAGGTACCGGATGTCCCGCACCGCATATACATCCACCGGGACATGCCATGACTTCTATAAGATCATACCCAACATCAACGCCTTGTATTATCTTATCAACAATAGGCTCTGCGTTATGCAAACCGCTTATAACTGCAACACGTACCTTTGTGCCGTTTGCATCAACTGTAGCTTCCTTTAGACCTTCAAAGCCACGGATTTCTTCAAAGTCAAGATGATCCGTAAGTGCATTTCCTGTAAGCTTTTCGACAGCCATACGAAGAGCAGCTTCAGCAACACCTCCGGAAGCACCAAATAGAATACCTGCACCGGTAACCCTCTTGTATGGATCATCAAACTCCTGTGGTTCTATATCAGATGTCTTTAAACGCAAGAGTTTAACCATTTCAAGCATTTCACTTGAAGTGAGAACAGCATCCACATCCCTGATTCCTTCAGGAGCAAATTCAGGACGGGCAGCTTCATATTTTTTAGCAAGACATGGCACTATTGAAACTACAAAAAGGTCTTCCTTTTTTACTCCGGCCAACTTTGCATAATGATTCTTAACAGTCGCACCCATCATTTGTTGTGGTGATTTACATGTTGAAAGATGTGGAATAATTTGCGGATAACGCTTTTCAACAAAGTTTACCCATCCAGGACAGCATGATGTAAACTGAGGCATTACACCTTTTTTGTCAACACGTGTTAAAAACTCAGTTGTTTCTTCTACAATAGTCAGATCGGCAGCAAATGTAAAGTCAAATATCTTATCGAATCCCATTTTTCTTAATATTCCAGCCATAAAAGGCGATGCCTCATTATACGGAATACCAAAATATGATGAAACTATGCTACGTACAGCAGGAGCAACAAAACCTACAACAACTTTATTAGGATCATTGATGGCTCTGAACACCTTTCCCTTTTCGCGTCTGAAATCAAGAGCACCACATGGACATGCGTTTACACACTGTCCACAGCTTACACAGTCAGTTTCCTGCAATGGAAGACCACTTTTTGTTCCTACAAGCTGACGGCCATGTTTTGGGTAATACGTTAGAACATCCGGACCTTCAATCTCTGCACAAGCAGCAATACAGCGTCCACAAGAAATACATTTGTTGTGATCTCGAATAATAAAGGGATGATCATCCACTATCGGTATATATGGGCGTTCATGGATCGGATCAACATATTCAATTTTATGTGCCTGTGCTTCCTTCCTGAGATCACAGCTATAGCGCTCTTTACACCCGCATTTGAGGCAGCGTCTAGCTTCCTCTCTAGCAACTTCTTCAGTAAGTCCCAGCTCAACTTCATCAAAATTATTTATACGCTGACCGACAGACAGATCCGGCATTTTTGCACGAGCAATTTTAGGCATTTCTTCAAATTCCCACTTAGGCAAATCTTCCATGGATCCGCGGCTGCAGCTATAGTCCGCATTTTCCACATGAACATATCCCTTCATAAGAAAACTATCCATAGCATCAGCTGTATGACGGCCTGCTGCTACTGCCTGAATTACTGTTGCAGGACCTGTAACACAGTCACCACCTGCGAATATCTTTGCCTCAGATGTTTGCATTGTATGTCCGTTTATTTCAATATCGCCCCACTTATTAAGCTTAACAGGCATATCGTTATATAAGAACTGGGTATTTGTGCTCTGACCGATTGCTCCAATAATTGTATCTGCCTCTATCAAAATATCACTGCCTTCAACAGGAACAGGACGGCGACGGCCTGAACGGTCCGGTTCTCCAAGCTGCATTTCCATACAGTGAAGTGTTTTCTTTCCACCATTCATAACAATTTTATTGGGTGCCATCAAGAACAGCATTTCTACTCCTTCATGCAAAGCTTCCGCAACTTCATATGGCTCTGCCGGCATTTCTTCACGAGTACGGCGATAGATCAGCTTTACTGATTTAGCACCTTTACGAAGTGCTGTACGGGCACAGTCTATTGCAGTGTTACCTCCACCAATGACAACTACATTATCACCAAGTTTTATATCCATACCTTTTGTTACCTGCTCAAGGTATTGTATTCCTAGCCATACACCTTCAAGATTTTCTCCCTCAAGATGCATAGGAGTTGCACGCCATGATCCTATCGCAAGATAAACCGCGTCAAAATCGTTATTAAGATCTTCAAGACGGATGTGTGTTCCTAACGCTTTACCTGTCATAATCTTGACACCCATCTTTTTCATTATATCAATTTCCTTATCCAGGGTAGCTTTTGGCAAACGATATTCAGGAATACCGTATCTCATCATTCCACCAGCATGAGGCTGGCGTTCGAATACAGTCACGTCATGACCGTTTATTGCACTGTAATATGCTGCTGACAGACCTGACGGCCCAGCACCTACAATAGCTATTTTCTTACCTGTTGAAGGTTTCAAATCCGGAATCCAGGGTCCCTTTTCCATATCCCAATCTGCAGCAAATCTTTTAACATAATTGATTGCTACCGGTGAATCTACAAGATTACGGCGGCATGCTGCTTCACATGTATGAGGACATACACGTCCACATACAATAGGGAAAGGATTATTATCCTTGATTACTCTAATTGCAGATTCATAATTTCCATTTCCAACATGACGAAGATATGCCTGAATGTCTATGTTTGCAGGACAAGTCATCACACATGGTGCAACACAATCTGCATTATGATCCGAAAGGAGCTGCTCCAGGCGGATCTTACGATAATTCTCAAGTTTAGGGCTATTTGTACAAATAACCATGCCTTCTTTTATGGGGGTTTGACATGCCTTTACATCTCTTCCTTCTACCTCCACGACACATAACCCACAATTTCCGTTTGACCTTTCAAGTCTGATGTCATAACAGAGATGAGGTATGTGAATATCCTCCTGCAGCAATGCCTGAAGGATAGTCAGATTGTCGTAAACCTCAATTTCACGTCCATTTACAGTAACTTTGATTCGCTTGTGATTTGTTAATGTTTTCATAACCTTTCCCTCTTTACAATATAATATATAATTTATAAATTTATATAAAATGTTTTACAGTAAACTCGTAATATGTAAGCATACCATAAAACACCACCATTGGTATATAAAGAATACCACCATCGGTATATAAAGAATAACTTCTTTGTTTTACTCTACCGTGGCAGACATTGGATTATTCCCCAATATCAAGAGTAAGTTATTTTTTTAACATTCTTTATGACCATATCTATTATAGCTGAATATTTTCAATTTGTCATTTCATGTTTCGACATTTTTTAAAATTTAATATAATTTTAATGAATTATTCTTTTTAGATGTTTCTTTTGCCTGGTTTTTCGGTTTTTTGTTTCTTTGCCTGGCGGAGCATAAATCTGGTATTATTGTAATTCATAATACTTTTCATACATTATTCACAAAAATATTTCTTCATCAATTGTTTCAGAATATATATATACAAAAAAAATCAAGCATTGGAGTGAAAAGTTTGGAAATAGAAGAGATACCATTTACAATACCGATAGTATCAATTACAGGTACCAACGGCAAAACTACCACTACACGAATGATCAGTAGCATTTTAAGGAAGCAGGGGCTTACAGTTGGTACGACAACAACTCATGGGATTTATATCAATGAAACATGCATTGAAGACGGAGATACAACAGGCCCAAAAAGTGCCAAAAGAATACTTCATAACAACATGGTTGAGGCAGCAGTGCTTGAGACAGCAAGAGGCGGTATTGTAAGAGATGGGCTTGGTTATGATAAAGCTGATATAGCTGTTTTTACCAATCTAACAGAAGACCACCTTGGCATAGACGGAATCAACACAATGGAGGATTTACTTCATGCAAAGTCCCGAGTCATCGAGGCAGTAAAAGACGATGGTGCATGTGTCCTTAACGCCGATGATCCCTGGGTTATGAAAGCAAGAGAAAAAGCTACTGGAAAACAAATACTGTTCTCTATGGATGAGGAAAATCCCATACTGTCAAGGCATATAGCTAAAGGCGGTTCTGCAGTTTACACAAGAAATAACGAAATTTATATAACATGCAAAGGTATTTCAAGAAGTCTTATAAAACTGCGGGACATTCCTGCAACACTTACCGGAAAATTAAAGCATAACATATATAACAGTATGGCTGCAATTGGTGCAAGTTTTGCACTTGGTTTATCCTTCGATGTCATAAGAGAGGCTTTAAGTGAGTTTGGCTCTGATGAAAATAGCAACCCGGGAAGGTTTAACATCTATGATCTTGGAAGCTTCAAGGTTGTTCTTGATTATGGGCATAATATCGAAGGTTATCGCGTTACCATAGAGGGATTGAAGGCATTAAAACCCTCCCGGTTGATAGGTGTCATTGGTGTTCCGGGAGACAGGCTTGATACAGATATCTTTAATGTCGGAAAAATTTCCGGGAATTCCTTTGACTATATCTATATTAAGGAAGACAGCGATTTACGGAAAAAACATCCTTTGGAAGTTGCTAATATTTTGTATCGCGGAGCATTATCATCAGGCATGCCAAAAGAGCTTATTAAAATAGTTCCCGATGAGGTGGATGCCCTAAGACAAGCATTGCAAAAAGCCGGAAAAGGCGATGTTATTGTTGTCTTTTTCGAAAAAATGAATACTCTGGTAGATGTTATAAAAGAATATCAAGAAGAGATCTATCTAGAAGAGCAGCTGGTACAGCAGATCCCTGTGTAGCATTTTTAGTTTTTACAGTATGCCCCTTAAAATTAAAAGTGTTTAATAACACATTTAATTTTAAGGGAACTTTCTTCACAAAAAAAGATGACACCTTTATAAGATGCCACCCTTTTATGTACTTTACTCTGATTTATAGTTTATTTGACTGTAGGATTAAAGAAATATGCATAACCATGGCTTCCTGCTCCTGAGATACCATTTGCTGAGAATCCTATTGTTTTTATTCCTGTTATGTCAATATCTTCAACCTTTTTTATTTCTCCTGCGTTTATTTTCATATTCACTATCGTTTCTTTAGTATCAACATTATAAACATATATTGTAAATTCTCTTCCAATATATTCATCCTTAGTAGAAAGATAAGCATCGAATGATAACTTACTGTATGCTCCTCCTATTTCTGCCTTATATGAATTATCAATGCTACTAGAAGAACCACCATTCCAAAGCTCATAAGCTATTCCGTCATTGTATTTGACATCTGCTCCGAATTCTCCTTTTACAGTTAATGAACCTTTATCCGTTACTTTACTACTAGCACCGGATGTCTTTGCCTTGAAGCTCAATACACTCTTAGGCTGCTTTTCTTCTGTCCCTATTATTACAGTTTTTGTATCGCCATCCCAGTTTATAGGTATATCCAACATATTGCTGACCGAACGAACCGGGATATATGTAGTACCATTATATAAAATAGGGTATACAGCATTTCCGTTAGCGTCCTTCATTTCTTGAACAACTCCGGAATACCTGATTTTAATTTCTTTGCTCAGTATTGCTTTAATTTCAGTACTTAATGAAGCTCCAAAAGCAACAACACCAACACAGAACATACAAACACTTGCTAAAACTGTAATTCTTATTTTTTTCATTAATTACACTCCTTTATTAATATATTAAAGCTTATCCATATTATTATATAATCCTAGCCTTTTTATGTCAACTAAAGAAAAATTATATATTATATTGAGCATTCTTACAATCAATATCCCTGATCATCGATAAGCCAAGGCGAATAATCATCCTCACGAACGAGAATCATATTCCAATCTTCATAATCACCTTCGTTAAATGGACCGGAAACGCCTTTCGGATACTTAACATTGAACTTCACTTTAAACACAATTACATTTTTTAGTTTCGTACCGTTTATTTTACCCCGACCATTTTGGATGTAGATGTATCTCATAGGATCATCAGATCTATATTGGCTTGTTATTAGTGTAACAGTTTCCTCTCCGTAAAGTGCTACATTTGGAGCATTGAACCTTGGAGTTAATTTCTTTAAAATAGCTTTATCATCCTTTGCTCCAAGTGCACGAAAGTATTCTTCTATGACGGCTCTTGCCGCACTAATTTCCTCATCGGTAAATTCTTTTTCATTCATATTGTTCCCATTCTCTATAGCTTTCACATCAATATTTTTGCCTTCCAAAACTTCACCAAGCCTGTGAATGTCTTTACCCAATAAAATAAGATCTCCATACCTTTCTTCAAAATCACTTCGCAAAAAAGTAAATTTCGAGTCATATTTCGACTCATCAAGCTTTCCATCAGACGGTGAATTGCGGAATGAAAATGTCAACTTATCTACATTGTCAATCATACAAAATAAAACCAGTGCATTTTTCTCAACATTGGAATAGTTTCCTTTGTCTTTTTTAATAAGCGGCCATTCACCGACATATGTACCATCATATTTCAGCTCATAAAAAGCAGTGAGTCCATACGGCATTTTTTCTGTTTCCAACGAAATATAATGTTGATTAAAACTTTTTTCAGGAGGAGGCAGACTTTGTACCAGTTCCGAGACCTTCGATGCATCTCCTACGTATTGAGTTCTGAGCTGTGAAATAAAGTTCAAATCATAAGCTGTCATATCAACTCGCACAACAAAGGAATACGTCACCTGTCCCATATTATCAAAGTCCAGTATAACCTCATAAATATACTCACCGCTATCAGTCGGTGCCTGACAATATAAAACCCCATTCATTATACTTGGGTCAGGAGATTCAAACTGTACTTTCTTACCATCCTTGAAAACATTAAGACTCTTTATTGTAAAATCATATTTCCTATCCGTTTTAGTCTTTAGTGTGCTTATTGATAATTGCTGTCTTGAACTTATATTAACTACATTGTCCGGCTTGTATTTCATTTCAATCGGACTTATTGAGTCTGCAAATACCGAATTCCATGAATAAGTTCCAATAACTGCTGTCCTTGTTTCTTCATATTCAGCATTTATATAAATGTTTGGAGGAGTGGACCCTTTTCCGATTCCTACTCCCAAATACAAGGCACCTGCCACAACAGAAATAAATAAAGCTGCAGATAGAATTATTATTGCTTTTGACCTTTTTCCATAATTCATGATGGCGGTAAGTCTATCCTTAAGGCTTCTTTTATCTTCATACATAGTTGCCTGCAGTGCTCTTAAATGATAGCTATCGCAAGCTGCAATATCAATGAGGGTATCCCCATAGTCTTGTTTTTCTTTTGCACTTAAATCTTTTATAACAGCTTCATCACAAGCCAATTCGCATACATGGTTCATTTCCCTTCCTACAAGGTATATGAGCGGATTAAACCAGTGAATGGATTGTGTAATCATTATCAGCCATTTCATAGCTATATCAAACCGCTTCATGTGATTAATCTCATGAAGGAAAATATATTTAAGCTGTTTCTCGGAAAATTCTTTGTCGGGAATGATAACCATAGGTCTCACAATGCCAATCAGCATTGGTGTTTCAATATTCGGATTACGAAAAAGTTTCAATTTGTGTCCCATACTCAACAAGCTATTTAATACCTGATTTTGCTCATCCGCTGCAGGCTTATTTGACATTCTAATCTTCTTTCGAAATCTCAAGTATCCAATAAGATTGCAAATAAAAAGGGTTAAAGCTCCAAAAATCCAAGCATATATGGCATATCTGTCAAACAGATCCTTCAAGTATCTAGTTAAATATTCCCAGCCACTTGTTTTGCTGTAAGCCGCATTTTCGTGAAATTGCGATAAGCTGGCCTCAGAAAATGAATCATATTGATTGGACCATTCCGATAAATTTTTTGAATTGTTTGAATCATTTGAATAGTTGGGATTGGATGAATCTAAATTTTTGTCTATTTGGCCTACATTTTGAATTTCAGTATGTTTAGAGCTGATATGAGAGCATGCTTTGTCACTTCTATAAAACAATTCATTAATAATGCTGCCTTCAAAAGACAAGGGTATCAAAAATCTAAAAATTACTACTACCCAAAGCAAGTGCTGCATGGATTTTGATATTTTATTCTTTATTATCGGCTTCAACATAAAGACTAGCAAGGCAAGAATGCTGCCGGACAATGAAAGGGACAACACCAGCTTAATGATATCATTCATCCCTGTCACCTACCTTGAACATATTGCGAAGTTCTTCAACGTCCGACTTATCAAGTTTCTTGCTTCCCAATAAAGATGCCACAAGCTTTTTTGCACTGCCGGCAAACAAACGGTCAATCAGAGTCTGTGTATGGTATTCATTATACTCAGCCTCACTAACAAGGGGTTTATAATAGAATACATCTCTTTTGATCCCCAAAACAACGCCCTTTTCACATAACCTGCGAAGTAATGTCTTAATTGTGGATGTATCCCAATTGCTTTTTGCCTCCAGTACTTTTCTTATTTCTGCTATTGGAAGCTCGCATCCTGCTTCCCATAGTGCTTTCATTATTTCCGCTTCAGAGTCTGTTATTTTTGCTGCTAATGGATTCATATTATTGCCTCCTTAGAGGTTACAACTGTAACCCAATATCAGTTTACATCTGTAACTGATCTTGTCAATATTACTTGACACATTTTTCTCGAACACTTTGTGGTTTTTGCGTTGGTATATAATGGGATGGAGCGTAGCGTAATCCCATTATATACCAACGCGTCGCTTTGCTCCCATCGT
>Ga0255341_1002113_pt1 | contig 25881 bp, 26 predicted proteins | sample wastewater_treat_8_FD_192418 | JGI IMG/M metagenome (GOLD analysis project Ga0255341, IMG submission 192418) | Wastewater microbial communities from Lulu Island WWTP, Vancouver, Canada - plant12 | ecosystem: Engineered > WWTP > Wastewater > Unclassified | place: Canada: Vancouver, British...
CATCTGTTAGAGTATCTACCAGGATACTTCTTGCCAATTCATCATCTTCAACATACAAAATCTTCTTGCCCATAACCATTCACTAAAAAAGTTGCTACTTTGGCTTTACTTCATCAGCCCACAGCACCCTCTTTGCTTCCATTGCCTCCTTCTCATACTGCCTGAACTCCAGGTATTTGAAGGGCAACTGTGTGGAGGCATGGCCGTATCCCTGCTTGATGATCTCCGCATTGAGGAAGGTGCCGTCCATAAGGTAAACGTAGGCTAACAGCCTGTCGTATTTATCCCTCTGCTGCCAGTCATCTTCCAGCTTGACAGGTATACCTTCTACCATCTTCTTGGTAAAGGCGGACGCTTCCTTGCCGTAATACTCAACTGGATGATTCGGGCGCTTTGTTTCAGGTGTGTCCACTCCGATGAGCCTGACCTTTTCACCGTTGCTCAGTACGATCGTATCACCGTCAATGACTCTGGTACATATGAGGCGGTTGGCATTGGCGCAGGAAAGGAATATGAGGAGAACAGGGAAGATTACAAGCAGAGCTGCTGGGGTTCTCATCTTGAAAAAGATCATAACGAATGCATACCACAGAACGGCCTAAAGACAAAGGAGAAGGTAGGGCGCAGAAATTATCTAGTATAACCCCAATGGGCCTGAGCGCTTTGAGAGGTTTTCATTATATGCTTCTCCTGTCGCAAAATAACCATATGCAAAAAATGACTTTCCGAAAAATAATACTTTATCCTAATGATAGCTATCACTTTTGTCGATTAAGAGTAGAGAAGGGATAAAAAAACATGCAAGAAAGGAAAAGGAAAATGAAGACATATCATGTAATTCTGGCTCTTGCTGTTCCACTTATGTTTCCATTTGTCAGTTATGCCGAAACATTCTGCGTTAGTGATGCTGCTGGGCTACAAAATGCGCTGACCAAGGCGGCCAGTAATGGGGAGGATGATACCGTACAGATTGAACGGGGAACATATTTGGGAAGTTTTATCTATGCATCAACGGAAGCATATAACCTTACGATAGAAGGAGGCTACTCTAGCGGTTGTGAGTCAAGAAATATAGATCCTACAAATACAGAGCTTGATGCAAACGGAACTGGAAGTGTTCTGGTATTCTCAACACCTGACACAGAAGCTAATCTACAAGTAGATGGAGTAACTCTACAGAATGGTGATCCTGGGAACAAATCAGGGGGAGGATTGTATGGCAATACTATAGGAGACGTTATTATTTCTAACAATGTCATTATAGGAAACTCTGCTTGGAGTGGTGGTGGTGGTGTTTTTCTCAGCTCACTCAACAGCATTACGTTTACCAATAACACCATCACAGGAAACACAATAGAATTTGGTAGGGGTGGTGGTGTTTCTGCTTTTTCATCGACGGGTTTAATTACTTTTACTAATAATACTATAGAAGGAAACATAGCAGGCATGGGGGGAGGCAATTATGGTCATAGTGGTGGTGTTTTTCTCAGCTCACCCAACAGCATTACCTTTACCAATAATACCGTTACAGAAAACAAAGCAGATTATGATGGTGGTGGTATTTATGTATCCTCATCTGAAGGTTCAATTACATTTACTAATAACACCGTCACAGGGAACAAAGTAGTTTATGATTCTGGTGGTGGTGTTTATGTCGACGCATTCAACACCATTACCTTTACCGATAACACCATAGAAAGAAACATAGCTAATGAAGATTGTGGTGGTGCTTGTGTCCGCTCATCTACAGGTTCAATTACATTTAGTAATAATATCGTTAAGGAGAATATAGCAGACGCTAATGGTGGTGGTGGTGGTGGTTGTGGTGGTGCTTGTGTCTCATCTAAAGGTTCAATTACATTTACTAGGAATACAATAGAAGGAAATACAGCTGATCTTGGTGGTGGTGTTAAAGTTGGCTCATCTGAAGGTTCAATCACATTCACTAACAATACAGTCACAAGAAACACAGGAGGTTATATTGGTGGTGTTGCAGCTTCTCCCATTTCTATAGGTGTCCTGAACAGTACTTGAGTTGACAGTGGCCAGATTCTCCCGGCGTGTCAACGGCAGTTACGCTGCCGCCATTCTCTCTGCTAGGTTCTTCTCATCGAACAGTTTCTTACCCTCCATGAATGTTTCCATCGGGGTTTTACCCTGGCATCGTTTCCCCTGATGGGTGCGCTTCGTGTTATACTCCAGCATATACTCGTCCAGATCGGTCTGTAAAGTTTCAATATCCGAGTAAATCTTCTTACGAAACGTTACACGGTAAAATTCATTGAGCACCGTCTGGTGGAATCGCTCGCATATCCCATTCGATTGCGGGCTTCGTACCTTCGTTTTAGTGTGATCGATTTCATTGAGCTGCAGGTATAACTGATAGGGATGCCTCTCCGGTGCCCCGCAGAACTCGGTCCCCCGATCGGTTAAGACACGCAAAATAGGAATCTGCTGCTCCTCAAAGAACGGCAGCACCCGATCATTCAGAATATCCGCTGCGGTAACCGGCACCTTGGAGGTATACAGCTTGGCAAATGCTACGGAGGCATAGGTATCGATCACCGTCTGCTGGTAAATCCGTCCTACACCCTTCAAATAACCCACATAGAAGGTGTCCTGGCTGATCAGATAACCGGGATGCTGTGTCTCGATCTCATCGGGATGGTCTTCCCGCTCCCGTTTTGCCGCCTCAAGTGCCTGCAACTGGGCCTCGGTGTATACAATTCCTTCCTGTGCTGCTTTCTCCTCCAGCGCTCTCAGTCTCTTCTTGAAGGTCTCCAGATTGTGCCGCTGCCAGATGCTTCTTACTCCTCCGGAGGATATCGGTATCCCTTCCTTCCTCAGTTCATTTGAGAGGCGCACCTGCCCGTAGGCCGGATAATCATACGTCTTCTTCACCACTGCATCTTCGATCTCCGGGGCCACCCGGTTCTTCAGGCAGGGCTTCCGCCGGCTCTTTTCCTTGAGACCTTCCAGACCATGCTCTTCGTATGCCTGCTTAATATCATAAAAATGTTGTCTGGATACCCCGCTTACTTTGCAGGCTTCTGATACGTTCTTGAGATATTCTGCTAAATCGAGTATGTTGAGCTTGCGTTTAATGAGTTTCTCTTGGGTGGTCATGACTTACCTCCTTTAATTAGTGGTTTATTTTGCCAGGAGGTATCTGACCACCTTTTTTATTTTGTGTCAACTCAAGTTAATCTTCTTACACATTAAAACATTTCAACTAAAAACTGGACAACCTCTGAACCTGCTTAAAGCAGTACCTATAAACCCTGGGGCACCACGCTTCGTTGCGGTTGCATATAGTAACAGACGCGACCAAGCGCATCCTTCCACAAGATCGAATCCCAAATCAAACCAAGACGGTAAAAAACTTAATTTTGTCTTGCCTGCGTTCCAAGGATTAAGTACGACGTTCCCGAATTGCTTAATACGCAAGCCGGGCAGTCGGAACGGGACATGGAGCGTGGCCCCCTCTACCGCTGCTCTTACATGCGCGCATTCATGGTCTCTTTGACAGGTTCTGATTCCATTTCATTGAGATTCAGAATGATGAAATCAACTCGCCGGTTCTGAAACCTGCCCTCGGCAGTGCTGTTGGAATCGACGGGACGGAATTCCCCATACCCTGTGGCGGACAGATTCTCGGGCATAAAGTTAAAATGGTCGAGAAAATAGCGAAGAACGGTGGTTGCCCGGGTGGTGGAAAGTTCCCAGTTCGAAGGAAACCTTTCGGTGTTGATCGGAACCGTATCCGTATGCCCTTCGATTCGGATATGATTGGGGACCTGTTGAAGCGTCTTGCCAAGAATATTCAGAACGGGGAGAAACTCCGGGAGTATAGAGGCGCTCCCTGATTTGAAGAAGAGATTTTCAGAGACCCTGATTACCAATCCCCTCTTTTCAATGATGAATTTTATCGGAAGCGGCTTCAATCCGGCTTTGACCTGGGAGAGGGAATCCACCTCCGCCTCGATCTCCTTTGCCAGCTTTGCAAAGGTTTCCTTTTCTCCATATATTTGTTTCTTGCCGTTCTGTATAGGAGCAAAGGTTTCCTTTTCTCCATATATTTGTTTCTTACTGCTCTGGGCCGGAGCATTTTTGGTCATGCTGGCAGAGCCGCCTTCCCGGAAAACACCGGATTCCCGTTGAGTCATCTGAACGGCGATCACCGAGCCAAGGGCCCGCTGGAGAGACTCGACGGCAGAGCCCATCTTCTTACCATCCACCCTTGATATTGAGTACATGGTGACGAAAAAGGCGAAAAGCAGCGTGATGAAGTCGGCATAGGAGACTAGCCAGCGTTCGTTGTTCTCGTGTTCTTCCTCGTGTTTCTTCTTTCTTCGTGCCATATTTCCTTTATCCGACTGAAAAAAATGTCTTTCGGCCGATCATCGATCATTTCGCCGTAGCTGATGATCCGCCATTTTTCTGCTTCTCTGAGAGAAAAGCAGTCAACTTTTCCCTGATCATTCTGGGATTCTCACCGGTGGAAACGGAGACGATCCCTTCCAAGCTCATCTCTTTTATAATCATCTCGTGCCGGTGCCGCAATTCAAGCTTGCTTGCAAACGGTAAGAAGAGCAGATTCGCGGAGGCCACGCCATAGACGGTCGCGACGAAGGCCGTGGCAATGCCGGACCCGAGTTTTGAGGGGTCATTTAGATTCTCCATAACGTGGATAAGGCCCAGCACGGCTCCGATGATCCCTATGGTTGGGGCGTAGCCGCCTGCCGCCTTGAATATTTTAGAGGCGGTTTTCCCGTGCTCGTTCAGATATTCCAGCTCCGTCTCCAAGGCTTCCCGGATCATGTGCGACTCAATGCCGTCAACCGCCATGGTGAGAGCCTTTTTTATGAAGAGATCATCGACATTCTTAATCTCTTTCTCGAGAGAGAGAATCCCTTCCTTTCGCGCCTTATTTGCATAATCTGTGATTTGCTCGATGATTTTAAAATGATCTTGCAGGGGTTCTTTGATGATTTTCTGAATTCCCTTAAAACCTTCAAGCACATCCCCGAAAGAGAAACTGATAAAGACGGCTCCGAAGGTCCCGCCAAGGACGATGATGGCAGCTGTGCCTTGCATGATCGACGAGACATGCCCCCCCTCCAGAACCTGTCCGCCGAGCACTGCTCCGATTCCCAGAAATAGACCGATTAGAGTACCTTTGTCCATCAGGAAATTAAGCCCTCTTTATTCCATCATTCCGGTTTTCCATTTTTTATTCTATCGGGATTGATGGATTGAAAACACATCTTCTGAAGCCAATGATTCGTTTGATCACCTCACCCACCTTTTCCTGAACAACAATTTTTTCACCATTGGAGAGGGTGATGATCGTATCCGGTGTTTCCTCAATGAAGGCAATGAGGTCTGGATTTACCAGAATAGACTCATTATTCAGCCGCGTTACTGCAATCATAATAGCTGTTTTTCCTCCTCCTCAATGGTATGCTTCGTCCTTTTGAGCAGGCCCGGAGAGTAAATGGGGTCGTCAAATCACTCATCGGTTCATCATTCAATAACTTGAGCAAATAGAATGAAAGATTGTCAGAAAGGCCCTATTGCCGACAATGTTAATCTTTGACTTTTTCGGCTTCAAGTTGGGTGGTCTTGCCTGCAACGAAAGATTCAAGAAAAGAAGCGTTTCTCCCGATATGCGAGAATGAAAAACAGAATTTTTTAACCCCTCTCCCAGATCGTACGGTTTAATCACGCGCATGGTACCGCAACCTAAAAGAATCCGGCACGCCGCACTTTTCGGCGAAAGAGCCCGGGCACCTATCTTGAGGTTTATGATCTCTCGCAGAGTGCGACAGGACTATCCTAGTCAAAATTTTGTCATATAACATAGTTCTGACTATTTCGCATATAACTATGCCCCACATTCTCCGTTGGGAACCGATAAACAAACTGTTTCTAGCACAAGACGTTATGACAATTAATGTCACGGGCCATTTCTCTTAATGGCACACAATATGCAAACCGGTTTAACCATACCATGAATGTATTCTTGGGCAAGATGAATAGATGGATGCGCAAAGGGGGTGTTTAAAGAAGTCAATGATCTCCTTGTCCACCAGGCGGGGGTTAACATACCCACATCTTCATCTTGCATCATAAACCTTTACATTTGTCATATCGGAATATTTCTACGGCCTTTATGCAAGGGTGGCCCGATACTCTACCGTGACAGTAGGAACGATTTCATGGGACACTTACCCAACGGAAGAAGCCACGTGCGTTTTAATGTTATAGTTTTACTTCAGTATAAGAAATTAACCGACAAGGAATGCGAAGCTTATACCGGAAAGGAGTACAAACTTGTTGACCAAGATCTGTCTGTCGAGGACTTCACGCTACAACCGTTTATGGAAGACACCGCAAAAGAAGAAGAGGCCCAACGCATCGACCCATTTATTGTTAATAACTTGATTGATATTAATTTAAAACTCAATCTCATTCTCACCATGCTCAGTTCCAATCGGGAACCGAGTATTTTTTCTCAGAGACCCGTAGAAGTGAATCTCAGCGAGGGAGGAATTGCATTTGTAACCCGTGAAACATTTGAAAAAGGTGATTTCCTTCAGCTCACGATACTATTGCCTGTTTTCCCAATAGCGCTTATAAGAGCCAGGGGAGAGGTTGTACGTTCAACATCGTTGACAGGAAACAACCGCGTAGTCGGCATAAAATTCATCGATATTAATGAAGAAAATCAGGATAAGATTGTTTGCTACCTTTTTAAAAAGGAACGGGAAAGGCTCCGCAACAAGAATTTCTGACCGGAAGGTAAGCAGATCTATGAGAATCTATAAACTTCACCTGTTTCTTTGCATACTCCTTTCTCTCTGGGGGTGCACACCTGCTTTTCTATATCTTTCAGCTCCCGTTGTCTATGTGAAAAAGGATCTTCCCCGGCATGGGATCTCAGCCAAACTTGTTGTATTTCCGTTCGAAAGCCCTTCTGATGACTCCGGGATCGGGATGTACACCGCCAAATTGTTTTATGATCGTCTCCTCAAGCAAGAAGAATTCAGTGCGGTGGCCTTCCTGCAGGTGTCCGACTGGTATGAAAAAGGAGGAAGCCTTCAGGGCAAAACGGAGCTGGCAGCGGCATTAGGCAGAGATTTTCAAAGTGAGTATGTTCTTATTGGCAGCATTGATTATTATCTCGTTGGGCATATCACCAGTAACCGGATTACCGTCACCGCCAAGCTGTTGGAGACAGCAACCGGTGAAACACTCTACTACGCCACTGAATACGGAAGCGGTAAGCCGGGAAAAACATTTTTCCCTTTGGACTTAGAGGCCGGAGAAACTACTCCTTCCAGTTCATCGCTTCTTTGTGCAGTCGTTGATAGGATAGTAAAAGGCTACTTCGGCGCCAACTATCTTTAGTTTGTTGATGATTTGGTTGCGTTTTAATAAGTTACCTTTTGCTGGTATAATTGGTCAAAATGTAAACTACCGGGAACCGAACATATGAAAATGACGACCTTAGTTCTGTGTATCATGCTTTTTTTACAATCACATGTCTCATTTGCGCTTACCATAGAAGAAGTGATCAAGCTGAAGAAGGAAGGTATAAGTGATGAAACAATTCAGTTGATGATCCGGCAGGAAATGCAAAAAGAGAAACTATCAGATCCGTATAAAAATATGGGGGTAAGAGAGCTGAACAATCCGGATGGCACAAGCTCCACCATTTACTCAACCGGAGAAATTGAGGACGGGGGAAATTTCAAAGAAGAGAGCGAGAGAGAAAAAAGAGAAAAAAGCTGGCAGATGCTTGACAATATTCTGATAGATACCCGGAAGGGATCGAAAAAACAAAAATGATTGTTCTGGGTTTGCTCTTTCTTGTATCCGGTTGTTCTGATAATATCCGCAACAAGGAGCCCCGAAGAGAAAGAGGACATCTTTTCCGGCACCGGGAAAAATATTCCTTCTGTACTGCTCACAATGGATGATGAACCCCTACCCCTTGGCTGTTTGGAGACAGCCTGGACCGCCTTGATCGCAGAGCCCATCAATACTATTTGCTTCATTATGGCGTGCCTCTTTCCATAAAGTTAGTTTCGACAAGCCATAACATTGACGCATATAACCGACATCACCATTCCTTTTGTATTATAGCCTAACCCATTGCTAATCTCTTCTTGATAGTTTTTTCTACACGCTCACAAGTTATTGAAATGATATAATTGGCCACGCTTATTACATCCCGTCATCGACTTATCTCGTCATCCCATTTCCACCACAGACAACATAATTTTGACACTGTACGATTTTACAGAAACCGCATAAAATACATTCGGTTGTAACTAATGATGATTAACAACAAGCACCTTTTGCCTGTTTGGATCCTCTTTTTACTAATGATTGTTCCTTGACAGCAAAATAGTTGTTGGCATGTGAATTGCTCACTATCATGGTAATGTAATCTGGTTTCATCCTAAAAACATTGAAAAAAATGACAGTAAATTTAGTGGTTAGAACACGGCGGACGGTATGCGGATATAACTTCCATTGACAATCGAGAAACGCGATATCGTCAATATATTGACAACCACTCTTCAAAAACGTCTTATACTATTACCGATTCTCAACCATGATAAAATTGCTTCATTATAAAAAGCGGGCGATATTTTCATCATGCTTTTTGTTCTTTATGATGATGGCTCCTTTCCAGACCTCGAGTATTTTCACCTCTCCATCCGCTTGCGCGGCTGGTTTTCATCCAACGTATGATTTCAATGTTACCGATGTCATGGACAGTAAGGGGGAGGGACAGATTTCACCCGGAGGAGATGGTACTAACGATATCGGACTTGCGGAAATGACGACTCTCGCTGCCAAAACTTCACCGGCGGGCAACGAGTGTGGGGATGAGGACGAAGAAGGAGCGAACACGCCGGAACCTTCCGAAACCGAAAGCATAAAAAAGCTGTTGGATGACAAAGGCAAAGTCCAAGAGGACAATATTCCGCTTAACTCGACTGCCCCGGTTAGATCCGATTCTTTACAGGAACAAAAAGGAGAAGACGTAAATCCGGAAGCACAAAGGACATACTACTCTGCCCTCGAGCTTTTTAAACAAGAAAGGTACATGGAGGCACTGGCCCTGCTTCGATATTTCATGGCCAACTATCCATGCAGTAAGCTGGCTGACGCCGTTTCCTTCTTAATCGGTGATTGCTATTACTACCAGGCGGAAGATAATATTCTTACCAGTTACCAGCCGGCCATTGATGCATTCCAATTGGCGTTGGCACTTTATGCTGACTCGAAAGATGTGGACCGCGGATACTTCCAACTTGCCGATAGCTACCGAAAGATGGGTTTCCATTTAGAGGCTGCCGATATCTATAAACTGCTGTTGGAGGATCATCCGGAATCTCGCTACACACCCGACGCCCTCTTTTGGATGGCGGAATGCCTTTTTCAGGAAGAAGAATTTGAAAGCGCGAGAGACATATTCCAGCGCTATCTGGAAGAATGCCACCAGGGATCTTTTGTTAGGAAGGCCGCTTTCCGCGCTGCCGACTGCCTAGTCGGCATGAAGGAGTACGGCACAGCGCTTCAATCTTACAATGAGCTGCTGAGCCGCTGGCCTGTCCAATCCGGATTATTTCCGGAAACCCTCTACAGCATGGGAATAACATATTTGATGAACGGAAATCATCAAAGAGCGCGGTCGATTCTGTTTATTGCGCTTAACGTATTTCCGGAGCAGGAATATAATCATATTATACTTACCAGGATCGGTGATGCTTATCAGGTTGCCGGAAAGATAGAGGAAGCGCTTAAGGTGTACTCGCAAAACAATCTGTTCTATCCAGAAAGCGAAGGCGCAATAATCGGTAAAATAAAGATGGCTGATATCGGAGTAAAAAATCCCGGGTTTTTCAATTTTGACCAGTACCTTGACCCGATAAACGTATACCAGCAGATAATAGAAGAACATCCGGCTACAAATTTAGCGGAACTGGCGCTCTATAAGCAGGGCGTTGCCTATGCCGAGCAGAAAAAATATCAGGAGGCGGCGGCATCATTGAAAACGGTGTTGGAAGAATTTCCCGACAGTGAAATTTCAAAAAAAAGTTATTACATCCTTCAGGAAAATCTTTCTAAATTGATCGAAGCGTACTTCTCCGAAGAAAAGTACTATCCAGTTCTGGCGCTTTACCGGAAATATAAAAATCATTTTCTTGAAGACGGCAAAAATACCGGGATTCTTTTCCGGATAGGAGAGAGTTTTCGCCAGGTTGGTCTCTATGACAATGCCCTGGAAATGTATGAAAAGGCCAGGCGTCTTTATCCTCCCACACATCCTGAAGACGAACTTATCCTCGGAATGGGTGAGGTGTATCTAAAGAAAAAGGAATACGGAGCGGCTGAGAAGTTGTTTGAGAAGATGCTGAATGACTTTCCAGAAAGCAGATTCCGTGCTCGTGCGCTCCATGCGCTTGCTGAAACCTGTTTTGCACAAAAAAACTACGAAAAAGCGAGCCGAACCTATCTCCGGACGCAGGAAGTGCAAGAAAGGAATCCGCCGGATATAAGGGGGCTTTTCTTGCTGGGAAAGTGCTATCAGGACATGGAGAATACCGCCCTGGCGGTTGAAACCTATAGAAAGGCTATTAAGACAGGTGAGGGTTTGGGAAGAGAGTGGCGGGAATATGAATACATATTAAAAAGTTATTTTCAGCTTGCTGATATCCTTTACCAGTCACATCGTTATGCGGAAGCGATTGAAATATATGCCCAGATTGTCGAGCGCTATCCTGAAAATGAGCGTACGCCATGGGCACTCTACCGCCTAGCAGCCGGCTACCGGGAAGCGGGCAGGAAGGGCATTGAAATTGAGTCACTTAAAAAGCTTACTGGACATGGACACAAGGAAGATTTTTGGGAAAAAGTAGTGAGCGCAAATATTAGAGATTTAGAATGGGAGATAACCCACGGTAAATACTTTTCACCATGAAGGTGGCCGGCCCGGGTTGTAAGTAATATCAAGAAGCCTTTGCCGTGGAGGGATTGCATACACCTATGCAAAGAAAAGTTACCGACCGCATGACCGCAGAAGAAGGGATGGTGTGGTTAAACCAGGCCCTCTATCGCTTTGACCGTTCCGCATCGACCCTCCGGGACTCTTACGCCCGGTTGCAGCGGCAGGTGCACGGACTCAATCAGGAGCTTAAGAAAAAGAACGAACAACTTCAATTTAATTTGCGTGAGAAAGAAAAGATTGAAGAGTATCTGCATAATATTCTGGAAAGCCTTAGCAGCGGGGTGGTGGTCGTTGACCAGGACGGGAAGGTGACAACCTATAACAGTTCGGCGGAGCTGATTACCGGCATACCTAAGGGGAGCGTCGAAGGAGGGTATTTTATTGAGATGTTGAGATCTCTTATTCCCGGTAACGGCATACCTTCATCTATGCACCCTGGAGATTTGAGCTGGATGGCCGAGCGAGAATTCAAACTGCGGAGAAAGGATGGCAAAGATCCACAGGTAAGGGTTTCGGTTACTCGGCTGGTAAGGCAGGAGAAGGCAAAAGTGGGCAGCGTAATTATACTCCAGGATGTATCCCGGCTGAGAATACTCGAGGAACAGGCAGAACGCACGAACCGCTTAGCGGCAATGGGGGAGATTGCGGTAAGCATTGCTCATGAAGTGAGAAACCCCCTTGGCAGTATCGAGCTGCTCGCCTCTCTGTTGCGGAGTGAGCTGGAGAACGATGAAAAAAAGAAAAGACTTGCGGAACATATTCTATCCGGCGTGAAGAATATAGATTATATCATTAACAATCTGCTGCTATTCACCAAACAGCAATATCCGGTTTTTAAGTGTGTTGACTTCCATGGACTTCTCGACGAAACCCTCACCTTTGTCATGCCTACCCTGAGGCAGGGCAGGGTTAATCTCATCAGGCGCTATAACGCCCTTGACTCCAAAGTATACGGGGACGCGGAGTTGCTCAAGCAGGTAGTACTTAATCTGCTGTGGAACGCCATGCAGGCAATGCCCCAAGGCGGGGAACTTACCGTCTCCACCGAAACGGAAGAAAATGGACCGGGTTTTACCCACGAAGCAGGATATCTGACCGTAAAATTTATCGATTCCGGCGTGGGCATCTCCGACCATTACAAGGAGAAAATTTTCAGTCCATTTTTTAGCACCAAAGAGAAGGGCATGGGGCTCGGCCTCACCATCGCCCATAATATCACCGGAATTCACCAGGGCATGATGGAAGTTATGAGCACTTTGGGCGAGGGGACAACCTTCGCCGTCACTTTGCCTTTGGCCGGAGAGGCAAGAGAGGAATAGATAGGTGGAAGTGAATACGTTGAAGGAAGGACAAATCCTGGTTATTGATGATGAAGAGAGCATGCGCCTTGCCCTTACCGAAGCGCTGGTCAAAAGTGGTCATGCAGTAGATTCCGTCCCCAATGGATGTGACGCCCTGAAAAAAGTCTGTTCCACACCCTTTAAATTGGTTATTACGGATGAAAGAATGCCCAGCATGGACGGTTTGACGGTTCTACAGGAAATCAAGAAAAGATTCCCCCGGATTCCGGTGATAATGATCACTGCGTACGGAACCGTACAAAATGCGGTGGAGGCTATGAGACGGGGGGCGGCAGATTATTTGCTAAAGCCTTTTTCATTTGAGCAGCTTGACGCCGTAGTGAAAAGGGCGCTTGCCGGTGGCAACGGAAATGGGACATACCTTGGGAATGATCAAAAAAGGCGGGAAATCGTGACTCAGAATCGAGAGATGCAGAGGCTTATCGGCCTGGCAAAAAGCATTGCCCTGAGTAATTCCACCGTTCTTATTCAGGGCGAAAGCGGAACCGGCAAGGAGTTATTTGCTCGGTATATTCACCAGCACAGTGAGCAGAGAGACAAGAATCTGGTTGCGGTCAATTGTGCCGCTATTCCCGAAAATCTCTTGGAAAGCGAGCTGTTCGGGTATGAAAAGGGCGCCTTTACCGGTGCCGCGCAAAGAAGGATGGGAAAGTTTGAGCTGGCGAATGGAAGCACCATTCTTCTGGACGAAGTAAGCGAAATGGGTCCCCAGCTTCAGGCAAAACTGCTAAGGGTGTTACAGGAATTTGAGATTGACCGAGTGGGGGGAAAAGAGTCTATTCCCATAAATGTGCGGGTTATCGCCACTACCAATGTCAATTTGAAGGCGGCGGTGGAAGAAGGAAAATTTAGAGAGGATCTTTTTTACCGGCTAAATGTTATACCTCTGAAGATCCCGCCTTTGCGAGAGCGCAGAGAGGATATCGCTTTTCTGGTGGAACATTTTATTAAAAAACACAGCGTCAAATGTAAAAAGGCTGCGCCTCGAATTTCTCCGGAAGCTATCGAGTTATTGCGGGAACATGACTGGAGAGGAAATGTTCGAGAACTGGAAAATGTGATTGAAAGAACGGTTCTCCTACACCAGGATGATGTCCTGTTGCCTGCTCATCTTGTCACGGAAGAAATAAACGGCAGTAAAGAAGCGGGCGCGGGTGCTTCCCGGGGGGCGGGTTCGGTAAAAGCGATGGAAAAAGAACTTATTTTCAAAACCCTTAATGAGTTGGAGGGAAACAGGACCCACGCGGCTAAGGCTCTGGGTATAAGCATCAGAACTCTTCGAAACAAGCTCAGCGAGTATAAGAAACAGACAGTATAGATGAAAGGATTTTACCGACAAACTTGACTTCCGGGAGGGATTTGAATGCCATCTGACGCATTATTTAGTACTACCGTTATAATGCTGGAGAAACTGCTCGACTATCATTCGGAAAGGCATAAACTGCTCGCGGCCAATGTCGCCAATATTGATACCCCGGGTTATAAGGGATGTGATATCAATTTCCCGGATGAGCTGGCGAGAGCGGCCGGAACCGGAAAAACCTTGCCTCTGGTAAAGACCAGTGAAGGCCATTTTCCCCCAGGGACACTTCTCAAAGATACGCGGTACAGCGTATTTGAGAGTAACGGTACCGCTCATCGGCTCGACGGCAATACGGTAGACCTTGATAAAGAAATGTCCAAACTGGCTGAAAACAGTCTTTACTATAACACCGCCGCCCAGGTAATTTCCAAGAAGCTCCAGGGACTGAGAACCGCTATCAGCGAGGTGAGATAATATGGATTTCTTGACCGCTCTTCAAATTAGTTCGTCAGCGCTGAGTGCTCAGCGACTCCGGATGGATGTAATATCAAGCAACCTGGCAAACATAAGTACGACCCGTTCACCGGAGGGAGGTCCCTACCGAAGACGGGAAGTGGTTTTCGCTTCACAACCGGCGGATACCAGTTTTGGGGAGACGTTAAAAACGGCGATGGACAACAGTCTTCAAACCGTAGAAGTGACCGACGTCATTATCGATTCAAGGCCGCCCAAGATGATCTATGATCCCGGACATCCCGATGCCAATACCTCAGGGTATGTGGCAGTGCCCGATATCAATGTAATGGAAGAAATGGTGAATATATTATCCGCAACCCGTTCCTATGAAGCCAATGTGGCGGTGGTGAATGCCACCAAAAGTATGGTGACCAAGGCACTGGAAATAGGCCGTTAAAAGAAGCGCTACCCCGGAACGGTATCTGGAGATGAGACGAAAATGAAAGACATAACCATCGAGTCAAGCTTAAAATCAATGATACCCCATGTGTCGGGAAAGAAAGAAAACGCTTCCGCTGAGGGGGGCTCTTTTAAAGTAATGCTAAAGGGTTCGATTGAGGACGTTAATCAGTTGCAGACGGAAGCCGACCGATCCATTGAACGGCTGATTGCCGGAGAGTCGAAGAACCTTCATGAAACCATGATTGCAATGGAAAAGGCTGATATATCCTTCCGTCTGATGATGGAGGTGAGAAACAAAATTATTGAGGCATATAATGAAATTATGCGGATGCAGGTCTAATCGATATTTGAGTTTAGATATACGAATGAACCTTTCGGCCCCCTTAAAGGCGGCGGGACACGGGACATTAACCGCCGACGCGAGCGCCAACTCCCTGCTTGAGCTTGGACATGGCAGGCATGGCCGGGGGGAGAAATGATTGTAGATTTTGTTTGCAAATAAAAAAAGGGGGAAGCGATGTTTGAATTTTTGAGAAAGTTTTTTTCCCAGATACAAACCAATTTTAGTATGCTCTCGACGGGGAAAAAAGCGACCGTGGCGGGTGTTGCTCTCAGCACCTTGCTGGGGATTGTCCTACTAATCGTCTGGGCGAACCGGCTGGATTATCAGCCCCTCTACTTTAATCTCAATCCGGAGGACGCTGGAGCGGTGGTGGAAGAGCTAAAGGCACAAAAAATTCCCTACCGTTTATCGGCCAATGGAAGAACCGTGCTTGTTCCCGGTGAGAGAGTGTATGATCTTCGATTGGATCTGGCCAGCCGGGGGGTTCCCGCCAAGGGGGGGGTAGGCTTTGAAATCTTTGACCGGACCGATCTGGGAACGACCGAGTTTGTACAGAAACTGAACTATCAACGCGCCTTGCAGGGGGAGCTGGCACGTACCATCTCCCAGATTGGAGAGGTAGAGCAAGCTCGAGTGCACATTACCCTTCCCGAGAAGACTTTCTTTTTGGAGAACGAGCAGAAGCCTACGGCATCGGTGGTGGTTAAGCTCCGACACAATGGTATGCTGAAAGATAAACAGGTTCAGGGAATTGTTCATCTGGTTGCCGGAAGCGTGGAAGGGTTGGGGCCGGAAAATATTGCGGTGGTTGATACCGACGGCATTGTTTTATCGTCCGGAACTTCTGAGAATTCTAAGCGTGCCGGATTGTCCGGTAACCAAAGTGAATTTCAGAGGGAATTGGAAGAGGGGTTGGAAAAAAGAGTGCAAACCATGCTTGAAAAAGTGGTTGGTAAAGGAAAGGCGATTGTGAGAGTAAGTGCGACCCTCGATTTTACTCAGGAGGAAAAGACAGAAGAGATATTTGATCCGGATAGTGCCGTGGTGAGAAGTGAGCAACGGGCAGAAGAAAAATCTACCGGAAGAACCCCTCTTGCCATGGGAATTCCCGGAGTTGCGAGTAACATTCCGGAGGGAGAGGGAGGGCCGGTAAGCAGCGTGAGCAGCAGCGATGCCAAGAAGACCAACGAAACCATGAACTACGAGATCAATAAAGTGGTGAAGAGAATAATCGCACCGACCGGCGTCATTAAGAGACTTTCGGTGGCCGTCCTGCTTGATGGTACCCATGAGGCAACCAAAGCCGAAGACGGAAAAGAAAAACACACCTATGTTCCCATTCCCAATGAGAAGCTTACCACCTACAGGGATATTGTGATGAAAGCAGTTGGTTACAATGAGGAACGGGGTGACCAGATAGAGGTAAGTAATGTTCCCTTCGAAACGGTTCGCTTAACAGATGAGGAGAAAAAGACGATAGCGAGAGATGATTTGTTCCAAAAGGTGTGGAAGATGGTGCCGTATCTGATAATTATCGCACTTGCCACCTTGCTGATACTGTTGGTTCTGCGTCCCCTGATCAAATGGCTTGCCGCGCCGGAGGCCGGTACGGTTGCTCGTATCCCTGCCGGAAGAACGCTTGCGGAGCTCGAAGCTGAAACACCTCAGGGCTATTTAAGCGGTGGAATATCGGGCAGAGAACAGGTGGTACAACTTGCGCGAACCGATGTCCAACAGTTTGCAGAACTGCTTAGGAACTGGATAAAGTAGGGGGTAGCAAATGATAAGAGAAGGAGAATTAACCCATAGTGAAAAAGCGGCCATTATTATCTCTTCGCTGCCTGCCGATCTGGCTTCTGAGGTTGTCTGCCATTTGGAAATCCCGGAGATTGAAAGGCTGAGCAACTGGATGAGCAGGATGGGCACTGTCCCGAGCACCGTAGTCGACAAGGTGGTTGATGAATTCATGCTAATTGCGGCGCAGGAAGCCGGATCCGTCTCCATGGGAAAAGAATATACGGAAAGGATTATTGCCAAAGCCCTGGGTGAGGATAAGGCTAAATCGCTGGTGAATAAAATATCAGGGGATGGTAGCTACCGGTCTCTTGAGCACCTGGAAGACCTTGATCCAAAAGTGCTGATCGGCCTGATCGGAAATGAGCACCCTCAGACTATTGCCCTTATTCTTTCCCACCTGAGTCCTAAAAAGGCGGGTGCGGTGCTGCCGGGATTACCGGAGGAGCTCAGGGCCGAGGTTATTGTAAGAATTTCCAATCTTGAGCATATCCCTCCCGATGTAATTAACGAAGTTGCCGAGATGCTGGAGCGCGAGGCAAAGTCGATGGGGGTTGCGGGCCATAAACAGGGCGGAGTAAAAGCAGTGGCGGATATACTCAATCAAGTTGACCGCTCAACCGAATCCTCTATTCTCGCAATGATTAAGGAATCGAATCCTAAAATGGCGGATGAGATCAGCCAGCTCATGTTTGTTTTTGATGACCTTGCGCTCATTGACAACCGTGGTATTCAGGAGATACTCAAAGAGGTATCCAGTGAAGATCTGGCGAAAGCCTTGAAAACCGCCAGTGAGACGGTAAAAGAAAAAATTTTCAAAAACATGTCGGAGCGGGCTGCCGAGATGCTGAAAGAAGATATTGAGGCCATGGGGCCGATGAGGCTGAGCGAAGTTGAAAAGGCGCAGCAGGGTATTACGCAAATTGCGATGCGACTTGAGGAAGACGGGAAAATTGTGATAGGCGGTCGGGGGGGTGAAGATGTCCTTGTTTAAAAGGGTTATCAAAAAGGAAGATACCATGCGCTCCTCGGTGAAGCCCTATAGTATGCCGGACATGTCTTTTCTTCCCCCCTCTCGGCGGGAGAAAGGCAGTTACCCTTTTTATTCCCTTTTGGATTCTGGAAAGCGCATTGAAAAGCTGCTACAAGAAATCACGGAGCGGGAGAAATATATCAGCCAGTTCACGGAGAAGTCAGACCGTTTGGAAAAAGAAGCGTATGAAAAAGGATTTGCCCAGGGGGAAAGGGCCGGGAGAGAGCTGGGAGAAAAGCGGTTTGATTCGGTGGTGCAGAGCTTCAAGGAGTCGCTAAAGGAGCTGAGGAGGATACAGGGAGAATGGTATGAAAAAAATGAGCAACACCTGGCGGAATTGGCTTGTGCGGTGGCACGCAAAGTCGTCCAGCGGGAAGTGAGCATCGATAAAACCATCATTTCGCGCATGATAAACAATGCTCTCAAATATATTGCCGACCATGAGGAGATCATAATACGAATCCATCCTTCCGATCTGGAGTATGCAGGCCAGCAAAGAAGTGAAATAGTGGAAGGGATGGGCGAAGCCCGGAATGTGCGATTCGAGGGCGATGAAAGTATCATGCGGGGGGGGGCCATTATTGAAAGCAAACGGGGGATTATAGAAACCGGTATCGAAAAATGCTTTCAGGAAATCGAGAATGCTTTCGCAGCCCAGGCCAAAGAAAACATTCAGCGGAAAATTGAAGAAGGCAAGCTCAAGCAAGAGTGCAGAGAGAAGATATAGCGGGGTTATATCGAATGCCGGATAAGATTCAATGGAACACATACCATAGCGCCCTGGGAAAAGTATCTCCGGTGACCTGCAAGGGGAAGGTCAGCCAGGTTGTAGGTCTCACCATCGAGGGCTATGGAGCAGGCTCATTTATAGGCGAGCTTTGTGATATTTATGCGCAGGAAAAGGATTGTCCGGTGAGGGCGGAAGTCATAGGATTTCATGATGACCGGGTTGTGCTCATGCCCCTGGGGGAAGTGCGCGGTATTGGGCCGGGAAGTCGTGTAATGGGTCTAAATAGAAGAGCCACTTTCCAAGTTGGTGAAAAAATGCTCGGCAGGGTAATTGATGGTCTGGGGAATCCTATTGACGGAAAAGGACCGCTTCATGCGGATAGAGAGTATCCGCTTCATGCGGAGCCTGTCAATCCGCTCCGCAAAAGGAGAATAAAAGAGCCTCTGGATGTGGGGATTAAAACCTTAAATGTGCTTCTGACCTGTGGCAAGGGACAGCGCATGGGCATTTTTGCCGGGTCAGGGGTGGGGAAGAGTATTCTCCTGGGCATGATAGCCAGAAAGACCCGCGCGGAGGTGCGGGTCATTGCCCTGATCGGAGAGAGGGGACGGGAAGTCCGTGAATTCATCGAAAAAGATCTGGGCGAAGAAGGTTTAAAGCAGTCGGTGGTGGTGGTGGCCACTGCTGAACAGTCCCCTCTGGTGAGATTGAGGGGAGCACTCGCTGCGACAGCCATTGCGGAGTATTTCAGAGACCAGGAAAGAGATGTTCTGCTCATGATGGATTCCATTACCCGTTTTGCCATGGCGCAGAGAGAGATCGGTCTGGCTGCCAATGAACCGCCGACAACTAAGGGCTATCCACCTTCGGTTTTTGCCTTGATTCCCCGGCTGGTCGAAAGGGCGGGAACCGGTTGCGGAAACGGCAGTATCACAGGCCTGTACACGGTGCTGGTGGAGGGCGATGACTTCAATGAACCGATCTCAGATGCGGTCCGGGCGGTTCTGGACGGCCATATTGTTCTTTCCCGGAATCTCGCAAACCGCAACCATTACCCGGCTATCGACCCGCTTGCCAGTGTAAGCCGCTCTATGATCGACATTGTATCCCGGGAACACCTGGAGCATGCCCGCCGCATTTTGGGTATACTTGATACGCATAGGAGGGCAGAGGACCTGATTAATATAGGTGCCTATGTTGCGGGAAGCAATCCTAAAATCGACTACGCGGTGAGCATGATTGATAATATTAATCGGTTTCTGCAGCAGGATATCAATGAATCGGCAACCCTCGAGGAGGGCTTGCACATGATGACACAGCTTTTTCAATGAGGTCATGACGTGTATCGGTTTAATCTTCAAGTGGTGCTGGATTACAGAAAACTCATTGAAGAAAGGTTGCAGATTGAGCTATCTCATGCTGAGCGGTCGCTGGAGCAGGCAAAGCAGGTGCTTTTTTCCTATGAGCGCAAGAAGAGTTCCTGCGCCGGCGAGCTCAAGAGGATAGAAGAGAGAGAGATCAACATCGATACTGCGCTTCTCTACAGAAATTACCTGAAAGAGATCAGAATAAAAATTAGTGAACAAAAGGATGCGGTTGCCAAGTTAAAAATAGATGCGGATAAAAAGCTGGAGGAATTGCTAAAAGCCTCTAAAAAGAAGAAGATACTGGAAAAGATCAAGGAAAAAGACCGGGCGACATACGTGATGGACCAGGAAAAAAAAGAAAGAATCATCATGGATGAGACAGGGATAAGGAAGTATCAAATAAGCATGTAATTTCAGGCTTCAGGAACCATACCGGGATTTTCTTCTCACCCTGGAAACACTATCATGTTGTTCGCAGACGGTTCAAAAACATCCGGATGCGAAGCGCCCGAAGCCCTGAGGGATGAGTTGTGCATGTGAGTATGCCGGATTGGCCGAGCGCTCCGCCAGGCAATAGCAAAGGATCCGCATAATACAACCGATAAACGCTTATCAACAGCCTGCCATACGGAGAGAAACCGCTACTTTGTACAGGTAAACGCGAATCGTGGAGAAGGAGTCGCAATGAACGCGTCAGTGACGATCAGGAAAGTACTTTCTTCGCAGAAAAAAATGGTACTGCTCTTCCTCTTTTGCCTGCTCTTTAAAACAGCCCTGGCCGGCTATTATTTGGTAAAGGGTGAATTATTTTCTTGCTTCACTTTCCCGGCCCAGGCGGTTGCGCAGGAAGAGAAAGCGGAAAGCACAACAAAAGGTGCGGCAGAAGAAACAACCGCTCCTGTCAGCGATGCTCAGGATTTGGAAATGCTGAGCCTGCTGCAGCAAAGGGAGGCTGAACTAGAAAAAAAGGGGGAGGCACTGAAAGAAGAGGAAAACATGCTACGCCAGCTCAAGGCGGATATTGAAGAGAGGCTTGTCGAACTGGCTCAGGCGGAGAAAAAAATCGAGCAGCTTATTCCGGCCGTAGAGGAGGAGGAAAATAAGGATTTGATCAAACTGGCAAAAGTCTTTGAGGCAACGCCTCCGGAGCAGGCGGGCCCCATGTTTAATAGATTGGATGTGGACATCGCTGCTAAAATTCTGCTTAAAATGAAGGGAAGGAATGCAGGAAAGATCTGGGGCTATGTTAATCCTGAGCAGGCGGTTAAAATAAGCAAGGAATTGGCCAACCTTAAATAATCCAACTACCGCCCGGTGCTTACTTTTGATGGAAAAATCCGCCATGATCAGGAAATTCTTTCATCTCACCTGGTAAAAATTACCCACAGAACGCACACGTTCACTCTGATCCATTCTGACCTCTGATCCCCTAAACTTAGAGAATCACTTGATTAATAGCAAATATGTGAGGCTGGCATACTACATGCTAGAGGATTGCTTGGTGCACATTTCTGCGGAAGAGAGGTGGATAAAATAGAAATTTCCCATGTAGAGATGAATTATAGCCGGCCGGGTAACCTCGCAATCTCAGCCCCATGCGTTGACAATTCTTTTTCAGCGATGCTATTGCAGTCGCCAATTGAAGAATTATCCTCCATCCAGTCGGATTACACCGACCGATCAGATAGTTTTGAAGGAAGTGCAAAGGGCGAAACAATGTCACCACACGACAATTCTCCTACCGCAGATCGCTCTGGCTCAGGAGAAAAAGCAAGGCCATCCCTGAAGTCCCCTCATCCATGGCAGGGGATTTCAAAGGGCGTTGATCTCGCCTCATGCCGGGAGCAATCTCCGGCTTCGAGAAAAAGGGCGATTGATCCGATTCCCAGCGCAGATGCCTCCTTAAAAACGCCCATCTCCCAGTTTGTGCCGGATCAGGTGGAGAAGAGCGAAATTGGCACAGTAAATGGCGTGCATTTGAGATCTGCCTTTTCGGAGCCGGTTCCGCTTCTTCCCGCGGCGGAGCTCGATATAGAGGGGCTTTCGGTTCTCGTGCAAGGTGCAGACTTTGTGGTCCAGGAGTCACTGGACCACGGCTTCTCGCAAAATGAAGCAGCACGGGGTGACACATTGAATCCCGGCGACGGGTATCCGGGCGAGATACGGGACCTGCTTTGCAATTTGGAATGTCTTCCCGAGGATGCAGAAAAGGTCGGGGAGCAGGCGGGACCGGGTTTGGCGGAGACAGCAACCGAATGCAAACCTCAGGGTGAACCCAAGAACCTGCAGCCGGATCTCTATTCGGAAGAATCGGGGAAGATGGGCGTATGGGCAAGTGACGGTGACTCCATGCTTCCCGCAGAAAGGGAAATGAGAAGCACTCTCCCTAATGGGATTAAGCACCTCGTTTTACAATTGGGACTTCCTTCCCGAGAAATGGAGAAAATATCAGGAGGAGACAATACCGCGTTTACCGGATTGACTAAGTTACTTTTTAAAACAGGTCGCTCCGAAGCATTTAGTAGTTCTTCGGTTATCGAACAATCAATTGCCCGGAATCTCAAACCATATTTGCCAACCCAGGGCGTTATCTCCGGGAATCCGGAAGATCTGCCCGCGGCAGGGAAAAACCTGGATACAGCCGTGTCTCCCAAGGAATGGATGACCACAGCACACCAAGAGACATTACATCTCTCTGATGTAAATATACCCTCTCTCATAGGCAAAGAAGACCTGAGAGCGGGAATAAAAGAATCCGGCGAGAGGCATGAATTCATGGTGAACTGTTTGGTAGGCGGGCAGCCGGCAGCAGAAGAAAAGGCTTCCGTCGTTTGTGAGCAGTTACCCTTGCTGAAGAGCCATGACGATGCGACCCAGAAAGTCGTGGAGCAGGTGGCAAGGGGAATAAGGATTCAGATGGAAAACGGTCAGGCGGAGGCGAGGATATCCTTGTATCCACCTTCGCTGGGGAAGTTACATATGCATATTGTTACCAGGGAAAACCAGGTGAGGGCCACATTTTTTGCCGAGACCACCCATGTTAAAGAGATTATCGAAAGTAATTTCCCCAGGCTGCGCGAGAGCTTTCTAGAACAGGGCATGAAAATAGAGCACTTCAATGTTTTTGTAGGCAATCAGCCTTCAGGCAATCAGACCGGTGGCTACGCCCATTCCCATGCGGGGATACACTGCCCGGGGCCGGGTGCGATACCGGAGAGCGCGGATTTTCCCCCTCCGGAGCACACGCTAGGAGAGGCGGCCCGGAATCATATGGTTGATTTATTTATATGAAAAGGAGAGATTATCATGTCGATCGTTAATCCTGTTAACTATTACGCAAATGCCGGCAATGATGGTGCTTCCGGGAGCAGCAACACCCAGATGGGCAAAGATGCCTTTTTTCAACTGCTGGTTGCACAACTGCAGAATCAGGATCCTTTCAAACCTATGGATAGCACTGAGTTCACCTCCCAGCTTGCCCAGTTCAGTCAATTGGAAAAACTCGATAATATGGGCACCACGCTTAAATATCTTCAACTGTATCTTTCGTCCTTAAACAATGCCCAGACGGTGGATTTTATAGGGAAGGATATCGAGGCCAGTGGAAATTCCGTTCAATTATCAGATAGGGGTTCGGTATCGCTCAGTTATGAATTGAAGGGGGATGCGAGTTCGGTGACGATCAGCATTTATGATAAGAACAAGCAGCTGGTGAGGACGGTTGAAGCAGGCCCCCAAAATTCCGGAAGACAGGAGTTGGTGTGGAATGGAGAAAACAGCGCGGGTAATAAGCTGGCTGCAGGGACATACACCTTTGAGATTTCAGCAAAAGATGCCGCAGGTTCGGCGGTCGAGGCCACTACCTATTTGCGCGGGGTGGTTACCGGCATAAGCTTTGAAGGAGGCGTTACCTACCTCGAACTGGGCGATCAGAAGGTAACCATAGGAGACGTGATTAAGGTGGGTGATAAGAAAATTATTGCGGAAAACGCGCCTAAATCAACAATGGATAAAACTATGGATGTTTTGAAGGGTATCAGCAATGCCATGCAAATGGCGGCTCCAATGGCGATGATGTTATATTAACATTCACTATAAGGAGGAAGGAATATGACGTTAAGTTCACTTTATTCTGGGGTGTCAGGTATCAATGCAGCGGGTTTTACCATGTCGGTTATCGGCAATAATATCGCCAATTCCGAAACGGTAGGATTTAAGGCCGGGTACACTTCCTTCGCCGACATCCTGAGTCAGAGCCTGGGCGGTACGGTCGGCGGAAACCAGGTGGGCCGGGGGGTAAATCTCACTAATATAGGTACCGTCTTCAGCCAGGGCTCTTTTGAAAATACGACCAACGGCACCGATCTGGCGATAGACGGTGATGGCTTCTTTATGGTGGCTGATGACACCGGTACTTACTATACACGTGCAGGCAACTTTTTGATTAATGATGAGGGCTATCTGGTGAATCCAAGCGGTTTTAAACTCCAGGGGTACGGTGCCGATAGCAGAGGGGACCTTCTCTCCACGGTTGGTGACATCAATGTGGGACAGATCTCTTCTGCTCCCCAGGTAACCCGCGAGTTTAGAATCGCGGCTAATCTGGATGGTGCTGCCGCTACCGGAGAAACCTACTCAACCACCATTACCGTCTACGATTCAATTGGTCAGTCAATCCCCCTTACCATTACCTTTACCAAGCTCGCAACCGGCAACGCCTGGGATTACGAGGCAAGCATTCCGACCGGCATGGGGACCGCTACCGGATCAGGCTCCATTGAATTTGATGACGATGGAAACCTGGCGATGATCGATGGGGCCGCTGCCGCCGCCGACAAGGATATCGTCATAGATTTGCCGGGCACCGGTGGCGCTGATTTTACCGTGCGATGGGACCTTTGGAACGATGACGCGAGCGCGCCGACCAGAGATGTAACCGGGTATGCCGCAGCCTCGAATACCACCTTTCTCTACCAGGATGGCTACTCCCCGGGTTCCGTCCAGGCAGTTTCCGTAGATCAGGATGGGCGGATTGTCGGGCTATTTACCAATGGACAGACCCGAACCTTGGGGCAGGTGCTTCTGGCTGACTTTATAAGTCCCTGGGGATTAACCAAGATGGGGAGAAGCCTCTACGCCGAATCGGCTAATTCGGGCCAGCCGACCTTCGGGACGCCGGACTCGGGCGGTCGGGGAAGGATTTCCTCCAGGTCGCTGGAGATGTCCAATGTGGATATGGCTTCTGAATTTGTAAAAATGATTACTACCCAGCGTGCCTATCAAGCCAATGCCAGGGTGATAACTACCAGTGACGAGTTGCTTGCAGAGCTGATGCAAATCAAGAGATAATCAAAATGGAAAACAGGAGGCTGCCGGAAAGCACTATCAATGCCACAAAAAGGCTTTCCGGCAGCCTCCCATAAAGCAGAAGGGCAGCATATACAAAGGAAAAGCGCCACCCACCGATGTTAGGGTGGCTTTCCTCGGTCTGATCGTGATCAGATCAGGTATGCCGAGCAGCAGTCAAGTTGCCCCTACAGGATTTCCCCGACCTGTCAGCGACAATTGCACCATCGTCATTCTCTCCGCTCGATTCTTCTATTCAAGCAGCGATTCTATTGCCTCCCCATCCATGTCAACAAGCGGTACCTGCACAGGATTGCGGTAAATGAGGCTTAATCAGGGGAGCGTCTCTCAAAATCCTCTTGCACCTCTTCCCTGCCAAGTATGCCGGCTGACTCTTTCGCGAAGCCGGCTATTACCATAGCGTCTTTCCGAACCAATTGAGAGAGCCACTGACGTTCTACCGGTTCAGAAGAGTTGGTTGTGACTGTAAAAACACCCTCCCCGTCACCACCTATAAATAAAAGGAATCAATGACGCGCAATCAGTACTGTCCCAACGTTGTGTTAGAAACACCATTAAAACAAAAAACATATCAATGAGTTGCAGAGAAAAATGATGTGCATCGACTTCAATTTTAAATTACCATTTTGCCTTTCC
>Ga0255341_1002116_pt1 | contig 25829 bp, 31 predicted proteins | sample wastewater_treat_8_FD_192418 | JGI IMG/M metagenome (GOLD analysis project Ga0255341, IMG submission 192418) | Wastewater microbial communities from Lulu Island WWTP, Vancouver, Canada - plant12 | ecosystem: Engineered > WWTP > Wastewater > Unclassified | place: Canada: Vancouver, British...
GCTTACCTCAGCCGAAGGTTTAGTTCTGCCAGAAAATATTAGTGGTGGTCTTTATTTATCTGGGCTTACCTCAGCCGAAGGTTTAGTTCTGCCAGAAAATGTTGGTGGTGATCTTAATTTATATGGTCTTACCTCAGCCGAAGGTTTAGTTCTGCCAGAAAACTTTAGAGGTACACTTAATTTACCCCGTCTTACTTCAGCCGAAGGTTTAGTTCTGCCAAAAAATATTGATGGTAGTCTTAATTTATCTGGTTTTACCTCAGCCGAAGGTTTAGTTCTGCCAAAAAATGTTGGTGGTAATCTTGATTTATCTGGTCTTACCTCAACCGAAGGTTTAGTTCTGCCAAAAAATGTTGGTGGTAATCTTGATTTATCTGGTCTTACCTCAACCGAAGGTTTAGTTCTGCCAGAAAATGTTGGTGGTTATCTTAATTTATCTGGTCTTACCTCAGCCGAAGGTTTAGTTCTGCCAAAAAATGTTGGTGGTTATCTTAATTTATCTGGTCTTACCTCAGCCGAAGGTTTAGTTCTGCCAAAAAATGTTGGTGGTAATCTTAATTTATCTGGTCTTACCTCAGCCGAAGGTTTAGTTCTGCCAGAAAATGTTGGTGGTAATATTTATTTAAGCAAAGTTCCTATTACTGAAAAAAAGTTACTAAGAAAGAAATATCCTCAATTAAAAATAGTCTAATAACTTAATAAACCTCATTTATTGTTTCTTCTCAATATCAAAAAAACTTACTTGTTTACCATTAAAGTAAATATTAAAGTTCCCTGTTGGTCCGTTGCGATGTTTTTCAATACTGCAAGTGACAATTTCCCTAACTTCTTCATCTTCCCGATACAAAAACATAACCACATCAGCATCTTGTTCAATACTCCCCGACTCTCTTAGGTCAGACAATCTCGGTCGACCACCTCTGGCTTCCATCGCCCGCGACAACTGCGCCAATGCCAAAATTGGCACCTTCAACTCTCTGGCCAAATTTTTTAATCCTTGAGAAATTTCTGAAACCTCCTGGACCCGATTATCTCGAGTATTGCCATGCATCAACTGCAAATAATCCACCACAATAAACTTTATCCCTTTATCCACCTGTAATCTCCTAGCCTTGGTTCTCAACTCTGTCACCGTCAATCCCGGAGTGTCATCAATATAAAGCGGTGCTTCCGCCAAAATTCCCATCGCCTCCGATAAAGAATCAAAATCTGTCGATGACAACTGCCCTGTTTTTAATTTCCAAGCATCTATCAACCCCTGACGCACCAACAATCTGTCCACCAATTCCTCTTTGCTCATTTCCAAAGAAAAAATACACACCGGCAGTTTCTTTTCTACCGCCACATAACGGGCCACATTCAATCCAAAAGCCGTTTTTCCCACTCCCGGTCTAGCTGCCAAAATCAACAAATTACTATCCTGCATCCCCGCCAAAATATTATCCAACGATTTAAATCCTGTCGGCACTCCCCTCAAACCGGTTCCCAATTTTTGCAATTCGTCCAACCGATCAAAACTGGCCGTCAACACCTCTCTCAGCGACGACGGCACCGATTTCATATGCCGTTGAGATAAAGTAAAAATCTCCTGTTCTGCCAAATCTAATAATTGATCTGAAGGTAAAGTTGAATCAAACGCCTTCTCAGAAATTCTTCCCGCCGCCGAAATCAATTCCCTTTTAGCCGACAAAGCCTTGATGATCCGACCATAACTTTCTACATTGGCCGCTGTCGGCACTTCCCCTGCCAATTTTGTCAAAAAAGCCTTGCCGCCAATTTTTCTTAACAATTTAGCTTCTTTCAACTTTTCCGACACCGTCACAATATCAATCGGCATCCTATCTTCATACAAATCCATCATCAACTGATATATCTTGCCGTAATTAAAGTTGTAAAAGTGTTCCGGACGCAAAAATTCCGACACACTCAAAACCGCCTCATTATCAATCAGAATTGATCCCAAAACACACAATTCGGCTTCCTCAGAATTTGGTGGGAGTCGAACCACATCTTCCATATTAATTTTTCTTTAACAACTTAACCTCAAACCCATCCGGCAAATCATCTACTTTATCTAACTTCAATGATTCACTTTCCACTAAACCTTCCTCGTCGGCATCATCCAAAAAACGTTTTATTGACTCTGTCTCCTCAGATAATGGAATCAAATAATTTACTCCCCACTTTTTTGCCCAATCTCTCAACAACTTAAAATTTACCTTCTCCCCCACTTTAATTGTCGTCAACATAATATCCGCCTCATCAACCTTCTCAATTTTTTTCTCTGACAATTCCTCTGCCAACTCTGCTATTACTACCAATCTAAACCCATCAATCGTCACTACATAAATTGTCTTATCATCCTCTACCCCGATACCACTAACCTCAACCCCGCCAATTTCATATTCTCCTGAACCGTTAATAATAATCCTTTCTCCTTCAATTCCGGGCTGATTCAAATCTTGATGACTATAAATTACAATTCTGGCATTTATTTTATTTCCTACCACCTCCTTTTCACTTGGATTAACCAAAACACTCTCCTTTTTTCCCTTCAAAAAAATAGTTTTATCACCAAACAATTTAATTTCCATATGTAACTATTCTATCACCTAACGCCTCTTTTTGTGTTATCATCTAAGATATTCCATGATCAAAGAATTGATTTTAGCTCTCATTATCGGTGCCATCTTAGGTTTGGGTGTCACCGGCAGTTATCTTAACTACAAAGGCAAACGAAACCCCCCGTCTGATAAACCTCTAATCACCGAACCAACTCTTATTCCCACCATTTCTACTGCTCCTGCTATCGAAGAAAATCAAGAAGAAACTAACAACCCTCTTACTATTATTTCCCCTTCCGATAACAGTCTCGTCTCTTCTGCCAACCTCTCTATCTCTGGCACCACCACTCCCGACAGTCAAATTGTTATTGCCACCGCCACCACCGTCTTCACTGGTCAAAGTGATACTAAGGGTAAATTTTCTCTACCTATTAAACTAGAATCCGGTCTTAATATAATTAAAATTAGCTCCATTGATCCCCAAAACAATCAATTTGACTACCAACTCAATATTACCTACTCAACTGCTAAAATATAATTAACCTTATGACTAAAATTATCCTCTTAGCTTTTCTCTTAATCATCACCAAACCAATTATCGCTCAGGAAGCCAGCAATAGTGCCACCAAAACCGATGATATTAAAGGTATTCTTCGCCAGATTGTCAACCAAGACAATCCAACTTCAGATGAAACTTCCACCTCCGACATTCAACTCCCCAAAGCTTTTTTTGGCAGTATTACTAAAATCAACACCAATGAAATCACCCTTAATTTTCAAAACGAAAACCGTCTTCTTCGTATTGACTCTGACACCACCTATGCCGACATCAAAAGTCGCCCCACTAAATTAACTTCTTTTAAAGAAGGCCAAACTATTTTAGCTATGGGGATTGTTAATACTGACTTGTCTATGGATTGCAGCCGAATTGTTGCCACTGATTCCAAATCAATTACCAACACTCATCAAATCATTAGTGGACAAATTGTTGATGTCTCCCAATCCCAAAATTCAACTATTTTTGTTCTTGTCCCTTCAAAAAATAAAAACAATCAATACCAAATCAAAATAGATACCAAAACTGTTCTGACCGACACCAAAGGCAAAAATCTCACTCTCAATAAAAATATCATTTCCGGTAAAAAGCTCATTGCCGTCATCAAACCTGACAGTCAAATCGCTCAAACCTTTTATGCCGTCCGACTTATTAGCCTCGATTCCGAAACCCCCACCCCCACTCCCAAACCATAAAATTTAACCTTTAATAAAATACGGCTATCGAAAACTTTAAAAAAAACTTTATTCAAAAAATTATTGACTTTAAAACCAACAGAATTTCTATTAATGACCTTGAAAACTTTGTTTGTAAAACCGACCCCGCACTAATTTATGGAAAAAATGGGTTACTAGAAAATAAAAATACTCAAAACTTAGGTCTATTAGCCGATATAGTTCAAGACTATTCTTTTTATAAAAAAAACGGTGATGAAAATCTAGTTCTAGACCATATCGACGATTATTATTCAAAATTTCTAAAAAGAAAAAAGTAGGTTTAAGTATCTCAAACACTCTCTTATGTTAAAATAAACCACTGATTTCAGGCATTCCTGTCATCAACTTTATGGTGAGATTAGCTCAATTGGTTAGAGCGCAGCTCTGTGAAAGCTGAGGTTGCCGGTTCAAGTCCGGTATCTCACCCATTATCTTCCTATAACATAAAATCTCATAATATTGAGATATAACACCCAATATAGTAAAATACATACGCCTTAATAAAAACTAAATTTTTATTGGGCACGGAATTTTTAAAGGCCTGTTTTAAATATAAAGTTAAAAATTAGCTTTTAACATTTAATTTACCAACAGACTGCTTTGAACCTTAACAATTTACAAAAAAGATTTTTAATAAAACAACCACACAAACAGTGTGTCTTTATATATTTTTTATGAGAAGTAAACAGAAAGAGAGGGTAATAAATGTATGTTTTTGATAGAACTGCTTATACTTATGGCTATTATTCATGCTATTAGTGAATGGGGCATCTGGGGGGTCGTTTTAATAATAATTGTCATATGGGCACTTATCAAAGTAGATAACAACTAATTTTTAATCTCGTTACCTTTTACACCTGAAATCCGATAAAGATAAAAAACAAGAAAGAGGTAAAACATGCTACTTCCAATTTTAGTGTCTATCCTCCTGGGATTCATCACCACACCAATAGTCTCTCATTGGGTCGCACGACACAACAAAAACCCATTCGTTATATCACTTATTTCTTCAATATCAATAGGATTAATAACTGGTCTTACAACAGGTAAAGATATAATTTTCTGTGCCCTTGCTGGTACAGGTGGATGGCTTATCTCTCACAAAGCAATTCTTTGGTTATTACAATACCACCCAAACGATGATAAAGACGAATAACCATTCTCTCTACGTCTAATAAAATTAATAAAAACTAAAAACAAGAAAGAGGTAAAACATGCTACTTCCAATTTTAGTGTCTATACTCCTAGGACTCGCTATCACTCTAATAATCTTTTATTTGTCCATACACCACAAAATATCAAAAGATCCATTCATTCTGTCGCCTGTTTCTTCAATACTAATAGGATCGACAACTGGTCTTGTAATGAGTAAAGACATAACCACCATAATTTTCTGCGCCCTTGCCGGTGTAGGTGGATGGTTTATCTTTCTTACAGCCATCTTTTTCAAAATGATTTACCTTTTAAAGGATTTTAACGAGTTTGACGACCAATACTAAGTCTTTTTACGCCTGAAGTTAGTAAAGAATTAAAATTTGAGCTTTCGCTCTTATTTACTCTTTTTACTTATAAAATCTTCAGGCTTTTTTTTGACCAAATTTTACAAATCAATCTTAAAAATTCTAAACTCCAAGGCTTATTTCCTGACTCAATTCTATTTTTCTCTCGCTTTCAAGCCAACTTTTATCCGTTTCCACAAATCCTTCCTTTTCCATCACTGGCTCCAAACAAACATATTCTTGATCATAAACTTTTTCCCCATTTTCTTCTTTAAAAGCCGTCCACAACTTTACCACTTTAAAATTGTTTACCTGCCAAATAATCGGTTTTTGTCCCGAAAACTCAATCCTGTTTTTCTGTTTTAATTCTATTTCTGGATTAGTCACAAAACCCTGACTAACATCTATCCCATTTAGTTTCGTCCCCCGCCAACCATTTTTTGTTTCCCAATAATTATGAACTGCCACATTTACTCTCTGTTTACTACTACTATTATTTACTACCGCAATTTTGTGACTGAATTTTTCTCCAAGTTCAAATTTTTGTCGTACTTCCAAACCATCAATTTGACATCTTATTTCCAAACCCTCATCGGTCTGATTAAGTTTCTCCCACAAACTGTTTCTAAACGGTCCGTGAAATACAAACCCAAATTTCTCCACCCCTTCTGAAGCAAAATTAGGCACACAAACATGAGTATTTCCAGTTTTTCCATCAATTCTTTCAAACGTCCCCAAAATTCCCTGACCATTCTTTACCAAACTAACTATCCTACCACCTACCAAATCTACTTCCAATCTCCAATCATTATTTTCTAACATATTCCCCATAAATCATTTTACCTCCCAATTTGACTTTCTCCAAAAATCAACTAAAATTCACCCAAATGACCGATATTAATTTATCTTTATCAAATCATCATTTCGCCACCTCTTAGTTGGCGGCTATTAACTCGTCTCCACCCCGCCAACCGGCGGTTTTTTTATGTTTAAAATCAATCGTCAATTTTATTAAAATGTTAAAATCCAACTATGAATCAAACTAACACTAAACCTCAAACTCTCAAGGGTTTTCGAGATTTCTTGCCATCCCAAATGAAGATTAGAGACTATGTCAAAAATACTCTTATCTCTCTTTTTACTCTCAATGGCTTTTCTCCTATAGAAACTCCGGCCTTGGAATACGCCGCCACTCTCAAAGGTAAATATGGTGATGAAACCGATACCAAATTAGGCTACTTTTTTAAAGACAATGGTGGTCGTGATATTGGTCTTAGATATGACTTAACTGTCCCCGCCGCCAAAGTTCTAGCCATTTACGGTAATCAAATTCAACTGCCTTTTCGCCGTTATCAAATCCAACCGGTTTGGAGAGCTGAAAATACTCAACGCGGTCGTTACCGAGAATTCATCCAATGTGACATCGATATCTTTGGCACCACTTCCCCTATTGCCGATGCCGAAATTATTTCTCTTATCTATCAAGGGGTCACCAAACTTGGTTTTAGCAACGCCGTTATCAGAATCAACAGTCGCAAAGTTTTATCCTCAATTTTAGATCAAGCCAGTATCATTGACAACCAAAATTCTATATTTCAATCTCTAGACAAAATAGACAAAATTGGTGATGATAGAGTAAAAAATGAGTTCAAGTCTAAAGGTCTTTCCAACACTCAAATCAACCAAATCTTCAACTCTATCAAACAAGCTCAACCCAGCAAAAATCTGCAACAAATTTTAGATCTCCTTCCCTCCCTTGGACTACCAGCATCCGCCTATATTTTTGACCCCACTCTAGTCCGTGGTTGTGATTACTACACTGATACTATTTTTGAAGTTAAAGTTGATCAACCTCAAATTGGTGCTCTCGGTGGTGGCGGTCGCTACAACAATTTGATTAACACCCTAGGCGGACCCCAAATCCCTGCCGTCGGTTTTTCTTTTGGCTTTGAACGACTCATCGACGTTATCACCGATCTTAACCTCTTTCCTCAAGCCAATCAAACCGGACCAAAAATTCTCGTTGCCAATCTTGGCCCAGACACCCAAACCAATATTCTCCAACTAATCACTAAACTCAGAAATGAAAACATTAGTTCTATTATTTATCCTGATGCTGACAAACTCGGTAAACAAATTAGATACGCTCTAGCTGAAAATATCCCCTATATGGCTATTATCGGCACTGATGAGGCCGCCGCCAATCAAATTACTCTCAAAAATTTAACCTCTACCAGCCAAAAAACCATTAATTTAGATCAACTCATTAAAATTTTAAAAGATTAATAATCTGTGCTAAAATAAACCCTATGAAACAAGGAATTCACCCACAATACTATTCTGATTGTCAAGTCACTTGTGCCTGCGGCAATAAATTTACCACCGGCTCAACTATGGCTAAAATTGACGTCGACGTTTGCTCTAAATGTCATCCCTTCTTTACCGGCCAACAAAAATTTGTCGATATTAAAGGTAGAATTGATAAATTCAACGAAAAAGTCAGCCAAGGTAAAAAATATGCTGCCGCCAAAGCAACCAAAAAACCTGTCAAAAAATAACTCGTTTTCTATCTACGATCTACAACCTACGATCTATTATCTAAAATATGCCTACTATTAACCCCAATATTGCTATCATGGAATTTTATCCTGGACCCGGTGGTCAGGAAGCCTCTATCTGGGCTAATGACCTTATGAATATGTACATCCGTTATGCCAACAAAGTTGGTTGGAAAGTCAGTCAAATCGACGATCATATCATCAAAATCTCCGGCTACGATGCCTACAATCAACTTAAACATGAATCTGGCACTCATCGAGTTCAACGAATCCCAATTACCGAAAAAAGAGGTCGAATTCAAACTTCCACCGCTTCTATCGCTATTATGCCCCAAATTGATTCCAAAGAAATCAATTTCAAAATGGAAGATGTTACTATTACTGCCTGCCGCGCTGGCGGTAACGGCGGTCAAAACGTCAACAAAGTTTCTACCGCCGTTCATTTAGTTCACCACCCCACTGGGCTGACTTTCGACGTTCGTACCGAACGTTATCAACAACAAAACCGCGAAATTGCCCTTGATCTCCTCCGTAACAAACTCTGGCAAATTGAAGAAGACAAAAAAGCCTCTCAACTCGCCAGCGGCCGCTCCGGTATCAGTCAATCCACCCGAGCTGACAAAATCAGAACCTACAACTACCCTCGCAACCAAATCAAAGATCATCGTATTGATAAATCTTTCAACAATCTTGACGAAATTATGCAAGGTAATCTTGATGACTTAATTTTAGAACTAACTGTTTTGGACAATTCCAAACAAGCTAATTAACTCTCTTTTCTAATTTCACCTCAACCTCGGTTTCTTTGTCATTTCGATAATACTTTAGTTTTAAACTGTCACCAATCTTCCTATGGTTGACAATATCAGCAATCGAAGTTTCATCACTTGATAATTTCTTACCATCAATTTCTATAATAATGTCGCCTGCCTTCAAACCCGCTTTTGCCGCCGGACTATCAGTCATTACTGTTTGCACATAAGCCCCCATTGGCACCTCGTTTAACAACGCCGCCCTCTCTGAAATCATTTGATAAGCCACTCCCAAATACGGTCTGTCAAATTCCCCTGTTTGTCTAAAGTTATCCACCGATGCCTTAACCAAATTTATCGGTAAAGCAAAACCAATACTCTGCCCACTTTGAGACACCGCCACATTCACCCCAATTACTTTGGCATTTGAATCAAACAAAGGTCCACCTGAGTTACCTGGATTTATAGCCGCATCCACTTGAATGACATCTTCCAATTTTTCCATACCCACTCCAAACCCACCAGCAGTAATTCCCCTTCCCAATCCCGAAATTACCCCCTTGGTCACCGTCGATCTAAACTCTCCCAAAGCCGTCCCAATAGCCACCACCGTCTGCCCTACTTTAAGTTTGTCCGAGTCCCCCATTTCCACCGGTGTCAATCCAGTTTTATTTACCTTAAGTATTGCCAAATCGTTAACCGGATCTCGATAAATATCTATTACTTCCACCGTTTCATCCTTACCTATAATTACTTTATACTTGGCCTGTGTATCCGAAACCACATGTTTATTGGTCACAATCAAACCATCACTGCTAATAATAAATCCAGTACCGATATCCTTTTGAATATTCTCTATTTGTCTTTCACCCATATCATAAAATCCAAACAACTGCCGAAAAATATCCATCGAACTACCAGTAACTATATCCTTATTAATCGATACCGTTACTACACTTGGAGTCGCCTTTTCCACCACATTAATTACTACCGACTCTTCATCTACCACCTCAACCTTCTTTTGCACCACGGTTTTCTCACCACTACTCAAATATTTTTTAGTTATCCCCATCCCCAATACCACTCCTCCTGTCAACAACAATACCGCCACTAACAACAAAAGTAATTTTTTAAATTTTTTTGCTTCCATAATTTAATTTAAATTTTAACTCTCTTTTAAAATTTCTATAGCTTTGTTAAGTTGAACATCAATTTCAATATTTTCTCCCGGTTCAACCACTACATCCGGCTCCAATCCATCGCCGTGGATATTTTTCCCACTGGGCAATAACCATCTAGCCACCGTCACATGCAATCCACTCCCATCTTTAAATTCCTCAGTTTGCTGAACCGTCCCTTTGCCAAAAGTTTTTTGTCCCACTATCTTAGCTCGATTATGATCTCTCAACGCCCCTGCCAAAATCTCCGCCGCCGAAGCGCTGCCGCCATTAACCAACACTACCAATTTATCACCAATCAAACCACCAGCTCTGGGGTCAACTCGATAAACTTCATCAATTCCCTTTTTAGATTCCTGTTTAACCACTACTCCTTCTTTCAAAAAATCTGATGCTATCAATACACTTGCCTGTAAATAACCTCCTGGATTATTTCTCATATCCAAAATTATTCCCCCATAATTACTACCTTTTTCTTTTTTTATTTTTGTCACAATTTCTGGCCAATCTTTAAACACCTGTTCACTAAATTTATAAAATTTCACCCAAGCATACTTTCTCCCTTCAAACTCTTTCCATTCTAATTCCATTCCTGGAATTTCTATATTGTCTCGAGTTAATTTAACATCAAACGTATCTGCCTTGCCTTCTCGATACATTTTTAAAATTACTTCAGTCCCCACATCTCCCCTGATGAGTTTTACCGCTTCATCCAGACTAATACCACTAGTATCTCGATCAATATTTTTTGACTTATCAGTAATTTTTAAAATCAAATCCCCTGCCTGTACTCCAGCTCTCATTGCCGGACTTTTAGCTATTGGCGACATTACCGCCAAAGTTTTGTCTTTGTATCCCAACGAAATCCCCACTCCAGCAAATTCACCTGCTAAATCTTCATTAGCGCTTTTATTTTCCACCGGTGGCAAAAACATAGTGTATGGATCGTCTAATGCTGACACTAACCCTTCTATGGCTCCATACCTCATTTTTTCATTATCAATACTACCTTTATCCAGATATTTTTCTACCAATCTATCTCTAACCTCCCACATCAAAGATAAATCAAATTTACCCTCATTAACCGATAATACCTTTTTCCCTTCACCAATTTTATAACTGACCAGCGCCACTACCGACATCAACGCCAATCCTAAAAATAGATTTCTTAAATTCTTCAATCGCATGTTTCTATTCTAACACTATTAACAACCGACCTACTCGAGAGTTAACTAATACACTCGCCTGCTTGCCTTTATATCTCATCACTTCCTTCCAAGTTTCTTTAGTTAACTTCAGCATTGGCAATCCCAAATCAATTTCTCCCGATTTCACCTCAGTATCAGTCACTATTGCTGTCACCCCCACCACTTCTGCCTTCAACAAAAACGGCCGATCTATATTATGACTGAACAATACTTCACCCTTCAAAGAAGACTTTAGTTCTCTAATATCATCAATTATTTTTATCTCTCCATTTCCCCAAGCCTTACCTTCAATTATTCCTTCACCACTAACTTCAATTGCCTCAAAATCCAAAACAATTTTTTCCGGTTCAATTTTAGATACCTTGCTCTTTACCGGTGCTTTAATTTCTTTTTCCTCATCCTCTACTCTTTCTATCTTTAAATTACCAAACTCATCTATCTCCAAAAAATTACCACTCATCGGAAAACATATTTTTTTAGGAAACAAACCTCCCGTCAAACACAACAAATCTCCACTATTAACCCAACTGTTTTTAAAATTTTGGTTAAGTTGTTCCAATTTTTCAGTACTCAATTTACCAAAAAATTGAGCCAAACTAAATGATTCTACTACTTTTGGTTTAACCCAAGCTAATAGTTTTCCCACCGTTACTTTTTCCCCTTCACTTACTTCATGCGATACTTCTCCAATAGTTTTTATTATCCATTTTGTTTTATTCTTCTTGACAACCATGATTATTATAATTATAACCAAAAATCCCCTTGACACCAAAAGTAATCAAGGGGATTTTAAACTAATTTTCTTTATTTAGTCGTAAACGGCAACAGCCCTAAATGACGAGCTTGTTTAATCACCTTCACCAACTTCCGCTGATGCCTGGCGCAAATTCCAGTATACTGACGAGCTATAATCCGACCTCGTGGAGACAAATATTCATAATACTTCTCATAGTCCTCCCACACTGGCACTGTCTTAGTCTTGCAAAAAGAACAACCCTTCTCCTTGCCTTTTCTTCTAGCTATCAACAAACTGTCTTTTCTACTTCTTTTCATCATATTTTATTAAAATGGCATCTCTTCGTCTTTTTTGTCAGCTGCTTCCTCAGCTACCTCTTCAGTAGTAGTTTCCTCAGCTTTCTCCGCTTCTGGCTTTTCCTCAGCGGCAACTTCGCCAATATCATCAGGAATCACAATATCCTCAATTCCACCATTCTCAGTTTCTAAATTTTCATCCCCTTCTGCCGGAGGCGCTGCCAAATCAATCGTCTCTCCTCGATCAGCACCAACCCCTTTATTATCCAAAATAATCATATCGTCAATAATAATCTCGGTGATCTGTTTTTTATTATTTTCAGCATCAGTAAACTCTCGATACTGAATTCTACCCTCCACGTAAACTCTCCTACCCTTAGATAGTAATTGAGAACACAATTCAGCTAATTTATTCCAGGCCACAATCCGATGAAACTGAGCGTCTTCTTTTCTTTCTCCTTGTTTTGTCACCCAAACTCGGTTGGTTGCCAATCCAAAAGACACTACCGCCATCCCCCCAGGAGTATATCTCAACTCTGGATCGCGAGTTAAATTACCAATTAAAGTTACCTTGTTCAAACACCTGCTAGGCATATGTTTTACTCCTTTTTCAAAATTAAATATCTAATAATATTAGGTTCCCTGTTTAATAATAAATTCAAATCCTTCTGTTTTATAGGTGAAGTTGCCGTCAAATCCATCGTCCAAAAATCACCTTTTGAATTTTTATCAATTTCATAGACTAACTCTTTCAAACCCAAATGGTCCGAACTTGATTCAATTTTATTTTTCGTCAACCAACCGTTAATCTTTTCCCAGACTTTATCTTTATTTTCCGTCTTGGGATTCAAAACTATTACCAGTTGATATCGATATTTATTTCCTTTCATTAACTTATTAGATTAACACAATAAATCTCTATTTACAATAAAAATATTATAATTTTCTTATTTTACAGGAGTTTGGTAAATCTTCAACTATATAACCTTTACTCTTGATAATATCTCTTAATCTATCCGACTTCAACCAATCTTTTGTTTCCCGAGCCCGTTGCCGTTGATCGACTAACTTTAAAATTTCCTCTGGAATTTCTTCTTCTGCTATTTTTTCTCCCAACCTCAACCCCAACATCTTATCCATTTCCCGCAATGTTGTCCACTTTTCTCCCGGTGCTATTTCCGACCTCACTAGTTTCCAGACCACCGCCAATGCCTCTGGCATAGCTAAATCATCACTAATCTTAGATACAAATTCCTCCATAAACACCCGATTTATTTCATAATTCTTATCATCATCAACTCGATATTTCCTCAGTTTGTTCAAAGCCGTCTGCGCCAATGTCAAATTTTCCAAAGAAAATTCAAATCCTTTGCGATAATGAGATGACAGTACCATATATCTGAAAGCTAATGGTTCAAACCCCATCTCTTTCAACTCTGCTATTGTCCACAATCCCCCGCTTGATTTGCTAATCTTATCTCCTTTAAAGGTAATAAAAGCATTGTGTAACCAATATCTAACTGAATCGTGACCAAACGCCCCTTCTGCTTGAGCAATTTCGTTAGTATGATGAATCGGAATATGATCCTCTCCACCAGTATGAATATCAAACTCCTCTCCTAAATATTTGGTTGACATGGCCGTACACTCAATATGCCATCCCGGAAAACCCACTCCCCACGGACTCTCCCATTCCATTTGTCTTTTAACATCCTTAGGGCTAAATTTCCACAAAGCAAAATCAGTCGGATTTTTCTTTTCCTCATTGACATCCACCCTAGCCCCCTCTTTTATTTTTTCCAAATTCAAACGAGCCATTTTACCATAATCCTTCATTTTACCGGTGTCAAAATAAATCCCATCACTAATTCTGTAAGTATAACCGTTAGCTTCAATTTTCTTGATTAAATCTATTTGTTCCTTGATATGCTCCGTCGCTCTGGGCATTTTCCACGGCTCTTCTATATTTAACATCTCCAAATTCATCAAAAATTCGTTCTCATACTTTTTAGCTATTTCCCACACTGTCAACCCTTCCTTTTTTGATCCTTTTTCCATCTTATCCTCACCACTGTCACCATCAGACACCAAATGACCCACATCAGTAATGTTAATTACATTTTTAACTTCATAACCCACATATTTCAAAACTCTTGCCAAAATATCCCAACAAACATAAGCATACATATTACCAATATGAGGACTGGAATAAACTGTCGGCCCACAGCTATAAATCCCCACCGTTCCCGCCTTAATCGGCTTAAACTTTTCCTTACTTCTGGTTAAAGTGTTAAAAAAATATATTTCACTCATAAAATTTTAATTCCTTAATCATTTTAAAATGTTTTTTATTTAAAGTTAACAACTTAGCTCGATTATCTAATGTTGTCGCCGCAATAATCGCGTCCAGACCATTAATTCCATAATTTCTTCGAATTTCTCCCGATAAACAAGCTACCTTCTCATCGCAGGCTATTTTTGTAAAAGGCGCCAATCTTTCCACAATTTTTTTCTCCAAACTCTTATTATTCATCGATTTTCCCGACCAAATTTCCATTAACACCACTGTCGGTACCAACACCTCCACTTTTTTTTGTTTTACCGCTTCCACCAATTCAAAAAAAACTTCTCTCCCTAATCTTATATTCTGAATCAAAACTGACGAATCAATTACCACCTTTACCATGATTTTAATCTCCGAGAAAAACCTTTTCTAAGACTTTTTAAATCACTCCAATCCGCCCCCCGAATAGCCTTATCTGTCAATTTTTGTCTTTTAATATACTTATCCCAATCAAATTCTTTCGTTTTAACTGGAACCAATTCTGCCACCAACTCTCCCTGATAACTAATTTTAGTTATTTGTTTTTTATCCCTAGAAGCCAATAATATCTTAAAAAAATTTTGTCTGACCGCTGTGGCGTTTAAAATTACTTTCATAAAAAAAGTGTACATTGTGTACACAGTCTTGTCAACTAATTAATTTTACCTTTAAACTCAGTCGTTTGCGACATTTGACTCATATCTGGTTGATGTTTCTTTTTGGTCACCAAAGCGCTGCCTCGACTTTTCTTTTGCTTAGCCGGATTACTAGATACCGCCATCAAATCAACATATCCTTCCATTTCCTGCTGCTGTTCTTTTTCTTTTTGTTGTTTTACTTTTTCAAAATAAGCCTCTCTTTCTTCCTCTTCTCTTTCTCTTTTGTTTCTCAATTCTGTCATTTCTGCTTCCACTTTTCTGCCTGGACCCATTTCCCGCCTCAATTTATTAATTTCTTCCTGCTTCTTCCGTTCTTCCTCTTGTTTTTTAAACTCCAATTCCTGATCACTCATTGTCTTTTCCAAACCCAACAATTCCTTACCACTAATAACTGTTTCCAAAATTTTTTGACTCTCTTCACCAGCTTTTTTTAATGTTTCTACACCAACCTCTCCCAATCCTTTCAGTACTCCTTTCAAAACCTTTTTATCCGTCATAAATTACTTTACCACTTTGGTTTATTTTCCGGCTGATAATAATAATCACAAATATCAACTCCTTTTATTGTCTCTCCTTCACTAATTTCCACCTCAATCAACCGATGAGATTCATCATTAACACAATTTTCCAAATCAATCGCACACTTGGTATAAAAACCCATTACTTCCATTTTATCAGGTTGATAAGCCACCACATATTTACCCACATCCAATTCCATCACAAAATTTTGATTTCCTTCATTCATTTCAAAAACTTGCCGTTTAACCTCGCCAGTTGTCACTTCCTTTGCTAAAATATTTCCCTTGGGAATAAAACTTGATGGATAACAAATTTTACCTTCAATTTTACCCATCTCTACCACCTTTGTTGGTTCTATTGTTTCTTTAAAAGCCACTGTCGGACTAACCTCAATCTTTACCGTTTCCAACTTCTCCCCTTTTTTCAAACTTAAACCACAGACTCCAACTACCAATAAACCAATTATTATTACCCAAATTATATATTTTTTATTCATACCCTATTATATATCCTTCCTCCCATCCAATGCCCGACACAAAGTCGCCTGATCAGCATATTCCAAATCCGCCCCAATCGGCAATCCACTCCCAATTCGAGAAATTTTCACTCCCAACCCCTCTAACTTCTTTTTAATATACAAAGCCGTCGCCTCTCCTTCCATTGTCGGATTGGTTGCCAAAATTACCTCTAAACACTCATTTTTTCCATTCAATTTATTTTTTACTCTTTCAATCAATTCATCAATTTTCAAATCTTCTGGACCAACATGTTCCAACGGATTAATCACCCCTCCCAAGACATGATAAATCCCTTTATAACCTCCCATATTTTCAATTGCCATCACATCAATAGCTCTTTCCACTACACAAATTTGCCGAATGTCTCGCTGCTTATCCTTACATATTGAACAAATATCTTGTTCAGTTACCGAAAAGCATTCCCGACAAATTTTAATATCATCTTTCATTTTTACCAATGCCGTCGCCAAGTCTTGAACATACGCTTTGGGAGTATTTAGTAAATAAAATGCCAATCTGGTAGCTCCTTTTGGACCAATCCCCGGCAATCTCTCAAACGCCTCAATTAAATTTTTTATACCTTTAGGAAGCTCCGCCATACTCTTTTAAACTTGATGAACTTGATAAACTTTATAACTTGATAAACTTAATAACCTTCAACTCAAAACAGTCCTTCCAAACCCCCCATCTCTTTCATTCTTTTAGCCGCTGTTTCTTGGGATTTTTTCATCGCCTTGTTTATAGTATCCACCAACACCTTATTTTCCATCCCATTGATCGACAAAAATTTAATTCTTTGGTCACCACTAACACTCACCTTGATTCCATTTTCTTCAACCTCCACCACTTCCGTCTCTATTGCTTTTTTCAATTTATAGGCCTGGGCCAACATTTTTGCTTTATCCAACATAATTTTTTCAAAAAAAATAATCTGTCACCATTATATCCTAAATTAACCAAAAATATCTTTAGCCACATCATACAAATCAGATTTATCTGTTTCACTTTCTGCTAACTTCTCACTAACACTGGCTATTGGTGTGTCATTTTTAATCACCAACGGCTTTTTCCTACTCTTACTCAAGATACAATCAAACACCAATTCTACCCCCAAAGCTTTTTGCAAACCCATCTCTACTATCTGCCTGTTTTTTGGTTCTTCTAATCTGTCTTTATGGAAAGGATAAAACACTTCCACTACCAGATGGCGCCCTTCTAATTTAACCGGTCTAGAAGCCCTCAAAAACGCCTCCACTGAATGATTAAATGGTTTAATCGCCATCAATATATTTCCCCACTCCTGACTAATTTTCTCTAAACTAACTCCCAACACATCTATATTAACTATTTTATCTTCATCTGATTTTTTCTCTACAATTGATCTTGGCACTTTCACCGGTTTTACCCCCAGTTTAACTACTACATTTTCTTTAGATTTAACCTCTTCCTTTTTCTCTGACTTATTCTCTTTATCCCCACCACCACTATCTTTATTTTCAAAAAAATCTATCACCGCCAATTCCAATGGTAATTGATCAATTTCCGTTTCTTTTTCCTGCCTAGCACATCTCATCAATAACTCCGTCAATCGTTGCAAATCAGCCATTGATAATTTGGATTTCATCTCCTCCCCCACCCCAAATTCCGCTAAAATTTTGGCCTGAAAATACCTCATTAATCCTTGCCTAAAATCAACCAAATCCCGACCCTCATCTGCCATTTTCTCCAATCTTTCCAAAATTACTTTTGCTTCTCCTGCCACCAGTTCAGCTTCAAAATCAGCTTCACTATAACCTCCGCTCTTTTCCAAAAAAAACTTCTCTACCTGTGCCAACGTTAATTCCTTCCCAAAATTAAGTACTATTTCATTTAAACTTCTTTGTAAATTTCTAAAACTACCATCACTTCTGTCCAAAATAAAATCAATCCCAGCTTTCTCCAGCACTATTTTTTCCCCCTCAATCACTTTACCCAAAGATTGTCTTAACTCTTCTCTACCTCCCCGCCTAAAGTCAATCCGTACCAATCGTGACATTACCGTCTCTGGGATTTTTTCTGCATCAGTAGTACACAACACAAACATCGTATGTTTTGGCGGCTCCTCAATTAACTTTAACAAAGCATTAAACGCATCCTTAGTCAACATATGCACTTCATCAATAATAAATACCTTGTATTTTAATTTACTAGGCGATAAATAGACCTTGTCCTTCAAATTTCTAATATTCTCAATCCCTCTGTTTGAAGCTCCATCCATTTCAATAATATCAATTGCTCGCCCCTTATCAATTTCCTGACAATTATCACAATTACCACAAGCCTCACCCTTATCTGGTTTTAAACAATTTACCGTCTTAGCCAAAATTCTGGCCGCTGAAGTTTTACCCGACCCCTTTGGTCCGGCAAACAAAAATGATTGTGGCCTATCCTTAGCCGACAAAATCTTACTCAATTTATCCGCTACATCCGCTAAATCCAAATCAGACCACTTCTTCGGCCGATATTTTAAGTGAAACACAGACATCAATAAATTAAATCAAACCTAAGCTGAATTTACAATATCACTCTCTATATCAATAATTCTAATCAATAAACAACTTACAAAAAAATTATCTATTTTTTCAACAAATTATCCAGTCCATGCCTTAACCAATCTGTCAATATTCTTTCCAAAGACGATTTTTGAAATTTAACCTCATATTTAAGTTTTTGAGTGCAAACAACAATATCCCCCAACCAAATTTTACCATCTACATCAGGAGAAGTTGACATCGGAAATCCCAACACTTGAGGAACATAATCCATCTTCCTATAGTATTGATTTAACTTTTTAGCTTTTTTTACTCCCACAAAATAAATACTCAACTCTACCTCATTACCAAAACCCCTCTCTTTTAATACCTTTTTGGCTATCCTTTTTACTACTACCCCGTCCAAACCCCAATTTCGAGAGTGTTTTATTAAAACCAATTCTTCCTCTTTCATTTAATTTACCGACAATTTTTCCTTTACTATTTTCGACACCAACGATCCTTCTGCCTCACCTTTCAATCTAATCATCACTTCTTTCATTACCAATCCAAAATTAACTTCACCCGCTTCCACCACCTCACCAACCACCTTTCTAATTTCATCCTCAGTTATCTCCGCCGGCAAATAAGATTTGACCAACTCTATCTCATAATCCAACTGTGCTACTAAATCACCACGATTACCCTTGGCAAACATCTCTTTAGCCTCTTCCTTGTTCTTTAATTCCTTTCTTAACACCTTCACTTCATCCGCCTCCGTCATCTGCCCTACCGGCAACGACATCTCTTTTTTATCGATTAAAGACACTAAAAACCTCAACGCATCCACTTTTCGCTGATCATGATTTTTAACTGCTTCCACAGTATCTTTTTTTAATTTATTTTTTAACATTGTATCTTCTAGAACTTTTAGACCGACGGCGGCATTTATCTCGCCACGCAATTATCTTTTTTTTAGCATATCTTTTTTCAGAAGGCTTAACATAAGCCGTTCGTTTCCGAACTTCTTCAGTAATGTCTTCTTCCAAATAAAGACGCCTAAATTTACCAATAATATCGTCCTTAGATTCGCCTTTCTTTTTTTCTACTACAATTGGCATTAAAAAAACACCTCCTTAATTCAACAATTGCCTATTTTACCTACCGCGACTTACTTTGTAAACAGTTAATTCTATCAATTGCATTAACCACCCCGTCACTATTGTAATCAATTGTATTATTATTACAATCAACTGCGGCTGGAGTTGTCTTAGCAGCCGGTGACGACGCCGGCGAAGTTACTATTCGACCCCCATCCTTTTTACACGCCATCAAATCAAAAGAATTAACTACTCCGTCCTTATTATAATCAACCTTAGGATCGCATACCAACCCACTACTAGTAGCCTGATTCACCGCCACTGTCGGAATTGCAGTTGGTGTCGCCTCTGTTTTTTCAGACTTTGTTTTAAAATTATAAGGAATCCCTCCATTATCAAAAATTTCTTCCCCAACCCTAATTCGATAGTGATATGTTTTTCCTGGTTGTAAAGACGATAACAACACTCGATGATCTGTTGTCATCGAACTTTCAGCCGACATCAATACCAAGCTGGCCGCCGTAGTCCCATATTCCACCTTAGCCATCGACTCTTTATTTGAAGTCCAAGTAATCGTCGCCGTTTTACCATCATCCCCCGACACTGCCGTTACTCCCTGAGGCTCGATACCACTAGAAGCCCCTGTCATCATTACTCTTATCTGATTAATTCCAAACACCAACAAACCAATTACCGCCAAAGACACTACTATCAACACAACCGTCTTGGTATTTATTTTTTTCATATCCTTCCAAAAACCAAAGCCGAAATCAAACTAACAACTCCAAAAACAACCAAACCAACAGTTGTTCCCACTACACCAGTCTTTGGTAACTCTGCTGTTGTTGTTGATGTTGTTGTTGATGTTGTTGTTGAAGATGTCGGAGCTGAAGTCGGAGCTGGAGAATTTGTACCCCCTTCCCCAATAACATAATTACCATTTTTATTTTCACTACAAGAAATCACATCCATAGCTGTCGAAGTCTTAACAATATTCGAGTCAGTTGTTGATCCAGTAGTACAATTAAAAGTCACCGGGGCTGTCCCAACTGCCTTAGCTTTAAAATTAAAAACCACCAAATTACCATTAACCGGTTTGTCTCCAAAAGCATAATTAGAAGTACAAGTAAAACCAAACTTACCCACCGAGGCAGTGTCAATCTGACAACTACCACCACCATCACTGTCAGAAAAAACCATATCCGATGCCTGAGTTACCGAGACTAACTCCAGTCTAGTCGAATCATAAACTCCTACCCCATCAGCTCCGCCCACTGTTTCCGTTCCCGAATTGATTTTAGCAGTTACACTAAAACTTTCTCCTAAAGAATAATTTCCAGCCGCTGGCTCAAAATATAAATAAGGCGCCGCTGATACCGCTTTGGCACTAACAGCCACTAGCAACAACAAAGTTACTAGTGCATTGATTAAGTAGGCAGTCCTAGTCATGACTATTCAATTGCATTAATCTCTAATTTATTACCCGAGAAAGGCAATTGCTTACTCGTGGCATTTTCTACAACCATAGTAACAAATTGCTTACCTTCATTACCAGTACCTAATTCCAAAACCGACTTACCCGCCATTTTTGGTGTCACCTCAAAAGATAAAACCTTAACTACATCCCCTTTCTTGATTAAATAACCCTCTTTTGGTGTCTCAATAAAAAATATCGATTCCACCATCCCATCAACGTTTCTCAACCTATCCGCCTTTGGTAACACCGTTCCCTGAGCTAATTTCGACACTGTCAACATCTCAGTATCATAGTTAACAAATGCCTCTAAACCATCCAAATTAAAACCCTTTTTAGCTACTAAATTCAAAACCACCTCATAATTCTTACCAACCTTCATCTCCTTAGTATCAGTGGCAAATACAAAATCAACCACCGGGTCTTCCAATTCTTTGTTCGATATCGAAGCTAACTCTGAAGTTTGATTGACCACTACATTGTCATTATTCTTGTCCAAATTCGACACCAAAACTATACTCTCGATTACAACTATTACCGCGATTACTGGTATTAATATCTTTGCTAATTTATTGTTTTTCATTTTCGGCAGGTTAATTATTAATTTTACTCATCATCTATTTCAGATAATGAATGTTTGACTAAATCCATATCGATAGAGTTAACTACTCCATCTAAGTTCAAATCTCCTTCTCGACCGCATGAAACTTCAGCTGAAGGATTAAATTTAGATTTAACAAAAGATCTGTCTACAGTATTGATAACTCCATCTCTGTTTGTATCACCTGCTAGCAGAGTGTAGTTTTTGAAGTTGTAGACCTTGTCTGACTTCTCCAAAGAAATATCACAAGCAACATGTTCTGGGACTTTACCGTTTTGATTATCTTGACACATTCTTCGTTTCAAATGGAATGGTCCTTTGACTCTAATATAATTAAAGTTGTTAACTCCATCAAAAGTCTCAGCATTAAGCACCAAGTTATTTACCTGGAATACTTGATTGTTTCTGGAGTCAACCTCACCTTCAGTCAAACTGAAATTAGATTTTAAATTGCCTTGATACTTATTGGTTGGCACATTGGCTACTTCCACGTCCACCAAATCTAGAACTGAAATACATTCTGCATTTGGTCTGACACCATCAAAAGTGATTTTGAAGTTAACTTCTTTGTCAGTTGGAGCTCCATTGCACATCCTGCTTCCAGCGCTGCAGCCATATTGACAAGCTACCGGATTAGACCAAGTGCCGTTGACACAAGTCTTAATCTCATTGGTGTTAACAAAACAGAGTTTGTCGTTGTTTTTACCGGTGGGGTTAGTGCAGTCTTGAGAGACTGGAGCGCTACCAGACACTACTTTAATTTTAACTGTTTCAGTCGGATCTAAATCCTCTGGAGACACATCAATATCAACTTCACCTACACTCACTCCTTTAACCACACCTGCACTAGAAACTGTAGCTACTGCTGGACTTTTACTTGTCCACACTAATTTATATTTACTATTTGGAGTCCAGGTAACCTTAGTTATTTTAGACTGGTCAATATTACCGTCCTTCATTGCTTCCCAATCAGACAGTTTAACCACATCCAAAACCACCTTTATAGTTACTTCCTTACCCTTTTCTATTGTCGCCTCTTGAGGATCTACGTGGATACCGCTAATAAACTCATCATTGCTCGAACCATCTTTAACTGTCACCTGAATTGTTGCCGTCTTTCCATTGCTATCAGTCACCGTTACCACTGACTGACCTGGAGACACTGCCACAATATAAATGTTGTTGCCATTTGGTTCCGATACGTAAGCAACAGATGGATTGTTTCCCAACCATGAGATCACTTCACCTGATGGCATTACTTTAGCCGTGATTAATTGTTTCTCTCCCGGATACAACTCCACTTTGGTGGCACTCAAAATCAAAGAGGTCTCACCCGGCTGAAGAGTCGGCGTCGCTGTTGGCGGCACCGGAGGAACTGGAGGTTGACTACCACCAACACAGACCCCATTACGACACATATCAGGACATCTGCCAACACGAACTGGTGCTTTACCATTTTCTTCGCACTTATATCTTACATCAGTCTCTCCCGACTTAATTCCGCAAGCATAAGACCCTAAACTCAGATAGTTTCCGGCGACCAATCCAGATGTGGGACATCCGTTAAATAATCTTCTCGCACTACAAGTAGCATTAGTTCCTCCATTAGCTCCATCACATCGCCAGTTGTAGACACCATCTGTTCCGGCTACATCTGTCCAATAGACTGTGCCGGCAGTACACCAGTCACTATTTTTAGTGGTTGTATCATTTACACCATTTGGATAGGTCTTACAGGCACCATTGATTTTTGTGCTCGTTTTGGGCACACAACAATAACCTGAACCGCCAATTCGACAGTCGGCACTAGAATTAGGAACCGTAGAAATCTGTTCATTGCTTCCACAGCTTGGCCGACAAGCACCATTGGGCACCTTATCAGTACAACTGTTGGCTGGTCGACAAAAATTCTGAGCATCCCAAGCGCATTTACCGTCTTGAACTGCAGTACAATTTGATTTTGTTGTACAACCTCTACAATTTTGACTACTACAATTCCCACTTGGAGTAGTGTTCCCTACCTTAGTACAAACTCCATTCACTAAATAACAACCATATGTTGAACTACACTCTAAATTAGGACAAGCACCACAATTAGAAGAAGAACAACCAGAGGTTCTCTGTTTACAAATACCGGTTGTCCCGTCAAAATAACAGCCGGTGGTATTCCTACATTGAGTCGCGGAACAAGCGCTGCAGCTAGTTGCAGAACAGGTAGGAGCTACATACTTCTTTGCCGAACAACTAACTACATTACCAGTTCCCACTCCGGTGCAAGTCCATCTGTAGTAACCACTGGCAGCAGTGCTATCACTAAAACTAATTCCTCCTTCATAACAAGCCTCAGTTCCATTGGGAGATCTGGTAACAGAGGTACTGCCATTGTAACTGCCGCACTGAGCCGATTTACACGAGCGAGAAGTGTCAGGATTACCACCAGTACATCCTGAAGGCGATCTTGTCGCCACAGTTCTAGTCTGAGTTCCATTAATACAATTACCCCAAGCACTATAAGTAAAGCTAGTACAAGCCACTACCTTTGCATTACATGTTTTTGTGGTTGCATTACATGTCTGATCAATTCCACATTCTCTTGACAGACTCCAACCTGAACCATCAGATTTACATACCATTAAATTTCTACCATCACATTTGTAGGTGTTGGCAGTACAAACTGGAACTGTAGCCTTTTTGCAGCAAAATTGACCCAAACAATCAGATGCTCCAGGAACATACAAAACGCCAGCAGTACAATCAGATGAAGAAGAACTACAACGACCACCGCTTCCACTACAAGATGTAAAACATGAGCCACTACTACAAACTTTACCCGAAGGACAAGTTGAATCAACCCAAGCCGTCCCAGTAGAATTACAAGTTTGTGATACAGTTGTTGATCCAGTTTTACATCTTTTTTGGTTCGGAGTACAAACACTAGCAATCGTATCATCATAACAACCAGCAACACCACTTACAGTCTTACAAACCTTTCCTATAGAAGGACAATAAGTATCATTACTCCAAACTACCCATCCATCTTTGGCTGATAACGCATTGCTGCTGTTTGAACATTTTTGCAACTGAGTTGTACCATTACATCTATAGCTACCAACAGAACAGAGTGAATTACACTTCCCGTTACTACAACCATTCCTACAAGTCTCAACAGTCACCCATTTAGCGGGACTGGCATACTGTCTTATGCATTCAACCACCGTACTTCCACTACACTTCTTTTGGGTGTCAGTTATGCTGTTGCATGAACCACCAACTGTAATCGCCGCCTGACTTCTATTTTCCTGATTTTGCTGAACTAATTTTGTTGCTATCGGTAAAGAGACTGCTACTACCAACATGGAAACCAATAAAAAAATCTGGGATATTCCCTTTTGTTTCAAAAATCTTATCTGTTTCATTTTAAAAAATCTTTAATATAAAAAAGTTAAACACTTTTTTTAGGATTGGTCAATAGACCAAAACTAGTCTTTTATTCATCATCTATCTCAGATAAAGAATATTTGACTAAATCCATATCAATAGAGTTAACAACTCCGTCAAGGTTTAGATCCCCTTCTCTGCCGCACAAGACTTCAGCTGAAGGATTAAATCTGGTTTTAACAAAGGATCTGTCAGCGGTATTGATAACTCCATCTTTGACTACATCGCCTGCTAGCAGAGTGTAGTTTTTGAAGTTATACACCTTATCTGAGTTATCCAATGAGATATCACACTTAACATGTTCCGGGATCTTGCCGTTTTGGTTATCCTGACACATTCTTCGTTTTAAGTGGAATGGTCCTTTAACCCTAATGTAGTTAAATTTATTGACTCCCTTGAAAGTGTTCGGATCGAGCACTAGGTTGTTAACCTGGAATACCTGATTGTCCCTTGAATCAACCTCACCATTGACTAGGCTGAAACCAGAACTCAAGTCACCTTGATACTTATTGGTTGGCACATTGGCTACTTCCACGTCCACCAAATCTAGAACTGAAATACATTCTGCATTTGGTCTGACACCATCAAAAGTGATTTTGAAGTTAACTTCTTTGTCAGTTGGAG
>Ga0255341_1002117_pt1 | contig 25826 bp, 25 predicted proteins | sample wastewater_treat_8_FD_192418 | JGI IMG/M metagenome (GOLD analysis project Ga0255341, IMG submission 192418) | Wastewater microbial communities from Lulu Island WWTP, Vancouver, Canada - plant12 | ecosystem: Engineered > WWTP > Wastewater > Unclassified | place: Canada: Vancouver, British...
CATGTCCAGGAAGAGGAAGTATTGTAATTTTTTTTCCTTCACATACAGTCAGAGAACAAATAGAAGATATTCTGGGCGGCAAATCTTTTTATGGTATTCCAGTAACCCTTATAAACTGGTAATTGCCGCTAGATGATCAGGTAATCTTTGATGAGATGTATCCCTTTGAATACTCCTTGGAAAACTGATCGAGTTCAGGAAGTATATAATGAAGGCCTGCCGAAATTAGAAGAACTTTATGGAAGGAATTAGGATGCGCAAATACTCTTTGGTCTGCTTTCTCATTTTGTTATTAGCCGCCTGCACGAGGCAAACTTATCAAGCTCCTCAATCCGGGGATGGCACTGCTTTGCCAGGTCCAACTGAGACTAAGCCAATCGCAACAGTACCAAATCAGGTGGAAGTAGCTACACCGGCGGAGGGAATCGACGTGCAAACCGTCACTGCTGATTGGGAGAGTCTCTATACAGTGGATAAACCCACCCGCGACCGGGAGGTGATTATCCGAATTCTCGACGATCTACATGACCGTGCCATGGCTCAAATTGACAAAGCCGGATGGTATCGCGAAGGACTATCATTTTCTGAAGCAGAAGACATCCCAAATATCTCCACCTGGGTCCATGTTACAGAGCCAGAAACACACAAATTCGACAGCACGGTAACATTTTTTTATTATCCCGAAATCTACGGTCCGGATTCCATGCAACCTGCCTGTGTTCTCTCTCCGGAGGGGGATTACGGCAAAAATTACAAGGTTGACAATAACGGCGAAGCCTATTTTTATAATCGGTCAGGTCCGGAAGAAGTGTTTTTTCCACATGATTTAATTCTCGATCCTTTTAATGGAATGAAGGAAATGCCTGAGAAAACCTGGGAGAATTTGGGTTGGTTTATTTGCCAGGAACGGGGTCTTAACACTGAAGAAATCCGATATCAACAACGATGGTTGATGAATGAACAAATTGCTAATTGTCCTAAAGCCGAAAAGGTTTATCAGTACGAAGCCTGGGTCGATCTTTTGGAAGCAGAGCCGGTTTTCATCTTTAAACGCAGTATCGATTATCTGACCCCCTGTCCATATACAGCCAAAGGGATTATCACCAAGACGACTGAGAGGCTATTTTTCAACCTGCAAACCGGTTCGGTTGTTGCAAGTGATTCCGTTTGGGAATATGAAAGCGGAGAAATTGAAAGCAGCGAACCTGCTGCCTATAACCATCGTGCAGAATTGGTTTGGTTTGAAGAGCTTCCGGAAATGGAAAGAAAAGTATACGAACACGCCCTCCAATTGTTGAGGGACGGAAAAAATTATGAAGAATGGCTTCAATAAGAAAAAGAATAAAAGGGTTCAGAATGAAAAGGTGAAAATTTGTCACTTCCCATCGAACCGAGATTAAAAACCAGGTTTAACCCAACATCAAAACCCAAGCCTGGTCAAGTCTTCAAATCCGAAATTAAGCGCGCATTATGCTCGCGAGGCTTTCTGATCGCCCTGATCATGGCAAGCCTTTTGCTGCTTGTCGGCTTACGTTTTGCCTATCAACTGCCGAGTGAGCGTTCTTTTGTTGAGGAATGGTATGTCAGTTATACCCAGAGTTTTTATCACCTGATGCTGCCGCTGATTGCTTGTTTTCCCTTTGCCGATTCGTTGGTAACCGATCGCAAGCAGGGCTATCTGGAACGCTTGGCAGTGCGCGAACGCTTTGGCAAAGTAATCTCAGCCAAATTTTTGGCAAACTCGTTTGCCGGTGGACTGGCAGCCTCAATTCCGCTTGTTTTGCTCTACGCCTTCACAAGCCTGACCAATCACAACCCTCTCAATCACCCCATTTTCAACACTATTTTCGCTCGTCCCTATGAAATTGCTGAAGTAACCCAGCTCTACAATAACTCTCCTGACTTCTTCATTTTGCTTGTGATTGCGGTGGTTTTCATCGTTGCGGCAATTTTTGCCAGTCTTGGAATGGCGAGTACGTTGCTGGTAAATCAGCGTTTCGTCGCCTTCAGTCTGCCCTTCTTAGTGGCAAATGCGCTCCAATATTTCGCCAGTGACGCCAGGCTAATCCCCTGGTATTGGGCACCTTCCGAAGTTTTGCTCAAAGCGAATTTTTCATCTACACACAATTTCGAGGCGGTCAACGAAATCCCGTACCTCCTGATTTTGCCACTTTGTCTTATTTTACTGATTGGCTTGCTGATATTTTTCTTTGGCAAACGCAAACAGGTGCTCGAAAATTCTCTGAGCGAGAACCGCAAGCCAAAAGATGGTTTCAGTCTTTCCAAATTAGTTCCTTCCTGGCTGCAAAACTTCCCGGTGAATGAAAAGCGTTTGAAAAAAGGAACTGTTTTTGGAAACTATTTCCGCAATTTGCTCAATATTCACATTCAACCAATTCGAATAGTCCTGATTGTTCTGATTGTCGCCGTCCTGACGGTCGTCATGTTCGGATGGATGAAATTGCGCATGCCCTCTTTATTTGCGCCAGATTTGATTGGCAACCCACCCAATACCTGGGATCTCTATTTTATGACGATTGGCGACCCGCTAACCATGGCGCTTATCATCGCAAACCTTTTCCTTTTTATGATTAGCGACCTGCAACCGCAAAGTGCTTTTGGACAATTGGCGGTCAAAAGGCTCGGTTCACGAAAACAAAGCTGGCTGGCGCACATTCTCTTCCTCTTTTTATCCGCAATTGCCTATAGCCTGATTGTCTTTCTGACCATGCACCTGACCGGTCGGTTTTTGGGTTTGCCCTTCTCGAACCAATGGAGTGTCTATCGTAATTCTGCTGAGCACATTAACATTCCCGTTTTTCTGACCATTCCGAACACGCATTTCCAGGCATTTCTGGCTGTTTTTGGGATGTCGACGCTCGGTTTTTTTGCAATGAGCCTTTTGGTTCTGCTAATCAACACGCTCACGCAACGCCGTCTGATTGGATATTTGATGGTTGAAATTTTACTGATTGCCAGTTTGCCGCTCTCGTCAATTCTTTTGAATGTACCGGTTGTTTTGCAATATCTGCCGATTATTCGCAATTTGGTTATGCGTTTTTATCCCTTCGTTTTTCGCAATCTTGACCAAGCCTGGCATTCTGTCTATGCCTGGCTGATTTGGCTGGCGATTTTGATCCCTGTCACCTGGCTTGCCTATCGCAAACAAGATTATCTCAGCCACCCCGACTATGATTAGAGGAAATTGATTATGACAACCATATTATCCGCAATAAATATCAGTAAAGCTTTCAAAGGCAAGCAGGTTTTGGAAAATTTGGACTTTGATCTGGAAGAAAATCAAATTGTTGCCATTTGCGGCACAAACGGTAGTGGAAAATCGGTTTTTATGCGTATTCTCGCCGGTTTGGTTGTCCCCGATTCGGGAACAGTTACAGTCAACGGTATCCAGCTGGGCGGAAAAGTGGAATTTCCAAGCTCAACCGGGGTGCATTTTGACAATTCGGGTTTGCTTTTAACCGAAACCGCTAAGAACAACCTGCTTTTACTGGCGATGGTGAGCAACACGGTCAGCAAAGAGCGGGTTGAAGAAGTGATTCGCCTGGTTGGTTTGGATCCGAATGACAAACGCCTTGTACGCACATATTCCACCGGAATGCGCCAGCGTTTGGGCATCGCTCAGGCATTGATGGAAGACCCAAGCTTATTGATGTTGGACGAACCGACCACCGGACTGGATTTCGCCGGGCAAGATTGGTTCCACGAGCTGATTTGGCAATTACAAAAGGAAGGCAAAACCATTTTGATCACCAGCCATAGTAAAGAAGAAATAGCCAGCTTTTGCGATAAAGCTTACGAAATGGCTGGAGGGCAATTGGCTCTCATCAGTTGACAGACTACCGCACTAAACTTTATCAAAAAAACTGCACATCCTCGGTTCTATCAAAACTTGGGAATGATTTCTCATTCAAGGTAACATTCATTATTATAGAAACCCTTTTCACCACTAATAGAGTTATAGCTCACATTCACACACTAGGCTTTAGATGTTAAATTTCCTCAAGAACGGTCAACAGATTAGTCTCATCCTAATGATTCAACATCAATTTCATAGTTTTTCCTCTTCATATGACTTCACCTTAAGCAAATGAAAAACGATAATCCTGTGATCTCAAAAACAAGTGAATGAATCGTAAAACAAATTTGAGAAGGAAAGATAAAAAATGGCAACTGCTTTTGCAATGATCAGTCATTTTTGTTTGTCATTTTAGTTTGTAGGCTTATGCTTTACTAGGATACACTCCTATCTGTAATCTTCATACTGAAAGAAAAAAACAACTACTTATTACATTACTATGAACCTAAAGGTGATCCTTAGCTACATGATGATGAACGGAAGGAATTCTTTATAGCAGATTAGAAAAAGTTCTGATACAATAATGACTAATTAACAATGATTGATAAATATATCTTATTAGGTCTACAATTCTCCATCATTAATAATCGTATGAAAGATTTGACCGAAGCTATAGATGTATGGATTGGAGGTATTTAATGGTAAGCGGGGAAATTACAAAAGTAAATCTCATAAAACAACTCTATAAAGCTATCACGACTGAGGAATTAGCTGCTTTCATTGGGGCTGGTCTCTCTATACCAGCCGGATTTAAGAATTGGAAAGAAATGTTGAGAGAACCTGCCGAGGATATCTCTTTAGATGTCGAAAAGGAAGAACATGACCTGGTTGGCTTGGCACAATTATATTGTAATTCTAAAGACAGAACTAGCGTTGATAATTTGATTACTAATAACTTTGCTTCTTTAAATAGCCCAACAGAAAATCATAAATTATTAGCGCAACTCCCAATTGCTACTTTTTGGACTACTAATTATGATAAATTGGTAGAAAAAGCTCTAGAAGATAATAATAAGTTACCTAATGTTAAAACAGCAGATGAGCAATTACGAGGGACAAACCAACCTTTTAATGCGATTGTTTATAAAATGCACGGAGATGTTGATCGTCCAAACAGGGCTGTAATAACAAGAAGCGATTATGAAAAATATGGATATGATGATAGAAAGCTATTTAGGGAGGTTTTAGAAGGGGACTTATTAACTAAAACCTTTATTTTTCTAGGTTTTAGTTTTTCTGATCCTAATTTTAACTATGTAATTGCACGATTAAGAGTTCTGCTTGAAGATCAAGGTACAAGATCACATTATTGCATTATGAAGAGAGAAGAGTCATCAGATGGCAAAAAAAGTTATGCTCAGATTAAGCAGGAATTACAGATCCAAGATTTAAAAAGGTATGGAATACAAACCTGCATAATCGATGACTACTCAGAAATTACAGAAATTTTAAGTGCTTTGGTTAATAAGTATCGACGAAAAACAGTTTTCATTTCAGGTAACGCCTCAAATTATGGTCCCTTTTCATCTGAGGAAGGTAAGAAACTCATTACGGATTTAGCATTTTCTTTAGCTAAAGGGGGTAATCATATTGTAAACGGGTATGGTCTAGGCGTTGGAACTTATGTTATTAATGGAGTTGCGAAATATTGCTATTCTGATAATACAAAAGAAATAAATGATATTTTGACATTGATGCCCTTTCCTTTAGATTTTTCACCAGGTGAATCAGCAAATGATTTTTACTCAAAATATAGAGAGGTGATGATTCGTAAATGTGGTATAGCTATTTATGTATTCGGAAATAATGAGGATAAAACGGTTTCGGAAGGTGTTTTTAAAGAATATGAGATTTCAAAAAAATTAGGGTTGGTATCTTTACCTATTAAGGCAACAGGAGGGGCAAGTTCTAAGATCTATGAAACGGTTTTGGGTGATGAAACGGTAAGAAAAGATTTAGACACAATGAAATTGCTTGGTCAAGAATCTGAGAATGTGGATGATATTGTACAAGCAACCATAACGGCAGTAAACTTACTGAATGAGGAGGAATAACATGGTAAAGAGGCAAGTTTTTTTTAGTTTTCATTATGATAATGATAGTTGGAGAGCAGCACAGGTGAAAAACATGGGAAAGGTCTCAGAAAGTTCAACTTTTTCTGCGAATGATTGGGAAGAGGTTAAGGAAAAAAGCGATTCTAAAATAGAACAATGGATTGATGAACAAATGGCTATGAGGTCATGTTTAATAGTTCTTATTGGAAAAAAAACAGCCAACAGAAAGTGGATTAATTATGAGATCAAAAAGGCATATCAATTAGATAAAGGAATAGTTGGTATTTATATTAATAATCTAAAAAATGCTTCTGCGGAACAAGATTCGGAAGGAAGTAATCCTTTCGATTATTTAACCCTTTCAGAAGATCCTTTGTCTAAGTATGTAAAATGCTTTAAATCAAATCATTCAACGAGTCAATACGTTTATAGTGATATTGAAGACAATATACAGAACCTAATTGAATATGGAATTGAGCATAAACCAAGTACTTGGTAATAGAAAGTAGTGTTCACCTCAACATCCTTGTTCATATAAGTTTCGTAATTCATTTTTTTGATTTAGAAGTTCGGAAAATAATAAATAGACTTAGAATGCTCTTCCTTAAAGGTATTCTTTGTCATGCGATTGAACCAATAGAAGTATTTTCATCTAAATAAAGCAATCATTTTAGCAAATATCCATTGACCGTTGTTAATAGAATAGCACACTCAATTTCGAGGCACCACATTCTAAAAGCGAGGTCAATAAATGGAATTTTTCAACGAAGCAGTCAACATCCTCAAAATCTTGGGCATTGCCCTTGGGGCAGGTCTCTTCGGATAATCCCAATGCAAGGTCTTTTAGACAAGATCCAGCAGGCTATCCGTGAGTTCTTCATCGGTCTGATCGAAAGCAACCTGACGACCATGTTTATGGATGTCAATGAAAAGACAGCCACGATCGCCGAACAGATCGGTCAAACCCCGCAGGGCTGGAATGGCAATATCTTCAGCATGTTCCGATCGCTCTCCGAGACGGTGATCATCCCTATTGCAGGCATGATCACCGAAAAGAACAACCTGCATGACGGGGTCAGCTTCAGTTTCTTCAAGTATTTCCTCAAGATGTGGGTGGCCGTCTTCCTGGTGACCCATACCTTCGATATACATATATTCATCTAAGCGTACACTAACCGAATGCGTCATCCCTATGCCTAAAAAAATCAGGATAGATAGTTAAGGATTTGCCAACTTGATTATTATTCTAGTTCTTACAGGTTGTTAATTATATTTACCCAAGAAGTTATTACTCATAACATTCTAGAAGCAGGAGATCACAAAACAGGGTTGGACTTTATGGGAATCTAATAAGTAGCAAACGCTTTGAAGATGAAAGTGGAATATCGGATAGTTTTTTGTCCAAGTAGTCATCTGTATGTGATGTAACATATAAACCTGTACTATCCTCCTTGGTAACAAAAACACTATGTGATCCAATCCAAGTACCATCCGAACCCAGTATTTGCAATTGAATCACATCTCCAGGAGCCAACATAATAGCAGCAGTCGAATAACTACTCGTCCAGCCTAAGTTTTGAGCATAACTATTGTTATAGGTAAAGTACCACTTGAAATGATCTACGACCGTCCAACCAGTTGACCACTCAAAATACCTGCCATCACCCAAACAAAATATTGTAGGGTCAGGATTTGGAATCATATACCACTCAGAATATGTATTTTCCGAACGGCAGCCATCACCGTCACCACTCATTCCAAAACCACCACGCTTTACTATTTGACTGACAAAATTTTGACAATCAGATGTGAATGCGGGGTAAGAAGAGTTGTAATTATCATAATAATCCCTCGCATACTGGATAGCAAGCGAACGAGAGTAACTGAAGGTTTGATTTTTGTCATCTGAAAAAGACTGTGGCTCAACATATGATTCTGCTGGGGGATCTGGAGGCCCTGGAACGTAATCATCATATAAGATTTGAATCACAGTTTCTATACAATACGCTTCTAAAGCCTCAAGATCGTACTGGTCTTTGACAAAGTCTGTTCCTACTTTTGAGAGCTCCATAACTCCGCCCCACAATATGCTATTCAGGAATTGAGCATACTCTTCAGATTCAGGTTCTAGAGATATTCTTTTTTCTAGAAGATATCTTTCGACAATAAGCTCCCCGTCTGAAATCAATTTGTCTTGGCCAGCTGCAGACTCACTTAGGAAAATAATCGAAAGACAGCAAATAAGTATAAGGACAATTGATTTTACAGGTTTCATTTTTTCTCCTTTTTGATTATCCATTTAATGTTTCCGAAGAAAAGATTGTTTCTTATTATATAAACGGTCTAAGGCGATGAAATGTTTCATTTTTTTCATTTTCGAAACGGTGTCAGTTATAAATTTAAAGTTTTTTCAATCTTCAGTCTTAGCAAAATCCAGCTGACCGTTGTTTAAGTAATAGCGCACTCAATTTCGAGGTGCTAATTCAACAAGCGAGGTCAGCATATGGAATTTTTCAACGAAGCAGTCAACATTCTCAAAATCTTAGTCATTGCCCTGGGAGCGGGTCTCTCCGTCTGGGGTGTTATCAACTTACTGGAAGGGTACGGCAACGATAACCCAGGCGCCAAAAGCCAGGGCATCAAACAGCTCATGGCCGGGGGTGGTGTCGTCCTGATCGGCATCAAACTGATCCCCCTCCTGGCTGGTCTCTTCGGATAACTCCCGATGCAAGGTCTTTTAGACAAGATCGAGCAGGCTATCCGTGAGTTCTTCATCGGTTTGATCGAAAGCAACCTGACGACCATGTTTGTGGATGTCAATGAAAAGACAGCCACGATCGCCGAACAAATTGGGCAGACACCCCAAGGCTGGAATGGCAATATCTTCAGCATGATCCGCTCGCTCTCTGAGACAGTAATCATCCCCATTGCAGGCATGGTAATCACCTTCGTGCTTTGCTACGAGCTGATCACCATGATCACTGAGAAGAACAATCTGCACGACGGGGACAGCTTCAGTTTCTTCAAGTACTTCCTCAAGATGTGGGTAGCAGTCTTTCTGGTAACACGCACCTTCGATATAACCATGGCGATTTTTGATGTTGCCCAACATGTGGTCAACGCAGCTTCAGCTTTGATCAGAGGCAGTGCCTATATCGATATCAACACTGTCCTGGCGAGCATGCTTGCCGGACTACAGGATAAAGGCATTGCCGAATTAGCTGCTTTGTCCATGGAGACATTGCTCGTGGGAAATGCCATGAAGCTGCTCTCCGTTCTGATAACGGTGATCCTCTATGGTCGCATGATCGAAATCTTTCTAACTTGTTCAGTTGCTCCAATCCCCTTTGCCACTCTGGCTAACCGGGAATGGGGTCAGATGGGTAACAACTACCTACGCAACCTGGCAGCCCTGGGTTTTCAGGGCTTTTTCATGATGGTCTGTGTGGCCATCTACACCGTGCTGGTACAAAGCATCATTCTTACCGAGAACATCCATGCCAGCATCTTTCAAATAGCTGCCTATACTCTGCTCCTCTGTTTCTCTTTGTTCAAGACCGGGAGCTTGTCCAAATCGATTTTCAACGCCCATTAGGAGAAAGGAGTCCCCTCTTGGCTTATGTCAGTGTGCCCAAAGACCTCAACCGGGTCAAAACCAAATTAGCGCTCAACCTCACCCGCCGACAACTAATCTGCTTCTCGGCAGCCGGACTGACCGGAGTTCCCCTATACCTGTTCACCCGCTCGACCCTGGGAAACGATCTGGCCGCCCTGCTGATGGTGATGGTGATGCTGCCACTGTTCGCCTTCGCCTTATATGAAAAGGACGGCATGCCTCTGGAGGCTTTCATCGGCAACTTTATCCGTGTGCGTTTCCTCTACCCCCGCATCCGACCCTATCAAACCGATAACTTCTACCGCCTCCTCCAATCCGAACTCAACCTGAGAAAGGAGCTGCTTGCCCGTGCAAAGAAAAAAGCAAAAATCAGAAGTTAATCCGATACCTGTCAAGCGGCAAACACATAATAAACCGCAGCAGCTAATCCCCAAAACAGCGCAAAAGACGCTGGCCTATAAGCTGATCTATCCGGATGGGATCTGTCAGGTGAACGAACGCTTCTATTCCAAAGCGATCCAGCATCAGGATATCAACTATCAGCTCGCCCTGGAAGAAGACAAACGCGCCATCTTTGATAAATACTGCGAACTGCTCAACTACTTCGACAGCTCAATCAAAGTACAACTCTGCTTCTACAATCATTCCGGCCGTATCGAAGACTATCAAACTTCGATCGATATTGATGAGCAAGCAGATGCTTTCAACGCTATCCGCCGTGAATACGCCGAGATGCTCAGCTCCCAACTGGCTAAAGGCAATAACGGGCTGGTCAAAAGCAAGTACCTGGTCTTCGGCATTGAAGCGGATTCCTACAAAACTGCCAAAGTGCGCCTGGAGCGTATCGAACTGGACCTCTTTGGTCAATTGCGCGGGCTGGGCGCGATTGCCCAAAGTCTGAACGGGGCAGAACGCCTGCGAGTGATGCACGACCTGCTGAATGAAAGTCAGGAGAAATTTCATTTCGACTGGAAACAGCTCAAAGCCAGCGGATTGGGAACCAAGGACTTCATCGCGCCCAACGGCTTTGACTTTCACGAAAGCAACAGCTTCCGCATGAGTGGAAAATACGCCCAGGTCTCCTATCTGCAAATCCTTGCACCGGAGCTCTCCGATGAGCTGCTCAAGAATTTCCTCATACTTGAAAACGATCTGGCAGTCACGCTACATATTCAAAGCATTCAACAGACTGAAGCGATCAAGCTGATCAAACGCAAGATCACTGACCTGGACAAGATGAAAATCGAAGAACAGAAGAAAGCCATCCGTTCGGGTTATGACATGGACATTCTTCCCAGCGACCTGGTCACCTACGGTGCTGAAGCCAAGACGCTCTTGGAATCCCTGCAAAGTCGCAATGAACGCCTCTTTCTGGTGACCTTCCTGCTGATGAATATGGCTAACTCTAAAAGTAAGTTGGAGAATGACTTTTATCAGGCGGCCGGGATCGCCCAGTCCGCCAATTGTAGTCTGCGTCCCTTGAATTTTCAACAAGAGCGGGGGTTGACCGCCATTCTGCCATTAGGCATCAACCCAGTGCCGATTGAAAGGGCACTGACTACCTCTGCCACCGCCATCTTTGTGCCTTTCACCACCCAGGAACTCTTTCAACCCGCTCCGGCCTTGTACTACGGTCTGAACGCTCTCTCGAACAATCTGCTGATGGCAGACCGCAGGAAGCTCAAGACCCCAAACGGTCTGATCATTGGCACACCGGGCTCTGGCAAGTCCTTTGCTGCCAAGCGGGAGATCACCAACGCTTTTCTGGTGACCGAGGATGAGATCGTCATCACCGATCCGGAAAGTGAATACGCTCCCTTAGTCAACGCCCTGCAAGGCGCGGTGGTGCGCATCTCAATCAATTCCAGCCAATACATCAATCCACTCGACCTCAACCTGGACTACAGCGAGGAAGAAGACCCGGTCGCGCTCAAGATGGACTTCATCTTTTCCTTCATGGAGCTGGCAGCTGGCAGGAAGAGTGGGCTCAAGCCGGAAGAAAAATCTGTGCTAGACCGCTGTGTTCAGCTGATCTATCAACCCTACCTGCAGGACCCCAAACCAGCGAATCTGCCCACCCTGGAAGATCTCTATGCGCGTCTCCTGGAGATTGATGAGCCTAGTGCTCGTTACCTGGCAACCGTACTGGAAATCTATGTAACCGGCTCTTACAAGGTCTTCAATCATCATACCAACGTGAATACCGATAACCGCCTGATCTGTTTCGATATCCGTGAACTTGGCAAACAGCTCAAAAAGCTGGGCATGTTGGTGATCCAGGACCAGGTCTGGAATCGGGTCACCAGGAACCGGGCAGCCAAGAAGACCACCTGGTTCTATCAGGATGAGTTTCATCTGATGCTCAAGGAAGAACAAACCGCTGCCTATTCGGTTGAAATCTGGAAACGCTTCCGCAAGTGGGGCGGTATTCCAACGGCTATCACCCAAAACGTCAAGGACCTGCTGGCTTCCCGCGAAATTGAGAACATCCTGGATAACTCTGACTTCATCTACATGCTCAATCAGGCCAGTGGTGATCAGGAGATCCTGGCCAAGCATCTCAACATATCTAAAGACCAACTCTCTTATGTCACTCACAGTGGTGAGGGACAAGGCTTGCTCTTTTATGGCAATACCATCATCCCCTTCAGTGACCACTTCCCCAAAGAAACGCAGCTCTATCAGATCATGACCACCAAACCGGATGAGGTCTAAAAGGAGCTTCGCATGAGCAGAAAATCAAGATTGAGAAGTAAAGAAAATTATCAATACCAACCAAAAGAGGAAGGAACGGTGCGGAACCAAATTCTTGCGGGTGATCAACCATCTGTGGAGGCGCCTCCCAAAGCTGTTCATGATGCAAGCGTCCCTAATCAAACAACTTTGGCAGAACAAGCGTCACAGATGGCAGTAAAAGATAAAGCCCCAACCAGACAGAGAGCCTATCGAAAACTCAGCCATACTTTTGTGGTTGAGCAGCCCAAGGTAGTCGTTTTGCGACAAGAGGAACAAATCCAGGATGCTAAGCACAAAGTTATCAAATTGCGTTTTGAAAGTCAATTGGATTCGCCTGTTTCCTCCTTGCAATTCGGGAAACCAGTCAAGGTGGCAAAGCTTAAGAAGCCAAAGAATCTGAGCATTGCTCCTGCCCTCTGGCTCAGAACCCGCCTGCAGGAAGAGACCAAAAATACTGAAGATCAGAACTCCGGGACTGACGCGCTTCAGGCAGGTGAAAGATCTGCTTATTTGCTGCAATCCCGAATGCGCCTGCTCCAGACCAAATCAAGCAAACTGTCTGTAACATCCATGCGGCAATTGCAAGCCCGCAGCCTACGTCAGCAAGCCGAAGCCTTCGCAACAGATAATCTCAAAGCCAGCCCTGTCAGAAATCCAGTGCTGCGTTATATCCAAAAGCAACGCATCAAGCGTGAGTACATTCGCAGCTACAGAGCCGCAATGAGTCTACATTCTGCATCCACTCGCCAAAGAACAGCTCGGGTAGCCAATAAGCTCTTCAGCAAGGTTGTGCAGGTCGTCAAGAGCCGGGCGGCTTTATACGCCTCGATTGCTTTAGTCCTCTTGCTCCTGGCTGGCTCACTGGCTTCCTTTGCCGTTTCTGCTACAACCGTGATGGGCGGCAATATCATCGGGGGGCTGGTGGAGAGTTTACGCGGTTCCGAGGGCATGGTCGAGGTCGCCCGTTCCCAACTGGGTCAGGTTGGGGGTGAACCCTATTGGTCCTGGTATGGCTTCCCCAGCCGGGTGGAATGGTGCGCGATTTTTGTCTCCTGGGTGGCCGATCAGAACGGTTTTATCGCCGATGGGCGCTTTCCCAAATTTGCCGGATGCAGCGTTGGAGAAAGCTGGTTTCGTTCAGCAGACGCCTGGCAGGAGCGGGGCTATCAGCCTTCTCCTGGGGAAATAATCTTCTTTGACTGGAACGGTGACGGAGTTCCCGATCACGTCGGCATCGTCGAAAGCAGTGACAGCAGCACAGTCTACACCATCGAAGGCAATTGGGCGGACAGCGTGCATACCGATGCCTATCCAATTAACAGTTCCCAAATCTACGGGTATGGCACCCCTAACTATTTTGACTAAGGAGAAAACCATGAACCTGAACCAACTCAGAAAAGAAAAAGAACAAATCCAAAAAAGAATCCAGAGTCTGCAGGAAAAATTGACAGACCTGGAAAGCAAAGAAACCGAAATGGAGAACAGTGAAATCCTCAAGACGGTACGCTCCCTGAAGCTGAAACCCTCTCAACTGGACGAGCTGCTTGTCCGTCTCAAGCGCAATCCCTTTACCGAAATCCACAACATTCCAACCTGGGAGCCTGAAGAAGATGAAGATCAATAAAATCCGCTTATTTGTCCTTGCCATTTGCACATTTATCTCGGCATTTACTCTTAGCAGGGCCCAGGCAGCCACAGCCTACCCGCTAAAAATATCAGCGGCACAACGCCTCACTCCCGCTCCTCCCACAGATGCCAAGGGCAGTCTGGTTGCAGAGATACCCCCAGGGTCTGCTTTAATGAGCGAATACACGATTGTGCGCCTGCCCATGGGTGGTGGAGCAACGCCCGTTTCCACAGAAGAACCCACAGTCGAAGCGACCCCCAGACCACGCACAGATACCGACCTGCAACCGCCACTCCTGATCACAGCAATTCCGCCCCAGAAAGAGTTCTACATTATCAAGACCCGCAATGATAAGGTCTTCTATCTGATCATTGACCACACCAAGGTTAGTGACAATGTTTATCTGGTAACCGAAGTGGATGAGGCTGACCTGCTCAATTTCGTGGAAAGTACCCAGATGCCTGCTTTGCTCCCGTTCCTGCCACAAGCTACACCGGTGTCACCCACAATTGCACCTGATAACTCGAGCACCCAAGCTCCCACTGCATCAGATAAGCCTTTTTGGGGAAACCTTCAGCCTGCCATGATCATCGTTGGGGTGGTCTTGCTCCTGCTGGCTGGCGCTGCCCTCTTCTACTGGAAGGTGGTCAAGCCCAAAGACAAACTGCCTGCAGAAGCCGATTTTTATACCGACGAATACCTCGAAGACAGTTCCAGCAAAGTCAATGCCTGGAAAGAAAGTGAAGGAGAAGAATGAATCTCAAAGAATTGATTTTTGATTTGATCGGGGTGGTAGTGACCAGTGAGAACATCGCTGAAATCCGCCTTGACCCACGTGCCTTCGTTGAAACCGAAGAACAAGCCCAGGACTTGGAAGAGCTGCTCTTCCTGCTGGAAAAAAGCGAAGAAAGTGAGGATGCTGTATGAACCCTGCTGAAGAAACACGCTATATCGCCGCTTATGCCCGCATCATTGGGGTGCAGGAGGCAGTTGTTACCGAATACGCCCAACGCAAGGGTATAGCCGCCTTGGTAGATAATGCTTATCAATTGCTGGAAACACCGGAACAGCTCGCCAAACACCAGGCGTTTCTCGATCTCTATCGTATGAGCAGTTCCCTGACCCGCGAAAAGCCGATCCTCAGCTCACCCAGTATCGCGGCAGGTTACATGCACTCTGTGATCGATCAGGTGCATGACAAGGAGTCTCTGGTGGTGGCTTTTCTGAACACCAAGAACCGGGTGATCGACTATGAACAGGTTTCAATTGGCACGATCAACTCTTCGGTAATCCATCCCCGGGAAGTCTTTCGCAATGCCATTCTCAACAAAGCCGTTTCAGTACTGCTCTGTCACAACCATCCCTCGGGAAACCTTACTCCAAGTCCGGAAGACCTGGCGGTGACTAAATCACTCAAAGAAGCCGGGGAAATGCTGGGTATCCCAGTGGTGGATCACATCATTATTACCGGACTCAATCGTCAGGATGTCTACTCCTTTCGCGCCCAGGGCGTTCTGGAAGCGCATGGCCATTACCAGACAGAGAGTACGCTGGCTGAAAAGAAGCCTGCCTATGATTCCAAAGACAAAGCCCTGGATGAGATCACTGCACGACTGGAGGAAGGCATCAAGGAAATCTTCAGCAGTGGCAAGTATGCCGACTACCTGAAGGTGATGTCCCGTTTTCATCGCTACAGTCTCAACAACACGCTCCTGATCGCCATGCAGAACCCGGAAGCTTCGCTGGTTGCCGGATACCACGCCTGGCAAAAGAAATTCGAAAGGCATGTTTGCAAAGGTGAACAGGCAATCCGTATCATCGCCCCGGCTCCGGAGAGGCGCCTGGTCCAAAAGGAAAAGCTCGATCCGGTCTCCCAGCAACCCATACTGGACAAGGATGGTCAGCCAATCATGGAGGAGACAGAGATCAACGTGCCCAGGTTCAAGGTGGTGCCAGTCTTTGATGTTTCACAGACCGATGGCAAGGAACTGCCCAGTCTTTCCAAGGCTTTGGATAAACCGGTGCAAGCCTATGAACTGCTCTTCAATGCCCTGAAAAACGCTTCTCCCGTTCCAATTGCTTTTGAAAATATGAAGGCGACCAAGGACGGTTACTACCATCTCAAGGATAAGCGCATTGCCCTGCGCAAGGGGATGAGTGAATCCCAAACCCTCGCCTCTGCTGTACATGAGATCGCCCACGCCAAATTACATGATCGCGACCCTCAGGCCCGGGGTGCCCAAGCAGGTGAAAAAGGAAAAGATCCCCGCACCCAGGAAGTGGAGGCAGAAAGCATCGCTTATGCTGTCTGTCAGTATTATGGCATTGAGACCGGAGAAAACAGTTTTGGCTATGTCGCCGGTTGGAGCGGAGACAAGGAACTATCGGAGCTGAAAGCCTCACTCAAGACTATCCGCGATACCGCTTCAGACCTGATCGATTCAATTGACGCAAAGATGCTTGAATTGAAAAACGAACTTGATAAGGAACCAGCCCAAACCAAAGAAACTGCCCGGAAGACCGTCAAGGGCAAAGCCGTTGCACTGGCAGAAGAACTGCAGGCATATGGCTTTGAGACAGCTCCCATCACACAAACAGGTATTGAAGGACAAGGTTTGCGCCCCTGGTTGCGTGCTCTGGTACAGGAGGATGCTTCCCCCTATACCAGTTTTGCCAGTGTCTTGTTGAAAGACCTGAATGAAATCGACCAAAACCGAGCCACTTACATGCTTGAAAACGGGGAACGTTTATCCCTTCTGCGTGAAGGCGAAGGTATTCAATACCAGCTTCAGGATCCCGCTCAAAATCTGCTTGCAGAGGGTTTGCTGGCCGAACCCGAGTTGTTGCTGGATGCAGCCAAAGACCAAGTTCTTAGCCAAAGTGGAAGATCAGAAATCCAAACTGAGAGGATCTCTGAACGAGAGCTTGAAGCACTGAGCATTTTAGGAGCAAGTGAACCTCAGGTGACCTTTACCCGTAGTGAACTCGACGATATCCCTTCTGGCATGAGCCTGCCTCTTTCTCAAGCCAATCGTCTCATGGAAAGGTTGGATCAAAGGCAGGCGATCGACCGGCAAAGGTCCGATTACGCGGGTCCCCTCACCTATAGCACAGACTTCCGCATCGAATACATCAAGGAAGGTATTCCTGCCGCATACACAGGCAAACAGGAAATTGGTGCAGGGGAAGGCAGTCTCTCTCACCACATGCAGCTGACCGTACAGGAGGCTCTATCAGATCGCATCTGGCGCAATTACCTCAACGAAATGGGCGAAACGCAGTTGCAAGCCGATCCCAATGCCTTAGAGGATGTACGTAATAGACTCTTACCCTATTTCAATCAGCATCAAGCCCTGACCTTCCTCAAGGAACGAACGGAAGGCTATCAGGCCGGGCTGGCAAGCGTTGCTGAGGAAAAGAGGGAAGCCTTGACGGCTTACTATGCGGACGTATCTTCTTATGTCCAAGAGAGCAGGCTACAAATGAACCTGAGCGCTAATCCGCAAAGTCCTGACTTCCCTCAGTTGGATGCTTACATCAATGAGCATGCCAGCGAAAAGGACCTTGACCATGACGGGTCTCCAGAAAGAGTGGATATTGATGGTCAGGACAGTCGGGTTCAAGTGACCCACCACTTGGACAAGCGGGATGGGCTCACCGAAAAGCAATCGATCCGTGAACGCTTACGTGGGACGAAGGCATCTAAACAAGAAAACCCAGACAAAGAAGAAAATTTTCAGGAGCTTGAAATTAGCTAGTGCGTTGTATCAGAACTGAATTGAAAAGCCACCTAATTCTAAGGTGGCTTCTTTCTGGTTGGTTAGATTTGTTGAGAAGTTTTTTACTTGAGAAGACCCGATCCGTCTTACACCAGAGGTGGAATTTCGTATGAAGAAGCAAGACGCAGTTCTAAATTTTCCATCCGCGCTTCCGATGGTTCCAAATATTCTGGGCACTTCACAAATGGTTCGCCTAATTCTACATAATCCTTATCAACAGGAACATAGAACGATTCAATAAAACCTATAGAACCAGCCCTGAACAGAAGGTAATCCGTACGATATTCGTAATTGTCCCCAAGCTTTTCTGCACAGTTAGTCACTAACCAAATCAATTATTGATTTTGTGGATAGGTTTTCATTCACAAGTGAATTCGCTCAGGCTCGAAAACGTAAGTGATGCTTGACCAATGAGTTGTACAGAAATTATTCCTTATCCATGTGCTGATAGTTTTGATGATAAAAATTTAATCTACATAATAACAGTTCCAAAACTTTTATTATATGGTCGTCCCTTGGAATTTTGTACATTGGATAATCACTGAGCCAAAGCCACTGGTTGAAAATTTGGAAGCTAGTATCAACAGAACTGTAATTGAAAAACTCAGCAACAGATTCTAAATTCATCTTGGGGTTGATTTAGATTTGCCTCAATATTATCTAAATATAGCTTTGCTTAAAGATCAGCGATTAATTTAACGCCAATTTAATGTCCGATATTGTATGCTTTCTATATAGATGTAGTCAACTGTTTAATCGAAAAGGCAGCATTAATAAGTATACTAATTATTGGCGATCTACTAGACATTAGCTGAATTCCAGGATTTTAGTTTATTCTTCAGAAAGATTGAATGCTTGTCACAAAGCTGCAATAGAGAGAAGGAAGAAATCGTCAATCGTAGCGAAGAATAAATCTTGTCTTATTAACAGGAAAAGGAGAAAGAATATTGAGGCAGATATTGTTATTACTAGTATTGGTAGTTCCATCTTTCGTCACATCTACCACATTTATCAATTTAGCTATGGTACGTTGACAAATAAAGGATGTTTTTTTTCATCATAGCGTCTTTCAAACAAAACATCGAAGCAAATAGATTAATAACAATATTCTAAAGGAGAGTGTAATGAATATAAAAAAATATTTTCAAGTAACGATTCTAATTTCCTGTATCTTGCTTGCAACATTCTTAAGAACTAGTGTCACCAACGCAAATTCAATTACAGGAAACGAAGATGACCTCCAATCAATCCAAAGTGTCATTGACAAGTTATTCCAGACCCGTCTTAATGCTCAAGTAAAAATGACTTTAAGCGACTATTCAAGCATTGCTGATTTAGATAATCCAAAGAGCCAGGAGTGGCTGACTAAAGAAGAGAGGCATGACTCTACACTAATTCAAATTGGTAATGCTTATGGTTATGAATACGGAAATTACAAATATAGCCTCGAATTTAATAAAATAAATGTTAACGGACACCAAGCCGATGTTGAATTGTTTGAAAACAGTTTGATAGAATTCTTGGACACTCCAAACGATCCATTGGTGACTTCAAATTTACTTCACACGATAAGACTAACAAAGTCTAATTTGGGTTGGTTAATCTACGATGATCGATACGAGGATGTGATACATCTGACCATAGGAGAACAAAGTAATGCCACTATCCTCAATAATATTCAGAGAAACATTGAAGCATCTTCAATAAAGAATGAAGAGATGACACCAACAGGTGATCGGAATGAAATAAACTATACTTACAACAGTTCAAATGCTGTAAACTATGCAATGGGTTGGGCCATAAGTTACAATCCTGCATATGCTATTATGACAGGATTAGGAGGCGATTGCGCCAACTTCGTATCGCAAGCTATTTTTGCTGGGACCAATGGTTCAATGTCTCCGGTTCCAGTACCACCGAGTAAGATGCCTGAGTTTGACCAACAATGGTATCGATACTCTGCATATAACCTCTATTATGGTTCTGGAGCATGGGTAAGGGTTGGAGGGCAGAGCGGTCAGAGTGGATTGATGACATTTCTGACAAGCAATACAGGTTCTGGACCATATGGAAGTTACGCCGGTAGATGCTCAGCGTTTGATGGTGATCCTGTATTCTTCTATGATTCTTCGCGGGGTTGGTACCACACAGTAATAATAACCGGGCTTTCTGGTGACTGTACCAATCTGAACAATTACTATGTGAATGGCCACACGCCAGACCAAAGTAGGGTACGTCTTTCTTATTATAGCGCATCGACGATTCAATTCATTAATATCGTCAGTTACCGGTAGATAAAGTTATAGTCGCATGAACGGAAGATAATAAAGTAATTGGTAGGGTTAGTCTATCATGCCACTTTATGATGGACAAGCCCTACCACTATTATATCTTTCTAAAAAACTACTGCTATATTTCAATCAGAAAGGATCAATAGTTTACAGAATGAGAGGATCTAAATGGTTTGGAAGAATTTGTTTGTAGGATTGCTTATTTCTGCCCTCGTTTCATGTCAGCCCATAGTACCAAGCAACCCTATGGTATCAACCTCAACTGTTCAACCCCGAGTGACCAATCCAGACACAAGTTCAACGGATTACCGAATCTTCATTGACCATATGTCCGTAAAAGATCTGTTTGAGGGCGCAGTGATGATTGGTAAGTATGACGCCTTACAATATTATGGATCACCCAAGGAAGCTTATTCATTCCTTTGCTGCCGCATGGCTGAATCTTTGGAGGTGGAAGAATATTCTCGGCACGCAGATTGGATTTCACACTTTGAATTAGATATGTTAACCCCACTTTCGCTCGAGCCTTATTCTCCACTTAGGTTGAACGATGCGGATATAGAGAATGGTAATTTGGTGTTCTTGCGTCAGGCGAGAGCATACCAAACGCAAGATGCACTGCTCGCAATTGAAAATGGAAAGTCATATTTTAATTACCTGATTCTTTCTCATACGAAAGATGGATGGCGAATCGCTGAAATTAATTCTGCTTACCCGACTGAAAATCTTTTAGGAAATTGGTCATCGGACGCAACGGCAACAGCCCAGATGCCGAGTTCCAACGCGTATCTGGAGACTATTGCGAGCCATCCGGACACCTACTTAAGTCTTGCGAGGGTTTCTGGATTACTGACCCGTGTAGATTTACGGTTGCGAGGAATTATAAATAAAACAGTTTTGCCAGATGACGTTTTTGAAGAGAACCTGAACTATATTCTAGATAAATTAAATCAACCACAGAGGGTGATCGTAGAACAACTTTTACCACTTCCCTTCACGGATAACGAATCGTCGATGACAAGTATAGACCTCCAGCAACATCGTATTGTAGTTGAAGCTAGATTAAGGGTGAATGATGATCCAGTGGTGTTGTTTTTTACTTTGGAACGTTTGAAAGATGGGCTGCAGATTTCCAGAATAACTACAGATTATCCTTAAACTCCATGATATCAAATCAAATGACCATAAACGGTAATTGTGATCAAGAATTCGTTCCATAGCTTATGAAAGCCGATTGTCAAGATTTATTTTGAATAGGAGATTATGACATACATACAAACGTAATCCCTGACCAGACTGTATTAAGCAGGTGTTTTTGCCTTGTGCGACATTAACTTAGCAATGGATGAAGGCGCTTGTGGGCTCTTTGGTCCGAATGGAGTTGGGAAAACTATCCTGATTGGCATCTTGGCTGGTCTCATTCAACTGACAGCTGGTCGGGCTATATTATGTGGTTTTGACACCAAGCGTCCAGCACGCGAAGTCAGAAATAGCATTAGGCGCATTCCGTAGGATTTTCTTTGGCTATATCCGGAATTCTCTGCTTACGAATTCCTGGACTTTTGGGCACTGCTTTCCGGTATTGACCTCTCTACCCAGACGATCATGAAGCAGTTAGAGGAGGTCAACTTGGCGTACATGGATAATAAGCAGATTAAGTCTTTTTCCGGTGGAATGAAACAGCGCCTAGTGGTTGCTCAAGCCTTGGCACATGACCAAACAGTGCGGTTCGCAGATGAACTTCCCTCAGGATTGGATCCAGAAGAACGGGTACGTTTCAGGAATATGATTTCAAACCAGGGTAGTAAACGCTATGACTGCTAATCCTGAAATATCGGATTTCCCTCAGCTGTCCAGCTTCGTCAAAAAAACTGCCGAAATGGCCCTCGACCAAGATGGCACCAGAAAGAGTGGATATTGACTGCCAGGACGGTAGGGTTAGGGTGACGCATCACCTGGACAAGCGGGATGGGGTTACCGAGAAGCAATCCATACGGGAAAGACTGCGTGAAACAAAGGCATCTAAGCAAGAAAACCCCGCTGAAAAGGAAAACTTTCAGGAGGTGGAAATAAGTTAGCGCTTTATATCAGATATGAATTGAAAAGCCACTTTAAATACTCAGTGGCTTTTTTCTAGGAGGCAGAGTTTGAAAGAAAATTTCTTACTTCAAAAGACCCGTTCCCTCATACACGAGAGGCGGTATTTCGTTTGAAGAAGCAAGGCGCAGTTCTAAATTTTCTGTTCGGGTTTCCGATATTTCCATATCTTCTGGACCTTTCACAAAAGGTTCAATTAACTCTACGTAATCGTTTCCAATAGGCACATAGAACGATTCAATCAAACCTGTAGAACCTACTCTGAACAGAATATATGCCGTACGATATTCGTTATGGTCTCCAAGCTTTTCTGCGCAATTAGTAACTAACCAAATTATATTTTTTATCTTGTGGATAGGCTTCCATTCACAAGTGAATTCGCTTTGGCTTGAAAATTTAAGGGAAGCTTGACCAATGAGTTGTTCTGTTTCTTTCCAGTTTTCAGTATCATTGTAATGATCGAAGCTATTGGCCTTATAAGGTTCTTTCAACGAAATCCAACCGCCATATTTTTCAACAAGTGCCATAACTTTTCGCTCTTGAGCATCTCCCAGGAGAAAGGTCGCTAAAATAACAAGAGTGATGGGTATAACTATCCATGGAAAAACTCGTTTAGCTGACATTAGTTGTTATATCCTGTGATATTCAATGCAAAGAAATTCGATGGTGAAAAGTATGCAAGGTTGTAAGAACCGAATGGTGAATGGCTTGCCACTTGGATTTTTGTATAGTCATGACAGCTACCAGTGAGTGCTGTAACTAAAACTGCATGTCTCCATCCCCCTGATGTATACTGCATGACAACAACATCGCCACCACTAAGATAGCATAGGTATGACCCAGAGCTATAGCCAATCGGACCTCTTCCGGTGTTAGATGTGAGAAAGCTATAGAAACCACCAACATTAATCCAGGGAAACGAACCTGACTTCGTGTAAGAATCAAAATACCACTTATTGTAGTAATCATTGGGAGTGGACATTACTTGGTTAGTGCCAGCATAAACGGCTTGAGAAACAAAATTTGTACAATCTTGGGATTCCTGCCAGAAACTTGGATTTACCCCATTTTTCCAAGTATTTGCATAATTTACAGCAGCTGTTCTGTTGTATGTGAGATTAATAAAATTAGATGGGGGTGCCGTGTAATCCTGTGGGGGAAAAATCTCAACTTCCCTCTTTTGATTAACAATGTTTCCTTCAATGGTTGAGAATATCTCATCCTCTGATCGGCCTTCAATTTGAAAGGTAAAAGCATCCTGGTAATTATCATTTATTATCCTCCAGCCGGTACCATCATCGATAAGTAGCATTTTGTGGCTTATCTCAGACAATTCAACAGGTAATATTGTCGGATCCTTGAAAGTAACTAGCCCATTCTCATTCAAGAAAACGGTAGCTGAGCTTCCATCTATACTTATCTCAGAAAAGGAAAGGTCAATCTCATATTCTTCATATGGAAGATAAAAGCTTGAATTGATTTTTCCAATTGTTTTTGACCGTAATCCTTCTAATTGGATCCATGAGGGGTCTGATTGGTCATTAGAGATGAAACTATTTATATAGTTTTCATCTTTCAATCCTATCAGGTTTTGGTAGCGAGCTTCAAAATACTTTTTAACAGAAGCAATTATTTCACCTTCGTGGTTTTGGGATTCAGAGATTGGATCATCACCAACACCCGATAAAAAGACACTGCTATGCCGAAACTGGGAATCGACACTTCTTGTTGGACTAGCCCAAGCTGTTTGAAAAGAACTAAGGAGTAGACCAAAAACCAAGAGGAAACTTATTTTTTGAAAAATTCTGTTTTGTTTCATTTTCCATCTCCTTCCAAGATAAAAAATTGATGTTAAACAAATTGGTGAACTATTCGTTTGCTAAAGTAAAAGTATTATGTAATACCTCCTTTCAATACTTCGACCATGATTCTGTCATAAAGACCACGCTCCGTTGATGGGTTGTTCTCTATTAATATAGACGGAATTCCTTCATAAGTGTTTCATATGAATTAGATTTCAAGCGAGTGATTGCGAAAGCAAAAATATTTTTCCTTTAATAACCTTACATGTGCCGTATGCCTCTGCCTTACTTTCAACAACATCAAGCGCTCACCTTCGTCAAAGAAGGTACGGAAGGTTATCAGGCAGGTTTACCTACCGTTGCCGAAGAAAAGCGCGATGGGGCTCACGGCTTACTATGCGGATGTGGTTGATTTTGTGCTGGAGAGTAGGTTTCAAATGAACCTCAGTTCGAATCCTCAAGTGCCTGAGTTCCCCCAATTATCCAACTACAGCCATGAGAAAGTTACTGAAAAGGATTTCGATCATGATGGCTCACCGGAAAGCGTGGATATTGAGGACCATGATAGCCGGGTGCAGGTTACTCACCATCTGGACAAGCGAGATGGTGTTACCGAGAAGCAATCCATCCATGGTAGGCTTCGAGCTGGAAAAGCTGCTACCGATGAACGTCTGGAAAGTAGAGCTAACCTGAAAGAGGTCGAGATAAACTAAAGCTACATTTTTTGAAAATGCCAAGCCTTCCGGTTGTAATGCCGGAAGGCTTATTAATTAAAGATAATCTTCAGGAGGAAATACTGGTGTTGGTGTACGCTTGGGTGTCTGATCATCAGGATGTTGTATTTTCTGAGAGGGCGTGATCAGAGCAACAATAACGTTTTCTCCTCTTTGGTATTGGATTTCCATCTTCATTTCTTCTGTGTTTGACCGGATCACTTCCCGAACCTTATCTCTTTCTGAGGTTACTGAAACGCCATCTATGCTAATCAGGATGTCGCCGGACACAAGACCTGCTCTCTCCGAAGCGCTTCCGGGTTCAACATACAGGGTTTTTCCGTCGCCATCAATAACAATCCCGAGGACTGGCTGTGGGAACAAAGCATATGCTACTATTTTTGTTTCTTCGCTTTGATCAGGAAGCTCTTTTGTCGAGTTTTGCGAAATACACCCGGTTACCAAGCATATGAAAAGTAACGAAATTTCAATAAGTGAGTAAATTTTCTTTTTATTCATCACGTCTCCGTCTAATTATAAAAAGGGAAAGTTCCCAACAGTGTAAGTTATGTCATAAATAATTTAACCACCCGTTAGGTCTGAAAAAAAGATACTTTTCAGACCTAAGACGTTTATTAAATAAAGTATCTCAAAAGAATGCGATTATTCTTCATCATTTTATGGTCTAAATATACTGTCATCGGTCAATTCATCCATCTTGAAGTGGCACTGGCTAAGACATGAAAAGAGAATCATCTGGCAGTGCACAGTCTTAGCGATATCCGTTTCCCCACCTTCGAGTCCGTTAATTGTGAGGCTAGACAAAATCGTGGCTAATGTCTCGGTCGGGTCATATGCAGGACGGGGTTGGTAAATCATTAAAATCACGTATTCCCCGATTTTGGTAACTACGACGATATTAGCCTCAGACCCCATTTCTCCAAAGTTTTGCTCAGGCACATATGCAATTGAAGCCGGATGACCATTCACCATCGAGTTAACATGCGGCAAAGGAGAGAATAGTGTCGCATAATTGTACTCTTGATTTGCTGCCCACACTCGCAGCTCTTTTATGAAAGGAATGAGTTTTGTCTCGAGTTCATGCCAAACATGCAAAGTGACCCCTTCTCCAAATATCATTGCACTGCTGCTTGCAACACCGTAGGTGCTCACTTTAAACATTTTTAACTGGTTTGGTCGATAGGTAGTGTAATCAACATCTGACCAATCCGCG
>Ga0255341_1002125_pt1 | contig 25750 bp, 24 predicted proteins | sample wastewater_treat_8_FD_192418 | JGI IMG/M metagenome (GOLD analysis project Ga0255341, IMG submission 192418) | Wastewater microbial communities from Lulu Island WWTP, Vancouver, Canada - plant12 | ecosystem: Engineered > WWTP > Wastewater > Unclassified | place: Canada: Vancouver, British...
GCTGATGGTGTGTGTGACTGGAAAAATATATGGTTGGTATTTGCTGCCTATGCTCTGGTTGTAGCGGTTTTATTTGCTGTATTCTTCAGACATAAGCATAATCCTGACAATAATGAATTGAACTCAATAAAGCATTGATGCGATATAAATCCGTATTATGTTAATGCTATTATTCCGGCAATGCAAAAATTTTTATGTCTTTGGCATATTAATATTTTTCGCATTTGTGCAACTGCATGCTCAAACAGGCAGCACGTTTTCAGGAGTAGCGTCGTATTACGGAATTCCGTTTCATGGCAGGCAAACAGCAAGCGGCGAAATTTTTTCGATGGACTCGATGACAGCTGCACATAAGCAATTGGCTTTTGGGACTCTGGTAAAAGTTACCAATAGGAATAATGGTAAATCGTGTGTGGTTAAAATAAACGACCGCGGACCATTTATAGCGGGGCGTATCATTGATTTGAGTCAGGCTGCGGCCGACACTCTTGATTTTATTTATCAGGGTCTTGTAGTTGTTGATTGTGAAATAATTGGAATGGCACCGATAAACAAGCAGGTTCTGGCTTCGGCAGATACTAAAAACGAGAAAGCTAAAGAAAAAAACAAAATAATTAAAAATAACGCTTCTGAAAATAATGATGTAAGCAGCAAACACAGATATGTGCCGCGCGAAGCCGTTAAATTTGTTGCCGAAAGTCCTGATACAACTACGTTTTATTCGGTTCAGCTTGGCAGTTTTGGTATCCGTCAGAACGCAGAAGCCGTTTTAAACAAAGTTGAAAACTCTTTTCCGGATGCACGTATAATGCAGGCCGAAGTTTACGGAAAAATCTGGTTTCGTGTGCTTTGTGGAAAATTTGGCAGCATTGAAGAGGCATCAGATTTAAAAAAATCATTAACAAAGTTATACCCTCATTGTTTTTTGGTTAAATTTGAAAGCGATGTACAAAACATAAAAACATCGGAATAATGAAACAGTATCACGATTTAATGCAATATGTACTAAGCAACGGAGTTGAAAAGTCTGATCGCACCGGAACAGGCACCATTAGTGTTTTTGGTTATCAGATGAGGTTTAATTTGCAGGATGGTTTTCCTTTGCTCACAACAAAAAAACTGCACATAAAAAGCATATTGCATGAATTATTATGGTTTTTGAAAGGCGATACCAATATAAAATATCTTAAAGAAAACGGAGTGTCAATCTGGGATGAATGGGCTGACGAAAACGGAAATCTTGGTCCTGTTTATGGTTCTCAATGGCGCAGTTGGAAAGGCAGCGACGGACAAACCATTGATCAGATTAGCGAATTAATTGACCAAATAAAAAGAAATCCCGATTCCCGCAGATTAATAGTCAGTGCATGGAATGTTGCCGATGTGCCTAAAATGAAATTACCGCCCTGCCATTTGTTGTTTCAGTTTTATGTTGCCAACGGAAAAATTTCCTGTCAGCTTTATCAGCGCAGTGCCGATATTTTTCTGGGAGTACCTTTCAATATAGCCTCTTATGCAATTTTACTGCACATGGTAGCAAGAGCCACTAATTTGCAGGTAGGAGATTTTGTTCACACTTTTGGCGATGCCCATTTGTATCTTAATCATATCGAACAGGCAAAATTGCAGCTTAGCCGTGATTTCAGGCCGCTTCCGAAACTTGAAATCAATCCGGAAGTAAAAAATATTTTTGATTTCAAATTCGAAGATTTTGTAATTACCGGTTACGATCCGCATCCTCACATAAAAGCAGAGGTAGCCGTTTAACTTTTTATTATGACAAAAATAATTAAGAACTTGAGCATGATAGTTGCCGCCGACTCAAAAAACGGTATCGGCATCAATAACGAATTGCCATGGCATTTATCTGACGATTTAAAAAGATTCAAGGAAATAACCACGGGACATTCTGTTATAATGGGCAGGAATACCTGGTTTTCGTTGCCAAAGCGACCTTTGCCAAATCGCAGAAATATTGTTCTTACACCTGATCCTCTCGGCGAAGAAGGTGCGGTAGAAGTGCGCACAATGGATGAAGTCTTTGCCCTTTGTAAAGAAGATACAGAAAACTTTGTGATTGGTGGTGCAAGCATGTACGAACAGCTTTTGCCCTATACTGCAAAATTATATCTTACCTGTGTGGAAGGTGAATTTGACACTGATACTTTTTTCCCCGAATTAAATGAAAAAGAATGGGAATTAATAGATGAATCGGATATTTTGAAGGACTCTAAAAGCGGTATTCAGTATCAATATCTGATTTTTATCAGGACTGATTTATAATTATTTTAACATGTATTTGCTTATATTGCAATTATCTTTATAATTCAAAAACTGAAGATATGAAAAACAATTTCTTTTTAATTGCTGTACTTTTTGTAAGCTTTGCCTTTACTTTTTCGGCTTGTAATAAAGATGACGACAACAAAAAAAATAATTATCAATCGGCTATTGACAATGCGCTTGCCGAAAATATGTTTGGAGATGTATTTAAACAGGCTTCTGATGGCGTTATAGCTGCCAAGGACTCCGTATCAGGCAACAAAAGTGGAAGAGAAACCATGTCGTCTTGTGCAGTAATAACCATTACTCCGTTTGACCTGACTACTTTCCCTAAAACAATTACGGTTGATTTTGGAAACACCAACTGTCTTGGAAACGACGGATACTACAGGCGCGGTGCTGTTAAAATGACAACAACGGGATGGTATCTCGACAGCGGAACGGTTATAAATGTTACTCCTCAGAATTATTATGTTAACAACAATCTTGTTCAAGGTCAAAAAACCATTACCAATATGGGTCATAATACTGCCGGCAATTTGGTTTATGGAATTTTTGTTGACGGAACAGTGTCAAACTCCAGTGGTATTGTTGAGTGGACTTCCACACGGCAGCATGAATGGATTGAAGGTGAGTCAACAATTTTAAACCCGTGGGACGATGTATATCTCATTACCGGAACTGCTGATGGCACCAATATTAATGGAGAAGATTTTCACGTTGTTGTTAATACACCGCTGAGAATTCAGGTTGGCTGCCGATGGATAACCGCCGGTTCACTTACTTTAACAAGTGGCAATTTAACAATATTGGTAAACTATGGCAATGGCACATGCGATGCAGAAGCCACTGTAATTATAAATGGGGCGACCTATAACATTACAATGTAACAGGTTGCATTTAATTGTATTAATTAAGCTTTTTCAAGGCTTGTTTCAAAATTATCAATATCCAGATATAGGATATATGACTGATTAACTTTGATCCCTGCTGCGTTTAACAGCATTGAATAATTTTGGACCTGCGTTTTGTGAGCGGCTTTTTTACTGCCGGTTTTGAAATCTATTACCGTGCATATTCCATCAGAATTGCATATAATGCGGTCAGGCCTCCAAACTGTTCCGTCTGTATCTGCAATTTCCCGTTCATTCAATACAAATTTTTTCCCGGGGAAGATAAAGGGGAAATCATCAACGACCTTAATTAAATATTTTAAATATTCATCTTTTGAGGACTCTTCCAACCAACCGTTTTGCATATAATTTTCCATAACCGGCAAAACATTGTCTTTTTCGTAAATATTAGATAATAATTCATGAATTATTTTCCCCTTTATGGCAGATTCTCTAAGTTCTAAACTGTCAAAGCCAATTGCATTGCGCCTTAAAGAATCCAATGGCTTATTGGGATTAATGTTGAAAGAAGATAATAAGAATTTGTTTTTATCGGTTTGTTTGATAGCTCTTTTACATGAAAAGTCGCCTATGGTATAACTTGTAAATAAAGCTTCGTTTTTTTCGTCAAATAAATTTATGTTGGATTTAATGAAACTTTGCAATTCTTTTGCAGAATTAACCTGAAACTTTGACTCTGTATTGTTTTCAGCTGATTTTTCAGATTCTTTCTTTTTTGGAGGCAAAAACGAAAAAATAAACAGTTTTTCCTCGGCTCGCGTGGATGCAACGTACATTAAATTTACCGTATCCATTGCCCTTTTTGAATACTCAAGAATGTATTGGTCTTTTAATTCATTGTTGAGCGATTCTTTTGTCAACTTAACAATGGAGTAGGGTACACCCCATTCCTTTTCATCAAGAAGATGCCAATATAAATCTCTTACAATTTTTGAAGTATCGTCTATGTTGAAATTTGGAATTATAACAATAGGGAACTGTAAGCCTTTGGATGCATGTATTGACATAATGTTAACGGCATTTCCTGCATCGGGCAATACCACGCTTTCGAATTGACCCTTTTCGGCCCACCATTGCCAGATTAATGAGGAATTATAGCCATCCGATTGTTGTTTATTCATAATGGTTTCGCGCAAAAACAAAAGGAAAAAGCCGCCCTGTTTCGAAATATCAAGTGAATGGATAATAATGTCAATCTGGTCGGAAGGTGGAAGAAACGCAAAAGAGCCGGAGCCTATTGCTTCGAATTTTTGTTTAATATATTTCTGCAATACCAAACCTCTGCCATTTTTATTCAGGCTTAAAATACCTTTAATTTCATGCGAGTCGTCAAAAGAAATGCCGGGGATTTGTTGCATCAAATACCATGTTTCAATGGCATTAAGGTCGTCTTCGGGGCAGTGAATAAGCCTGTACATACACATAACAAGCAGGCAATAGTTCGATGAGCGCAATTGCAATGTTTCTTTGGATATAACAGGAATAGGATTGCCCATGCTTAAAAAATAAGAACTGATTGAAACACCATATTTGTTATCCCTATTTAAAATGGCAATGTCACTATAATTATATCCTAAATCAATGCAGTTCCTGACAATTTGAGCAATATCTTCAAACCATAGACCATTTAAATCCTTTAGCTCTTTGTTATAAATACGGCATTCTACATAACCTTTGGTTTGTGCATTTGGTTTTTGCTCTATTTGATTATAAACTTCTTTGTAAATATTTAGCTTATCTCCTTGCTCATTGCTTGTTTTATTCTCTTCGATATAATTCAAAAATCTCGATTTTATAAAGGAGTAGAATTTAGAATTGAAATCAACAATATTAATGTCGGAGCGGTAGTTGAACAACATATCTTCTTTATTAAAAGCAGATTCGATTAAATTCTGACTTTCAATTGTATCTGCATCGCCTTCGTATATTTTGGGAAGCCCCAGCATTATTTCCACTTTGCCATTGCGAAAACGGTAAATACTTTGTTTTGGGTCACCAACCACCCACGATGAATTTCCGCGTGATAACGATTCGTGAATTAATGGCAATAAATTCATCCACTGCATAAAACTTGTATCCTGAAATTCATCAATCATTATTGTTTTAAACCTGTTCCCCGCCCTTAAATAAATGTATGGCACAGGCTCTTTTTTTATTATTTCCCGTATTATACGATTGAAATCCGACACAGGCAAAATGCTTTTTTCAAATTTATATTTCTCTCTGAATGCCCATATTTCACCAAGCAGAGCCACAACAGGAAAACGCTTTGCCAAACTGTTGCCAAATTTGTATTTTGATATTAAATCGGTTGTTTCAAATATTAACTTTTGAATTTTGCTTTCAACAGCAGGATTGGGATTTAATAGAAATTGTCCGCTGTCGAGTTTTTTCTGCATTGTGACAGACAAGTTTTTTGTATTAATATCTTTGCTTAAGGATTTAATATATCTGTAAATTGTTATGGCGTTTCCACTTTTATAAAAGTCGTTTTCGGTCAGATTTTCATTTGAAAGAATTGAATTTAGATTTTTAATATTGCTTGTAATCCGGCTTAATGTGTTTCGGTTGTTTGCCAGCAACACATCAAACGACTTCATTATATTGTAGGAGCCTGTTTCCAATGCGCTGTTCACAACATCTGTCGAAGCCTCTATTGTGAGATGCTGAACCAAAGGCAATAGTTCATTTGTTAGGTTAAGAGGGCTGCTTTCGTTATCAAGCTGGTACCGAATTACTTCTTTCAGCACTCTGGTTATAATGTCATTTAAATTGGCACTGTCAATTATTTTTGATATAATTATTTCATTTAATTCTTTGTCATTTACTTTTACTTCGTAATTAGACGGCAACGACAGTTCCCTGGCAAAAGTGCGGATAATGCGTTGCATAAAACTGTCAATGGTACTGATGGAAATATCGGAATAATGATGGAGTATATGTTTTAATGCTCTGTCAGCCATCTGGCACAGTTCGGCTTTTGATTTTTGAGGAAATTCATCAGCCAAAGCGTTAAGCATTTTGCTTGTTTCGGGGTTATGAGCCATATCAGACAATGAACTGATAAGACGCTCCTTCATCTCGTTGGCTGCTTTGTTTGTGAAAGTAATTGACAAAACACGGGAAATCTCGGATGGATTTGGTAAAATCAAACGTAATAGTTCCAGAGTAATTCTATGCGTTTTACCAGAACCGGCAGATGCATTAAGTAAAGTAAATTTCGACATAATTTATTATATCTTTTATAAGCTAATGTAATATTATTTTTGCAAAATTCGTAAACTAAAATTTATTGTATCATTTCAGATTAAATGTGTTGCTCACTAAAATATATACCAACACAATATTAGACAATGGGTTTTGTTATTATTCTTAATTTTGCATTTACAGCTTACAAAAAGCCGCAAACTTATGGCGCAAGGAATATCTAAATCGTTTATAAAATCTTCGTTTATTTATTCTTTTATTGGTGCATTACCACTTGCATCCAGCGTTGTATTACTGCCTTTTTACGGTAATTCCGAATTACTTTCCACTCAGGATTTTGGTCTGCTTGCCATTTACATTGCCTTAAGCGAACTGGTTCGAGTGTTATTCATATACTCGGCCGACAATTATCTGGGAATAAATTTTATTCATAATTCGGCCACTGCCGAACAAAGCAGACGCTTTATAGGTACAACCACTTTGTTTTTGCTGCTTTTTGGCGCAGGCATGACATTATTATTCTCTTCTATCGGCAATTATTTGTTTGTTTATATTTTCCCGGGGAAAGATATTCCCTTTTTCCCTTATGGCTTTTTGTCCATACTTACGGGGTTGTTTACCGGTATATTTAAGGCTTATGCTTCATTAATGATTTATAGGCAAAAGCCTAATCCGTATTTCTGGTCGAACATGCTGCATTTTGTGCTTGTTATTGCATGTTCGATTTATGGCTTGTATCTTTTCCCGTTGTCGCTGGACGGACCAATCTGGGGGCGTTTTATTGCTTCAATTTCCACTTTTGTTTGGGCTATGGTTTATTTGGGGAATGAAAGCAAATTCGAATATTCTAAAAGTGTTCTTAAAGATTTGCTTATTTACTGTACCCCGCTGTTTATTTTTTATATCCTTTCGTGGATAATATCGAATATAGACCGTTATTTTATTTTAGGTATATTAAGTGAAAAGGAAGTTGCCGTTTTTGATTTTGCCATAAAGATAACCCTTGTTATCGAGTTGTTGCAGGTTGGATTATCTGCGGCTATAAACCCAAAAGTTTTTCAAATATGGAAGCAAAACGGGGACAAACCCGAGGGTAATGTGGAAATAAACAAGTATTTCAATGGCTTTACCGTTATAAATCAATTAAGCATGCCATTGTTATATGTTTGTGTTGTGTTTTTTGTGCCTTTGATTATTTCGAACGAAGATTTATACGGCTCTTTTCAATTATTACCTGTGTTAATGGCCGGCATGGCATCAAGGGTGTGGCTTTTGTATTTAATTACGCCGATTTATTATTTCAAAAAAACAAAGATATTGCCTGTTGCCTTTTCAATGGTTGCGTTATTTCAGGTTGGCATAACGTTTTGCCTTATTAAAACCAATGGCATAGATGGCGCAGTGTGGGCTAATTTTGCCACAAAAATCCTTCAGGTCTTGCTGCTTTTCTTATTTGTGAGGAAGTTTTACACTTTTGCAGTAAATCCACGAAAATTTATTTTATACCCTGTTATTTATATTCTAATGTTGCTTGTTACCGAAATTGCTTTTTCGGATGCTAACGTATATTTAACATCACTACTTCATTTTAGCATTTTAATTATTGTCGGTTTTATCTTATTCCGAAAAGAACTGGTTCCCTTTATTAAATCGCTTATTCCGCTTAGAGTGAAGTCATAAAAAAACTCCCGCAGTATGGGTTTTGCGGGAGTTTAGGTCAAAAAAAAATGTTGTTTTATCCTAAATATCCTTTAAGATTCTTGCTGCGGCTGCCGTGTTTTAAACGGCGGATTGCTTTTTCTTTTATTTGTCTTACTCTTTCGCGGGTAAGGCCAAACTTGTCGCCAATTTCATCCAGGGTTAGCTGTGCGGCTCCGTTTAACCCGAAGTAGAATTTAAGAACATCGCGTTCTCGTGGAGTTAAAGTTGCAATAGCTCTTTCTATTTCGATGTTTAAAGATTCAAATTGCAGACCTTTATCAGGGCGCTCGCTTTCTTCGTTGGCATACAGGTCATATAGATTGGTGTCTTCGTCTGTTACAATGGGTGCATCCATTGAAACATGTCTTCCGGTATGGCGTAAGCTGTCTTTAACTTCGGTATCTGGCATATCCAGAAGCGAAGCTATTTCGTGCGCGTCGGGCTCACGTTCGTATTCCTGTTCTAATTGTGCAAAAGCCTTATTTATTTTGTTTATTGTTCCGATTTTGTTTAAAGGTAGTCTTACTATACGTGATTGTTCGGCCAATGCCTGTAAAATGGATTGACGAATCCACCACACGGCATATGAGATGAATTTGAATCCGCGGGTTTCGTCGAATCGTTGCGCAGCTTTAATTAATCCGAGATTTCCTTCATTTATAAGGTCGGGTAAGCTTAATCCTTGATTTTGATATTGCTTTGCAACAGAAACAACAAAACGCAGATTTGCTTTGGTTAATTTTTCCAAAGCAATCATATCTCCCTGTTTTATACGTTGTGCCAAAACAACTTCTTCGTTGGCAGTAATCAATTCTTCTCGTCCTATTTCCTGCAGATATTTATCAAGCGATGCAGTTTCGCGGTTTGTTACTTGTTTGCTTATTTTAAGTTGCCTCATAAAAACATTAGGGGAATTAGGTTAGCATTTATACGATGCAATTAATTAAATGTTACACACAAAAAAAGAAATTATTTTTCTTCTTTTGGGAGTAAAACTTTTCGAGACAGACGTAATTTTCCGGTTTTTTCATCGGTGCCGATAAGTTTAACCTGAATTTTGTCGCCAACTTTCAAAACGGAATTTACATCCTGAATACGTTTCCAGTCAATTTCGGAAACATGAAGCAGGGCTTCTTTTCCCGGCAGAATTTCAACAAAAGCTCCATAGTTTTGGATAGCTTTTACCGTGCCTTCATAAACTTCGCCTACTTCGGGGACGGCCACAATGGATTTAACCCATTTGTATGCTGCATCCATACTGTCTTTGCTGGTAGAAAATATTTCAACAACGCCTGACTCATCCACTTCTTCAATTAAAATTGTAGCGCCAGTTTGTCGCTGAATTTCCTGAATAACTTTACCTCCGGGACCAATAACGGCTCCAATAAAATCGCGCGGAATGCTAAATTTAACAAATCTTGGCACATTTGGCTTGTATTCGGCGCGTGGCTCCGAAATGGTGTCGGTAATTATTTTCAAAATATGTTCTCTGCCGCGTTTTGCCTGTGCAAGTGCTTCGGCAAGTATGTCATAAGACAATCCGTCAACTTTAATATCCATTTGGCAGGCAGTAATACCATCAAGAGTTCCTGTAACTTTAAAATCCATATCGCCCAGGTGGTCTTCATCGCCCAAAATATCACTCAGAACACAATATTTTCCTGTTTCCGTGTCGGTAATTAATCCCATTGCAATACCCGAAACAGGTTTTTGTAATTTAACTCCTGCGTCCATTAAAGCCATGGTTCCTGCACAAACTGTAGCCATTGACGAACTTCCGTTTGATTCAAGTATGTCGCTGACTATACGTATTGTGTATGGGTTTGAGTCATCTTGCGGAATCATGTTTTTCAGCGCTCTTAAAGCCAGATTGCCATGACCTATTTCGCGCCTGCTGGTGCCGCGCAGCATTTTTACTTCACCGGTTGAAAATGGAGGGAAATTATAATGCAGCAAAATTTTGTTGGTTCCCTCAAACACAGCTCCATCAATAACCTGGTCGTCAAGCTTTGTTCCAAGTGTAACGGTTGTTAAGCTTTGTGTTTCTCCACGAGTAAAAATGGCGCTGCCATGCGGTGTAGGCAGGTAGCTTACTTCGCACCATATCGGGCGTATTTCGTCCATTTTTCTTCCGTCAAGCCTTATTCGTTCATTTAAATACATATCGCGAACGGCTTTTTTCATCACATCATGAAAATAACGGGCTACCAGAGGTTTCTTTTTTTCAAGCTCTTCTTCAGGAATCAAAGAAATAAACTCTTCTTCAATGGCACTAAAATCGTTTGCGCGTTGATGCTTGTTCGGAGTTCCGCGTTTAGCTACTTCATAAGCTTTTGGATAGCAGAAATCATAGACTGCTTTGCGTAAGTCCTCATCATTAACTTCGTGACAGTATTCGCGTTTAGGGTTTGCCTTGGCTACTTTTGAGGCTAATTCAAGCTGTGCTTCAATTTGTTTTTTAATTGCCTCATGTGCAAATTTCAAAGCCTCCATCATCACATCTTCGCTAACTTCTTTCATTTCTCCTTCCACCATGTTGATGTCTTTGGCATTAGCAGCAACCATTAGCTCCAAATCAGCATTTTCCAATTCCTGCACACTTGGATTAATTACAAATTGACCATTTATGCGTGCAACACGTACTTCAGAAATTGGACCATTAAAGGGAATATCGGAAACTGCCAGAGCCGACGAAGCGGCCAATGCAGCATAAGCATCGGGATGTGTATCGTTCTCGCCTGAAATTAAATAGATAAGCACCTGAGTTTCTGCATGATAATTATCCGGAAAAAGAGGACGCAAAGCTCTGTCAACCAAACGTGCAATTAATATTTCGTATTCCGAAGGGCGTGCTTCTCGTTTAAAAAAGCCACCCGGGAACCTGCCTGTAGAAGCATACTTTTCTTGGTATTCAACAGAAAGAGGCATGAAATCAACATTTTCATTACCTTCTTTATTGGAAACAACAGTAGCAAGGAGCATAGTGTTGCCTATGCGAACAACAGCAGCGCCATCGGCCTGACGAGCTAATTTACCCGTTTCTATGGTGCCGGTCCGTCCATCGGGAAGTTCAAATGTTTGTGTAATAACGTTCATCATTTATTAGTGTTAAAAAAAAGAAAGGCAATACCAGTATTGCCCTTCTTATGTAAAATGTCAATATGGTTATTTTCTTAATTCCAATTGTTGAATTAATGCACGATATTTTTCAATATCTTTTGTTTTGATATATGTTAAAAGCTTTTTACGTTTTCCTACGAGAGCCAAAAGGCTGCGTTCGGTAGCAAAATCTTTTTTATTGCTTTTTAAATGACCGGTTAAATGTTTAATTCTTTCAGTGAAAATAGCAACTTGTACTTCGGGTGAACCCGTATCAGTAGCTGACTTACCGTATTTTTCCGCCAATTGTTTTTTTGTTTCGATTGATAAATTCATATTTCGTTTTTTTATCGGGCTGCAAAGGTACAATAAATATTTAATATTCAAAACTTTTATTACATAAAAAATTTACGAATAATTTCAATTGGACAATCCATTAAATTGTTCCGTTTTCAATCATTACCACAATCGTTTCTATATCATGGTCTATTCCGATAGGATCGTAGGTAACTTTAAGGTTATACCCGAAAATTCGGGCAAATGTTTGCCAGAATGCTGCCGTTATGGTTCCCCTGAAATCTTTTATAAGACTATACGTGGTATTGTTTGTTTCTCTATAAATTAATTTCATGAGAATTTTGCCCTGGGTAAATGTAAGCTTAACCAGCTCATCTTCAAGCTGCGTTCTCATTTCTTTTTCAATCCGGTCAAGTTCCTTTTCTCTTTGTCTGCTGTTTTCAATGCTGTTTAAATATTTATTGTATTCGTTTACTTTGGCTCCTATAAATTTGGCATATGGATAAACACGTTTTATATGACGTACCATTTTAGTAAATTCGATAACCTGAACCTTTGATTTAAAAATGATTGGACCGTAAATTCTTACTGTAGGAATCCAAAAAAGAGGTACGGTGTCGCCTTCAATAATAACTGCTTTTGTAACAATGCCATTTTCAACACCATTATTATTGTTTGTTGGTTGGGCATGCGCTATAATTCCTGATAAAAGAAAAACAATTAATATGAACAGCAGTTTTTTCATTTATTTTTTAATCAGTTACACATAATTTATGCCAAGTTAAGACGCAACTTTAAATTGTATTTCGGGATGATTTTTAAATTTATTTTTAACAAATGACCTTGTGATTTTTATCTTCTCATTTTTCTGAATATCAGCTACATCAAACATTAAATCCGTCATTATTTTTTCCATAATGGAACGCAGACCCCGGGCACCAAGTTTTCCCTTAATGGCCATTTGGGCAATTTCCTTTAATCCGTCAGGTGTAAATTCAACAGAAACATTGTCCATTTGAAAAAGTGCCTGATATTGTTTTACCAAAGAATTTTTTGGCTTTGTCAATATTTCAAGCATTGCGTTTTCGTCTAATGGATTTAAATGCGTCAAAACTGGTAAGCGACCTACAAGCTCCGGAATAAGACCGAATTTGCGTAAATCCTCAGAAGCAATAAATTGTAGAAGATTGTCTTTATCTATATTTTTTTGCTCGTTTTTTTTCTTAAACCCGATTACCGATGTTTTAAGACGATTGGCAATTATCTTTTCGATTCCGTCGAATGCACCGCCGCAAATAAATAAAATATTTTGGGTGTTTACCTGTATGTATTTTTGGTCGGGATGTTTGCGTCCGCCTTGTGGAGGCACATTTACCACGGCTCCTTCGAGCATTTTTAGCAGTGCCTGCTGAACACCTTCGCCGCTGACATCACGTGTAATGCTTGGATTATCCGATTTTCGGGCTATTTTATCAATTTCATCAATAAAAATAATTCCATGTTCCGCAGCTTTAACATCATAATTGGCCACTTGCAGTAATCTCGACAAGATACTTTCAACATCTTCGCCTACATATCCGGCCTCGGTAAGCGCGGTTGCATCTGCTATGGCAAAAGGAACATCTAAAAAGCGGGCTATTGTTTTGGCAAGCAGGGTTTTACCAGTGCCGGTTTCTCCAACCAAAACAACATTGCTTTTTTCTATTTCAACATCGTTGTTTTTGGCAAGTATTCGCTTAAAATGATTGTAAACGGCAACGGAAAGAATTTTTTTTGCTTGCTCTTGACCTATTACATATTGTTCCAAAAAGTCATAAATTTCTTTTGGCTTTCGTAATGTGAAATTTGCAGCTTCGGCAGATTGTTTGTTGTTTGAAGATATTTCTTCTTTTATTATAAGCTGTGCTTGTTCAACACAAGAATCACAAATATTGCCACTTACTCCGGTAATAAGTAATTTAACTTCTTTTTGGGCTCTACCGCAAAACGAACAATAGTCGGTTTCTTTAGCCATTATTATTGCTTTTTGTCCCGACGAAGCACTTCGTCAATCATTCCATATTCTTTAGCTTCATCAGCTATCATCCAGTGGTCCCTGTCGCCATCTTTCCATACCTTATCGTATGGCTGACCGCTATGATTAGAAATAATCTGATATAATTCTTCTTTAAGCTTTTTAATCTCAGCTGCCACAATTTCTATATCCGATGCCTGACCTTCGGCACCTCCCATTGGCTGGTGAATCATTACACGGCTATGCGGCAAGGCAGTACGTTTACCATTTGTGCCGGCACAAAGAAGAACGGCACCCATCGAAGCAGCCATGCCCGTGCAAATAGTGGCTATATCAGGCGCAATGTACTGCATTGTGTCATAAATGCCAAGTCCGGCATAAACAGAACCACCAGGTGTGTTTAAATATATGGAAATGTCTTTGGTTGCGTCAACCGACTCAAGGAAAAGAAGCTGTGCCTGTATAATGTTGGCTACATAATCATCAATGGGTACGCCAAGAAAAATAATTCTATCCATCATTAAACGCGAAAAAACATCCATGGTGGCAATGTTTAATTGGCGTTCTTCTATAATGGTTGGAGATATGTAATTAGACGTTATTTTTGAATACTTATCAAATACGTTGCTGTTTATGCCCCTGTGACCAATGGCATATTTTTTAAATTCATCATTCAAATTCATGACTGTTTAGTTTTTTTCGTTTACTAAATTAATAAAATCTTTCCAATTTAATGATTTTGTTTCTATGGTGCTATTTTCTTCAAATAATTTTATCAAACGCTCATCAGTCATATTGTCAACCAGATTATTGAGCTTGTCTTTTTCCTTTGAGATGATTTCATATACATGGTCAATTTTATTTTTTACGTCAGGATCATTATCGTCCATGTCGGATAATCCAAGTAATTCTTTCAGGTATTTTCTTATGTCTTCTTTGGTAACTAATAAGTTATATTTTTTTATAAGATTGTTTTCTATTAGTTGCCATTTCATTTCATCGATATAGAAAGGAATACCTTTTTCAATATCTTCTTCGCTAAGTTCTTTTTCCGAGTGTGAACGAATGTATTTTTTTACAAATTCTTCCGGTAAATCAAAACTGTATTTATTCTTAAGCTCCTTTTGAAGATCGAAGAAAAATTGTTTTCTGGACTCTCTTTCATAGGTGCCTTTTACATCTTGTCTGATAATTTCGCGCAACTGCTCTTCGGATTCAATTTTTTTGTCGGGAAAAACCTGTGCAAAAAGTTGTTCGTTTATTTCCGCCGGTGTAATGGTTAATATACTTTGAATGGTAATTCTGTATGTCCCTTTCATTGCACGGGCATCATCAATATTCAGATTGAAAATAGCGGTGCGGTCATCGGCATTCGGAAAGTCTTTTTCAACTTCAAAATCAAATGTGTCTTCAGCTTTTTTGCCAATAAAAAATGTTTTGGCATAATCGGGTATAGTGTTAATGCGCAAATGAATAAATTTGTCAAGGCCATTTTCTTTTTTATCGCCATTTTCAATTTCTATCAATTGGGCAGAAATAAAACTGCTTTCGTCAACTGATTCGGACTTGTCGAATTTGCCATAGCGTTCTCTAATATCCATTAGGTACTTATCGACATCAGTTTCGTCGTGGCTGATATCGTATTTTGTCAGAGTTATGTTGTTATCGGCTACAGGGTCGATATTTGGTTCCAAAGCTACATCAAAGCGAAAAGAAAAGGTTTCTCCTTCAATCCAGTCAATTGATTTTGCATCGTCTCCATCTATTATAGGCGAAAGGATGAAATCTATTTTATTGTCATACAAATACTTATATACAGATTCGGATGCTATGCGCAAAACTTCTTCGTTTAAAACGGGAACCCCATACATTTTTTTAACAACTCCAAAAGGAACTTTTCCCGGTCTAAAGCCGGGCATACTTGCTTTTTTGCGATAATCACGAAGTTTTTCGTCAACTTTTTGCTGATAGTCCGCCGGCTCAATATGTATTTTTAATGATGCCGTTAATTCATCATTTTTTTCAAATTCGAAAGTCATAATTATGTTTTGTTCTTAAAAGTTCTTAAAAAAAACGGAAACTTGTGCGGATGAAGGGACTCGAACCCCCACGCCTTTCGGCACCAGATCCTAAGTCTGGCGCGGCTACCAATTACGCCACATCCGCAAATTCGGAGTGCAAAGGTACAATTATTATTGAAAAAACAAATGTTTAATATTATGAATATTTTTGGCAAATATCATTTTTATGTTACTAAGTTTAAGAAATCAATAATTATTTCGAAGATTTTAAAAACAAAGGAAAATAAATTAATTTTCAAACACCCATTCTTTTTTGCCCGAAATATTAATACAATTTGGTTTATTTGTTTTAATCCTTGCTAAAACAACTTTTACGGGCAAGTGTTCTTTGTGATTTTCGTAATAGTATTTACTTAGCAAAGGAGCCAGCATTAAATCCGTTTTTGGCAATTTATCGCTTGATCTCGGCATTTTTCGTTCTTTCCATGCCAGCATGCTGAATTTGTTCCATCCGATAAAACCATTGTGTCTAAAAATTACATTGTCGTTGAACATTGTATCTGCCTCGATGATTTCTAAATTGTTTCTAGAGGCAAATCTGTTTAATCTTATTTGTAAATAATCTGAAATATCCGATGAATCGCCTGTATTTATCAAATATAAATTCTTTTCCTGTTTTATTCCGATTATATACTCATTGCCGTCTTTCAGAAAATACGCGTTTTGTTGTTTGTTAAATCCCGCTTTATGATTCCATTCAAACAAAGTAGCCAGAATACCTAAAATTAAGAGCAGGTAAATAAATTTGATTTTTTTATGATAAAACATTAAATATCCAAAAATCAATATGGCGAAAACAAAAACAGCAGGCCATGCCGAAATGTAAATATTGCTTATAACGGCACCGGGTAATGATTCAATAGTGGTAACTACAAAATTCATTGTTTTTGTAAGCCATATTGTTACAAATGATATGGCCGTACTTAACAATGGTATCCAGTAAAGTAGTACAGAAGCCATTCCTGCATATAAAACAAGGCTTGAAAGAGGAACCACAATTAAGTTTGACAAGATAAAATAAACGGGAAATTGTCCGAAATAATATAAAATGAATGGCAGGGTTATTATTTGTGCTGCCATTGAAACACAAGCCAGCTGCCATATTTTGTCAATCCATTTGTTGCGTACAGTCCATAAATTATATAAAGGCTTTTGGAATAATAAAATTCCGAGAACTGCCATAAAGGAAAGCTGAAACCCAATTTCGCCAATACTGCCCGGGTTGAATGCCAGTAATATAAACGCAGCGGCTGCCAAGCTGTTAAAAGGGCTTATGCTGCGCTGTATGCCGGTTCCGATAACAACAAAACTAATCATTGTTGCAGAACGCAATACCGATGCCGAAAGCCCTGTGATGAACGCATAGAACCAAATTAATGTTACAACAATAACTATATTCAGCCATTTTCTTTTTTTGAACCAGCCAAAGAGACCAACAACTGCTGTAATCATTATGTAAATAACCCCGACATGCAACCCCGAAACCGACATTATATGTATTACGCCCGCCTTGCTGTATGCGTTCATCATATCGGCGCTGATGTCTGCACGATAGCCTGTTAGCATGGCAGAAACTACTCCCGATTCATCATTACTACCCAGTTGCTCTTGCAGTATGGAATTCATTTTGTTTCTAACCGAAAGTGCAAAAGTCATAATAGCATTGCCTTGTTGCTTCTTTAGTATTTCATAGTTATAATCTTGTATATAAGCCTGATGAAATATGTTTTTGTCTGCGAGATATCTTTTGTAATTAAAATCGGAATTGAATAATTGATTTTGTATTTCGTTTAAGCGACATTTTGCAACAATAATATCGCCATACGACAAAGATGGCTCCGTTGCTTCATTGGCTATGTAAAGCAGAATCCTGCCGCTGCATCTCACCCAGCTGTTGTCCTTTTTTATAGCCATGGCCGAAGCAGTCGTTTTCATGTTATTGCTTTTTTGCTCAACGCTGTTATCCAGTTTTAGAATAAGTTCGGCTTCCTGATTATCGGAAAAATTTCCGATAAAATTATTTCTGTTTCTGTAATCGTGGTGATACGATACTAACCAGCCAATTGAAATAAGGCAATAAATAATTGCAATGCCTTGAAAAATATTTAATTTATATTTATTTAGAGGTTTAAAAACAAACAACCAGGCTGCCAATGCCACTATTAGTGCCAGCGTTGACGACATAATCAATACATGGTAATTGCTGCACCATCCGCTTCTATAAATCAGTATTCCTGCAATAAACGGTATAATGATTCTTACAAAAGGCGTTTTTGACCATGAATTCATGTTTGTTTAGTCATTGTTTATTACAGAATCGATGTTTGAAATTTTTGTACCAAGATAATAAAACTTTAAAATTTCGGTATATGTAAAACCTTGTTTTGCCATGTTTATTGCGCCTTCCTGACTTAAGCCTACTCCGTGCCCAAATCCCTTTCCAATAAAAACAATAGCATCCTTGTCTTCTTTTATGTTGAAAAATGTAGATCGAAGTTTAAGGTCATCTCTTATTTTTCTAAGGCCTATATTTCCGGTTAAATAAACCTGCCGGTTAGTTTGAGTGAAATTGGTTACCTTGGCAACAGATGCAGGATCGTTTGTGGGGTAATTAAAATTGCGTTTTAAGTAATCGAGCCATTCGTTTCGCGGCATGGTTTTTTGCCAGCTGTAGCTTGTTTGCGAAATGCTGTAAGGGTCGTAAACAGAACGCAAATAGGGCAGGGCACGGCCCCAAACATCTTCGGAATTGCATGTTTGTCCGCCTGAATTTGAATGAAAAACAGCCATGATAGGTTGTTCCGATACAGAGTCAACAATAATTTCGCCTGCTGTTTTAGAAGTGGCTATCATAATCTCTGTGTTTGCGCACCTGCCTTTATATACCTGGCAGCAGGTCTGATCACACATTTGATATCCTTCTTCAATATGTTTGTTTATGTTTTTGATTGCGAATGTTCTTGCTGCCACAGCCTGCACTTTGTAAAATTCTGCATTTCGGGCAATACCTGCCTCGGCTTGTACAACGCCTGCCACATAATGCTCCAATTCAACTTTATTAAATACCCAAATGGATTTGTCCGGACGTAGCTTTACAACAAGGTCGTCGTCGTATAACCGGATAACCTTATTGGCCGAAAGCTGAAAAATATTTAAAAAGCCCACACCTCTTAATTTTAGCTGACTGCCGCAAAAAAAAGTATCTGCTTTTGTGCAAATAATCAAATCGCTGTTTATCGAAAAAATATGAAGTGAATCTCCTTTATTAAATAATTTTACCGTGTTTTCTTCTCTGTCTTGCAGTTGATAAGTTCCGGAAAATACAATAAAATCAACAGATAAAAGCTTTTTGTCGGCATGGATGCGTATTTCAATATCTCTTCTGGCCTGTGTAGCTGATACACTGCAAAACAACATGATAAAAGCTAACAGACCTTTAAAATTCATCTTTTATTCCTTGCAAATATTAATAATTTTAGATGCAACCCTTTCCGATGCACCAGAGCCGCCAAGTTTTGAATACAGCAAATCGTATTCCGAAAGCATAGTATTGCGCAAAGGTTGCGGAGGAATGAGTTTTTTCATTTCATATATCATATTCTCTTTGGTCAGCTTGTCCTGTATTAATTCAGTACAAATTTCCTTTTCGGCAATTAAGTTTACCAGCGAAATATACTTAATGTTTTTTCCGACCAATTGCCTTGCTATTAAATATGAAAGAGTATTTGCCTTATAGCATACAACTAATGGTACTTTAAACAAAGCTGTTTCGAGAGTTGCCGTGCCGCTTGTTACAAATGCACACTGGGCATCAGAAAGCAAGTTGTATGTCTGGTCGGTTATTATTTCAACATTTTTTCTGGTTGTTTCGTATAATTCTTTTGGCAAAATGCTCAGGGCTGCAACTATTATTCTGTGTGTGTCCGAAAATGCATCCGAAGCTTGCAGCATAACAGGCAGCATTTTTTTTATTTCTTGTTTTCTGCTGCCCGGAAGCAAGGCCAGTATTGGTCTATCGTCAGTATTTTTTTTAACGGAAATGTTTTTTTTGAAATCTTCAATGGCATCTATAAGCGGATGTCCTTCGTAGTGGACTTTCATGCCGTATTTGGCGTAAAAGTCCTTTTCAAAAGGCAAAATCGTAAACATTTCATCTACGGTGCGGCGTAATACTTTAACGCGGGACTTTTTCCACGCCCATACCTGAGGCGAGATATAATAAATGGTTTTAATCTTTTTTTTATTAGCCCATTTTGCCAATCGCATATTGAATCCGGGATAATCTATTAAAATCAGGGCGTCGGGGGCAAATGCTTCAATTTGCGATTTGCATACTTCGAAATTTCTTAATATTGTCCGTATATTTAGCAATACCTCTACAAAACCCATAAATGCCAGTTCCCGAATGTGTTTTTTCACTTCGACTCCTTGCTGACCCATCCGATCGCCGCCCCAAGCCTGTATAACGGCATTGCTGTCATTTAATTTCAAATGTTTAGCCAGATTTGAACCATGCAAATCACCAGAAGCTTCTCCGGCTACAATAAAGTATTTCATGAGTTCCAGTTAAGATAAAAGTATATCATTGCCAGAGCAAAGGTAACCAACAAAATGCCTCTGCCCGTTTTGTCGGCTTTTAACTTAAGCAAATAATATCTTAAGGGAATTAAATTTGCAAATACCGACAGTAATTGGTCTGTACTATTTTGAAACAAATCACCGTTTTTACCGGCAAGTAAATTTGTTAAGCCTTGTATTAAAAGCCATGTAATTACCGGTAATACTATGGCAATTCCTATCCCAAGTAAGTAATTATCTCTTCTGAAAAATTCTTTCATAAATTTTGAAATTGTATTCTTGTTCTTTCAAGAGCTTTATGCGCGGTTAAATCTAAAGATATAGGAACAATACTTATAAAGCCGTTTTTCAAGGCATACTCATCGCTGTCTTCAGGTGTATCATTAACCACAAAATCACCCTTAAGCCAGAAATACGGTTGTTTATGTACATCTAATCTTGCATCAAACGCCTCATCCCAATAACCTATGCTTTGTCTGCAAACTTTTATGCCTGATGGTTTGTCGGTGTTTGGGAAATTTATGTTTAAGCAGGTATTTTCTGTCGGCCCGTTTTGCATAAGGCGCATGCAAATATTTTTAACATAAGGCCTCATGAATTCCAAATCGATGTTAGGATTATGATTACACATCGAAAATCCTGCCGAAGGTATATTCTGCATTGCACCTTCAATTGCAGCCGCCATTGTGCCGCTGTATAATATATTTATTGAATGATTGCTGCCATGATTAATTCCGCTCACAATCATATCGGGCTTTTGTTTTATTATCTGGTCAAGAGCAAGCTTTACACAATCTGCCGGTGTGCCGTTGATTGAATATCTTTCGATATTATCCGCAGAATCTAAAAATTTTATTCTTAAAGGATTTTTTATTGTTACGGCATGTCCCATTCCGGACATTCCGGTTTCCGGTGCAACAACAAAAATTTTTCCGAAATCTTGCAAAAATGAAGTCAAAAAGCCGATACCGGGTGCATCTATTCCGTCATCGTTAGTGATTAAAATTACTTTGTCCATATAAGATTAGTCCAGCCCGCTAAGTTTCTTCTCTAATTCTTTAAGTTCTTTATTTAATTTATCCAAAAGACTATTTTCTTTTTCTAAATCAGCATTATTCTTTTCAATATCCTTTTTTGCACTTTCAATCCGCTTCTCATAGTCTTTTATGTCTTTTTCCAGCTTACTGTTGCTCTTGTTATAGCCGTCAATGTTTTTTGTGGCTTTTGATATTTCATCATTTTTGGAGCTTATCATTTTATTTACGGCAGCTTTTGCCTGAGAAACGGCAAAATCATATATAAGCTTTTCAGCTGCCTTATATCCTGCCGGATGATCTTTTGAATTTAAATATGCACCACCCAAGTTAAAACCAACCTTAAGAATTACATCGTCCTTTGAATCGGAAACAATGGTGTAGATATCTATGGTGTTTGATGAAATTGCAGGTAATGATGCATCGTCAATAAATATTTCGCTTTTACCCGATATTTTACCGCCGGTGCTTTTCATTTGGTCTTTCCACGCTTTTGCCACATCATCTTTGTTTGCACCAACAATGGTAACAACAAGGCAATTGTTTTTGCCGTCACCTATTTTTTCTATGCTTTCAGATACTTTGGTTTTTTGGGCAAACGATGACAATGTAATGCCGATAACAGTTAAGAATGTAAAAAAAACTCTCATGATTTTTAAATTTTTGTAAAGATACGAAATTATTTCCAATAGCAATCTGCATTGTATTAGGCGTTTAGAGAACCGTTGTTCAACTTTATTTTAAATTTAATTCCAATAATAATGTTTTGACGGATATTAAACAATTATAAAATCTTGCCATGCTAAACAGGCTGCAAAATTATAAATGTATGCTAATTCGTATCTTTGATAAATTTATTAATAATGGCAATTATTAAAAAAGTAAAAGGGATATTACCTGAGATTGGGTCCAATTGTGTTATAGCCGAAAACGCCACCATTACCGGCGACGTTGTTATGGGCAACAACTGTTCGGTATGGTTCAATGCCGTAATTCGTGGTGATGTACATTCGATAAGAATTGGCAATAATGTGAATATTCAGGACAATGTGGTAATTCATTGCACATATCAAAAATGTTCTGTTTCAATCGGGAACAATGTTTCCATAGCTCATGGCGCAATTGTGCATGGATGTACTATTTATGACAATGTGCTGATTGGCATGGGCTCTATTATAATGGACGATGTGGTTGTTGAAAGTAATTCCATAATTGCTGCCGGCGCAGTTATAACAAAGGGAACGTGTGTTGAAAGCGGTTCGGTATATGCAGGCGTACCTGCAAAAAAAATTAAAACAATTGATGAGAAATTATTGGATGGCGAAGTAAAACGGATATCGGAAAATTATATGATGTATGCCGGCTGGTATGATGATGGGATGTAGATTTGTATTCTTTTAATGCTGTTTTACCACTTGCATGATAAAGTGTTAATACTGCACTGTTTAGATATTTATTTTGTTTTCATTCTATCTAGTATTTCTATAGGGTTCAATTCCATTTTTGAAAAAGCGAATAGTTTTTTACCAAGGTCTTTAAGCGAGGCGCCAATATGGAAAACTTCTTTTTCATCAATAATGAGAAAGCGGTCGTGGGCGTGTTTAAACTCTTTGATTACAATGGGAGCATATTGTTTGTTGTGCTTATCAAGGTCGGTTTTGAGCGCGGGAGTTAAATTTGCAGTATAAAAGACTACTTCAACGCCTTTTTTTCGTTTCAGAAAAAGCTGCAAAACTGATTCGTCAATATAATTGTCAATGAGAATGAGAGATTTTTTTGCCGATTTCACTAAATTAGAAACAAAAACCCATGCGTCAAAAATTTGTCCGTTGTAGAATATGCCTTCGTTGGGGGGCAGGCTTTTATCTTCAAGTGCATTCAGAATATGATTGATTTTCAGGTCGGATTGTATCAGCTTTTGTTCCACATTTTCTATTCTTTGAAAAATAGCTGCGTTATGAATGATGAACTTACGCATATTGACGAATGCGCGCATAATATTCAAACTAACACTAATGGCAATATCACTTTTTAAAACGGAACTCAACATAGAAACTCCCTGTTCAGTAAAAGCTAAAGGAAGTTTTCTCCGTCCACCATGTTTTGAACTTGAAATCACAAATTGTGATATCAAGATATTATTAAATTCATTTTTAGTGAGTTGAAACATGAAATCCTCAGGAAACCTGTTGGCATTCCTTTTTACTGCCTGATTAAGAACTCTTGTTTCAACCTGATACATTTCAGCCAGATCGCTGTCTAATATTACCTGTACTCCACGAATAGTGAAAATTCTTTCCTGAATATTTTTTGTAGATATAAGCTGATTTTCAGATTTCATAAGGGGAGCTTGATTAGTTTTTGCTACCTTTTTCTTTAATCACGCTTTGTGCGGCGTTACAATGTACAAGCCACATAGTATCATCTTCTACCCTAACCTCAATTTTCAGAGAGTGTTCTTCTGGCTGATATAGTATAATTTCGTTTTTCATTAATGCAAAGCTATTGTTTTATTCTTATTAGTATATCATCAGAGGGTAATTCCATTTTTGAAAAGGCGAATAGTTTTTTGCCAAGGTCTTTAAGCGAGGCGCCAATATGGAAAACTTCTTTTTCATCAATAATGAGAAAGCGGTCGTGGGCATGTTTAAACTCTTTGATTACAATGGGAGCATATTGTTTGTTGTGCTTATCAAGGTCGGTTTTGAGCGCGGGGGTTAAATTTGCAGTGTAAATAACTACTTCAACGCCTTTTTTTCGTTTCAGAAAAAGCTGCAACACCGATTCGTCAATATAATTATCAATGAGAATAAGCGATTTTTTTGCCGATTTCACTAAATTGGAAACAAAAACCCATGCATCAAAAATTTGCCCGTTGTAGAATATGCCTTCGTTGGGGGGCAGAGAGGTTTTTATTTGCAAATCGAATTCTTTTGCTTTTTCTTTAAGAAAATAAACATCGTTTTCAATTCGTTCAATGCGGTTATTTATGGCATACCCTTTCAGCAGATACTCTTTCAGCACCTTGTTTGCCCAGATGCGGAACTGAGTGCCTTGCTTTGATTTAACTCTGTAGCCAACAGAGATGATAACATCGAGGTTGTAGTATTCGACCAATAAAGTCTGAGTTTTATCTTTTATAGCACCGTGTTGAGTGGTTGTCGCAAATTTTGCGACAACCTCTTCTTCATTCAATTCTCTTTCAATAAAAATATTATTAATATGCTTTCCTATTGTTTTCACATCTCGGCCAAACAAAACAGCTAATTGCTGTCTGTTCAACCACACGGTATCCTCTTTCACCCTAACCTCAATTTTCAGAGAGTGTTCTTCTGGCTGATATAAGATTATTTCGTTTTTCATTATTTATAGTCTTGGTTTCTCAGCAATGTTGCTGTAAACTCACTAAATTATATCTACAAATTTATTTTTTTATTTTTTAAATTCATTGGATTTGTGTGAAATTATTTTTAGATTTCATTTTATCAAGTATTTCTATAGGCTTTAATTCCATTTTTGAAAAGGCGAATAGTTTTTTGCCAAGGTCTTTTAGCGAAGTGCCAATATGGAAAACTTCTTTTTCGTCAATAATGAGAAAGCGGTCGTGGGCGTGTTTAAACTCTTTGATTACAATGGGAGCATATTGTTTGTTGTGCTTATCAAGGTCGGTTTTGAGCGCGGGAGTTAAATTTGCAGTATAAATAACTACTTCAACGCCTTTATTTCGTTTTAGGAAAAGCTGCAACACCGATTCATCAATATAATTGTCAATGAGAATAAGAGATTTTTTTGCCGATTTCACTAAATTGGAAACAAAAACCCATGCATCAAAAATTTGCCCGTTGTAGAATATGCCTTCGTTTGGTGGCAGGGTGGTTTTTATTTGCAAATCGAATTCTTTTGCTTTTTCTTTAAGAAAATAAACATCGTTTTCAATTCGTTCAATGCGGTTATTTATGGCATATCCTTTCAGCAGATACTCTTTCAACACCTTGTTTGCCCAAATGCGGAACTGTGTGCCTTGCTTTGATTTAACTCTGTAGCCAACAGAGATGATAACATCGAGGTTGTAAAGTTTAATTTTTCGTTTTACACTGCGCCCTCCTTCATTTTGAACTGTCAAGTATTCCTTGACTGTTGAATTATAATCGAGTTCTTCTTCCCTGAAAATATTGGTGATATGTAAACTGATATTCTGTTTTGTTGAGTCAAATAGGGCAACCATCTGGGATTGTGTAAGCCACACAGTATCATCTTCAATCCTTACCTCCAGCTTTGTGGTAAGTTCTTTTGGCTGATATAGTATAATTTCGTTTTTCATTATTTATAGTCTTGGTTTCTCAGCAATGTTGCTGTAAACTCACTAAGTTATATCTACAAATTTATTTTTTTATTTTTAAAATTCATTAGGTTTATGTAAAATTATTTTTAGATTTCATTTTATCAAGTATTTCTATAGGCTTTAATTCCATTTTTGAAAAGGCGAATAGTTTTTTGCCAAGGTCTTTTAGCGAAGTGCCAATATGGAAAACTTCTTTTTCG
>Ga0255341_1002128_pt1 | contig 25706 bp, 7 predicted proteins | sample wastewater_treat_8_FD_192418 | JGI IMG/M metagenome (GOLD analysis project Ga0255341, IMG submission 192418) | Wastewater microbial communities from Lulu Island WWTP, Vancouver, Canada - plant12 | ecosystem: Engineered > WWTP > Wastewater > Unclassified | place: Canada: Vancouver, British...
GTTCGCGCCCGGAACGGACATTGCGCTTGAGAACGACACGTGCAGGGTGTACTGCGCAGAGACTTCCGGTGTTCGTGCAGGGGAAACCCTCACGGTCAACTGGAGGATTGAGTTGAAGTCCTCGGCCGCGGGCAGGAGCCTCAAAGAATGGATGTACACCGTTGACGCCAGAGGGCTTGCGGATGGGTGGGAACAGATGGGCGCGCTCTCGGTTGCCTCATACCAGCAACCGCCGCTGAACCTTGGCACGACGCCGTCAGGGGGAGCGCTGGCATTGGCTTCGCCCTTCACCCTGACCAGCCGCCACTCGGACCCTGATGGCGCAACGACTCTCAAGGGAGCTTACCTGCTTCTGGATGAGACGCTGGATGGCGCCAATGCGGTCTACCTCTGGTACGACTGCACCGCCAACAGGATCTACCTGCGCGACTCGGCGAACAAAGCGTGGAGCGCAGGCGTCGCTCCCGGGGCGGGCGTTGCGCTGGAGAACAACACGTGCAGGGTGTACTGCGCAGAGACTTCCGTTGTTCGTGAAGGGGAAGCCCTGTCGGTCAACTGGAGGATCGAGCTCAAGTCCTCTGCCATGGGCAGAAACCTCAAGGCGTGGATGTACACCGTTGACAGCACCGGGAGGGCTGACGGGTGGGAGCAGGTTTCCGCCTTCTCGATCGCCCTGTCGGGGCTCAACGTATCCGTGTCGCCGATCAACACGACCATTGCCACGGGGAGCGCAGTTGTGCTGACGGCGCACTGCCTCGCGCCATCCGGCAAGACAGCAACCAACACATACCTGCTCCTCAACTCCGCCATCGATTCGAGGGGCGGCGTGTACTTGCAGTACGACGGGCCGAACAACAAGATGTACCTCAGAAACGACGCAGGGACTGCGTGGGTTGGCGGATATGCCCCGGGAAGCGCGAACACAATCAGCAACACGCTCGTCACCGTGAACTGCGCTAGCAGTCTGGCCACCATGGCCGGCGACCAACTCGAGGTGCGCTGGTCAGTACAGCTCACGCCGGCCGCGGTCGGCCGCGTGTTCAACGTCTGGATGTACACTGTGGACAGCTTCGGCCGGACTGATGGTTGGGACCAGATGGGGTTCTTGTGGATCCTGGAACAGCCACCTGACCCCGTTTTCCGGTTCGCTCTGCAGCTCTAACCCAGGCAGAAGCCCACCCCGGAAACAGGGAGGCGGCTTTGGGGGTCTATCAAATGAGACCGGAACCGCGGGAGCGCTCGGATAGAGCCTGAACGGGCCGGGCCGCGGAGCCGATAGAACTAAGATGGACACCAGACCAAAGAACAGCGCCAGCCACCGCAGAGTACTCGCGATGTCGGGCATCATCATCGTTGTTGCCGGGGTGCTGATTCTGGCCGCGGACATCTGGATGTCGAGGCAGGCGAAGGTCGAGACGCCAGACGGCGACAGGCCCACCGCTCCGAAGCCCTTTTCAAGACTCCTGAAGCCCGCGGAGGCCGCGGCGGTGCTGGGCGCCCAGCCGCCTGCCCCCAAACAGACAAGCTGGCACCCCCCGCACGTCTTGAAGGTGTGGCTGACGAACTACCGAGGGCACACATACAGGATTACGCAGATTCCCCGGTGTGAGCACGTCGAGACGGTCATCGCCTACAACCCGTCGGGAGAGACGCTTCAGCAGGCAAAGAAGCGTCTGGGCGGGATGGCGGCAAGCACGGGCAGCTTCCACAACCCGAAATCCATGGCGCTTGCGGACTTCCTGCAGAGCAAGGGCAGCATCGTCTCTCCGGCGCGAACCGGCCGGGCCTTCGTTGCCATAGACAAGCACGGCGGAGTGGATATCTCAGGAGACTACGAGAAGGTGAAGGCCGACCCGGGGGCAAGCGCGATTGCGCTCGGACAGCGGCTGGTTCCGCTTGCGCGTGACGGGTTTACGGTGGCGTTTATGAACAGGATCACCGACCGCATGGCCGTCGGGCTGAACACGAACTACATCTTCATAGTCCAGAGCAAGACCAGCATCTGGCGCCTTTCTGAGTTCCTGCGCACGCAGCTTCCGGTGACGACGGCGATCAACTGCGACGGCGGGCACGTGGTGCGCGGCAAAGGCCCCGTGCACCTGGTGTTCCGGTGGCGCAAGAACTGATCCATGCCGGCGGGCGTCAGCGAACGCGCAGCAGCCGCGTTTCGCCGAGTTTCATGTCGAAGGTGAAAGAGGCGCCCCGGCCGAGGCTCACGCCGCTGACGGCATCCACAACATCGCACTCCGATGGCAGCCGGATAGTCTTCTTTCCCGTGCTGGAGGCGTGAATGCCCACCAGACCGTTTCCGGCCGTGATCACGTCGTTTTCTTCGCTGTAGATGTGCGCCCCGGCCTCCCGGGCAAGGCGCCGCAAGAGCGATGACGGCAACTGCAGCACACCGGAATAGACGTTGCGGCGTCCGTCCGTCTGCTTTTCGGCAACGGCGGCTTCGCCGCTGCCCGCGTAGCGTGCGAGCACGCGGGCGTCATCGTCCGAAACGGCAAACATCGGCGACAGAGCGCCGTGCCCCGCCGCGAACTCCTCGCCCGTGCCCTCGAGCACGATCCCGCCGGAAGCCGAAACCGGCGACAGGTCCATTCCCGCGACCTCCGAGACACCCTCGGGTCTGAGCTTTCCATCGCGAACGATGCCCGGGGCGTACATCCAGACGACGGTGCTGCCCCCGGCGAAGGCCTTGCTCCGGAGTTTTTCAGCCTGCGCGGTGCTCAGACTGAAGGCATTGAGCATCACGTACATCTTCGCGGGAGGCACCCTGCCTTCGATCAGATCATCCAGCAGGTAGATTCCAGCAGGCGCGCCGATGCGGTACCAGTGCTGGCGGAACGCGCCGATGACTAGTCCGCTGAAGTCCCGGTTGGGACGCATGAACAGACAACTCGTCTCGTCCAGAATGACGGCGATATCGGCCCGGTACGGCTCAAGACCGCCGAGCGCGGCCTGATAGGTCTTCTGAAGCCCGGAGAGATGCGCCCAGAGATCGTCGCCCTGAAACCAGCCCTTGCCGGGAAGGTCCATCCACCAGACCGCCGCCCCGCGCGTGGCATAGTTCGCGAAGTTTCGCGTCAGCACGCCCAGTGTCTCCTCGAAAGTCGAACAGCGCCCGTAGCCCTCGGACTCGTCCGAGAAGCAAGTCCGGGTATCATCCTCAACGAGCCAGAGCTTGCCGTGTGCCTGCACGGAATCTACGGGCGCCATAAAGAACCCGCCGCCGCCCGGAGCCCGGTTCAGATAGCTGACAGGCGAGCACACGACATCGAGGTCGGGAGACTTCAGCAGATACGACATTGCGAGATGGCCGCTGGCCTGCGGCCCGTACGGCAGAGCGGAGAGTTCGAAAGGGTAGCCGTAGAACTGCACGGTGATCTTGTCCGGCGCAGACGACCGGATGGCCCCGCACATCTCCTCGACCGCCGTCGCCATGTCGTGGCTCTCGAACTCGAAGAAGTCAATGACCTTCTGCTCGATCAGCGGGTCGCGGAAGTGGCCCGCCTTGCAGCGAGTCCTCTCTCTGAAAGAGGGGGGCTCGATGCTCTCGAAGGACGCCGACGGGGAATGCCAGGCGAGCCGCAGGGCTGCCTGTGTTTTGTACTTCTGCTTCAGCCAGGCGCGGAACGCTTCCCGCCCGGGAGGCTCGTACCCGCTAAGCCTGCCCTCCCAGCCCCTGTCATAGAACCATTCACCCGTGTTCTGCCCGCTAGTGTGATATCCGAGCATATGGCCGCCGTATTTCTGTTCCAGGCGCCGGACGAAAGCGGCGACGTTGGCGGCGGCATCCTTGCGCCAAACGCGGGAATGGATGCTGGCGATGCCGCGCGATCCGTCGTCGTACAGCATCATCTCGTCCGGGTGACGATCGCTCCACCACCGCGGCGGCCAGGTGATGCCGAACCGGGGGATGATGAGCGCGTTGGGGTTCGCCTCGAGGACGGCGTCAATGAGACCGTCCGTCGCCGCAAAGCTCGTCTCGACTCCTTCCTGCTGCCATGGCATAACAGTGTCGAGGCTAACGATGTTGACTCCGCGCCTGGCGGCCGCGCGGATTTCGTCGAGGCGCACCTGCAGGTATCTCGCAGGATTCGCAGCCCCGACATTGACGAACAAAATCGTGGGAGCGGTCTCTTTTCCGTTGACGAAGAGCAGGGGCCCCCGGGGCGTCTTGCGGACTTCGGTCTTGAGACTGGCGGACGCAGCGCTCATGACAGTTCCTCCCAGCAGAATGATTGCCGTGAGCGCCAGGCGCGCGCGGCGGCGATTGGATAGAAGCCGCATCACTAGAACACCTCGATGTCCGCAGGCTCCCTCACCAGCAGCAGCGGAAGCAGATAGTCGCCCGGGTTGATGCACGAACTGATGCCGGTGACCACCGCGAAGCGCCCCATCGCCAGGTCTTCGGGAATGCGGCCTTGCGCCCAGACGCGCACACCCGCGTAGCTGTCCATATCCGAAACCGCCGAGCCGTCCCACAGAACGAAGAACCTGCGCTCGCCGTCAACGTGCGTGACGCGGCCGCATACGCGGACGAACAGACCGATGTTGTTCGGCGCGAAGCCGTCGAGCACTCCCTGCTGCGCGCACTGAGGAGCGCCACCGAGCGCACTCATACGGATGGTGTATGGCTTGGGGGGGCCGCCGGCTGACATCACCGACACGGCGGCATCGGCCAGGGTCAGCTCTCCGCTTTCAAGCACGGAGACGATGCCGGTGACTCCGACGGCGTCTCCGAGCTGGAAGCTTCCGTCCGCCTCGACGCGGATGCCGACCGCATGCCCGGGCTCCTCCACATACATGAAGCCGCCCATCTGCGAGGGCGTGGCCGTCATACGCACACCCTCAATGCGCACCTGGCTGCCGGGGGCCGCGCATTTGAGAGGGCCGATGGACGTGAACAGCGCGCCCGTGCGGTGGTGCGCCACGATGTCGCCGGCTGACGACACGAGGATTCTGCGCGCGATAGCGCCCGACGGTGTCGTGAAGCAGGAACTGATGCCGGTAACTGCAATGAAATCGCCCTCGGTGAAGCCGGACGAATCACAGACCACCCGCACACCGATGTTGTCCCGTCCTGCCGTGACGGTGCCATCGCGCAGATTCCAGCCGTCGTTTATATAGAGATACCCAGGGGCAGTGAAGGTCACCGTGCCGCAGGTCTGCACAAGCAGGCCCGTGTTCGTCAGCCCGGCCGACCCGGTGACGCCCGGCTGCAGGCCCAGCCCCTCGCCGCCGAGAGAGAACGTGCTCATCACAAAAGGCTCGATAAGACCTTCCGCGGGTTGGGAGGAAACACTGACGGCCCTGATCTGCCGCTCGCCGTCCACGGTCTCGAGCGTGCCGGTGACATCCGTCAGGTCGCCCGGCGAAACCACCTGGTCCGATACAACTCTGATGCCGGACGAGCGGTCCAGTTCTTCGATGTAGAAGAACCCGTCGAACACCAGTGTCACCTTCTTGCCTGTGATCAGGACTTCGGCTCCTTCGGCGGCCAGCTTCGCGTCTGAGATGCGCGCGAGGCTGAGCGGCGGCTTCTTGTGCGACACGATATCCGAGCTGTCCCGAACCAGAATCCGGCGATGAAGCTCGCCCGCGTCCGTGCGGAAGCAGTTGCTGATGCCGGTCACGACCACATACTCGCCCTCGGCGAACCCGGCGGGGTCGCAGACGACGCGCACGCCGATGTTCGGACTGACGCCGGTGAAGGTGCCGTCCACGACGCCTGTGGTGTCGTCCACATAGATATAGTCTGGCCCGATGCGGGTGATGGCGCCCCAGATGCGCACGAGCATCCCCACGTTGTTCAGACCAGCACCGCCGTGGAGGCCCTGCTGATGCCCCAGGGCACTGCCGCCGAGCTGGCGGCTTGCCAGCGACACCGGCTGGATGCCGGCAGACGCGCCAGCCGGAGTCACGGACCCCGCCGCGATTGCGACCTCATCTCCGGTAGTGTCGAGCCGTCCGGCCACATGGACCGTATCGCCCACGCTGAAATCAGCGCCGGTGAGCACCTTTACGCCTGCGGACAGATCCGGCTCTTCGATGTACAAATACCCCGGGAATACGGCTGTCACGACTTTGGAGTCGAGCCCGAACGCGCTGCCCGAGTTCGTCTGTTTGGCCGCGCCAATGCTGGGCACGCGCGGGGTGGCAACAGTCACCGGGTCACTCGGACCGGCCGCGGGCGCGGCGTTCCCCTGTCCGTCGTGCGCCGTCCCCGGCGCGATGCTGATCCGGATCTCACCATCGCCCGAAACATTCTGGAGGGTGATCGTTCGCGTCGCGGGCCCCGACCCGGAGACCGCCACATCGGCAACGGCCGTGCCCGTCGTCTCGATTGAGACGTCCGCCGCGGACAGGGTGACTTCGTACGCCCCGGAGTAGGTGACGGTGAAGCTCACGTCCTCGCCGTTCGTGGTTGGCGCCGATGGCGGGCCGATTGCCACCGACGGAGGTGCGCCGGGCGCGGCGATGATCTTGAATGTAGTCAGCGAGTGCGCCGGGAATGTGTAGGTGAAGCTCGGGTCATACTCCACCGTGCTGACAGTGCGCGAGACGTTGCGCTTGGTCGTGTAGTCGTCAACGTCCGGCGAGTTGTCCTCCCAGATCTCAGCCAGCAGCCGATTCTGCCCGGGCTTCAGGAACCCGGTCAGGTTCACGGCCGACGTGAGGGGGTTGTCCCTGTCCTTGTTGATGACCCACAGATACGCCGTCTCGCCATCGTCGCTGAGGCTCGCCATCCCCGTGAGCTTCGGGATGTTGTAGAGAGCTGGAGTGTTGCCCTGCCAGCCGTCCCAGTCGAGCGTGGGCGCGCCGATGAACTTCGACGGTATGAGCTTCGTTCCGAAGTGGTGGTTGAACGCCGAGAAGATATACCACACGGGGTTCGGCGTCACGTTGTCGTATTGCACGAGTCCCCACTGGTCGTCCTGCATCAGCCAGTTGGAGGCGACGCTCAGAAGGTCCCGGTTCAGAAGGAAGATGCGCAGGCTGTCGGCGGTCGCCAGGGATGCCTTCCACGTGCGGACGTGGTCGGCATTGATCCAGCCATAGGCCGGGTTGTTTGTCCAGTAGTAGTTGACGTTCCACTCGTTGAGCTGGATCTTGATAAGATCGGTGCGATTCGGGTCGATCATCTTCTGCATGACGCGGTACGCGCCCAGCGCATCCTCGAACGCCTTCGCCGCAGCCATCGTCTCGTTGTACAGGCGCACGAGGTCCTTCTGCGACGGGCTGTACGGGAAGTACTTATGAAACTGAGCCTGCTCGATGAACGGACCTGTCATCGAGAGCACCTGGTACGGCCAGTTGTTGATGAGACTGCCCCAGTTCGAGCCGTGGTAGTCGAGATACACGCTCGGGGTCACGATGACGCTCGGGTCGGTCGCCTTGATTGCGTCGTAGTAACTCAAGAACGCCAGCGAGTACTCGTTCGGGCCATCCAGCCCGACGAGGCTCGGGCTGCCCCAGGGGTCGGGCTTGTAGGGCTCGTTGCCGATCTCGATGTACTTGAGGTGATACGGCTCCGGGTGCCCGTTTGCCGCACGGACGGCCGCCCAGTCCGTGCCGCCGTTCCAGTTCGAGCCGTCGTTGGGGGCGTTGCAGTATTCGACCAGGTCAACGGCATCATCCAGAGCTTCCTGATACGGATGAGGGCCGTCCTGCCCGGGCGCGCCGCCGGATGTGGGCCAGCGGAAACGCGTGGTGATCATCGGCTCTATGCCCCGGGCCTCGCACCAGCGGCAGAACTCGTCCAGCCCGAACTTCGCCGGGCCCTTGTTGACGGGCACGGGGGCGCAGGGGTTGCCATACTGGTTCGGACGGGACGCCACAGGGCCGATGCTTCTTTTCCAGTAGAACGTGTCGGCGTGGCACCCGCCCGGATAGCGGATAATGCTGATGCCGCAGTCGGCCAGGAGAGCTTCGAGGCTGCTGCTGCCGAGCGTGTTCGTTGCCGGGTCGTACTTGTCCGACCACTTGTACCAGATCTCGTTGTTTCCGGCGATGAGCCTGTCGAACGGCACTGCCGTGCCCCCCGCGTCCACATCGATGCGCGGCGTAAGGGACGGGTTGACCGTCAGGTTCCGAATAATGGCCTGCGGATGGTCCCAGCCGTTGGGGTTGAGCGCCTGATCGTAAGCCTTGACGCCGAGATCGTAGCTGCCCGGCGGCAGCGCGGGATACTTGTGCTGCCACCCGGCGATGAGCGATGTGTCCGTCCCCACCAGCACCCAGTCCGCGTCCCCGCCACCAGCCGGACGGCGATAGAACTCCACCTTCAACAGATCCGACACCCTGTCGAAAGTATCCATCAGCATCAGGCTCGGGGTGGTGTAGCTGATGGTGTCGTTGTCCGCGTAGGTCCAGTTGTTCTTGAGGACGAACTCCGGGCCGGTGTGGTCCTGCATCAGCTTGATGGACGCGATTTCGATGCGCGCGTTTGTGACGGTGGTCGGGTCGAGGCGCACCCGCCTGATCGTGCCCGTCCACTTGGCGTTCGTGCCCGCCCAGACGTTGTGGACTTTCCACGTTCCCGTGCCGTACGTGCGGAACGTGAGCTTCTTCGTCTCGTCGAACGACGGCTCGGCGTCTGTCGTGAAGTAGATGCCGGCGTACGCGCCAGCGAAGCGCGCCGACGGGCTCGAGGAGGGGCGCATTCGGATGCGAATCTGGAAGTAATGGTCTTTGCGGGCAGGCAGGTCCACGGTCGAGTTCTGCACGAAGTAAGCCGCCGAGGTGCCCGATACCGCCCAGAGACTGCCCCCGGTCACGCCCGATGTCAGCGCGCTCTCAACCCGCCACCCCTGGAAGTCACCGGGTGAAGAGAAGACCCAGGAGCGGTCAACGGAATCCTCAGCTCGGGCTATCTGCGCGGCGGAGAAGCAAAAGCCAGCGGCGGCCAGCAGAAGCAGCGTAACTCGTATGGCAATCAGGGGGATTCTCATGTAGTGTGATTCCTGGCGCTGGTGGAAGGATCGAAGGCAGCCAGAGCGCCTCTATCAGTTTACCACAAGCACGCACAACGGCATCCAGTGCAGGCGAGAGCAATGACAGACGGCCATCTAGGGAGTGACGATGTCAGCGGGAGCCCGCGCACGGACCAGCGGCAAAAGCACGTCCCCGGCCCTGTCGCAGGAACTGATGCCGGTCACCAGCACAAACTGCCCTGCGGACACGTGCTGCGGAATCATCCCTGGCGCCCAAACGCGCACGCCCTCGCGCCCATCGGCATCCGTCACCGCCGAGCCATCCGAGATGTTGAAGAACTGCCCGCCGGGGTCAATGAACCCGATGCGCCCCCACACGCGCACCAGAAGCCCCACGTTGTTTGGGCCCAGGCCGCTGCCCACCATCGGCTGGAAACCCTGAGCGCCGCCGCCCAACGCACAGAGACGCAGGGCGAGCGGCGGAAGAGGCATGGCGCTCGACACAACCTCGACCACAGCCCCCGACAGCTCAAGTTCGCCGCTCTCCAGCACCCTGAGCGTTCCGGCGGCGCGGACCACGTCGCCAGGCTGCGAAGGCTGAGTCGAGCCCACGCGAATGCCCGCCGAACGGCTGGCGTCCTCAAGATACATGAAGCCGCCCATCTGCACGGCTGTGGCCGTCACCACCCCGCTGTCCAGAACCACCTCGCTGCCGGGAAGCGCGTGCTTCAGAAGGGCAATGGACGCAAAGCCCCCAGCCTTCTGCTGCACGACGATGCCGTCTCCCACGCGCGGCAGGAGGGTGGTCACGACCCGGCCCGAAGGCGTCACGAAGCACGAGCTTACGCCGGTCACAACCAGATAGTCGCCCTCGGAGAAGCCGGACGAGTCGCACGTCACGCGCACGCCGACGTTCGCTTCACCATCTGTGAGCGTGCCGTCGCTTACCGCCGACCCATCGTCAATATAGAGCCCGCCCGCGCCCGCGCTGGTCACCACGCCCCACGAACGTACCAGCAGGCCTGTGCTGCCCGGCGTCTCCCCGCCCGAAGCAAGCGCTCTGTTGCTCATCGCGAGGGGAGCGACTGGCTGCGAGCCCGGCTCGGACAAGACGCTCGACGCGATGATCTGGAGTTCGCCGTTGATGCCAGCGACCTCTCCCACGACCCGCGCCAGATCGGCCTCCCGGACACTCGCATCGGAAACGACCCGTATCCCCGACGAGCGGTCGGGCTCCTCGATGTAGAAGAAACCCCCGAACACCGCCGAAACGACCTTCGCCGGCAGCGAGACCAACGTTCCCGCGGCAAGCGGCCGGACATCCGAAATGCGCTCCAGGCTCAGAGGACGGCTGGCGTCGCGCTCGATGTCGGCAGGGCTTCTGGCCAGGATGCAGCGCTGCAGCTTCCCGGCGGTATCAGGGAAGCAGGAGCTGATGCCGGTGACGAGCAGATACTCGCCGGGGGCGAACCCGGACGGGTCGCAGAGAACGCGCACGCCGGCGTTGGGTTCGGTTCCGGTGGCGGTTCCATCGCGGACGCCCGAGAGATCGTCCACGTAAAGATATCCCGGCCCGATCTGGTCCACCCTGCCCCACGTGCGCACGAGAAGCCCCGTGTTGTTCAGCCCGACTCCGCCCTCGACCCCGTTCTGCAGCCCGAACGCCGTGCCGCCAACCAGGCGGCCAGTCAGCGCAACAGGCGACACGCTTCGCGTGTCACCCGCCGGGGCAACCAGTCCGGCCGCAATCGCGACCTCATCGCCCGAAGCATCCAGCCAGCCCGTGACGCTGACCAGATCCCCCACAGCGCGCGCGTCAGCGGTGATGACCTTCACACCGCACGAACGGTCGGGCTCCTGAATGTAGATGTGCCCGGAAAACACAGCCGAGACGACCTTCGAATCGAGCGCGACCGGCGCGCCGTCCTCGAGCTGTTTCGCGGCCCCGACGCTGGACACGACGGTATTGTCAACGATGAAGGATGCTCCCGCGGCGCCCGCGTTGGGAAGGCCCACGCGGTCAACGCACGCGCCCGCCTTCACGGCGATGGACACTTCGCCGTCTCCGCTGATGGAAGCAAGGGTCACAGTGTACGGCCCCGCCGACGGACCTGTGTTGTCAACGCCGATCCCGACGCTGCCCACCTGCGCCGTGCCGGATGGCGACACCTCGATATCGTCCTCCGAGTCGAAACCTTCGACGGGCTCGGTGAAAGTGACAGTGTAGCTTACCGGGCCGACACCCGTGATCGGCGACGTCGGGCCTTCGATGGAGGCGACAGCAGGCGCCGTGTTGTCCACGGCGAACTCCACGCTCGGCCCGACCGCCGCCGACGGGGCCCCCGCCGAATCACGGGCGGCCCCGGCGGCAATCGAGATGCTGAGCGTGCCGTCGCCGGTCGTGCCGTTGATGGTGATAATGCGCGCGCGGGTGCCGGTGCCAGCGACCGTCACCGACCCGTCCGCCGTTCCCGTCTTGTTGAGCGTCACATGAGCCGCGGAGAGCGTGGCCGACGCCGCCCCGTCGAAACGCGCCGAATAGGTGACCGGGCCGGTGCGGGTGGCCGCCAGCGACGGCAGGCCGACTATCACGCTGGCGCCCGGGTTTTCGACCACCGCCACCGGGTCGCACGGGCCTGCCCCGGCGGCGTAGTTGCCGAAACCGTCGTGCGCGGTGCCCGGAGCAATGCTGATCCTCAGGGTCCCGTCGCCCGAGATGCCGCGCAGCGATACGGTGCGGCTGGTGGGCCCGGAACCGGACACCTCCACCGTCGCGATTGCGGTGCCCGTCGTCTCGAGCGTGATGTCCGCCGCAGATAGGGTTGCTTCATACGCGCCGCTGTAGCTCACTGTGAACGTCACGTCCTGAATGTGCGTTGACGCGCGCGATGGCGGGCTGAGTTCGATGCCCGGGGCGGCGCTCCCATCGGGCGCGGCGGGCGTAAACTTGAAGCAGGTGAGCGAGTGCGCGGGGAACGTGTAGCTGAAGCTCGGATCGTAGAGCGCGGTGGTGATGTTGCGGTACACATTGCGCTTCGTCGTGTAGTCGTCAACATCGTCGGAGTTCATCTCCCAGGTCTCGGCGAGCAGGCGCTGCCCCGCCGCCTGCAGGAAGCCCGCGATGTTCACATCGGATGTGATCGCATTGTCGCGGTCTTTGTTGATGACCCACAGGTAGGCCGCCCCGTTGTCATCGCTCAGGCTCGCCATGCCGGTGAGCTTCGGGATGTTGAACAGCGCCGGAGTGCCGCCCTGATACCCGTCCCAGTCGAGCGTGGGGGCGCCGGTGAACTTCGACGGGATGAGCTTCGTCCCGAAGTGCTGGTGAAATGCCGAGAAGATGAACCAGACCGGGTTCGGGGTCACGTTGTCGTGCTGCACAAGCCCCCAGCCGTCATCCTGAATCAGCCAGTGACAGGCGACGCTCAGAAGGTCGCGGTTCAGCAGGAAGATGCGCAGGCTGTCCGCCGTGCCAAGAGCCGCCTTCCAGGTCCTGATCTGATCGGCGTTGATCCAGCCAAAGGTGGGGTTGTTCGTCCAGTAGTAGTTGATGTCCCATTCGTTGAGTTGGACCTTGATCAGGTCCTGCCGGTCGGGCGCTGTGAGTTTCTGGATGATGCGAAATGCCCCGAACGCATCCTCGAACTCCTTGGCGCACGCCATCGTCTCGTTGTAGAGGCGGACGATGTCGGGCTGCGTGGGGCTGTACGGGAAATACTTGTGGAACTGCGTCTGCTCGATGAACGGCCCGGTCGTGGAAAGCACCTGGTACGGCCAGTTGTTCACCAGGCTGCCCCGATAATCGCCGTGGAAATCCAGATAGGAACTCGGCGTCACGATGACGCTCGAGTCGGTCGCTTTGATGGCGTCGTAGTAGCTCAGGAACGCAAGGGCATATTCGCCGGGGCCGTCCAGCCCCACAAGGCTCGGGCTGCCCCACGGATCGGGCTTGAACGGCTCGTTTCCGATCTCGATGTACTTGAGATGGTAGGGTTCTGGGTGCCCGTTGGCGGCGCGCACCGCCGCCCAGTCTGTCCCGCCGTTCCAGTTGGAGCCGTCGCTCGGGGCATTGCAGTACTCGACCAGATCCACCGCGTCGTTGAGGGCTTCCAGATAGGGCTGGCGGCCGTCCTGCCCCGGCGCTCCGCCGGCGGTCGGCCAGCGGAAGCGCGTCGTGAACATCGGCTCGATGCCTCTGGCCTTGCACCACCGGCAGAACTCATCGAGCCCGAACTTCGCCGGGCCCCGATTCACCGGCACGGGCGCGCAGGGGTTGCCGTACTGAGAAGGGCGCGAGGCGACTGGCCCGATGCTCTTCTTCCAGTAAAACGTGTCGGAATGGCAGCCGCCGGGATAGCGAATGACCGTGATGCCGCAGTCCGCAAGCAGCGCTTCGAGGTTGGGGTTCAGGCTGTTCGCGACCGGGTCGTAGCTGTCCGACCACTTGTACCAGATCTCGTTGTTGCCGGCAATCATCCGGTCGAAGGGCTCGGCTGGCGCGGCGGCGTCCACGTCAATCCTGGGGGTCAGGGCGGTGTTTATCGTCAGGTTGTGCACGACAGCCTGCGGGTAGTCCCACCCGTTGGAGACAGGCACCTTGTCGTAGGCTTTCACTCCGAGGTCGTAGCTTCCATTGGGGAGCGGCGGATACTTGTGCTGCCAGGTGCCCACAGTAGACTCGTCCACGCCCGACAGGACCCATGCGCCGTCGCCGGCCCCCGCCGGACGCCGGTAGAACTCCACCTTCGAGATCTCGGACACGCGGTCGAACGCGTTCATGAGCACAAGGCTGGGCGTGTTGTAGCTGATGCTGTCGTTGTCGGTGTAGGTCCAGTGGTTCTTGAGGTCGAACTCGGGGCCCGTGCGGTCCTGGAGTATTCTGATAGACTGAATCTCGATGTGAAGATTCGTGAGCGGTGACGGGTCCACGCGAAGCCGCTTGATTGTGCCCTGCCACGCGGCGGAGGAGCCCACCCAGACGTTGTACGTCTTCCAAGTGCCCGTGCCATACGCCCGGAACGTCGCCTTCTTAGTCTCATCGAACGCGGGGCTGGTGTCTGTGGTGAAGTAGATCCCCGCATACGCGCCGGCAAAGCGGGCCGACGGGCTCGATGCCGGGCGCAGGCGAAGCCTGATCTCGACATAGTGGTCGCGCCGCGCTGCCAGGTCGAGAGGCCCCTCGTTCACGAAGTACGCGGGAGACGCGCCGGACTCGGACCAGAGCGCCCCGCCGCCGACGCCGGAAGCGAGCGCATTCTCAGCGCGCCATCCCAGCGGGTCTCCTTCTGTTGAGAATACCCACTCACGATCTAGTACGTCCGCCGCCCTTGCGACCTGCGCGAACATAACGGCAAGGCAGACCGCAGCACACAGCAGCAGCGATATTCTGAGAACCATCAAGACGATTCAGGTCTCCCGGCGCCAGGGACGCGGTGGCGGCGCGCCAGGCGTTCGTGAATGCCTCTCGATCCTGATCGGGAGCGCCCGGCACGTGCAGGACTGCACGGCACACCTGGCGCGGCGCAGCGAGAGACGATCAGGCCACCTCCACAAGTTTACCACATGCGCAGCCGGTGACCGTGACACGGACATGCGCGGCGGGCGAGGGAGTGAGCCCTCGCCCGCCGCAAGCAGATCAGACTGTCCCTGCCGCTACTGGAGCACGTCCACGATGTCGCTGGCGCTCGTCACGACGATGACCGGCACCAGGCGCGTTCCCGCAAGCTCCAGGCCCACAACGCCCGTCACCTGAACGAAGCCCGAGCACGGCGGGTCAATCGCCCCGCACCGGACCCGGACGCCCCTGACCGCGCCGCCATCCGACAGGTTGCTTCCGTCATCGAAGTAGAAGAACCTGTCCGCCGGATTGCTCGCATCGCACCCGGTGACCGCGCCCCACGCCTTCACCAGAAGGCCGGCGTTATACAGCGCGGTGGCTCCGGTGACGCCCGGAGTCGCGATGTTGAAGCTCGCGCCGCCCAGGCTCTGCATCTTCATGCCCAGGGCTACCGGAACGACGGCCGTGCCCATCGCCTCGACGACATCCGCGTGCAGCACCCGCTGCCCTCCGGACAGTCCGAGGACACCCGCGACGCTCACAAGGTCGCCCGGCGCCACGGACGCATCACCAAGCACCTTGATGCCCGCCGACCGGTCGGCCTCTTCCAGCCAGAACATGCCCGGCAGAACACGCGTGACGACCTTGCCCCGGACCGAAAGCCCGCTGCCGTCCTGTTCGCTCCAGAGCGCGCCGATCGGATCAACCCCGGGAGCCACTGTGATTCCATCGGAGGCCGCCGCCGGCCCCGTGTTCCCGACGTTGTCTGTCGCGCGGACCTGGATGAAGTAGGTCTGCCCTTCCGACAGCGTCAGCAGCGGATCGGCCATGGCCGTCACATTGCCAACAGACGTCCATCCCTTCGTGTCCTGCGTATCGGCGGCTGTGCCGATGGCGTACTCGTAGCTGGCGATTCCCGAACCGCCAGCGTCTATCGCTTCGGTCCAGCTCGCGCGCAGCGTAGTGACGGACGGAGTCCAGACACCGTCGTCAGTGACGACAACCGCGCCCGGGCCTTCCGTGTCTATAACATAGACCTCGGTCTTGACCGCTTCTTCGTTGCCCGCTTCGTCCTTGGCGAAGAACTTGAGCGTCGTATCGGCAGTAATCGGTATCGCCGCCGAATACGCGGTGGACGCCGAGGTCGGCGTGCTGCCGTCGGTCGTGTAGTAGATGGCCGCGGTCTCGTCCGCCGTCAGGGTCACGCTCTGTTCGGACGTGTACGTGCCGCCCGCGGGACTCGCGGTGGTCACGGGAGCGGTCTTGTCTATGGTGTAGACCTCGGTCTTGACCGCTTCTTCGTTGCCCGCTTCGTCCTTCGCGAAGAACTTGAGCGTCGTATCGGCAGTAATCGGTATCGCCGCCGTATACGCAGTGGACGCCGAGGTCGGCGCGCTGCCGTCGGTCGTGTAGTAGATAGCCGTCGAACCCGGCGCGCTCAGGGTCACGCTCTGATTCGCGTTGAAGAGCCCACCCGCAGGGGTGGCCGTCGAGACGGGCGCCGTGTTGTCAACCGTGAACGCCAGGCTCATCCCGGTCGCGGCGGCGCTGTTGCCCGCCTCATCCGTCGCGGTTCCCGCGCCGATGGTGACGGCAAGCGTCCCGTCGCCCGTGATGCCCGAGATGGTCACCGTCCGCGTGGACGCGCCCGTACCGCTGACAGCAACCGTGCCGCTGGCCGTGCCTGTCTTGTTCAGGGTCACATTGCCGCTCGCCAGAGTCACACTCGATGCTCCTGTGTAGGTAATCGTGTACGTGACCGGGCCGCCCTTCGTGATCGTGGCCGACGGAGCGCCAATCGCGATCGCCGGAGCTGTGTTGTCCACCGTGAACGTGGCGCTCGGCCCGGCCGCGGCGGCGCTGTTGCCAGCTGTGTCTGTCGCGGTTCCCGCGGCGATGGAAATGCCGAGCGTCCCGTCGCCAGTGATGCCCGAGATCGTCACCGTCCGTGTGGACGTGCCCGTACCGCTGACAGCCACTGTGCCATTAGCCGTGCCAGTCTTGTTCAGCGTCACGTTCGCGTTCGCCAGAGTGACCGCATCAGCCCCGGTGTAGGTGACCGTGTAGGTGACCGGCCCGCTCTTTGTCACCGAAGCGGACGCGGCGCTGATCGACACTGCCGGACCGGTGTTGTCCACCGTGAACGCCGCGCTCGGCCCCACGGCCGGAGCCGTGTTGCCGGCTGCGTCCGCGGCGGTTCCGGCGGCGATGGAAATGCCGAGTGTCCCGTCACCCGTTATGCCCGAAACCGTCACCGTCCGCGTGGACGTGCCCGTACCGCTGACAGCCACTGTGCCGTTAGCCGTGCCAGTCTTGTTCAGCGTCACGTTCGCGTTCGCAAGAGTGACAGCCGACGCACCCGCGTAAGTGACCGTGTAAGTGACCGGGCCGCCCTGCGTGAGCGCTGCGGACGGAGCGCCGATGGCGACGGTGGGAGCCGTGTTGTCCACGGTGAACGTCGCGCTCGGCCCGGCGCCGGGTGCGAGGTTTCCGCCTGCATCCGTAGCCGTTCCGGCCGCGATGGATATGCCGAGCGTGCCATCGCCGGTGATGTTCGAAACCGTGACGGTGCGGGTGGCTGTTCCCGACCCGCTCACGGTGACCGTCCCGTTCGCGGTGCCGGTCTTGTTCAGGGCCACGTTCGCGCTTGTCAGCGTCACCGAGGAGACGGCGACATCATCCGAATAGCTGACGGTATAGCTGATCGGGCCGGAGCGCGTGAGGGACCCCGACGGCGCGCTGATGGCAACGGACGGAGGAGTCATGTCTCCGCAGCTTCCGCTGCCCGCCCCGGCGTACACCCACCTGATGGCATCGGCAATCACCACGGTGGTCGCGCTGGTCTCGCCGGTCGCGTTGTTCAGCGTGACGCTGCCGCTGGTTCCGGCGGCAAACGGCAGGCCGCTGCCGATCAGAACCCAGGCGCCGCCGCCCGCCGTCTGGTTGACCGTCTGGGACGTGCTGCCGCCGCTGTAGTTGATGACATACTTCGCGGCGGTGGAGCGGTTCGACCCGGAGTTGTACCAGCAATAGACGTCGTACAGCCCGCTGGCCGCCAGCGTCGGAGTCCAGGTGGCGGCATGCGTCGCGCCCGATGCCACGTTATCCGCGAAGTGGTAGTAGGTGTCGTAGCCGCCCGCGTACGAGCCTTCGGTCCACGTTCCGGCGAAGGTTGCTCCGGCATCCTGGTCGTCAACGATGACGTCGGACGGCGCCGGTGTGCTGCCCAGATACACGAGCTTCACGGCATCGGCGATTACGTACGTGGTGCTGCCGCTTTCACCCGTCTTGTTGTTCAGCACGATCTTGCCGCCGGTGCCCGCCGCGAACGGCAGGTTGGTGGCGATCAGATTCCACTGGCCCCCGCCGGTCGTCTGGTTGAAGGTTGCGGACGTCGTCCCGCCGTTGTACGTAACCGTGTAGGTCGCCGCGGTGGTGTTATTGCTGAAGACGGGATACTGGCAATAAACGGCGTAGTAGCCCGCCGTTGTGACCGTGGGCGTCCAGGTGTAGGTCGCGTTCGCGCTGGTCCTGCGGTTGAGAACCCGCCGGTAGTCGCCGCCATAGCCGCCATCAGTTCGCGTGGTCCACGTTCCGGTTGTGCTCGTCCCGGTATCTCCGTCGTCGAGGATGATCTCCGACGGCGCCGCGCCGGTGGCGAACACGTAGTCGCTGGAAGTCGCCGTGCCGTTAGCGTTCACCGAAACGCACTGGAAGTGATACGCGGTGCACGGCGCAAGGCCAGTAAGCGTGAGGCTGTGGCTGGTGACCAGAGCCGAGTTGGTCACCTGGCTGCCGTACGACGTGGTCGTCCCGTAGTTGACCGTGCTGCTCGCAGCCTGGTCGGTAGTCCACGTGATGGTCGCCGATGACGAGGTGACGCCGCTCGAGCTGACGTTCGATATGGACGGGCCGCTGCCCGTCACGAACGTGTGGTCGGTGGACGCCCCCGTGCCGTATGCGTTCGCGGACGTGCACTTGAAGTGATAGGTGGTGCCAGCGGTCAGCCCGGTCAGCGTGACGCTGTGGCTGGTAACCTGCGACGCGCTTGTAGCCTGGCTGCCGTACGACGTTGTCAGGCCGTAGTCTACCTTGCTGTCCGAGGCCGTGTCCGTGGTCCAGGTGATGGTGGCCGACGTCGCCGTGACGCCCGTCGCCTGAACGTTGGATATCGCCGGAGGCCCGCTGGTCGTGAACGTGTAGTCGCTCGATGTGGTCGAGCCGTTCGCGTTAGTCGAGATCACCCTGTAGTGATACAGCGTCTTCGCGGCCAGCCCGCTCAGAGTCTGCGAGTGCGACGTGACCAGGCTCGAATTCAGCGTGGTTGTGGATCCGTAGCTCGTGGTCGTTCCGTACTGCACCTGAGACGTGGACGCCTGATCGGTTGTCCAGCCAATCGTCGCGCCGGAGTTCGTTATCGCGCTTGCCGCCACGCTGCTGATGGCAGGCGGCCCCAGCGTCGTGAACGTGTAGTCGGACGACGTGGAGGTGCCGTTCGCGTTGGTCGAGATGACGCGGTAATGATACAGCGTTCCCGCCGCCAGCCCGCCGAGCGTCTGCGAGTGCGAAGTGACAAGGCTCGTATCCAGCGTGGTGCTGGAGCCGTAGCTCGTGGTCGTGCCGTACTGCACCTGCGAAGTGGACGCCTGGTTGGTCGTCCAGGTTATCGTGGCGCCGGAGCTCGTGATGCCGCTGGCCGCGACAGCGCTGATGGCCGGCGGCGCGAGCGTCGTGAATGTGTAATCCGGCGAATACGTCGTGCCATTCGCGTTGGTCGAAACGACGCGGTAGTGATACAGCGTTCCCGCCGTGAGGCCGCTCAGGGTCTGCGCGTGCGAAGTGACCAGGTTCGAGTCCAGCGTGGTCGTGGAGCCGTAGCTGGTGCTCGTCCCGTACTGCACCTGCGAGGTCGCCGCCTCGTTGGTGGTCCAGCTGATTGCGGCGGAGTTCGCCGTGATGCTCCCGGCCTGGACATTCGTGATGACGATGGTTGACGGGTTCGCGAACTTGTAGACCCACTTGACGGCATCAGCGTAGAAGGAGCCGCTCACGTCTATGGCGGTGTTGTTGACATCAACCCGGCCCGTTCCGGACCCCGCCGCGAACTGGTAGGTCCCCAGTGAGACCCACGTGTCGCTGCTCGCGCTCTGGTCCACATCGACGTTGGTCGTTCCGTTGAGGTGCGTCACGGCGTGCCGGATCGGATTCCGGCGGTTCGCGCCCGCCCCCCAGGTGGCGAAGACCTCATAGGTCCCGGCCTGGGCGATATCAGCCGTGAAGTAGGCGTGCTTCTCGTTTGCCACCGAGATGTAGGTGCTTCCGTATCGCGAGCCGATCCCCGCCGTCACACCCGCAGCCGCGCTCTTCGAAGTAGAATCTCCCAGCGAGCCCGACTCGGAGTACCAGGCGTAGTTCTGCCCGCCCGATCTCGATTCGATGATGATATCGTCCACAGACGTGCCATCGGTGGTCGTGAAGGTATAGTCCGATGAATAGGTCGTGCCATAGGCGTTCGCCGAGCGCACCCGGAAATGATAGGTGGTGCTCTGCTGAAGCCCGGTGAGCGTCACGGAGTGCAGTGTGACTGCAGATGTGTTGAGCGTTGACGACTGGCCATAGCTTGTCGTCAGCCCGTACTGCACCTGGCTGTCCGAAGGGACGTCGGTGGTCCAGGTTATGGTGGCGCTGGAGCCTGTCACGCTCGACGACTGAACATTGGAGATGACCGGCGGGTTGGTGGCGCCGAGCGCGAAGTCCCGCACATACATGTTTCCGGTCACGCTGCCGACCTGCACGACCACGGTTGACGTGGCGTTGGGATACCCGGACCTGCTGGCCGTAACCGTGTAGGTGCCTGGCGTGAGGTCAATGAAGGCGTAGAATCCCGTGCCGTCACAGAGCATGGAGCGGCTCTCGGGGCCGGTGATCGCAACCGTGGTGCCATACGCGCCGTCCGACCATTTCCCGGTGCTGGCGATGGTGACGGTTCCGCTGATGTGCCCCTTGGTGGGAGACGTCTTCCAGGACATCGCGGGCACGTCATCCCAGGTCGGGGTCACCTGGGAAAGCAGCGACGGGCTGAAGCCAGACCAGGTGCCGCTGACGTAGGGCACCCTGTACGAGTAGCCGCAGAAGCCCTGTGCGTAGTTGCCGGCCGGCGACGCTGTGCGCGTCTGCTGGAGTTCGGTGATCGCGTTCGACAGCGAGTTGAGGTAGATGCCAGGGCCGATGTACATATGCCGGTTGCCGTGGCGATCCTTCAGGAAGTTGATCCACCTGGTCCAGTCGGCCCTGTACGAGCCGCCATAGTCATAGTAGGTCATCGGGATGGCGGCGTCCAGTATGCCCTCCTGAAGCCAGCTATCCCAGTCCGAATAGACATCGTAGTACGGGCGGGTGGACTGGAATGCCGTCCGGGTGGATGAAGTCGGAGACGGATTCCAGGTGACGCCGGCCGCGGTCTGCTTGACCCACGGCTTCACGGACTGGACCTTCGCGTACACCTTGCGGACAACAGACGAAACCTGATCGCGCCGCCACTGCTTCCACTGTTCGGTGCTGGAGGTCGGCGAACCACTGAGCCCGTAGCGCTGGTTGTAGCGCGCGACGCTCGTGGGGTTGTAGCCCTCGTTATTGGCGTTGAAGCGGATGTAGTCGTAATGAATGCCGTCAATGTCGAAGTTGTTGACGAGGTCCATGGCCACGTTGACGGTGTATTCCTCCGCCAGGGGATGTCCCGGGTCCAGAGCATAGGTATCGGGCTCCGCTCCTCCGTCTGTCCTTGTGATCCAGTAGTTGTCAAGGCTCGTGAGGCTTCCCGTGGGGGTGCTCGAGTGCTGCGAGTATACCGTGCCGCCGCTTGTGCGGAACGAGACAATCCACGCGTGAACCTCAATGCGCTTCTTGCCTCCCGTGGTGTCGTGCGCGGCGTTGATGACCGCCTGGAGCGCGTTAAAGTCTGCCGGAGTGAGGCCAGACATATACGGCTCGCCCATGGACGACGGGTAGGCTGCGTCGCAGTTCCGGCGCACCTGAACGACGACCGCGTTGCAGTTCGCGGCGCGTATCTGGCCGCCGCTGGTGGTGCCGGGCACACCGAGCAGAGTGTCCACCTGAGACTGGTTCAGAATACCGGCGCCCCAGGCGTCAATCCAGAAGGCTCGGAATTCTGCCGCGCTGGCGGCGCCGGCGGCTGCCGTCAAGACAACGAGGCCGATGCAGAGGGCCTGCATCCGCCGCCCCGTTTTAGACCCAAAGAACCACGAGAACCTCATTGTTTGAGAACCTTTCATCACCAGTCTGGAGGCGCTTCCGAAAACATCGTGCAGGGCAGAACCCGCGTCTTCATCGAGACGCTGGCAAACGCAGATTCACGGCAGACCCGGGGCCCGCGCGGGCGGAGGAGGTTACAGATCAAGGCCGTGAATGGCGGCGAGGAGCAGACGTGCGCACTCACCACCCTGCTCCGAGAGATGTTGGCCAGTGCAAAGCGTAATCCAGATCAGCATGCCACAGCGGAGAGCTTTCCAGGCAGATGACGCCTGGCGCAGTCCTGAACTAGAACGGCGTAGAGCAATACGCCCTTCTGTGGGAAATACTACGACTCAACAAGCCCGTTGTCAAGAACTATTTTTCGGCCTGTTCCTGGTCTGAGATTCTGTCACCCGTCTATTGTTCTGAGAAAATGTCACCCCTGGCGCGTGGGCGGGCGGTTGATGGGGTGAGATTGCTCACCCCCCGTGACTTTCGCCGGGGACATTCGTCCCTCCACGTCGCACATCCCGATGGGGGGTGCGCCGGGATCAGCGCCCTGTGTTGCGCGGGCTGCAGAAGAGCTTCAGGCCCGGGACTTCGGAGCGCATTCTGTAGAGCGCCTGCGTGCCGGGGTCGGTGATATACACATCGCGCATATCCTTGCCGCCGAACTCGATGTTCGTGGGACCCCAGTTGTTCTCGTGCGGCAGTCGGATGAAGCTCGTAATCCGTCCGTGAGTGTCGAAAATGAGCACCGAGTGCGCCCCGAAATGAGTGACCCAGAGGTTGCCCTTCGAGTCCACCGCCATCCCGTCCGGATCGCCCGGGCCATCGGGCGAAAGGTCGGCGAACGGCTCCTTCGGACCGAGCGTTCCGTCCGGCTTCACGGCAAAGCGCAGAATGCGGTTCTCGCCCGATTCGCAGACGTAGAGATACTTCGCGTTCGCAGTAAAGGCGAGGCCGTTCGGAAACGCCATGCCATCGGCGACGCGCGTCACCTTCCTGGTCCCCTGCTCCACCCTGTAAACACAGCCGACCGGGTTCTTCTTGTTCGACCCGACGGGATCGGTGAAGTAGAGATTGCCCTTCGGGTCGAAGGCCAGGTCGTTCGGTCCCTTGAACGGCTCGCCCGCGCAGTTGTCGGCGTACACTTCGCAGCGCCTGTCCGGATGCATACGGATGATGGCGTTGCGACCGTGGTCGCAGACGAACATTGTTCCGTCACCGTGGAACGTCAGCCCGTTGGATTTCTTCCAGGTGAACGGCTGGTCCTGCTCGCTGGCCGACATCCATTTGCGCTCGACCGTGCCGTCGGCGTTCACTTTGCTGATCGTCTCGTCATTGCAGTTGGAGAAAAAGAGGTTCCCCCGGCCGTCGTACGCCGGGCCTTCCGGAAACGACAGCCCGTCGCACACTTTGACCAGGCCGGCCTTTGCGTCAGCGGCCGCGGCAGGCCGGACGGCAAACAGCAGCACTGTGGCGGCAATCGCGAAAACGAGCAGCATGAGTTTCTCCAACGGGTGATATCCTTTCGCGGACTGTCTCTGACACACTCTGATTGGGCGCCGGCGCGCCGAAATCCTGCCGCGGCGCGGGACCTGTGCACTAGAGCCTGACGACATCGCTGCTGCCGGGCTGAATGGCGCGGCCGAAGAGCGCCGGCGCGATGGCGAACGTGGTGCTGATGCCGGTGACCTTCACCATTGTGCCCGGTGTCAGTGTGCCCGCGCCTTGCAGAATCCGTACCCCGATGTTCGGCTGCCCCGCGGTGTCCGTGCCATCCCGCAGAGCAGAACCGTCGTCAATGTAGAAATACCCGCCGCCAACCTGAGTCACCGCGCCCCGCACCGTCACCAGCAGCCCGATGTTGTTCGGGCCGTACCCGTCCGCAAAACCGGGGAGATTCGGCGCGACCGGCGCGCCGCCCAGTTCGCGCAGACCCATACAAAGCGAGCGCGGAATGGGCGCCGTCGCACTCACAGCCGGGGCCGCAAGGCAGATCACTCGCGCTCCGTCTCTGGTTCCCATGACGCCGGTGACGGACATCTTCGCGGAGGGGATGACGTTGTAGAGCTGGGTCGCGGCCACGGCGATTCCGGACGAACGATCCGGCTCTTCGATCCAGAAGCCGTTTCCCACGCGCCGGGTGACGACCTTTTCCGCCACTTTCACGATGGTCGAGTCCGGAAGCGTTTTTGCCTCTCCGATGGTCATGACAGGCGGCGATATGACGGTGATGCCGTCGCTGGAACCCACGGGACCATACGTCCCCTCGTCATTGCGGGCTTTCACGTTGAAGTAGTACGTGCCCCCCACGGCCAGGGACAGCGGCGCCCGCGTGACTTCCGTCGCGAGCCCGGCGTTCATCCAGTTGCAGACGTCCGTCGCGCCCGGAGACGTGCCGATGGAGTACTGGTAGTTCGTGATCCCGGACTCGAGGTCGCTTGCGGAATACGTGCAGTGAAGCTGCGTGGCTGCTCCGGTGAACTCCCCGTCATCCGTCACGACTGCCCGGCCCGGCGCTGTATAGTCGAGGTCGTAGACGTCCCAGTCATCGAGAATGGCGACGCCCCAGCTGTTCTCGGATCCGCTTCCGCGCGCCTCCATCCTCAGCTCGAGGCCCACGCTACCGCGCAGCCACCCTGCCCAGCGCCAGACGAGTTCGTACCACTCTCCGTTGTCCATCACATCCCCCGGCGTATAGAACACGCCGTAGTTCACAGTTTCCCCGTCGACCCGCCAGTCCACCACCGTGTGCGTCGCTTCACCCGCGTACCCCTCAGTGTCCCAGCCATAGATGTGCCCGCGCAGGGTAAGCGCGCGGTATCCGGCGGTCATGAACGCGTACTGGTAGAGCGAGCTTCCACCGAGGCCCTGATGCCCGTAGCACCCCAGCGCTTTGCCCAGGTTGAAGGGCGCGGAAGGCGATCCGGGCGGGCCCAGCCAGTTGGGGCCAACAATCTGGCTTGCGCGGTCGCTCCACCAGCCCGGGGCGGCGTCCATCGAACCAACCGGGCCGCACAACTCAAAGCCCGGATTCACCAGATAGCCCTGTCTCGGCGGCCGGGGAGGGCTGATATCCAGGCTCCAGCCGTCCGCCGCCGCGATGCCCCACCCACCGCTTCGTCCGTCGGCCTGACACATGATCTCGACCTTGACTGTGTTGATGACCTGGCCGGTCCACTGTATCTCGCAGTTCACCCACTCCTTCTCGACCGTGCCCTTCGGATACCAGCCGCAACGCGCGACTACGCCGTCAACGGTGAGGCGGAGAAGCACCCGGCTGTCGGCTCCGTAGAAGCCCTTCGGGGTCCAGACCCAGGCGAAGCCGGCGAAAGTGATGGTGTACGTGCCAGGAGCAGCGACATTGACCGTCTGGCTGCCGGTGCCCGACCCGAGAGAGTCCAGGGCCTGAACGCCGACGGCCTTCAGGCCATTATAAGGGATGAGACCTTCCTGGCCGTTATCGGCGATAACAAGCAGGCTGCCGTTGTTGGACCAGTTCGGCCCGAGCGCCGGGCTGCCAGCCGCGCCGGCCAGTTCGAAGTCGCCATTGACCAGGCGATCCTCCGCCTCCGCTGGAAGCGGCGGCGTCAGGACAAGTAGAAGCAGCAGAAAGAGCAGAGCACGAAACGCGTATCCCATCTCGCATCCTCCCGAAGACTCAGGATAGCAGATGCCGGCCCTGCTTGCACCCGGCCTGCCCCGAAAGGACTCCTAGCGCTCCCGATGGCCGCAAACCCACACGGGCTGGGTGAGAGCCAGGCTGCCGTCGGATGCCTGGACGCGGGCCCGGACGTAGCCCTCTTCGCCCGTGAACCGGTACGCAGGCTGGAGCCCCTCGACCTCGGACAGCACTTTGCCGCCCGAGCCGATGAACCGAGTCACAAACCCGCTCCGGCTGTCCGGGCTGATGGTGAGTGAGATTCCCTCCTGCGTGCTCAGCACGTCGCTCA
>Ga0255341_1002145_pt1 | contig 25579 bp, 26 predicted proteins | sample wastewater_treat_8_FD_192418 | JGI IMG/M metagenome (GOLD analysis project Ga0255341, IMG submission 192418) | Wastewater microbial communities from Lulu Island WWTP, Vancouver, Canada - plant12 | ecosystem: Engineered > WWTP > Wastewater > Unclassified | place: Canada: Vancouver, British...
GCCTTGATTTCTAATAAAGAAATAAAAAAGGTTGAAAATAAGCTGAACAACCGACCGAGAAAAACTCTTGGTTTTCTAACACCGTTAGAAGTTTATATTAATTGCGCTTAGTCATTGAACACAGCATAACATCAACAATGGAAATTAAACGATTGATCTCTTCCGGTTTGATGTTGCCCGCTTCAGAGATGATTCTTTTCTTGAGAGCCCTTTCCCTCGTTTCGTGACAGATAAATACTTCTTTTCCTTTGTCTGTTAGATATAATTCGAGTGTTTTTATATCATGAATACTGGGGCTTTTTATAATGAGGTTTTTCGCAAAAAGCTTTGCCGTAATCTGTGAAACTGCACCTTTGGTTACATTCATTTTTGCAGTAATGGCGGAAGATGTTATTCCGGGATTTTTGCCGATCAATTCAAGAATATGCACTTCAGCTCTAAAGAGCATGATGCCGGCATAATCTGACGGGCGGTTATTTCCGGCAGTAAGAACGTGAATCATTCTCTTAAAGGCGGCTGACAATTTTTCAATATCGTTATTCATACAGCAATAGTATAGAAGCTAAACCAAGAGTCAAGCTTTTTTCCTTTTTTATCATAATAGAAATAATAAATAACTGACATCTAACCCTTTGCACAATATAAGATAAATTATGAAAAGTCTTGACGGTATATTTATTAGAATTAAGAAGAAAGTCTAAGGCTGTTTTATCTCAGCAGTTGTTTTCTGTAAGAAAATTTTTTAATTATAGCTGGAGGAATTATGAGCGAGAATATTACCTGGTGGAGTTTTGATTCCGTTAAAAAATTCATGAAAGACGGGTTTATCGCCATAGGCGTTCCTGAAAGTGATGCGGAGATATGTGCTGATGTTCTTGTTGCCGCAGATAAAAGGGGAGTAGACTCTCATGGTGTCGGAAGATATAAACCTATCTATCTCGACCGTATTTGGGCAGGTACACAGGAAACAAAAACAAATTTTGAAATAACACGCGAAACTCCGACAACCGCTGTAATTGACGGACACAATGGAATGGGTCACGCCATTGCATATAAGGCGATGTCAATGGCAATTGAGAAAGCCAAAAAATTCGGACTTGGGATGACTGTTGTCAGAAATTCAACTCATTACGGAGCTGCTTTTTATTATCCGATGATGGCAATACAGGAAGGCTTGATTGGTCTTACGGGGACAAATGCCCGTCCTTCAATTGCGCCGACCTGGGGTGTGGAACCAATGCTCGGAACAAATCCAATGACATGGGGTATACCGACTGATGAAGATTTTCCTTTTATGCTTGATTGCGCAACATCTGTAACTCAGAGGGGAAAACTTGAAGTATATGAGCGAATTGGAAAAGAACTTCCTGAAGGATGGGTAATCGGAGAAGACGGAAATTACAGAACTGATACCAAGCAGGTATTGGTTGATCTTACAAAGGATAAAGCTGCTCTTACTCCGCTTGGAGGCCTGGGTGAAGATCTCGGCGGTTATAAAGGTTACGGTTACGCGACTGTTGTCGAACTTCTCTCAACAGCACTTTCTCAGGCAAATTATCTCAAAATGCTGATGGGAGTAGATGCTGATGGCAAAAAGATTCCAATTCAGCTTGGTCATTTTTTCATGGCAATTAATATAGAAGCTTTTGTTGAACTTGATAAATTTAAAAAGCATGCAGGAGATGTCTGCCGTGCACTTAGAAATTCCCGAAAGGCAAAAGGCGCTGAAAGAATATATACGGCCGGCGAAAAAGAACATGAGATATGGCTTTACCGTAAAGACAAGGGTGTTCCTTTTAATGATCCGCTGAAAAAGGATTTCAAGTTTGTTAACGAAAAGCTCAATCTTGGCTATGATCTTCCGTTTTAATATGTTTTTTATATCGGGGATTATATGATAATTAGGGATTATTTTACTTATATTTATCATAATTAGTCCGAAAAAGACAGTGATGGGTTTAAATAGATGTTGACATGTTATGTCTCATTGTAATACTGAACTCATACATTCAATTTCGGGAGTTTATACATGAACAACAGAAGAGTTCCCGCAGAAGTCTATTCAAGAGTAGTCGGATATTTCCGTCCGGTAGAGCAATGGAATGACGGTAAAAAAGAAGAATTTAAAGACCGCCGTACTTTTAATCCGGAAGAGATCAATGCCAGAGTCCGTGAAGAAAGTCTGGTTAGAATATAACAATAAGGCTGAAAGATAATTCGTAGCTTATAATTTCCCTGTTTACCATTCCGGTTTCTCTTTCACGCCATTTTTCCAGAGAGCACTTGCCGTTTATGCTTCCCTTGATGTTTTCATGAATATCAAGGAGAAGTTCGGCAGAAAGAATATGACTATCGTATCCTTCTGGTTCGGTTTCAAATCTGTAGTCGTATCTGTTGAGAGTGAATCCATATGACAGTTTCAGAATCGGATAACTGTGCAGCGGATAATATTTGGAAAAATAATCGTAGAGCAGAAGAAGTCCTGTCGAATATTCGGCATTAAAATTCCAGCTTCTTTCTTTTGAATCAAGTTTTGTTTCACCTATATTAGCATAATATTTTGCGTCATCTCCTTCATTTTTAATATAATCATGGGATTTTCTGCTGATCAGGTCTATTCCGATTTTTATTCTATAAGATGAGTCATTTTGAGTGAGAGAGATTCCGAGTGACGGTGAGTTTTTCTGTTCAAGTACGTTCTGTGTGATAATCATATTTCTTTCATATGAATAACCGGGTTCGAAAGAGAAGGATGTTTCATTTTTTACTATTGAACGTTCAGGTTCCTTAAAACTTATTCCGAATAAATCAGCGAGATTTAGTCCGATTATTGTTTCAGCTCTGAAATTAACTGTTTGCTGAGGCAGACCGGATGTACTTTGTCTGTTCGTGTTCTGCCAGATTGAGAAATTGTAATCTCCCTTATAAAAAGAATATTCGGTTGAATTTGTCAGATCAATTGCATCACGTAATGCAATTGAGTTATCATAATCATCATAATTATCTATTTTGCTGTTGAGAGTTTTTTCCAGAATTTTTCTTCCATTTGAATAGTTGCCGCTTCCGGTAAAGAATTTCCAGAATGGATATTTGAATAAATTTGTTCCGATTGCTCCAAGAGATTTTAATGATCTGCTGAGGCCGTAGTTTTCGTGATACTGACTGAAATAGCCTCTAAAATTTTCACCTTCAAAAGGAGCGTTCTTTTCTTCCATAGCAAGTGAGCGGTCAAAAGATAAAGATGCGTTTTTAAGGAATATTTTTTTGTTTTCATAAGGTATGGAAATTTTATTTCCGAATGAAGAAAGAGAATCTCTGCTTCTTGAATAGCGCGAGTATCCGCCGGATTGATCCGGAGAATAATCTGAAAATCCTGATTCAGCATAAGCAAAAGAAAAACTCTGTTCGGGAGAAAATCCTTTGAAATCTTTTGCGCCGAAATCAAAAGAAAAGGTTTTTTCCCGTGCTTCAAACTTAATATCTTCAGGAGAGGAAATGAATGGAAAATAAAAATAGCCTGTTACATTATTTTTGAGAGACTGATCTGCAACTGAAAATCTGTCATAATTAACGATTGAATTGTTTTTGGACTTGTTCTGCCAGTCGGCAAAAATTAAATCATTGCTGTAAGCAGCCTTGAATGAACCAAGTTCATACTGTGATAATTTTTTCTTTTTATCATAATATAATCCGTCTGCAGAAGGAATTGATTTGTATTCTTCGCGAAAACTTGTGTCGAGCACAGCGCCGAAAGAAAAATCACCAAGTTGAGTGTTGAGATATTTTTCGGCAATTATCCGCGGAGAATGACTTTTGTAGGAGTATTTTTTTTCGGTTATGACTCCGTTTAAAAAACTGTCATGAGTATTTTCCTTTTTTTCGTATGAATATAGTAAGTCAACTTTCGGAGTTTCTCTCTTTTGATCATAATAGACCGAACTGACAGATAACTTATCTGTCTGCGTTGTGCCGCGTTCTGTTTCACTTAATCTTTCATCAAAAGAATCAGAATCTGTTTTTCTGCATTGATAGGATATTGCAGAATAAAGAGCCTGGGTTATTTTTGATGATGATGATATCTCGTAATAATTTTCCGCTGTTCCGTAATCTGTTCTTCCGGCTGAGATAAAATCAGAAGATGTTTTCTTTTTAATGAATTTCAATGAAAAGTCATCAAAATATTCATTGCCGTTTTCGTCAGTATAAAGAGGTTCGTCTGAATAGAGTTCTGATTCAAAGTAATACGCTGTTCCGCTGACTTTCTGCGGCGATGAAAGATAAATGTTGTTGATCCATATTTCGCCCGAAGAAGACCCGTTTACTGAAAACCGGACATATTTGATTCTTTTAAAATCAGGATATCCGGATATTCCCGTAACAGAACCGGAATTTAGTTTAAGTTTGATTTCCTGCCATGAGTTTAATCCGGATATAGGTATATTGTAGAAATAATAATTTGTTTCATCTAAACCCAGTGATATTGAAAGATAGTCTCCGGGACTAAAAGATCTCGGATTAATAAAAAAGTTCAGATAGCCGTAGATTGAAAGATTATTGCTTTTTATGAATTTTCTGAAAACTGAGGCGGAGCTTGAAGCAAGCGACTCATAATTCAGACAAAGAGAATTTTCTTCTTCTTCGCCGATTTCATCAGTGCCGTAGTCATATAACTTATTCAACAGAGACGGATTGTATTTTTCAAAAGAATCAGCAGAATATTCTGAATCGTTGTATTTGTTGATATAAGATGATTTGATTTTGGCTTTGTCATCGTCAGGTATTTTCCATTTGCCTGAAACTATTTTTAAAGATGAGATGAAAACTTTTCCTCTGCTTGCAGATATCTTATTTAGTCTTATTCGCAGAGCCTGAGGGCTTTTTAATACTTCTTTTTCTCTCGAAGTCAGAAGGTCATTCCGCAGATAAAATTTTTCTGTTTTCCATGATGTGTCAGTTGAAAAAATTGTCATTATCGTATTTGAAGAACTTGTCATTGCTTTAGCTGACGGAAAAGTGAAATAATCATCTGTTGTATCTAGTATACCGTTTGAATTAAAATCTTCTGTTGTTAAAACTCCGTCTCCTCTGGTATCAGATGAAATGTTTACTCCGGCTCCGACTTTTGTGCTGTATGAAGATGACGGGTTGAACAAATAACCTTTATCTTCGGATAAAGATGAGTTTGTCGAAAAATCAAGTTCGCCGTTTGCGTTTTTATCTTCCGTATCGAGAATTCCGTCTCCGTCGCTGTCTTCGTTGATTCGTCCGGCATCTATGCTTAAAGAAACTGAACCGTCGGCATCTTTGCATTTATAGGTAATTTCAACATATTCCGCACTCGAAATATCCATTCCGCTGAAAGGGATGGCCGTGGAAACGAAATCCTCTGCAGGTGTGAAAACAAAGTCAAGAACCAATGATTTATTTTCTTCTGTTTCGGGTAAAGTTCCGGCTTCTACATTATAAGGTCCCGGCTTGACTTCATAAACTGAAGAGTAAGGAATGAAGGATTCTCCGCGAAGATCACTGCTTCCGGAGCTTCTGTAATATTTGTATAGCAATTTTCCCCGTGTATTCTGGGAAGCTGAAACAGCGGGTGATGCCAGAATCCATAAATTTTCAGATAAATCAATTCCTGAAGAATCGGAAGCAGATTCAAAATCATCAAGTATTGCTATTCCGTAAATGTTCGGATTTAGTCTTGAGTAAGCGTACTCGTAATATGTTCTCAGCGCGAGTTTGTTGTTTCGTATATTTCCGGCAGATAAGGCTTTCAAAATATTGCCGAAATATCGTTTGTTGAAATCAAATGTAATATCACCTTCTGTTACAAAACTGGAAATTGATTCATTTCCTATTTCAGGCGCAGATTCAAGACTCGGATTTTTTGAATAAACTCCGCCCAGTCCCGTTTTAAGCCATTGAGTTAAATTATATTCAGCCCTGCCTCCTGCTGAAAGATTTCTATCACTTGAGCTGTCGTTTTGATATTGATATTCTATTTCTATGTCAGAAATTTCTGAAATAAAAGAAGAATTTGAAAACTCAACAGAACCTATCATGTTATCTACAGTGTATTGAGTCTCGGGAATTATGTTTCCGTCAATTTTTACGATGACAGAATCTTTTACAATATTTTGTTTTGAAAGCTGGCATAGTGTAGAGTTTGAATTGAATTCGGCAGCGAAAGAGTAAGCGGAATAATCATATGTGTTGTCGGCTATGGTGGCTGAATAAATAATTCCTGTTGCAGTTGTTGAAAGAATCTGTTTGAAGGGTTCTCTCAGAACGAAAGATATATTCCCGTTGGTATAATCAACATTGAAACGTCCGAGTTTTGTAAGCGAATCCGTGCTGATTTGGTTTTCTTTATCATATATCTGAATTGAGAAATCAGAAGTTGAGATACTTCCGCCGCTAAGAGAATAAACAGAACGTATTTCATAAATATCATAATTTATTTTGCCATCTCCGTTTGCGTCATATCCCAGAGCATATTCGTCAGAGAGATTTCCGTATTTTAAAAACACAAAATATTTGCCGGCTATGACATCCGTTCTGGCTGATGGATCTGATGAAGAGGAAGACAAACGGTAAAGTGCATATATACGGTTAGAATTATCGATACTTATTAAAAAAGTAATACATCCGGTTTGGTAATTAACAGAGTAATCCTTTCCTTCCGAGAGTTTATTATAATATCCTCCGTCAACAGATAGAATAGCTGCATTTTGATTGTTGCTTGAAATCTGATCATCCAGGTAGATTTCAAGGGAACCGGGAAGAATGTTTACCGGATACGCTTTATAATTTTGAGGATTTGCCGGATTTGAAGAAAATGTAATGTAATTACTCAGAGAGACAATGACAGGCGGTGAAGAAAGATTATCGTAGCGTTTAAACGGCTCTATTTGAAAATATCTGTTTCGGACATACTGGTATTCCCGGAGGTTAATTGACTGACGTGAGTTTTTTCCTTTGAAATGATCTACAGCGAAAATACCTTTTGTAAGACAAAAAAAACCTTTCAGGCTGAAATTATTTTTCTTGATGTGAGCGTTTAGTCCAAGGGATTTTTGGGAAACATTTTCATAAGTTGCAAATTTGGATCCGCCGAGCCTGAAGTCTACATCGCCGAGATTTATTTCGCGAATGACCTCGTCGTCTTCGACAGCATGATAATTGATTGAGTAACTGTTTTCACTTTCCTCCCTGTCGTTATTATAGTCTATCAGCAGATTTATTCTGGGGTTAAGCATTCCCTCTGCATAAAGCTTGATGTGGTTTTCATTCAGGAAACCCTGTTTGATATTTTTTGATTCGGGTTCATCATATTCACTTTGTTTGTAGCTCTTTTTGGTGAAATAGCTTTTGCCGTACGAAAAGCTGTTTTTGATATCAATGTCTGTCAAAATTGAAGGGTATTGCTGATCTTCCTCCTTTTTGGATTTAAATATGCCGGGGAAAGAGAATGTTTCATCTTCTTCTGCATTTATTTCTTTTGTTGCGGGTTTTTCAGAATTTTTATCTATTTTATCGGCTTTATCAGTTTCCGGCAGGTATTTGTCGGCAAAATTAAGTAATTTCCGAGTATTTAAAATTACATCACTGCTCATAGCCGCAAAAAGAGATCCGGCTGCAAAAAGTATTGTGATTAATATCAGCTTGAAATTGCTCATTTAAAATTAATACGTTATCCAGTGATGTTTTTGAAGCAATTTTACAAAAAATTCAAGATTTTATTGTAAAATAAAACAATAAACTTTTCAGTTTTGGAAAATTGATTAGTTTATTGCTGTGAAAATAAATTATAAAGATAAAACTGCTGATAACAGCTTTTAATAAGCCGTTATCAGTTTGATAAAATTATAGTAAGCGATAAATCCGAAGAAAATAAGCCAAAGATCGCAAATTCTCATCAACAGCATGAGAATCCGCCCGCTAAGTATTTTCTTCAGTCTGCTCACGACAAATAACAAAGGCACAAACCAAAGAAGAACACCAGTCATTATGCAGGCTGTAACCAGAACTGAAAAGTCTGATGAATCCGGAAATTTGCGGTTCCACACAAGAAAGAAGTTTCCGGCAACGGCAAGCCATCCGATTATAGTCATTGGATTTGTCAGAGTTATAAGAATTCCGGAGATGACAGCAGATAAGGGAGATTTTTTCAGAACAAAATTTCTTGAGCCAGAAGAATTGTTTTTAAGAGAATGGAATAATGAGGTAATTCCCATGTAGCAGAGAATTGTTCCGCATACAGCCGAAAGTATGATTTCAAATATTTTGTATGAAGAAACAAGCTGAGCTACACCATTATAAACAAGTATTATGTAGAAAATGTCAGATACGGAAGATCCTGCTGTAAAAAAAAGGCTGTTTCTGAAGCCGTATTTTATTGCTCTTTGTGATGCCGCGATTGTTACTGAGCCCGGCGGAATTGCGACGACAATTCCTAATATTACAGCTGAAAAAAGGAATTCTATTAACATTGATGCACTCCTCGTAAAACCAGAAATATCAATCCAAGATTATTTTTCCAGTTATATTTTTTCAGGAAGAGTATAGTCTTTGAAAGTTTAAAATATTGACATAGAGCCGCCCAGTCTTTACGATAACAAATATGAAAAAGAAAATTAAAGAGAAAATACTTATTATAAACTATGAATTCCCGCCGCTTGGCGGAGGCGGCGGAGTCGCTTCATATGATCTTGCCCTGGAATGGGTTAAAAATTATGAAGTTGATGTTTTAACTTCATCGTATAAGGATATTCCTTCTTTTGAAGTGATGAAAGGAATAAATATTCACAGAGTAGGAGTTTTGGGAAGAAATTCACGTGATGCGGCATCCTTTCTTTCGATGTATACTTATTTGATAACAGGTTTTCTTAAGGGGATAAAACTTGCCCGCAAGAATAAATATGCCGCAATTAATACACATTTCGCGGTTCCTTCGGGACCTTTGGGTTATATTATATCCCGGATTTTCAGGATTCCGAATGTTCTGTCCATTCACGGCGGTGACATTTATGATCCTTCAAAGAAAACATCTCCTCACCGCTCATTAATTTTTAAGGCAGTTGTCAAATTTGTGCTGAATCATGCTGACAGAATTGTCGCTCAGTCTTCAAACACTCAGGAAAATGCTTTGAAGTATTATTCTCCTAATAAAGCTGTTGATATCATTCCGCTGGCATATCATCCTCAGAAGAAGCCGGTGTCTTCATTCAAACTGCCGGAGCTTAAGAAGGGTGAATTTTCTCTTATTACGATTGGGCGTCTTGTAAAAAGAAAATCGGTTGAAACTATAATTGAAGCTTTTGCCAAAGAGAAGGATCTGAAGCTTAAACTGTATGTTCTCGGTGACGGACCCGAAAAAGAGTTTTTGATGAATCTGTCTGAGAAACTCGGCGTCAGGGACAAAATATATTTTGCGGGCTTTGTCACTGAAAAACGTAAATATGAATACCTCAACCTTTCAGATGCTTATATTATGACTTCGCTTCATGAAGGTTTCGGAATAGTGTTTATGGAAGCAATGGATTGCTCTCTTCCAATAATATGCACAAATCACGGCGGTCAGACGGATTTTCTTTTTCACGAAAAAAATGCACTCATGATTAATGTCGGAGATGTTTCTGCCTGTGCGGAATCAATTAAGCGGATGGTAAAAGACAAAAAACTCTACCAGAAACTTGCAAAGAACAATAAAGCAGATGTACGGAAGTTTTATGCGGAAAATGTTGCTAAACAGTATGAGGATATTTTTAAGGTGCTGGCTGATAAAAAATGATAATTCGAGTTGGTCTTTTATCTTCAAACCATGAGGTTATTGAAAGCGTAAAGGCGAGTTGTACAGACTTTGAGTTTGTAAAATATAAAAATGCCGACATGGTTCGCGCGGAAACAGATATTCTTCTGATTGATCTTGATATGTTTGAAGAAAGTGAATCCGTTCAGTTTTTTCTTTCTAAAATCAGAAAAAAAATACATAATCTCCCGGTAATCCTGATTCTTAAACCATCCAACAGGGATAATCTGGATTATGAATGGTTCTTTAATGATTTTATATGCTACCCTTTGAGAAAAGGAGAGCTTGAACTTAGAATCAATAAGTTTGTTTCTCAAAAGAAGTCAGAAATTGATGAAAATATTCTAAAAGTAGGAAGAATTACGATCAATCTTCTCGAATACTCAATCTATTATGATAACGAAAAACTGGATTTTACATATAAAGAATTTGAGCTTTTAAGGCTTCTTGTTCAGAACAGCGGACAGGCTTTTTCCCGTAAGGATCTTCTTGCTAAAATATGGGGAGTTGAATATATCGGCGGTACAAGAACTGTCGATGTTCATATCCGAAGACTGCGCAGTAAACTCGGTGATGATTTCAATTCTTTAATCGAAACAGTAAGAAATGTCGGTTACCGCTGCATCAAATAGCATTTTGAAAATTACTTGATATTTTCAGGCTCAATAAAATATTAGAGCACGGCGAAGACGTCCGGTTTTTGTCACAATCACATTATATGAGGTTATTGAATGAATCACCATCAGAAGAGAAAGCTCGATAGAATTATCGAAATATCGGCAACCGAAGATTTGTCCGAATACGGCGAGCTTCTCAACGCGATGAAAAAAGGTCTCGGCGTCCCTTTTTTCGGAACAAGACGACTAGCGGCTGCGATGCTGAAGGAAATTATAGGAGACATTTCTCAGATTGAGTTTTCAAAAAATGATTTTAAGCCTAAACAGAAAACGGCGCCCGTATTTGAGGATGTTAATGACGGAAAAGTGAAAATGTTTCTCAACATAGGCAAAAATCACCGTGTTATGCCCGGCGATATTATCAAAGAAATAGTAAGAAGATCGGGAATTGACGGAAAGGCAATCGGAAAGATTGACATCCATACAAGCTATACATTTATTGAAATTCCGGAACAGTATGCCGAAATTGTTCTTCTTTCTTTTGATAATGTGAGAATGAGAGGCGTTAATGCCGTAATGGAACCAGCAAAAAAGAAAAAAGATATTAAATGCGATTAAGAAACTGCCCCGTCTGCGGCGGGGCTTTAAAAAATCTCGAAAACAAGGATTATCTGCAATGCCGCTCATGCGGCACTGTTTTTAATTCTGCTCACACAGTTATTGAATATTCGGACACATATTTTACCTCGGATTATAATAGCCAGTACGGAAAAACTTATGAAGAGGATTATCCCGTAATCAGGAAATTCTGCGACAGAAGAATAGAAAGGATCAAAAAAATTGCCTTATACGGGCGGATTAATTCTGTAATGGATGTAGCTTCGGCTCTGGGTTTTTTTCTTAAGGCTGCAAGCGATAACGGGGCAAGTCATTGTACCGGTGTTGAAATTTCAAAATATGCATGCGATTACATGAAGGAGAATTTCCCTTTTTCCGTTAACAATGTGTCTTTTGAAGATTTTCATTCGGATGAAAAGTATGATCTTGTAACTGCATGGTATTTTATTGAGCATTCTTCAGATATTGTTGAAACCGTAAGGAAACTTTCTTCATTTGTAAAGGAAGGAGGTGTTTTGGCTTTTTCGGTTCCTTCCGCATTCTCTCCTCTTTTTAGATTTAACCGGAAAAAATTTTTTGAAACTCATCCGGTTGACCATTGCGCCGATCTGACTCCTAAAGGAGTGAAAATTCTGCTGAAAAAAAGCGGTTTCAGAAAAATCAAAGTATATCCGGCTGCATATCACCCGGAGCGTATAATGAGTAAAGACCGTTTATTCTTTCCGATTTTTTCATATTTCTTTAAAAAATATGCCGACTTTACCGCGTTTTCTGATACTATTGAGGTGTATGCCGTTAAATAAATTGCTTTAACTTTTACGGGGATCTAATAGAATAGACTAATGGACTTGGTTGTATTTAATGATGACGAAAGCGGATTGATTGACCGCTGTCAGCGCGTAGTTAAAGAGCGCGGAATGATTGAACCGTATCAGCGGATCGTCAGCAATATAAACGCCCTGATTGAACTTTCAAGAGCAATTTCTCAATATCCTTCCATTTTGCGGTCAACCAATCTTGGTGAAAATATGCGTTCAGTTGATTCACTGATTGAGATGCTGTGTCAAAAAGAAGGGTTTGATAAGACTCTTCATATTCCGACAAAAGCGGTTCTCGGTAAGGGCTTTCTTGTTGCAAAGATTAATTTTTTTCATATGATACGTTATCTTGCAAATCCGCTTCCTGAACTCAGAGAAGAATCAATTGAGATTAACACGATTATTTCAGAAATAGTTTTTACATTAATGTCCGAGGAAGTTTTTGTTTCCATAATTGAAGAAGAAAACAAAGACGAAGCAATAAGAACCCGTGCGGCATTCCTTCTTGCAAACATATGGGAATACCGACTTAATCAGAATGTCCGTGACTTTGCACCGATTCTCAACTCAATATGGGAAGCGAGAAAAAAGCTTCAACCGGTTTTCGGTACTATGATGGGAACAATTGAGCTGATGACTCTTTCCGCCGAACTCGACAAGGCATGGGCTGATTTTGTTTCATTCAGCGCAGGTTCGGAAGAAATAACTCAGGCGATTGAAGAGTTTCTTTTTACGCTTTCACATGAGGAGCTTACTGAAATACGGGTTAAGATGAGTGAACTAAATCTTCGATGCATCACCAAAAAAGATTTGTCGCCTATTCTCGGAAAATCTCATGCATATCCCGAGTTTGGAGAGAATGATCCGAGAGAAATGTATATTTTTTACAGATCGAGAAAACATAATGCAAAATTCCGCAAACGCGCGGAAAGACCAGGCCCTAAGATGACCATCGAGGAATATATTATGAGTTATCTTCTGTCACAGTCTGAGTGGGCGGCAAAGTTATGAAAGAAGGACTGGATGATGAACTGCGCCGGGCAGTTGATCCGAATTTGCGCTTTGATATTGATGAAGAGATTTCTCTTAATATAAGTAAAATACTTTCGGATGAAGGCTCTCTTCTTTATGATAGATACTTTTTTAAAAATTTAAATGCTCTTATAGAGATATTTTATCCATCGCTTCCTTTTAACGGTGAGTTTCCTTTCCGTTCGCCGGATTATATAAGACATATTTTATCCGCATATCCGGCTGAGAATTCATTGTCCGGAGTTGATAAAATACTTTTCCGTCCAAGATATTTTTCGCAGTATTCTTCAGAACTTGCGGCTCTTTTTTTTAAGAAAGAAAAGATTCTTGTGGAATATCTTCATCATCCTCATTTTTATGAAGTGTCAAGAGATGATTTTGATAATAATCAGTCCTATGTTTTAGATTCGATAGAAGATAATCACCGTCTTGGAACAGGTGTTCAAACCGGAAATAAAATTAAGATTCCTTCCACTCTTTATTATATACATACTTCTTTTAGAAGTTCGCATAATGATATTGACAAATTCTTTATAACAGCGGTTCTTTCAAGTGACGAGCATGAATTAAAACTTACCGAAATTTCGGAATATTATAAAACTAACGGTTACTAAATGATAGATTTTCACAATCACACTGAACTATGCGGTCACGCAGAAGGGTCTCCTGATGAATATGTTATGACTGCGATAAAACGCGGAATCAGGTATTTCGGATTTGCGGACCATGCGCCGATTGAAGAATCAATCCGCGGCGGAATAACAATGTCTCCTGATGAGATTGAAGATTATATCGGTATGACTAAAACGCTTAAGGAAAAATATGCCGGTCAGATAGAAATCTTCACTGGTTTCGAGGTTGATTATCCTGAATTTGAAGCTTTTGATTCTTCATATTATAATGATGATCGGATTGATTATCTTATAGGTTCTTGTCATTTTATCGGAGAATGGCCGATTGATTTTTCTCCTGAAGCGTCTGATGTAGAATATTCTAAAAGGGGAGTTGATTCAGTATGTGCCGATTATTTCAATAATATGCTGAGTCTTGCTAAGTCCGGAAAATACAATATAATTGGTCATTTTGATCTTTATAAAAAATTCGGCCACAGACCCGAAAAGGATTTCTCGGATATTATTTCATTGATAGCGAAAGAGGCGGCTAAGAATGAAACTGCAATCGAAATTAACAGTTCAGGTCTGAGAAAACCCGTAAAGGAAATATATCCTTCTTTTGATATAATTAAACTCATCAGGGAAAGCGGAGGAATATTTACCCTCGGATCCGATTCTCATCACCCGGATGATGTTGCAAAAGATTTTGAAAAGTCACGCGAACTTCTGCTTAAAGCAGGTGTCGATAAAATATCTTATTACAGAAATAGAAACCGTGTGGAGATTTCGTTATGATGCATCTTGAAATGAAACGGCGCCCGAGTGCGTTATGGTATGTTGATGACTCTGAACTTCCTTTTTTTATCGGTACAGCTGCTAAAAACTGCAATACTGCCAATTATCTTGAATCCAAAGAAAAAATCCGCCGCAACGAGAAACATGTTCTCAGGTTTGAAACCGGAATATTTCCTGATAAAATATATTTTCTTGATCAGAAGCATGAAGATAAAGTTTTTGAAGCGCGTGAACCTTATGCTGTTGAATCGCTTTTTTATGCCGAGGGTGATGCGCTTATTACCGACATTTCAAATCATTGTCTGGTTATAAGAACTGCAGATTGCGTTCCCTTGTTTTTTGCAGACAAAAAAAATCATGCAGTTGCTGCAATTCATTCAGGCTGGAGAAGCACTGCAAAAAACATAGCAGAAAAAACTTTTCTTGAGATGAATGCCAAGTACGGAACGGAACCTTCTGATATTACTGCATATATTCTTCCATGTATCGGCGCGGATTATTATGAAGTTAAACAGGATGTTGCTTCTATTTTTCCTGAACACATAATAGAAAAAGAGAACAAGCTATACTTTGATATCAGAGCCGCGGTTGTATCTCAGCTTCGGAAAATTGGTATCGGCCGGAATTCCATTTTCGCTGAATTCCGTGATACTGTCGGGTTTAACGAATCATTTTTTTCTCATAGAAAAGGTGATCTCGGAAGAAACTTGAATTTTATTTATATGAAGTAATGTCGGTTTCGACTAATTCTGCATTGATAAGTTTCTGTTTGATTTTTTTGCAGATAATATAAATAACAACTACAAGAACGATTATAAGTCCGATGCTCCATTTTGTGTTGCTTATCCATTTTGTCAGATGTTCTCGGTTGCTAGCACCGAAATATCCGATAGTTATCCATATAGGAATGCTTACTAATGCTGCCAGACCGTCAATAATCACAAATGTTCCGAAGCCTGCGAATCTTGTCATTCCGGCTGTCAAAAAAATCGGAGTTCGTAATCCGGGCAGAAATCGGGCTGTTAATAGCACCATTTTTCCGTTTTTAGCAAAGCTTTTTACTATGCGGTCATACCATGAGTGGCTGAGAAGTCTTTTCCCTAATCTTGTATTGAAAAGACTTTCTCCGAAAAAGCGGCCCATATTGTAAACGATGACATCTCCTATTAAAACACCTATAAAACACACTATGCCCATGACAAGTGGATTCGTGTATCCGAGACCGGATATAATTCCTCCGACAAGGATAGTCAGATCTTCGGGAATAGGAAGACCGAATCCGCAGAGAAGCAGGACGCCGAACACTGAAATGTATCCGAAAGAAGAGTAAAAATTAATCATTGTATCAATTGAAAACATCGTTCACCTTATATCACAGTCTTTAATTGGACAAAAATAAATCAAATGTTTTTCCAAAGACGGTATTTTAAGAGATGTTGAAGCAATATTTAAATATGCCGGACAAAAAGTTCGGCTATATGCTTTATTTTTTTAATGGAGTAAAAGAGAATCCGTCGGAAGTCTTTGAAATTGATCCGACACCAGGGAAATCAATATGCGCCGCTGCGACATTGATTTTATCATTAGCAAGTTTTTTGAGCAGTTTCTTTCTCATTTTTGACGCTTTGTCTAAATCTGTATCATAGACAAGAGAATATTCCGGATGAATCAGCTGAACTGACTGAATATGCATAAAATCACCGGCAAAAAGAAGTTTTTCTCCGTTAGATTCAAGAAGAAATCCTGAATGACCCGGAGTATGACCTCTCATGTCAACAGATGTGATTGTGTCTGTAACTTTGTCGCCAAATGAAAAAGTTTTGATTTTGCTGGAATAAAGCTTCAGCATCTGATTCGCCGGAATGAAATATTTCTTATATTCTGCCGGAATTTTTTCAAGTCCGTTGTCTTCATAGAGAGGTTTTTCATCTTTGGAAATCATAATTTCAGCATTCGGGAAAACAGCTTTTCCGTTTTTAATCAGACCTGCAACATGATCGAAGTGACCATGAGTGATTAGAATAAGATTGACCATATCCGGAGTAATTCCTGATTTCTTCATTACAGAAATCAGCTTTCCGGCGTCTCCCATTCCGGCATCTATAAGTATGATCTGTTTACCGGTTTTTACAAGAAATACGTTTACTGCAGCTTTTTTCTTTCCTTCGGGCATGTATTTTTTCAATTCATCAACATTTGCATTTTTAATAAGTTCGCTCTGCATTTCTACCGTTGAATCAGCAATGGCTGTTACAGAAACATTGCCGACTTTAAATTCAAAAGTATCGTTTGAAGCAGAATGAGAAAATGAAATGACAAGTAGAGATAGAACAGTAAAACAGAATAATTTTTTTAACATAAATTCCCCCTATTAAGTACTGCTAGCGTATATGCTTTTTGCCGTCAAGATAATAGAGTAAAAAAACTATAGCAGTTTAAATGAATTTTGCTCTTTCCGTTTTAATTGCTTGTCAAAATGAGCTTTTATCAGGATTTTATTTCATAAAGGTGATTTTGATGAAAACTTATATTGAATGCTTACCTTGTTTTTTCAGACAGGCGATTGATGCCTGCAAAAAGGCAGAACTTAGTGAAAAAGAAACAAAAAAAATAATAGTAAAAGCCGCAAAGGCAATAAGAAAAATTCCCATGGATGTTCCGCCGCCGGCAGTAGCTTATGAAATAAACTCGCTTGTGAACAAGGCTTCGGGAAAAAAAGATTTCTATGAGGAAGAAAAGAAAAAGAGCAATGACGCTGTTCTCAGCATTTACCTAAAGTGCATGAAGAAAATTGAAAAGTCGAAGGATCCTCTTCTTGCCGCGGTCGAGCTTGCCATTGCCGGAAACATAATCGATTTCGGTATAATGAATAAAATTGATATTGATAAGGAAGTTTCAAAGATTATTAATTCTGAAGAAAAAATGCTGAAGCATGCTGATAAAAAATATTTTGCATATACTCAGTTTGCGAAGTGTGTTGAAAAATCAGCGGCTATTCTTTTTCTCGGAGATAATGCTGGTGAAATAGTTTTTGATAAAATGCTGATTGAAACCATAAAGAAAAAATATCCGCGCAAAAGAGTAATTTATGCAGTTAAGTCAAAACCGATTCTTAACGATTCATTAAAGGAAGATGCCGTTTACTGCGGGCTTGATTCATATGCCGAAATTATTACATCGGGTTCAGTTATTCCGGGTACGATAGCCGAAAGATGTTCGAAACAGTTCACGGAATATCTTTCACAGGCAGGAATGGTTATCAGTAAGGGACAGGGGAATTTCGAATCATTCATATCAGACAAGCCGGTATTTTATCTCTTTATGGCAAAATGCCCCGTTGTCGCAAATGAAATAGGATGTGCTCAGGGAACAATAAATCTTTATTATAACGGTAAGTAACATGATTATTAACTGGAACCTTGATCCTGAAATTATACGCATCGGTGGATTTTCTCTTCGTTATTATTCTATTCTGTTTGCAGGCGGTATATATTTTGCTTATCTGATAGTGAAGCACATCTATTCAAAAAACTCTCTTGAAATCAAAAAGCTCGAAAGTATTTCAATTCATGTGTTCATCGGTCTCATCATCGGTGCACGTCTCGGGCATTGTCTTTTTTATGACTTTGCATATTATTCAAAACATATCGCTGAAATATTTCTGCCATTTGCGGTAACTGATTCGGGATTTAATTTTACGGGATATCAGGGACTTTCAAGTCACGGCGGCGGAATCGGAATAATTCTTTCGCTATTTATCTGGAAACTTCGTTCGGCTGATAATAAACTTTTTCCGCCGCTTGACGCGATCGCTGTCGCGGCTCCTTTGACAGCTGCTTGCATCAGGCTCGGAAATTTTATGAATTCTGAAATTATCGGAGAGCCGACAGGCGGAACATGGGGCGTAATCTTTGCGCGTGTGGATTCCATTCCGCGTCATCCCGGACAGCTTTATGAATCGCTATCTTATTTTTGTCTATTTGGAGCCATGCTTTTTCTATACAGAAAGACACGCATGTTCGCAGAGAAGGGTAAGCTCTTCGGAATATTTCTTACGGCTGTTTTTGTTTTTAGAATTATCATAGAAACTGTGAAAGAGAATCAGAGCTCATTTGAATCGGCGATGCCTGTAAACATGGGGCAGATACTCAGCATTCCTTTTATCATTGCAGGTCTTTTGCTGATATTCAGAAACAGAATCAAGTGGTTTAATTCGTGTGGGAAATAAGGAGAAGGTATGAGAAAAGTATTATTGATTGTAATGGGGATAATGATTGCAGTATGTATTTCTTGCGGAAAATCTAAAAAAGAGAATAAACCTGTTGATGTTAAGAATTCTAAAGAAGAATCCGTTGAACAGAGAATTTTAGAGAATGATTATAGAATTGATGTAACATGGGAAAATTTGGAAGAGACCATTTTGAAAATAAGGTATTTTTTATATGATGCCGATTTGCAGATTAAATTTGAAAAGGATAATACTCTTTATTCAAAGGGTCAATTTGATAAGAAATTTAAAAATAAAGGCTTTTGGGGTCTTGATTCTGCCAAAAAAAGCATAATGCTTGATATTAAGGATATTGGAAATAAATCAGAGCCATTTCTTTCCGGAAATTTTAAAAGTTTTTGTGTAATGAATAGTAAGATCGGTAAATTTCATTCTATTATATTTCATAATAATGAAACTTTTCCAAAACGAAATGATTTTAATGATTATTTAAACAGTTCGGATTATCTGATTTTGTTTACAGATCAAGATTTTGAAGAATAAAGAAGTATTAGTTAAAAACTAAGGAATTAAAAAATGAAACGTTTTATGTATTCAGGGGCAGTTTTACTTATTATTGCCAGTATTGGATGTAAACAAAATTCTGATTCTATAAGCAATGAGAAGTGGAAAGAGACATCTGAAACAAAAACTGTTGAGCAGATTCAAAATACTGAAGAAGAGTGGAAAAAGTTATCTAAGTTTTTGACGGATAATTCTCCATTTCGCGAAGCGGGCGATGGTATATTTATATATTTTGAAAAAGACGGAATTCTTTATTCGAAAGGGTTTTCTAATAGTGAGAAAGAAAAGCATAAAAGTTCTTGGGAAATAGACCAGCCGGGAAAATGTCTTTTTCTGCATATTTTGAATTATGATGGAAAAGATTTAATTAAAGATAAATATTACAGCTTTTCAATTGGTAATTATAAGGGGAAAATATCCGGAATAATTCTTTCCAAAGACAAATATTTTGAAGAACAGGATGATGCTGGCAATTATCTTGTGAGTGATAAATATTTGACATTAACTGTCGCTAAATACTTAGGGTCTGAATAGAATTAATTCTAAAAAAATCAGCTTGTTTCTATTTTTTAAAGAGTTCTGAATGAGAACCTGTTCTTTCAAAAAGTATTTTGTCTGAATCGATATGTTTGTAAATAAGCAACCAATCCGGAGAAATGTGACATTCCCGGCGTCCCTTGTAATTTCCAATTAATTTATGGTCTTTATATTTTGGATCTAGCGGAATACTCCTGACCAGCATGTGCATTACTGTTTTTATTTATTTGAGGTCTCTTGTTCCGGATTTAATAATTTTACGGTAATCTTTTTCGAATTGAGCAGAAGTTAGAACAGTCAGCATATATCAGGATTCAATCTTGCTGAAGAAATCATCAAGAGAAGCATGAGTTGTAATATTTTTGCCATTGTCGGAATCTTGAAATGTTTGTTCAGTTATTTTGTTAGGAGTTTTAATTTCATCTGCATATTTTAAGAATTGTATATAGTTCAGAAGAGATGGAGCTTTGCTGTCAGGAATACCTTCTATTTCAGAGATTATTCTCTTTTTAAGAGCAGTTTTCATACTAAACCTCGATGATTAATGAAATGTATTTTCGGAAAAACATTTCGCCGTCAAAACTTTACAAAAGATACATAAGTCATAATATATCAAACAAATGATAGCGTAAAGCTAAAATTCACTTAGTCAGTTTTATTACATTTAAAGATAATTCTACTAAAAATGACTGAATAAAATTCAATTATTTTTTTTGACGCTGTCCGTCACATTAAAAGTTTTTACGACTGTCATCATTTCCTTTGAAAGCTTTGTCAGATTGTCGATTGATACAGAAGCCTGTTCCGTCATAGCGGTGTTAGACTGCGAAAGAGAATCAAGGTCATCAGTCGATTCGCGTATCGATGCTACTCCATGATCCTGTTCTGAAGTTGAGACGGCGATTTCGGATGTCATGCGGGCCATTTCTTCCATCATTCCGGCAATCTTTTTCAAGAGCTCGCCGTTGCGGTTGACATTATTGCTTCCGGTAGTGACGCGCTCAGTCATCTCGTTGATAAGGATTCCGATTTCTTTTGATGCGGTGCTGGTTCGTGTTGCAAGGTTTCTGACTTCTCCTGCGACGACCGCAAATCCTCTGCCGTGTTCTCCGGCACGCGCCGCTTCAACAGCTGCATTAAGTGCTAGAAGATTTGTCTGAAAAGATATTTCATTGATAAGTTCCAATATCTCGGTGATCCGATGATTAGATTCGTTGATTTCACTCATTACTGCAATGGTTTTTCCGGCGTTAGCGCTTCCTTCGGTAACCAGATTCTTGACTTCGTTTGCATAGTTCGAAGATGCACGCGCGGATTCGGCGCTCTGTTTTATTGAAACGGAACTTTGTTCAATTGCCGCTGCTATATGCTGTACCGAAGCGCTCTGCTTTATTGAGCCGTCGCTGATTTCTGAATTAACTACCGCTAGATCTTCTATAGACGATGATAGTGTTTTCGCATATTTATCAATAGAGCCGACAACATTTTTGAAGTTTGAAATAGTATCGTTTATAGAGCCGGTGAGTTCTCCAATTTCATCATTACGTCCGGGATCTGTCTTTATACATAGATTTCCATGGGCTATTTCGGATAATGAAGTTTTAAGTACATCGAGACGACGTGTCAGAAGTTTTCGCATGAGCAGCCATACGAGCGTGCAGAATACGATAACACTGAGAATTGATACCGCAATTGTTTTTATTACAAATGTTCCGAAAAATCCGGCCTCGCGCGAATTTAGAAAAGCTTTGGGTATTCCGACAAAGTATATTCCGGTTACTTTGCCGCTATTGTCTTTCAGCGGATCGTATGCTGTATAATAAGGTTCGCCGAGAATCATTGCTTCACCGACAAACTTCCGTCCATGCATTACGGGTTCATACGCGGCGCTGTCTTTGCCGAGTTTTGTTCCGACTGCGCGTGAACCATCAGGTTTTTTTATATTGGTTATTAGCCGTTTGAAATCATCTCCGTCGAGAGCGAAAAGCGTTGCGGCAACTTCGAGGTCTTTTCCTATTTCATCAACCGGTTCGAAACGTTCTTCAACCGGTTTGCCGCTTTCGTCAGTCAGAGTGCTTCCGGAAAGATTCAGCGTACCGAAGTATTCCTTAAGATATATTTTCATTGCATTGATGTCTCCACTGAGTTTCGCATCGGCAGACATGCTGATTATTCCTTTTCGGTATTCCCCGAGCGAGTACAAAGACACTGCGGTAACAGAGATAAGTACAATAAAAATTGTCTGAAAAAGAAGAATTCTGGAAATTGAAAGCGTTTTCATTACAGACTCCTCAGTTAGATCGCTGAAACAATAACAAAGAACCAGGTAAATATAATATCATGTTATGCTAAAAGAATCAAGATAAAAGGGATGACCTCGAATCCTTTAAGAGTTTATATATCTCATTCAACTTTTAAACAATTTTAGCAGTAATGAGAGATGATTAAATATTTAATACTAATCAATAAATATTTGACTTGAGTTTGATGAATCGTTTACAATCTGTTAGAAAAGGAGAAAATGAATGATGTTAAAAGTAATCCGTTTAACTGCTGTATTATTTGCGATGTTTTTTGTTGTTTCAACTTCTATTGTAAGCGCGCCTAGTATTGATGATACGATAAAGACTGATATCGTGGTTGTATTCAATCCAAAGATAAAGAGTATGCAGCATACTGCTGTGGCTCTTCTTCCTTTTGTATATAATAAAGCTGACGGTACCGAAGTTTCTTTTCAGAAAACTGTTACGGAAAATTACCGCGGGGCATTTGAAACATATTTTATTAAAACTGGTTTTGACATCATCGACCGCGACCAGATTGACAAAATACTAAATGAACAGCAGTTTGCGATGACAGGGATATCAAAAGATGACCAGAAGAGACTCGGTAAACTTCTCAATGCCGATAGTCTTGTGATTGCCCAGTTAAATAATTATGACATGGTTCCGGTTTCAGGAACTGAATCTGTTTCAAAGGGACTTCTCTCTCCGTCCGGTGACAGAAAATATAATGGATACATCGCCCTGACGCTTAAGGCGATTCATGTCGAGACAGGCGTTCTTATATGGAAGATGAATCTTTCAGCCACTATAACTGATATGCCGGGCAATAATTACAGCGCATATTATGACCGTGCGTTAAAGCGTATTTGCAGTGAAGCGGTAGACATGTTCATCCGCGAATATGGAAAATTGAAGTAAGGGAAATAAGGGACTTCGGCTGATAGTTTCTAGAATTATCTGAGAAGTTTTCCGCTCAAAAAATATGGTACCCCGGTTAAGCTTTTCGACAGAAGTTTAAAGTACCGTCATGATGTTCATTGCTCTGTACTTGACATAGACACTGGCAAAAAAGATCTTCAGCAGTGCGCGGACGCTGTTATGCGGCTGAGAGCTGAATATCTTTATAAAACAGGTCAATATGAAAAGATTCATTTCAACTTTTCAAACGGCTTCCGTGCGGATTATTCAAAGTGGAAACTCGGTTATAGAATCAGAATACGTTCAAACCGGGCGTCCTGGATTAAAACGGCAGAAGCTGATAATTCGAGGAAGTCATTCCGTGAATATCTCGATATAGTTTTCATGTATGCCGGTTCGGCGTCTCTCGAACGTGAATTGAGAAAAGTACCGATTTGTGAAGTTTCGCCCGGTGATGTTCTTATTCAGGGCGGAAGTCCCGGTCACGCGCTTATCGTAATGGATGCCGCCGAAGATATTAAAACCGGAAAAAGAATATTTATTCTCGCTCAGAGTTACATGCCTGCGCAGGATATTCATATTGTTATCAATCCCGAGAATGATGATATTTCTCCATGGTATGAGGCGGATCCTTCCGCTAAACAGATTATTACGCCTGAGTGGAATTTTACAATTGATAACCTCATGCGCTTCAAAGATTGATAATATTTTATTGACACTATCCGGCATGATTTAACTATTTAAAAAAAATACGGATAATTCCCGCGAGGTAATAATGAGTTTAAAAGAATCATTGATTAAAATGGAAGCGCACAATTCCATTTTTGAAAACGCGATACGTTCGCTAGAAATCCCAACATGTGCAGTTTTCGGCAAAGGTGAAAATCTCAGTCCGGTTTCTTTCACAGAAGCTTCCGACACTATTTCAACAAAAGACAGCGCGAAAGTTGCAGAATCTTTTCCTCAGACAAGTTCTGCGTCAAAGAACAAGGTGCTTAGCGCGTCAGGAACTAATGCGTCTCCTCTTAAAGGAAAAAGAGTTGCGGTTCTTTTTTCTGGCGGACCGGCTGCGGGCGGACACAATGTCGTTTATGGTCTCAAAAAAATTCTCGGAAAAGACAATACTCTTCTCGGAGTTAAAGCCGGCCCTAAAGGACTTCTTGAGGGTAAGCTTTTTGAAATAACTGATGAAGCTGTTGCAAAAGTAAGAAACACCGGCGGATTTGATTTTCTCGGTTCAGACAGAACTAAGATCAAAACTGACGAGCAGTTTGCAAAAGTTAAAAAAACATGCGTAGACAATAAACTCGATGCTATCGTTGTAATCGGCGGAGATGATTCAAACACTAACGCTGCGGTTCTTGCGGAGCTTCTTTTTTCAGGCGTAAAAGCCGACGGAAGCGGAGTTCAGGTAATCGGCTGCCCTAAGACTATCGACGGAGACCTTCAGATCGGAGATCTTCTTCCAATTTCTTTCGGATTTGACACAGCTACAAAGATTTATGCAGAGCTTGCGGGAAATATCCTTCAGGATACTCCGTCTTCAAGAAAATACTGGCACTTCATCAAACTTATGGGACGTTCTGCTTCTCATGTTGCTCTTGAAGTAGCAATGCAGGTTAAACCTCCAGTTGCTCTTATTTCTGAAGAAGTTTCTGAAAAGAAAATGCCTCTTTCAAAAATCGTTGATGACATCGCTAAAGTAGTAATCGACAGATCTAAAAACGGTATGAATTACGGAGCGGTTCTTATTCCTGAAGGGATTATCGAATTTATCCCTGAGATGAATACGCTTATCGCAGAACTCAATGACAAGCTTGCAAGCGTTGAAGCAGAAATCTCTAAGATGACTGCTGAAGAAAAACGTCCTTTCGTAATCGGAAAACTTTCATCCGAGCACCAGAAGCTTATGAATTCTCTTCCTGTTTACATCGTAGACATGCTTCTTGCTGAAAGAGATTCTCACGGAAATCTTCAGGTTTCGCTTATTCCTACAGAAAAACTTTTCATCGACATGGTTGCTAAGCGCGTTAAGGAGCTTGATTCAACAGTTCCTTTCGCAACTCTTAATCACTTCTTCGGATACGAAGGCAGATGCGGAGCTCCGACGCTTTTCGATGCAGCTTATTGCTACAATCTCGGACTTACTGCCGGTTCACTTATCCTTTCAGGAAAGACAGGCTATATCGCGAGCGTCTCTGATCTTGATAAAGGCGGAAAACCGATCGGTATTCCTCTTACAGGTCTACTCAATATCGAAAGACGCCACGGTAAGGATGAATTCGTTATTGAAAAAGCGCTCGTTAAAACTGATTCTGAAGCATTTAAATATTTTGCTGAAAGAAGAGCAGAATGGGCAAAAGCTGATGTATTCGCATCATCCGGTCCTCGCCAGCTCTGGGGTCCTGCGGCAAAACAGATTCCTGTTACAGTCGCTCTCAACAGAAAATATTCATCACTCGGATTCAATTTCGGAGAATAATAAAAAAGCCCGCCGCAAGGCGGGTTTTTTGTTTTATGTCATAAAATCAGTTTGCTAATATATCTGAATTTCAGCGATATACTAGCTAAGAACAAGATTTCCGAAAAAATTATCAAAACGCTTATAGTTTGTCTGATCTTCCCCCAGTTTTGCGGACACAGAGCTAAGCGTTTTTCCTGAACCATTTCAATTCAAAACTTTTAGGGCTAAGATAGTCAAGAAAAGAATGCTTTCTCGTGTTATTATAGAAAGTTGTAATA